>Ga0209227_1003102_pt1 | contig 11299 bp, 9 predicted proteins | sample YNPBryantNP2012_FD_185815 | JGI IMG/M metagenome (GOLD analysis project Ga0209227, IMG submission 185815) | Anoxygenic and chlorotrophic microbial mat microbial communities from Yellowstone National Park, USA - YNP Bryant NP 2012 (SPAdes)... ...
GCTGCTGGCGCTGCCGGACTACCGGACGTTCGCGGCGCCGTACGCGTACCTCCTGGGAGGCATCGCCTGTCTGTGTCGCGACGCGGGGAGTCGGGGGCTGTGCCTGCTTCTCGACGAGGCGGAGTTCTACGCGGCGCTCGATGCGGAGCACCGGGCGTTCGCGGACAACCTGTTCGGGTGCCTGGCGCTGGCGACGGTGGGGGAGGAGGGGGCGCGTCGCGGCGAGGAGGCATTGGCGCGGGGGGGGCAGGAGGTGCACCGTCGCCTGCCGCTGCGACACCGGGCGGACCAGCCGCTGGCGTGCGTGTTTTTCCTCACGCCGCATCCGCAGGGCCTGCAGGCGCTGGACCAGTGGGTCGATCTCTCGCGGCATGCGGTGGAGCTGGCGCCGCTGCGGCCCGCGCACTATGCGGAGTTGTACGAGCGGGTGCACCGGGTCTATTCGGAGGCGCACCCGGGGTTTTCGTTGCCGGGCGAGGTGGTGCAGCCGATGGGCGAGTTCCTCCACGCGGCGGTTTCGACGAGGGCGATCGAGAATCCGCGCGGCGTGCTGAAGCTCCTGGTGGAGTTTCTCGATCTGTGTCGTCTCGCGCCCCACCATGTCGGCGCGGTATTGGACGACCTCGGCCGACTGTTCGCGTGAGGTGGCGGTGCGGATCGCCCGTTCCTTGGGGCGGAGCACCATCCCGTCGGGCAGGACCGAGCGGGGGGGTGTGAGGCGGTCATGAGCAGCGCCCGTTCCGTGCTGCCGCGGACGGGACATGCGTTTTTCGCGCGTTTCGGGGGCCGGCTCCGACCGATCCAGGAGGCGGCAGCGGCGGACGTGGCGGCGGGCCGCGACGCGCTGCTCGTGGCGCCGGCGGCTGCGGGCAAGACGGAGGCGGCGGCGGCGCCGCTGTTGGAGCGGCTGCTGCCCGAGCTGACCGGGCTTCGGCCCGGCCTGCTCTACGTCAGCCCCACGCGCGCGCTGGCGAATGACCTTCTGCGTCGTCTGGAAGGCCCCTGCGGGGCGCTCGGCGTCGAGGTCGCGCGTCGCACGGGGGATCATCCGTCGGCGATGCGGGCCGCGAAGCCGCCGCACGTGCTGATCACCACCCCGGAGTCGCTGGACTCGATCCTTTGCCGCCGACCCGCCGTCCTGCGAGACGTGCGGGCGGCGGTGCTGGACGAGCTGCATCTCCTCCTGGAATCGGGGCGAGGCGACCAGCTCGCCGTCCTGGTGGAAAGGCTGCGCCGGGTGGCGCGGCGGCCGCTGCAGACGGTGATCCTGTCGGCCACGCTTTCCGAGCCGGAGAGCGTGGGGCGGCGTTTCCAGCGGCAGCCGGTGCTGCACCGAGTGGGGGGCGAGCGCCCGATCGACGTGGAGTTCCTGGATCCCGGGGACGGAGATGCGGCGGGCGCGCTGGGTGCCGCCGTCCGGCGCGCGGGGCTGCGCAAGGTGCTGGGCTACGTCGACCGGCGGGACGGCGCCGAGGCGGCGGCGGCTTTGCTGGCGGGGCGCACGCCGTTCGGCGACGCCGTCTTCGTCCACCACGGCAGTCTCGCGCTGCCGGTGCGCGAGCGGACGGAGGAGGAGTTCCTGCGGCGGCCGCGGGCACTCTGCGTGGCGACGTCCACGCTGGAGGTCGGGATCGACGTGGGGGACGTGGACGCCGTGGTGCTGTTCCACCCGCCGTTGTCGGTGGCGTCGTTCCTGCAGCGCATCGGGCGGGGGAACCGCCGCACGGGTCGAGCGCGGGTGTTGGTGTGGGCTCCGAGCCCGGGGGTGCGGCGGTGGATCGAAATGCTGGTCGACCTGGCGCGGGCGGGAGACCTGCGCGCGGACCGGGTCCCGTTCCGTCCCGGGGTGCTGGCGCAACAGGCCATCTCGCTCGTCTTCCAGAACCGCGCCCGTTGGGTGTCGGCCGGCGCGCTGGCGGAGCGGCTTCCGTCGGACGTGCGGGATCGATGGACGCCGGGCGACCTCGAGGCCGTCCTGTCGGGGCTGGTCACGGGTGGGTGGCTGGCGCCGGCGGGTCGGGGCCGGTACGGGGCCGGCGAACGGGCGTGGCGCGCGTTCGAACGGGGGCGGATGCACGGGGTGATCGAGGACTCGGCGGGCGAGGCGGAGGTGATCGACGAGCTGACCGGCGCGACGGTGGGGCGCGTGGCGTCGGCGTCGACGCCGGAACGGATGGCGCTGGGGGGTCGGACCTGGCGGGTGGTGGGCGAGCGGGAGGGGGCGGTGGCCGTGCGGGGCGACGCTGCCGCGGCCGGACCGCCCGCGTTCCGCGTGCGGCCGGGACCGGTCGTGGGCCGGCGTCTCTGCGAGGCGTTCCGGGACGCGCTGGGTCTTCCTCCGGACGCGCTGCCGGTCCTGCCCGCTGCCGGAGGAGGTTGGACCGTGTACCACTTCCTGGGGACGATCGCCGGCGAGGTGATCGCGGCGGCGGTGGGGGCGGCCACGGGGCGGCGCGTCGGGCGGAGCAGAGCGTTCTGCTTCGACTGGGCGGGCGAGGATCCCGCCGATCTGCGTCCCCCTTCGGCCGGGGCGATCGAGGCGGCGGTCGAGGCGCGGGCGACGCGCCTGGCTCGGCGGCTCGGCTCCGGTCCCTGGACGGCGCACCTTCCCCGGGAGTTGACGGCGCGCTTCGCGCGCGAGGCGATCGACCCGGCGGACCTGGCCGCCCGCGTCGCCCGGTGGCGCGTGGTGCACGAGGCGCCGCCGATCCACGACGGACCAGGGGCGTTCCCGTGGGGGAGCGGGGCGCCATCCGGCGACGACGGTCCGCCCGGGTGAGGCGGCCGCGGGACCGGCGGCGCGGCGCGAGGCGGACGGGAGCCCAGGGGCGAGGTCAGCGGGGGCAGGGGGCGGGGGAGCCGGCGGTGGCGGCGACGACGGCGTCGAGCCAGGCGGTGCCGGCGCGGGCCGCGGCAGGCGGGAGGGCCTGGACCGTTTCGAGGTAGCCGGCAGCCGGGCGGCGCGCGCGTTCCAGAGCGGCGAGGAAGGCGTCGCGGTGTTTCCCGCCGGCGCGGCGCACCGTGTCGCTGGCGAGGCGTTCGCGGAGGCGTTCCACGCGGGCGGCAAGGCGGCGGCGAAGGAGCGTTCCGGCGCGGGTGTTCGCGGGACCCGCGCGTTCGGCGAGGTCGGCGAGGCGCCGGCAGCGTTCCTCGATGGCGGAGCGAAGCACCTCGACGGCGCCCTCGTAGACGGCGGGGCCGAGCTCCTGTCCGGCGAAGAAGGGGCGCCGGACTTCCGCGTACCAGAGCGCGAGGGCGGCGAGGTTGCCGAGGTAGGTTTCGTTGCGGCGGACGATCCGTTCGAGGCGGGCGAGCGGTCGCGGGCGGCGGGGCGCACTGGCACGGCGCGGTCCGGGCTCGAAGATCAGGCGTCCTTCGGCAGGGACGTCGCGGCGCAGGACGGTTCCGGCGGCGACGACGTTGCCGAATCCGAGGCGAAGGGGGCCGACCATGCCGCCCTGGCCGCCGAGGAAGATCGGGGGGCGGTCGAGCATGACGCCGCGGGGCACGTCGCCGAGGAGGGAGGGGGTGGCCTTGTCGCCATGGGGAGTGAAGTTGAAATGAACATACGAACTGCCGACCTCGCTGTGGTTGCGGCGGCCCGTTCCGCCGGCCATGAGGCAGTCGCAAAAGTTGACGAGGCTGCCGAGGGTGACGAAGGGGAAGAGGATGGTGTGCTTGAGGCCGACGCAGTGGGCGCCGGAGGCGTGTTCCTCGAGGAGGCAGGCTTCGCGGACCTGGGCGCCGGAGCCGAGGCGGGCGCGTTCGAGGAAGACGGAGCGGGCGAAGTAGCCGCCGGCAAGCTCGACGCCGGGGCCGAGGCGGCAGTCTTCGACGGTGACGGGAGCCTCGCGCCCGAGGACGGCGCCGGCGGAGATCGCGGTGGCGGGGCCGTAGATGCGGCAGCCCGGGTAGATCACGACTCCGTGGGACGAGATGCGCTCCGGGTCGACGTCGTCGCCCACGTCCACGGTCCACGGCTGGAAGAATCGCACGCCGCGTCGAACGAGGCGTCGGATCGTGTCGGGCAGGGCGAACGGCGTTCTCACGTTTCTGCCTCCGCCGGGGTCGGCCGAACGGCGGGCGACCCGCGGTTCGACATCGGGCCGAGGAGCCCGCGCCGTCGGCGGATCGACGGGGCGCCCGGGGCCGGGCGCCGCCGCGCCGTGCGCCTGAGGGTATCTCAGCCGGGGTCCGGGGAGAAGCGGGTCGTCGGGGGAGAGGCGCCGCCGCCCCCAAGGGTGGTGGCATGCGAGACGCTACCGGAGCGGGCCCATGACTCGCGCGGGACAGAACGGCGAAGGCGCGGTCCGGGCCTCGGCGGAGGGAACGGCCGGCGTTCGGACCGACGACGAGAATCTGCGGCGAGCGCTGCGGCTCACACGCGTGATGCTGGCGCTGGCGGACGAAGGGGAGCGCGACCACCGCGACGCGAGGTGCGCGATCCTGTACGGGACGCTGCGGGACATGGCGTATCGGCTGCGTCGCATGGCGGAAGACGAGCTGGCGCGGCACGGTCGCATGGAACGTTGGCGATAGGCGGCGGGTGCCCGAGCTCGCCGGCGTGGATCCAGCGACCGAGCGTCCTGGTGGAATCGGTGCGCACGAGGTGTCATCGCGGGGGCGATGCGGCGGGTCCGGAAGCCGGCGGCGATCCGTTTCGGCGGCGGTCGGACGGTCTTGCCGTGCCGCCGGCGGAGGATCGGACGTCTCGTGTGGCTCGCCGACGGCGAGACAGCGTCCCAGACGAGGCACTCGGGGGCGCCCCCCCGCTTCGAGGGCGGGCGAAGGCGTGGCGGTGCGAGGGTCTGTCCGGCTCCGACCCGATGGCACGGATGCGGCTACACGGGACGAGGCGAGACAGCGCCCGGCGGGCGGAGAGCGGATCGAAGGATGGTGAGAACACGAAACGTGATCCGGATCGATTCGGAGAAGTGCGACGGTTGCGGGCAGTGCGTCCTGGCCTGCGCGGAGGGAGCGATCGCGATCGTCAACGGCAAGGCGCGACTGGTGTCGGAGTCGTACTGTGACGGTCTGGGAGCCTGCCTGGGGGAGTGTCCGCAGGGGGCGTTGACGATCGAGCGGCGCGAGGCGGAGGAGTTCGACGAGGAGGCGGTGCGGGAGCATCTGCGGCGGCTGGGTCCGCCACACGCCCCGCCGCCGCACCATCCGGCGCATCCGGCGGGGCGGGGTGCGGTTCCCGATGCCGGGGCGGGGGGCTGTCCCGGGGCGGCGGTACGCGAGTTCGGGGCGGAGGAGTCGCCGTGCTGCGCGCCGACGTCCACGGGGGCGCGGGCGGGCTCGGCGTTGCGCCACTGGCCGGTGCAGCTCCACCTGGTACCGCCGCAGGCGGCGTTCCTGCGCGGCGCGGACCTGGTGGTGGCCGCGGACTGCACGGCCTACGCGGTCGGAGACTTCCACGATCGGTTCCTGGCGGACCACGCGGTGCTGATCGCGTGTCCGAAGCTGGACGAAACGGGACCGTATCTGGAGAAACTGACCCGGATGTTCGTCGAGGGTGGGGTCCGATCGCTGCACGTGGTGCAGATGGAGGTTCCGTGCTGCGGGGGGCTGGAGCGGCTGGTGCGTCGGGCGCGGGCGGCATCCGGGCGTCCGCTTCCGCTGCAGGTGACGACGATCAGCATTCAGGGGCAGGTATTGCGAACGATGCGGGAGCCAGGAAAGGGCTCGTATGCGGCGGTGGAGGAATGAGGCCGGAACGGAGGTCGCGTTTGACAGGCGGGGTGGGCCGATGGTATGGCCTGCGCGTTTCGAGACGGTTTCGGAAAGCGACGGGATGTGGGATCCCGTCCTCGGAAGTTCAGAGGAGGTGGTGGCCATGAAGAGCTTGAAGGGGACTCGGACGGAGAAGAACCTGCTGACGGCGTTCGCGGGCGAGTCGCAGGCGCGCAACCGGTACACGTATGCGGCGTCCGCGGCGCGGAAGGAAGGATTCGAGCAGATCGCGGACGTGTTCCTGGAAACGGCGGACCAGGAGAAGGAGCACGCCAAGCGGCTCTTCGGATTGCTCGAGGGGGGCGCGCTGGAGATCACAGGCACGTTTCCGGCGGGCGGACTGGGGAGCACAGCGGAGAACCTGGCGCAGGCGGCGGAGGGGGAGCGCTACGAGCACAGCACGATGTATCCGGAGTTCGCGAAGGTGGCGGAGGGGGAGGGTTTCCCGACGGTGGCGGCGGTGTTCCGGGCGATAGCGGTGGCCGAGGCGCAGCACGAGCGGCGCTATCGGGGGCTGCTCAAGAATGTCCAGGAGGGCAAGGTGTTCCGGAAGGACAAGCCGGTGGTGTGGCGGTGCCGGAATTGCGGCTACCTGCACGAGGGGACCGAGGCGCCGAAGACGTGCCCGGCCTGCAATCATCCGCAGGCATACTTCGAGGTTCTGGCCGAGAACTGGTAGGGGGAAAAGGAAGAGTTCGATGACCGAACGCAAAGGGATTGTGGCGCGGCAGGGCCAGCCGTTGACGCTGGTGGGCCCGGCGCTCCAGGTGGGGGACCGGGCGCCCGATGTGACGCTGCTGGACAACGAGCTGCAGCCGGTTTCGCTGTCGGAGTTCCGGGGTCGGAACGTGGTGTTGTCGGTGGTGCCGTCCCTGGACACGCCGACGTGCGACCGACAGACGCGGCGGTTCAACGCGGAGGCGGAGCGGCTGGGGCCGGACGTGCCGGTATTGACGATCAGCATGGACCTGCCGTTCGCGCAAAAGCGCTGGTGCGGGGCGGCGGGGGTGAAGAACGTCCGGACGTTGTCGGACCACCGGGACGCGGCGTTCGGCACGGCCTACGGCTTGCTGATCCGGGAGCTGCGGCTGCTGGCGCGCGCGGTGCTGGTCCTCGACCGGGAGGCGGTGATTCGCCACATCCAGATCGTGCCCGAACTGTCCGCGGAGCCCGACTATGCGGCCGCGCTGGCCGCCCTGGCGAAGCTCCGATAGGCCGTCCACGAGGGCGGGGTGCGCCCGGAGCGGGCCCCGCGTGCGAAAGGAGAGGAAGAGATGGCTCAGCGAAGCGAAGTGTACCGGTGCGAGGTTTGCGGGAACATCGTGGAAGTGCTTCACGGCGCCGGCGGAAAGCTCGTCTGTTGCGGACAACCGATGACGCTGCAGAATGAGAACACGGTCGACGCCGCGAAGGAGAAGCACGTGCCGGTGATCCAGCGTTCGCCGGCGGGGGTGACCGTCAAGGTGGGGAGCGTGGCCCATCCGATGGAAGAAAAGCACTGGATCCAGTGGATCGAGCTGATCGCGGGGGAGCGGGTGTATCGCCGGTATCTCCAGCCAGGCGACAAGCCGGAGGCGACGTTCCCGCCGGTGGAGGCGGGCGTGGCGCTGGTGGCGCGCGAGTATTGCAATCTCCACGGTCACTGGAAGGCGTCGTGAGCGGCGGGGGATGAGCCGGGGGGAGGCGCCGGCGCCGACACCCACGTCCACGCCCGCAAGGGAAGGGGGAAGGCGACCGACGTCCATGCCGACGAGGGAAGGGGGGAAGGGGATTCCGGCTGACAGCAGGGTGGTCGGTGCTCCGTTGGGCGGGCATCGGACGCTCCGCCCTTCTCCTCCTTCGGGGCGTCCGTGCAGGGAGCGGAGTGGATGACCCGCCGCGAGATCCAGTTTCCGGTTCTGGGGATGTCGTGCGCGAACTGCGCGCGGCGCCTGGAGCGGGTGCTGCGGACCGAGGTGCCGGGCGTCGAGGCGGCGACGGTAAGCCTGGCGGCCGAGACGGCGACGGTGGTGTACGACGCGGACCGCGCGGATCTCGGGGCGGTCGAGGCGGCGGTCGCTCGCGCGGGTTTCCGCGCTATCGTGCCGCGCAGGGAGGCGGGCGTCGAGGACGAGGAGCAGGCGGTCCGGGCAGCGGAGGCGCGTCGCGAGCGGCGAGCGTTCGCGGTGGGGCTGGCGTTCACGATCCCGCTGGCGGCGTTGGGGATGGGACGGGATCTGGGGTGGCTGGGTCCCTGGTCGAGCGCGGCGTGGTTCGGCGGGTTGCTGGGGCTGCTGGCAACTCCGGTGCAGTTCTATACCGGTCTGGGCTTCTACCGCGGGGCGTGGGCGGCGTTGCGGAGCCGTTCGGCCGACATGAACGTCCTGGTGGCGCTGGGGTCGACGACTGCCTTCGCCTTTTCCTGGGCGGTGCTGGTGGTTCCGGGGCTCGGGGATCACGTCTATTTCGAGACGTCGGCGTCGATCGTGACCTTGATCCGCCTGGGGAAGCTGCTGGAGGCTTCGGCGCGGCGGCGCGCGTCCGAGGCGATCCGGCGGCTGCTCGAGTTGACTCCCGCCGTGGCGCATCTGCGGCTTCGTGCGGGGGTGGAGCGGGACGTACCGGTGGAGGTGGTGCGGCCGGGGGACGTGGTGGTGGTGCGGCCGGGGGAGCGGATTCCGGTCGACGGGATGGTGGAGGAGGGGGAGGCGGGGGTGGACCGGAGCCTGTTGACGGGGGAATCCGTTCCGGTGCATCGGGGGCCGGGGGAGGCGGTTCCCGGCGGGAGCGTGGTGCTGGACGGTCGGCTGGTGGTCCGGGCGACGGCGACGGGCGCGGAGTCGGCGCCGGCGCGCATCGCGGCGCTCGTGCGGCGGGCGCAGGGGAGCCGGGCGCCGATCCAGCGGCTGGCCGATCGAGTTTCCGCGTGGTTCGTGCCCGCGATCGTGGCGGTGGCGGTCGGGACGTTCGCGGGGTGGTGGGTCGTCGGAGGCGCGTTCGTCCCGGCGTTGTGGCGCCTGGTGGCGGTGCTGGTGGTGGCTTGTCCCTGCGCGTTGGGACTGGCGACGCCGATGGCGATCGTGGTGGGCGCCTCGGCGGCCGCCCATCTCGGGATCCTGTTTCGCGACGGGGCGGCGATCGAGGCGTTGCGGGGGGTGACGCTGGTGTTCTTCGACAAGACGGGGACGTTGACGCGGGGTCGCCCCGTGCTGGCGGAGTGGGTTGCGGCGGACGGGGGGCCAGGCAACGGGCTGCTTCTTGCCGGGGCGGTCGAGAGCGGGTCGGAGCACCCGGTGGCCCGGGCGCTGGTGGCGGCGGCGCGGGAGCATCACGGGGCGTTGCCGGATCCGGCCGGGGTTCGCGCGGCGCCGGGGCGGGGCGTGGAGGGGACGGTGGGGGGTCGTCGGGTGCGTGTCGGTTCGTGGTCGTGGATCGAGGCGGCGGTCGGGCCGGCGCCGGCGGGTCTGGGGCGGCGGGCGATCGAGCTGGCGGAGGCGGGCCGGACGGTGGTGGGGGTGGCGGTGGAGGACCGGTGGGCCGGGCTGGCGGCGGTGGTCGACGAGCCGAAGCCCGGGGCGGCCGCGGCCGTGCGGGCGCTGCGGGCGCAGGGCTTGCGGGTGTGTCTGCTCAGCGGCGATGGGGCGGCGGCGGCGCGCGCCGCGGCGCGGGCGGTCGGAATCGAGGACGTGCGGGCCGAGGTGTTGCCGGAGGCCAAGGAGCGGGTGGTGCGCGAGGCGGGGGAGGGGGGCGAACGCACGGCGATGGTGGGAGACGGTCTCAACGACGCGCCGGCGCTGGCGGCGGCCGACGTCGGCATCGCGATCGGGGGCGGAACCGAGGTCGCGGCCGAGGCGGCGGGCGTGTCGCTGGCCGGAGACGACCCGCTGGGGGTACCGCGGGCGGTGGCGGTTTCCCGCGCCGTATGGAGCGGAATCCGGCAGAATCTGTTCTGGGCGTTCGCCTACAACGGGATGCTGATCCCGGTGGCGGCCGGCGTGCTGCACGGCGTCGCCGTCCTGCCCGGCGCGATTCGGGACTTCCATCCGGCGCTGGCGGCGGCCGCGATGGCCTTCTCGAGCCTGACGGTGGTGCTGAACAGTCTGCGGATCGGCCGGCGGGCCAAGCGGGCGGTGGCGGCGGTGTCGGCGGGCGGGGCGGAGTTCTCCGCGGCCAGGCGGAGCACGGGGCCGGGCGGCGGAAGGCGGCCGCGAGTTGCGGGTCGGGCCGCAGCGTGTCAACATGAGGAGGCGACCCGAAAGGGGCCGGGGAGGGTTTGATGTGGCGAATCGTCCAGATGCTCTGCGTCGTCCTGCCGGTCGTTACCGCGGGGTGCGGCAGCGTCGTCCGGGAGGAACCGGACGGAGGGACGGACGCTCCCGAGTTCGCAGAGGCCGGCGATGTGCCGGCGGACGTGCCGGTCGACCTTCCGGTCGGGGACGTGCCGGTGACCGACGGCGAGCCACCGCCGGACGGGGTCGATGCGGCGGAAACAACGGACGTCGAGCCCGAATGTCGCGAGGCGTCGGACTGCGACGACGGCGAGCCGTGCAACGGCGACGAGACCTGCGAGCACGGCTTGTGCGTGTCCGGGACGCCTCCTTCGGACGGGACGCCGTGCACGAGGGACTCGGTGGCCGGGTTGTGCCGGGCGGGATTGTGCGCGCCCGTGACGTGTCCGGACGGGCACGTCGATCCGGGAGAGGAGTGCGACGACGGTGGGTCGGTGCCGGGGGACGGCTGCGAGCCGGACTGTCGGTTCACCTGCGACACGGACTCGGAATGCGCCGACGACAACCCTTGCACGGTGGACCGGTGCAGAGGGAACGACGCCGGGAAGATCTGCACACACCCGGCGGTGTCGGACGGCACGGCCTGTGACGACGGGAATCCGTGTACCGTGGGGGATACCTGCCATGGGGGAAGCTGCACGCCCAACGGTCGCATGTCGTGCGACGATTCTGACCCGTGCACCGCTGACCGCTGCGATCCGTCCGAATCATCGGGAACCCCGGCGTACCCTTGCGTGCACGATTCGTTGCCTCGGTGCTATGTGGACTCGGACGAGGACGGTTACGGGGACCCGACGGCACGTTTCGTCTGCGCCGCGGAATGTCCCGAGGGTCGCGTGGCCAACGACGACGACTGCTGCGACCTGCGGAACGACGTCCGGCCGAACCACACGACGTACGAGTCGGGTTCCTACCGTTGCGGGGATCTCGCTTTCCCTTCCTACGACTGGAACTGCGACAGGCGAGAAGAGCAGCAGTGGGCAACTTTCGCCGCGGGCGAGTGCCGGTTCGACGAGACGTTGCACCACTGCGTCGGAATCACGCCGGGGTGGTGTACTTCGGGCATGGTGGGGCCGGTCGGCGCACGCCCCTGCGGCACCATTCCCGGTTGTGGAGAAACCGGCGGCTACGTCGAGGGTTGCACGGGCTTCACCGCACCGTCGCTCGACGGCGGCACGTTCGAGGCTGACGCCCGCTGGGACGGCGGGATCGACGCGGCCGACGGGGGGTCCGTAGCCTGCGTGCCTGACATCAGGCCCCGCGTGCAAGCGTGCCGCTGAACGCGGTGCGCGGGT
>Ga0209227_1003103_pt1 | contig 11298 bp, 10 predicted proteins | sample YNPBryantNP2012_FD_185815 | JGI IMG/M metagenome (GOLD analysis project Ga0209227, IMG submission 185815) | Anoxygenic and chlorotrophic microbial mat microbial communities from Yellowstone National Park, USA - YNP Bryant NP 2012 (SPAdes)... ...
CCCCTGATGGGGTTGTCTTTAACCCCACCCCCTCCCTCCCCTTGTCAGGGGAGGGTGATAAACCCCGATTCCAGAAGGCTATGTGTCACAACCCCTGCCTTCATGGTCAACACCACTCGACCGCTGAGGCGCTGTCCTAAAAACGGCGTATTACAGCTCTTGGAAAAGAGGTTTTCCCTTGTGACCTCAAAGGGCATATCTACATCTATGACACAGAGGTCAGCAGGTTCATTAACCCTCAGGCTTCCTCCTGCCACCCTTAAAATACGGGCAGGGCTCCAGGAAAGACAGGCGATGAGCTGTAAGGGGTTCATGCCGTGTCTGCGCACCAGTTCCAAGGAAAGGGAGACGGCGGTCTCCAAGCCGATTATACCGTTGGCCGCCCTATCGAATTCCACCTCCTTTTCCAGGCTGCTATGGGGCGCATGGTCAGTGGCAATGGCATCCAATGTCCCATCCTTCAAGCCCTCTATCACAGCCTGCCGGTCCTCTTCTGTGCGAAGGGGAGGGTTCATCTTTGCATTGGTGTTGTAGCCCTCTACGGCATCCTCGGTCAGCGTGAAATAATGGGGGGCGGTCTCGGCTGTCACACCCACACCTTCAGCCTTGGCCCTGCGAATCAGCTCCACTGCGGCCTTTGTGCTCACATGGGCTATGTGCAGCCTGGCACCCGTGTATTTGGCCAGGGCTATGTCCCGAAACACGGCTATCTCCTCGGCTACCGAGGGTATCCCCTTCAGGCCCAAGAGCTGAGACATACGGCCTTCATTCATGACACCATCTGCCACCAGGCCCAGCTCCTCGGCATGGGAGATGATGAGGGCATCAAAGCCCCGTGCATACTCCATGGCCAGGCGCATCACAGCCGAGTCCTTCACAGGCCTTCCATCGTCTGAAAAGGCTATGGCCCCTGCCTCCAGCAACATCCCCATCTCTGTCAAGGCCTGGCCTGCCTGGCCCTTGGTGATACAGGCCACAGGATAGACCCTCGCACTGCCCTCCATGGCGGCCTTATGGCGAATAAAGGTGGTGACCGTCACATCGTCGTTTACTGGTTTGGTATTGGGCATGCAGGCAACGGCCACAAAACCGCCTGCTGCAGCCGCCCTGGTGCCGGTGGCAATGGTCTCTTTATATTCCTCTCCAGGCTCCCGCAGATGCACATGCATGTCAATGAGACCAGGCACCAGCCAACGGCCCTTTAGATTGAAACGCTGCGAGGGCAAAAGATGCGTAAATTCCCCAGAAAAACCGTCTTTGAGCAAAAATATGCCCGCAATGCGGCCATTTCTCACCAAAACAGCACCCATTTCATCAAGGCCTGAGGCAGGGTCTATCAACCTGGCATTTTCAAAAAGCAACTCCATCACAAGCCTCCTTCAACTCCGGTCAGCCCACAAAAGGGACAAAATGGCCATTCGAACCGCCACACCGTTGGTTACCTGATTCAAAATGACCGATTGCTGTGAGTCAGCCAATTCCGAAGTGAGCTCCACACCCCGATTGATGGGCCCAGGGTGCATGAGAATGGCATCGGGGGCCAAATTCAGACATCTTTCCTGGACCAGGCCAAAAAAATTGGCATACTCGCGCTCAGAAGGGATAAGGGACCTGCCCTGCCTCTCCTTCTGAAGCCTTAAAAGCATCACCACATCCGCACTCGCCAAGGCCTCTTCCACCTTGGTAGTCACACAAGCCCCCAGTGCCTCCAGGCCAATGGGCAGCAGACTGGCGGGCCCTGACACAAAGACATGGGCACCCATGGCCTTAAAGATACGGATATCGGAATGGGCCACTCGACTGTGCAGGATATCGCCTAAAATGGCTATCTTGAGCCCTTTCACCCGGCCTAAACGCTCCCGCACAGTAAAGAGGTCCAGCAGGGCCTGAGTGGGATGCTGGTTTATGCCGTCTCCTGCATTGATGACAGAGCAACCGGTGAGGTGTCGGGCCAAAAAATGAGGGGCGCCTGAAGAGGAGTGCCGCACAACCAGTATGTCAGGCCGCATGGCCTCTACATTTTTGACGGTATCCAGAAGGGTTTCACCCTTGAGCACACTGCTGGTGGCAGCAGACACGGAGACGGTATCAGCGCTTAGACGTTTCGCCGCCAGCTCAAAGGAGAGCCGTGTGCGGGTGCTGGGCTCAAAGAAGAGGGTCACCACAGTGCAGCCACGCAGCGGCGGCACCTTCTTGATAGGGCGATCCAATATCTCCTTTAAGGCCTCTGCTGTGTCAAGAATGAGGCGTATATCCTCCAGGGTAAGCTGCTCCACACCCAATATGTGTTTTACGCTCAATCGGTTGTTCATGGCAAAAAAAAGCCTCCTTTTTCAAAAAAAGGAGGCGAAAAAATCACATGACTTGAGGAGTCATTTTACATCTCCGAAAGCTTTAAGAGTTTTTCATACTCGGCATCCACTCTGGCCTGTATGTAATTTATCTGTTCCTCTTTCAGATGACGGAAACGGCGTTGCGTCTTGAGATATTCGGTTACAGGCTTGGGTTTGGTGATCTTACGGCTCATTATGTACTTGCCGTCTATGACCTCGTAGAGGGGAAAGACCTTGGTCTCCACGACCAACCGGGCGATCTCAATGGAACGCTCTCCAGCGCTTCCCCAACCAGTGGGACAGGGCGAATAGATATGCACATAGGCAGGCCCCTTGACCATGGCCGCCTTCTTGACCTTATTCATGAGGTCCAGGTAATAGGCAGGCGAGGCCGTGGCGACATATTTGATGCCATGGGCCGCCATAATGGCAGGCACGTTCTTTTTCCATGTCACCTGGCCGAAGCTCTGGGAGCCCGGAGGGCTGGTGGTGGTCATGGCGCCGTATGGCGTACAACCTGAGCGCTGAACACCTGTATTCATGTATGCCTCGTTATCCAGACACACATATAAAAAGTCATGACCACGCTCCATGGCGCCGGAGATCCAGTTAAGGCCGATGTCACCAGTGGCGCCATCCCCTCCCACTGCCAGGATGTCCACATGCCTCTTGGAAATCTTGCCTTTGCGGGCCAGGACCTTGCGGGCGGCCTCTACGCCGGAGGCAACAGAGGCGGCGTTTTCAAAGGCTATGTGTATCCACGGCACATTCCATGCGGTCTGTGGAAAGGGAGATGTGACGATCTCCATGCAGCCTGTGGCATTGCAAACGATTACATCCCTGCCCAGGGCCTTCATGACCATGCGCAGGGCCAATACCTCTCCACAACCCTGACAAGCCCTGTGGCCAGAGGCAAGGGGTTCATCTTTTGGGAGGTTCTTGGCGGAAAAGCCGACAAATTTTTCGAGTTCAGGTATCATTTTTCGCGCACCCCTATCACTTCATAAAGTTCTACAGGACGTTTCTTGGCATACAGTTCTGCCTTGTCCACTATCTCCTTGAATCTATCCACAGTCACATCCCTGCCGCCCAGACCTGCCACAAAGCTGAATATCTTCGGGGCACCAGGCACACGATAGAGCAGGGAGCGCAACTCAGCACCCACAGGGCCGCATACCGCGCCTGGAGGCAGGCATCTGTCGATGACAGCCAGGGTCTTGGCCTTGCCGATGGCCTTTCTAAATTCCGGGCCAGGGAATGGCCTCCAGAGACGAATACGCACCAAACCGACCTTTTTGCCGGCATTGCGCATTTCATCCACTGCGGTCATGGCGGTCTCGGAGATGCTGCCCATGGTGACCAGCAAGGTCTCGGCATCCTCGGTGCGATAGACCTCCACGGGGTTGTACTGCCTGCCGAACATCTCGGCAAACTCCTTCCAACCCTGGAGAATCACACGCTTGGATGCCTTTAATGCCTCATTATGGGCCATTTTCTCTTCAGTATATACCTCGGGTATGCCCACAGGCCCCATGCTCACAGGCTTTCTCGGGTCTAATTTATAACGAGGTTTGAATGGTGGAATATATCTGTCCACCTCTTCCTGATCAGGCATGATGATGGGCTCTATCACATGGCTTAGAGTAAAACCGTCGATATTCACAATAAACGGCAGGGCCACACGCCTGTCTTCAGCCACTCTAAAGGCGTGAAGCAATAGGTCCACAGCCTCTTGCCCATTCTCGGCAAAGGTCTGTATCCAACCGATATCCCTCTGAACCATGATGTCCTGATGGTCGTTCCAGATGCTGATGGGCGCAGCCAATGCCCTATTGGCCACCACCATAACAATGGGCAATCTCATGGGACCTGGGTGATATAGAATCTCACTCATTAAAGAAAGGCCCTGGGAGCTGGTGGCAGTAAAGGTGCGGGCACCGGCCGCTGAAGAACCGCAGGCGCAGCTCATGGCCGCATGCTCTGACTCCACCGGAATAAACTCCGCATCCAGATGACCGTTGGCAACGAGCTCAGACAGGTGCTCCACGATATGTGTCTGGGGGGTTATGGGATAGGCGGAGATCACCTCGGCCCTTGCCAGGGCCACGGCATCCGCCACTGCAATGGAAACCTCTACTCCTACGCGCTTTGACATTTTCCGCCCTCCTCTGCAATCATGGTGATGGCACCCTTGGGACACTCATGGGCACAGATGCCACACCCCTTGCAATAATCCAGGTTTGCCACATAAAAGCCTTCTTCGGTCTGTTGATAGGCCATCTCCGGACAAAATATCCAACACATGCCGCATTTGATACACTTGGAATTATCTGTGACAGGCCGCTGGGATTTCCAGTCCCCTGTCTTGAATTTGGCCGTACTGCCCGGTTCCAGCACATGGCCGCCGAAAGGCAGTGTCTTCCATCCTATAATGGCGTCGCTTATTGCCATATTCTTCTCCTTAAAAACTGTTAGATTCCATCAACCGTATATCACGGTCTCTTCATAGGCCCTTCTCAGGGCCGCCTTGTTCTTCTCCGCCAGCTTGCCGAAGCGCCTGTCCAGGGCGTCGCTGATGGCATCCAGCCCCACTATGCCTGTGGCCTTTAAAAGTGCACCAAGCATGGTGGTATTGGTTATGGGGATGCCCAACACCTCTTGGGCTATGGTATTGGCATCCACCACAGCCAGCTTGGCCGTGAGGCCGAACTGTTTGCGAATATCGTCTTCGCACAGAGAGGAATTGAGGATGACTATGCCACCATCCTTCAGACCATCAGAAACCTTTACAATACCAGGCAAAGACGCATCCAGCACCAATACGATGTCAGGGTGATATACCTTTTCCCTTGTACGGATCTGTTTGTCACTTACACGCACAAAGGCCGCCACAGGAGCGCCTCTGCGCTCCGGCCCAAAGCTTGGAAAGGCCTGGGCATATCGGCCTTCAGCTATGGCTGCCGTGGCCACCAGCTCTGCGGAGGTGACACCACCTTGACCGCCGCGACCGTGAAGTCGTACTTCTTTCATGTGTGAGACTCCTTTTTATGGATTAAATACATTACCAACTAATAAACAGCACCGATTACCATATTAAATTATGGAATTGCTTTGATAGCAATGACAACTGCAAGCACTTTAGGGCGCCGGCAATGCGCTCCTAACTATCTGACTATGATTTTGTATGAACGTCATAACGATGGGCTAACGGCAGCGCAGTTTTTACGCCCCGCCAATGAGCGCCTTGCCAGCCGTTGAATCCTCTGCCTCAATTAACCCCACCCCTTGTCAGGTGAAGGGTGATAACCTCCCTTTTCCGTTATATTCATCACTGAACAGGGGGATTGAGGGGGTTATTTTTGATTCTAACTCATGGCTGTTATACCCTCACCACTCACCATTGAGCTCCATAGGGCGGACACCGACTCAATGTAGGCGATTTCCTTTTTTAACACACCGCTTACGGGCACTCACATATCTGCCCTGCCTTTCAAAGGCAACTGTCTTCTTGTTAACACGCCATTTTTTGCTTTGTCAAGGCTTTCATGTCCACTTATCTGGATTTTCGAACCGGCAAACCACCGGTCGCCATGGCGATGCACTTGTAAAGCACTCGCCCACCCTGAAAATTCGTACTCTGCCAGCGCATGATCCGCCAACTGCCATTCTGATAAAAACCATCGGTCTCGATAGCCTCCAACACACCCGAAGCGCTGTCCAGCCATTCCACCAGTCCGGCGTTATGCCCCAATACCAGCGGCTTCTGCATACCAGGCCCGAATATGAGAGTAACCGGCTCCACTGTCAGGCCGGCTACATCCCATACCCCTTGAGGTTCGGGCATCATCTTCGCCTGAAGCTTTATCATACGGGCCCTGGAGTCAGGCCCGACTATGCCCTTGGTCTCGGAGATCAGGTCCAGCAGATAATTCCTGACATCATTCAAATCAGCGGCCCGCTCCAGCCTTGACACATCGGGTCTGGCCTCTATGGCCTTGGCCAGTATGGAAATCTCACGCAGATAATGATTCCGCTGGTTTATGGGCACAAGGTGCATGACCATCAGGGAAACGGCACGACCGTCCCTGGCCCCGTAATCAATACCCTTGGGGCTCCACCCAACAACACACATGAGGTCTCCTTCAAAAGGCACCTTTGCCTGCGGACAGGCCCATCCGTTGCCTATGGAGGAATTGATGGCCTTTTCCCTGGCCAGGACATCAGAAACGATATCAGTGCCCGGCGGTATGTCGGGAAAGGCCTCAATGATGTGGGCGAGAAACTGCATGGCGTCCGCCTTGTCGTTCTCCGGCAGCTCAAACAATCTTCCTTCCTGAAGGGCGTCTAACAGTGTATCCATGATCAATGACCTCTATATTTTTTATAAAACCACAGCTTGACCCAGTGGGTTATAACGCCGTAGGACAGCATGAATCCGGCTATCCAGAGCCAGTAGGACGCCGGCAGCGGTACCATGCCAAGATACGAAGAAAGTGGTGAATAAGGCAACCAGGCGCAACAGGCCATAACCATTACAGTTACAAGGAGCATGGGCAGGGACGGCTGACTCTCAACAAAAGGAATCCGCTTGGTTCTGATGATATACACGATGAGGGTCTGAGTAATAAGCGACTCAACAAACCAGCCTGTCTGAAAGAGACGCTCGGCATAACCCTTCTGGGCCGCCGTAGCCGCTTCATTCACAAAGATATTCGCCCGATAATAAAACCACATAAGGGCGAATGTGGCATAGTCAAATATGGAACTGATAGGGCCTATGCAAAAGATAAAACGCTTGATGCCCTCGATATCCCATTTGAGCGGTTTTGCAATGAGCTCCTCATCCACATTGTCCGTTGGAATGCCTGTCTGGGAAAAATCGTAGAGGAGATTATTTGTAAGTATCTGAATGGGCTGCATGGGCAGAAACGGCAGCAAATAACTGGCCCCTATCACGCTGAACATATTGCCGAAATTGGAACTGGCGCCCATTCGAATATATTTTATGATGTTCATAAAGACCCGCCTTCCCTCCAAAATCCCCTCTTCCAAGACCAGCAGGCTCTTCTCCAACAATACGATATCCGCGGCCTCCTTGGCCACATCCACGGCTGAATCCACAGAGATGCCCACATCCGCAGCCTTCAGGGCAGGGACGTCATTGATGCCGTCTCCCATAAAGCCCACCACATGCCCTTGCCTGCGAAACTCCTTGACTATCTGCTCCTTCTGAGAGGGAGTCAGCTTGACAAACGCCTGCGCCTCTCTCACTGCCTTTGCAAACCCTTCAGAAGACATGGCGGCCAGCTCACTTCCACTTACCACACGGCTCACCTGCAACCCCACATCCATGCACACCTTTTGTGTCACCAATGCGTTGTCGCCAGTCAACACCTTCACATTCACACCTACCTTTTTTAACAAGTGAATGGCATCCATGGCCGAATCCTTGGGCGGATCATAAAAGGCCATGTAGCCGAGCAAGGTCAGATTGCTCTCATCAGCCACAGTAAAAGATGTCTTGGTCCGGGGAAACTCCCGATATGCCACTGCCAGCACGCGAAAACCGTTTTTGGCCAGCTCCTCTACATCCTCAAAGAGCTCGGCCCTGAGCAGGTCTATCAGCGGATATACCTCGTCACCTATCTGATAATGCGTGCAACAGTCGTATATCTCCTCCACAGCACCCTTGCAGATGAGCACATGGTCGCCTTCATAGTCCACCACCACGGACATGCGTTTGCGCTGGAAATCAAAGGGCAGCTCGTCCACCAGCCTGCAATTGCGTTCCGCATCCAGATTCGTATAGTCGAGTACAGCGCGGTCTATGAGGCTTCTAAGGCCTGTCTGGTAATAACTGTTGAGATAGGCATAGCTCAGGACATCCTCGCTCTCGTTCCCGATGATGTCCACATGCCTCTCCAGCACCACCCGGTCCTGCGTGAGCGTGCCTGTCTTGTCTGTGCATAGAATGTCTATGGCACCGAAGTTCTGAATGGCAGGCAGCTGTTTGACGATGACCTTCTTTTTCGCCATGCTCAGGGCACCCTTGGCCAGGTTCACTGTGAGAATCATGGGAAGCATCTCGGGCGTAAGACCCACAGCCACGGAAAGGCCGAAAAGCAGGGCCTCCAGCCAGTTTCCTTTGGTCAAGCCCACGATCAAAAAGACTATCGACACAACCACCAGCATAAGGCGCATCAGCAGCCAGGTCAGGGACTTGATCCCCTTATCGAAACTCGTCTCGTGCCGGTGTTCTGTGAGACTCTGGGCAATGGAGCCAAACAGGGTGTTTCTCCCTGTATTGATCACCACTGCCTTGGCTGAACCACTGACCACAAATGTGCCTAAAAAACAGGCATTAACCAGTGAAAGCGCTGTGTTATGGCGTGCCTCAGGGAAGGCCCCCGCTGTCTTTTCCACCGGCATGGACTCACCCGTCAAGGCCGATTCGCTGACAAAAAAATCCTTGGCCGTAATCAAGCGCACATCGGCAGGGATAATGGAACCGGCGCTGAGCACCACGATATCCCCCGGCACGACCTCGGAGATACGAATCTCCGTCTCGACGCCGTCCCGCAGCACAACGGTCCTGGACTGAACACGCTTACCCAGTGACTCCACGGCCTTTGTGGAACGCCTGTCCAGCACGAAGGATAACCCCATACTGAGAACGATCATGGACAGGACGATAGCCGAGGCCAGCCCCTCCCCAAGCAAAAAGGACAGAAAGGCGATGGCCGCCAGCTGAAGGTTCAACGGATTTTTCAATCTCGAAAGGAGTTCCAGCAAAAGGCCCAGTCTTTTGGTTTCGGCAGGCTCATTTGGCCCGTATTCAGCCAATCTGCGGACGGCCTCTTCCGAGGATAGACCGTTTATTGATGTGCGAAGCCTTGAGAGGGTATCTTGAAGGGGTAATAGACAGAATTCTATGAATCTGGACTCTGTAGCCGAATCTGTCTGGCCGAGCCCTGCATTGTTTTCTTTTAAAAGGGGGTCTGTTTTGAACGAATTTTGCCCTTGCACTGTCCACCTCCACACTCCGCAAACCAGAATGCCGCAAGTGAACAGGCACGTAAATCAGGGCGTGCAAAACCGTCACATGCGCAGCAGCCTTGGTTGCGTAGCGGCGCCAAATTTGAGAGTCAAACGAAATACGCTTAAACTGTGATAGTCTTCCATTTAATTTTGTTCATACCTCGAAATGAAAAGGCCCTGAATTCGTGAGCCGGCGGCGTGTATGTATGCTCCTCGGTCGCCCGCGTTCGATCATTAACTCCACCAGCAAATGAAGAAGGCTGCGATTTTTATGCCCTTTACCACCATTCACAACAAAAAACAAGCTCAAAAATCCATATAATTTCCTCAACAATGCTTGACAGCCATTTACATTTTTCAAAAAAGATGTCATATAGTTAAAGAGTAAACTCATGTACCCTATTGGGCCTATGCAATACGCCCATACTTCGTTCAACAGGCTGAATACATGACAGATGAACGCCCATCCATCAGAATCCTTATCGCAGAAGATGAAAAGGCCACAGGGGATCTGCTCGTAAACAGCCTTTCCCAGCCGGAAAGACGGCTCCAGATCGTCTATAACGGCCTGGATGCCATAGCAGCCCTCCAATCACAACCATACGACCTGCTCATCACCGACCTCATGATGCCGGGCGCAGACGGTATGGAGGTTATGAAAAAGGCCAAGGAACTCTATCCAGAGATCATGATAATCATCATGACAGGCTATGCCTCCCTCGACACCGCCATAGAGGCCATTCACGGCGGGGCCTACGATTACATCCGCAAGCCGTTTCGACTGGACGAACTGGAGATCTGTGTGCAGAATGCCTGCGAGAGGATCCTGATGCTCAAAGAAAACCAGGCGCTTTTGAAGCGGATCGAGGAACTCGACCGCCTGAAACAGACGGAACCGCCGGTCCAGCCCAGCCAGCCCATATTCCTCTATCCATCCGACATACCGCCGTCGGCCTATTATGCGCAGACACAGAGCGGAAACGATGCACTGACACATCTGGAAAGGCTGAGCAGTCTTTACGAAAAAGGCCTGATATCTCTGGACGAATTCAATATCATGAAGCAGAAACTGTTTGCCAAAATATAATCTTATAGAGGCCGGTTATGAATCTCACAAATGATGAATGCCAGTACCTTTTCGACAATCTTCCAGCCCAATTAACAGCCATGCTGATCAAAGGCCTTGTCCACAATCTAAATGGTCCATTGCAGGTAATCTCCATGCAGACAGAATTGATAGATAAGATCAAATCCATCAATCAGCAGCAAATTGACAATCTGCAAGCAAACATAACAAGACTTCAACAACAGATACAATGCATGGCAAATCATGCTGACACAAATAATACGCAAGACCAGCCGATAATTCTGAATGAAATGATAGAACAAGAACTGACTTTCTGGCATGCGGATTTATTTTTCAAACACAAGGTAAATAAAACAATCAACCTGTTTCAGAAACAGGTGTTTACCATAACGCAAGAAGCGACGGCGCGCGGGATCATGGGAAGCTGCATTGCATTGAGCATAGAAAGCCTGCGGCAAAAAACACCATGCAATTTTGTAATAGATTGCTCAATTACAGACAATCCTGCGGCATACTCCATAACATTCAGCCAGAATGGCTCACCATTTACGGAAGAACAAAAAACGAACTCAGCTCAACAGGCCTATGAAACCGTCTATCCGGCCTCGCTTCTCAAGAAATATCTTGCAGTAAAAACAGCTGCAATCGGCTGGACATTGCGCATGGATGCCCAAAAATTATCCATAGGCATACCAGCATGAGGGTTCAATAGTGGGGAGGGCCAGAGTGGGGTTACAGGAATGGTTTAGGCCCCCTCATATCAAATCAAGGAGAGGCTGTTATGGAAAACATCAGTGATTACAAAAACGACGAAGGCTTTCTGTTCGAGATCATAAACGC
>Ga0209227_1003106_pt1 | contig 11289 bp, 6 predicted proteins | sample YNPBryantNP2012_FD_185815 | JGI IMG/M metagenome (GOLD analysis project Ga0209227, IMG submission 185815) | Anoxygenic and chlorotrophic microbial mat microbial communities from Yellowstone National Park, USA - YNP Bryant NP 2012 (SPAdes)... ...
CAGCAAGAGGAGGAGGAGAACGATTAGTTCGGCCCGTAACGGGTTCGCTCAAGGAGGCGACGTACAGTATGGTCATGAGAACCCGAGAAGAGAATCCCTGGTCCTGGAATCCCGATAACGGACCTTTCGCGGGGCAGGAGGGGCGATACGGGGAGGAAGAGCCGGGCCGCGGCGCGGAAACCGTGCCCTCCTCGCAACCAACCTCGCCAGCCACGCAACCAGCGCCGCCGACGCCCCCCGGACCTGCCCCGCAAGAGGGAGGTATCGGGGAGGATATCCGTCAGCCATTGGCGGAGGCGGAAAAGAAGTTGGGCTCGGCTACCGGCATGGCGGCGGAGCGGTTCCTGGAGTCGTACAAGAGCTCGCTGCAACGCCAGCAGGAGGAGACGCAGCGACGCGTCAGGATGCTGGAATCGTATAAGCGGGAGATGGACGAGGTCTATTCCGCTCGTAGACGGTATTACATGGGGCTGATGGGGATAATGAGGGACCTGAACGATCGGGTGGCCGGGATTCTCAGGAAAGCCTCGTTCGGCGCGTCCCCCCATACGCTGAACATGGCTGCGGATATCGCCAACAGGTCGTTCCAGGTCGCGGACGCGATAGATGAAATCAAGGCGGAGGCGATAAAGGCGAGACTGACGTTCGACCAGTCGATCGACGAGGAGTTGAGGAACGGGAAGAAGTTATCGGAAGAGATTCACACGAAATTCAAAGAGGCGCTGACGGAGTTGATGTCGGTAACGCAGAAGCCGGGAGTGATTGCGGACGTCTTGAAGGACGAGGAGTATCGGCTTGCGCCGACGCTGGCGAGGCTGAATATCGGCGACGAATTGAACACCATGGCCAACAATATCCGCGCTGCCGAGGCGCTGTTCCGGGCCGCCGGCCTCAGTCTGACCTATCAGAAAACCAAGAGCGTGGCGGAGACCCTCAACGATTTCAGGAAGGCCGCCGAACAAGCGCGTCAGATGACGGATTTCCATCGCCAGATTTCCAGCGGCAAGACCCTCGGCGGGCCGATCATGTTGGAGTTGGTGCAGAAAGTGTCGGCGGAACCGATCGAGGGGGATGTCCTGCAGAAGTGGCTGGCGGGAGAGATCCGGAAGAGGGCCGGCAAGGTGAATTCGCTACAAATCGTGGCGGATGCCCTGGAGAATGGTGGAAACGTGGACGAGGAGGCCCTCAAAAAATCGGGAGATTGGTTGTACGGATATGGAGCGTTGCGGGCGATCATGGACCCACTGGGGATGCTGTACTTGCAGATGGTCTCCTCGGGGAAAGAAGATAAAGCCGTGAAATTGCTCAATTTGTGGATGACGGTAAATTATCTGGCGGGTCGGGTGATAGAGTTCTCGCCCAACATGTGGCCTGCCACCCTTCACATGTGGTCTTTCGTCAATCCGTCGAAGATACGGGAATCGTTGAAGGGGGTGTTGATGGATAGTGCTGTTGGAGCGGCTGGAATCGTGGGACCGGTGGATACGACGGCATCGGGTGCCGGGCAGCCTGGCGAAGGAGAATGAGCCATGATGAGGGCGATGGAGAAGATTGGAATGCCGGCGAGGATGCTGTTGGAGGGTATGGAGGGGGTGATAGAGCGCGGTGGAGACCCCGTGGCCTACATCATCGCCAAATCGCTGGTTGGGTACCCCGAGGAGAGGGTGGTAGCGACGCGGGTCCTATTGGATGTTCAGAAGGAGGTGTTGCCGGAGTATTTCCAGAGGTTCCACACGCAGCCGGCTGTTGGGATATTGAATAGGATGGCGATGATGATGGGGCTGAAGGCGATGCTGCCGGTACTTGGCGAGACTGCGCGCGGAATGATGGAGGGCCTCCCAGGGCGTCGAGAGGAACCGCCGCCTGCGCGACAGAATATTGCGGGGCAGGTTGTAGGCTCGCAGCAGGCTGCGTATCCGCCGCAGCAGACCGCAGGTAACCCGATGGAGGCCGGTGGCGGTCCGGAATCGGAGCAACCTCCGACCGAAGGACCTGCCCCGCAATTGGAGTAAACTATGGAGCTAGATTTTGCAGGATTACCTCGCCATTACCCGGACCTGGCGCGAGCTGTTGGCTATAAGCCGAGTTCTTTGTCCGGGGACTCAGGGATGACTGATGATGGTGCCATCAGAGAGCCGGAGTACTCGGGGTTTCTGAAGGATCTTGCCGAGGATATTCTCTATACCGCGTTGGGATCCTTGCTGTTACGTGGGGCAGGACCTGTAATCAAGGGAGGGGGACGTGTCGCGAAGTGGGCGGGAGGCAAGTTGGGGGGGAAATGGATGCCTTCTGTGGGGAGGGGGCTAGGAAGAGCTTCCCGGTGGGCGTCATCGAGTCTGAAGCCTGCTGCGAAGGCCGTGGCGCAGAAGAGCTTGGGGGCGTTGAAGTGGATTACAAGTAGCTGGATAGGGCAGATTATCGGTTTAGCTGTGGCAGGAGCTACACTGTCTTGGCTGGGTAAAAAAGTCGCGGAGGATGAGGAGGGCGGCGGTGGGTCGTCCGGTACGGAGAATCCGACGATGCCGATGACGACGAACAGTGAGGGGGGACTGGCCCATACCAAGGAAGAGGCGGCGTGGAAGAGCCTCGAAGAGCAACGGGAAATGGCTAGAGTGCGAGGAGTGATGGCCCTGTCGGAGGCGCTGCGGAAACAGCAGGAGGACGAGGAGGAACATTATGTGGAACTCCGGAATCGGCTGCTGACGGAAGTGTTCCGGAATATGAGACGGATGGAGAGGCATGAAATCGATGGGGGATACTACGACTCGGAACCCGTTACGAAACTGCTGGAAATCTATAGGAAGGAGGCGGGGGCGTTTCGGGGATTGATGCCCATCGAAATTGGGCCGCCGAACCCCGCAGGAGTCTCGTGGCTGGCGAGTTCCCTGCTGGGATTGAGCGGGGAAGAGCTGGAGAGTGCGGAGAAAGAGGCGAGATACGAGGACCGGGTGGCCGAAGCCATAGCAAAAGCCCAGGAAGTCCTGGATTGAGGGAGAGAACATGGCGGTTTTCGGGTCACTGATTTCGGCGCTCCGATACTGGGGAACCACTGGGATGCTGACGAGGATGTCGGCGGTCATGTCCATCCTCGGAAGAAATCTTAGAAGGGACGTTGCGCGAATAGCCGGCGAGGGTTTGGAGAAGAAGATAGCCGGCGAGGCGGTGGAGAAAGCCGCCGAGGTCGGAAGAAATTGGGTCGTGCAAAACAATAGGAGGGTCGGGGGGCGCGTGGCCGATGTGCTGCTGAAGATGTCGAATCCCTTGGGGATACAGGGACTCATGGAGGAGACGCGATTGCAGACCGGCAGAGTGCTGGGCCCGGCAGAGGAGCTGTATGCATCGCTGTGGAGGAGTGCGGAGACCGCCGAAAAGAGGATAAAGATGCTGAGTCGGGGGGTTCGCGGAAAGGCGGGGAAGGGGAAATCCAGTTTCGAAATCGGCGGCGGATTGGCGGGTATCGAGGCCATGGAGAGACACCCGGCCCACAGGATGCTGGAAAAAGGATACGATAGCCTGGTGGAGAGGGTCGCCAGCGGAAGTCTGCTGCGACTCAGCGACGAGGAGATCGGATACTGGCAGTCGTTCTATCCTTTCCTCATGATGGCGGACAAGGGCGGCGTGCAATTGTTCGCCAATACGCTGCTGAGGTCAGCGGCGTCGAAGCTGGACTATATCGAGAGGGCCGGCAAGGTGGTGCTGGAGCCGGGGGCGAAGAGGGTATTCCAGGCACTGGATAAGAGGTTGGCGCTACTGGATTCGCTGATCAACGAGGCGTCCAGGTACTTCGAGCCGCACCTCGTGGAATCCATAGCCTTCCCGAGAATGAAGACGGAGACGAGGTATTTCAACAAGCTGATGAGGGTGGCGGCCCGCGAAGAATTGATGGTGGGGCCCGTCAAGGTTCAAGCGCCGAGTTCAGAGCTGTTTGCGACGTATGGGGACGAACCGTTATCGATCCTAGACATCGTTCTCGGTTCGTTCGACAACCCCGAACTGTTGGGGATACGGCTCGCGCGGGGGGTCTCGAAGTGGGCCGAAGTCGTGAAGGGACTGTCCAGAGGTACGGAGCATTTCGCGGGGCAGATGGAGGCGGCGGTGGCGCGCGGGAAGAAGGGATACGCGGAGGCGGCAGCCGCGTTCAAGGAATTCCTGGAGGAGGGGAAGAGATTGGCCGGCAACCTGCCGAAAGTGAACGTGTACGATCCGTCTGTCCCGAAGGCGCTCAAGATGATGCCGGAGGAATTGAGGGACGTGCAGCATGCCGTCATGAGGATCGGGCTGGACATGCGCCGAACGATGCTGGAGAGATCCGATGAAATCGTGGAAGACCTCGGCGCGGTGTTTCGGGCCGCATACGGGAGTCCTAAAGAACTGCAGAAAGAGCTGGGTAAGAAACTCGCAATGTACAGCGAGGATCCGTATAGGGTGGTGCAAGATATTGCGAGGTCGGCGGGCCCGAGGATTCTGGAGGAACTGAAGACCACGAACGCGGCACTCGTGCCGGAGAGGGGCGGAAGTATGCTGCTGCAGGCGTTCCTGGATGCCGAGGGGGCCTTCACGAATCCGCGGAAGGTAGCGCGCGAAGTGCGCGAAGCCGTGACGACGGTCGTGAAGAACGCACTGTCCGATCTCGCCCCGCTCAGCAGGACGTCCGCCGATAAGAAACTCTTGGCGGAGGTGAGAAGAGATATCGAGGCCAACAAGCTGTTCCATTCCGGAACGGGAGATAAAGTGAAGAGGCTGATCGAGAGCCTCGGGAAGGTGAAGAAAGAGACGCTGGAATTGTACGAAGAGAGGCTGAAGGGACCACTCAAGCACCTATATGATACGATGGATCTCTTGAGTTCGGCGGGAGAGGAATCGTTGCTGTCTCCCACCACGATTCAGGAGGCTCGGGTATTGGCGAACAAGGCCAAGGAAATGGCCGGCATGAGGGGGAGGAGGATACCGTCGCCGGGCACCTCGATCCTGCGAGCCTTTCAGGAGTTGCGAACGGGGGTCGAGAGCGGGGGATTGGAGAGGTTGGTGAAAGGCGAGGGGGCGAAGAAGAGCGTGCAGGAGCTTGTGGATGCCATGATCTCGTTGGAGGAGGCGATGGCTGGGAGGTCGCGCGGCATCGGCGCATCCCTCGCACGAGAGTCCAGTGCCGTACAGGGCATGACGTTGATGGGAGGGCTCGGGGACGTGACGATTCCTGATGTGGTTAGTATGATGAAGAATGTCGGATTGCCGGCTCTGCCGTTTGCTGCCTGGAGGGCATCGCGTGCGGTCGGACTCGGCGGAGAAGAGAACGATCGGCAATACGATTGGAGTGGGCTGACGGCCGGCGGAACCGCTGGCGGAATCAGGTCCATGGCGGGAGTATAGGATGAACGGTGGAAGTACGAATCCTGGCGCGGTAAGCGGCACCCTGATATGGAGAGCCTATCTGTTGAAGTTCCTGGGAACTCCGACAGACGCGGGTACGAAGGAACTCGCGGAAAAGGCGAAAGAGGTGGTGTCGTCGGCGAACCTCGGCGAGGTCGATAAAGGCGGGTTCCCGGAGCTTTCGAAGAGAATCCATTCACTGGCGGGAAGATTGCCGAAGAAGAGTGTACTGCTCTCCGATTACACGTTCTCGAATACCGTCGGCCAGGACGTGAAGAAGCTATTGGACAGGGTGCACACCATCGAGAACAATGTTTTCGGTGAGGGGGCGCCGCGGCTCAGCCTCGCCTCCCGAATATCGGGAATCTTGAACAAGACGGTCCTCGCGGCGGGAAAGAATCCAAGAGAGGGATTGCAGGCGCTTCAGGAGGAGCTGAAGAGCGGGGAGCTTGGCAAGCTGCTGTCGTTGGCGGAGGAGGCGCTGGGCGAGCACGGAAAAGCGTTCCGGAAATCGCTGGAGGGTAGCATCTCCCACTATTCTAAGATCGTTGGTGCCTTTGGCGGCGAGAAGGTCGGTATCAGGGCTTTCGGCAAGGTCGTCGAGCAGAGCAGAGAGAGAATCAATAAGGCAGACCAGATCTTGAAAGAGACGGACATAGACGCCCTTCTGACGGGACAGGAGGGCAAGGGAGTGCCGACGAAGGACGAGGGAGTATCGGCGAAGGGCGAGGGAGCACCGACGAAGGGTAAGGGAGTATCGGCGAAGGGCAGGAGGGTATCGACGAAGGGCAAGGGAGTATCGACGAGCGGCGGTAAAACCTTGACGGCTCCTCAGCCTCCGTCTCCATCCACGCTGCCGCCTCAGACGCCACCTCCGCCTTCGCCTCCACCTTCACCTCAGACGCCACCCCCGTCTCCACCTCCGTCCCTGCCCACATCTCCGGAGCCCGGGGCTCCTTCGTTGGAGGGCGCTGCTGCTGGCGGTGCGGGTGAGGCTCCAGGCGGTGGGGGCGGGACTCCCGGCGACGGTGGTAAGGCTCTCGGAGGTGGTGGGGGTCCGGTTGGCGGGGGTAAGGTTCCAGGTGGCGGGTCTCTCGGCGACGCTGGCAAGGGGCTCAGAACCGCGGGCAAGGGACAAATACTGAAATCTATCGGGAGGCGGTTGAAAAAGCCTACTACGTTGCTGTTTGTATTGGGGACCGGACTATCTGGACTTCTTGGGTACTGGGGGAGGAAAAAGGAGATAGAAAAAGAGAGAGAACTGAAGGCCAAGAGGAAGAAGGCGCTTGAGGAGCTGAAGAAAACCATGGCGGAGGACCCTTCGATGGAGGGGCTCGTGAAGATATTGAGGGCGGCTGGGGAGTACGATGCCGGGATGGCGTCATCGATCGGGGCGATGTATGCGGAATCGTTGCGAAACCAATGGAAGAAGGAATCCGAAGAGAGGAAGGCGAGATTGGAAGAGAGGGAGGCGAGATTGGAAATGTTTTCCGAGCTGGCACCGAAAGTGGCGGAGCTAGAGGCAGCAGCCGAGCTGTATCCAGCGCAGGTGCTTATCGAGAGCAGGAAGCTCGATCCCCTGTATATCACGGATACGGCGAGGGCGTTCCTGAACTCGCTGTATCCGCAGCCCTCTCCTGCCCCGCAACTCGGTGAGGAGCCGTTGGGGCTCTCCAAGCTGTTTTCTCGGGCGGACGATGAGGATGACAGGAAGACGCGGGCCATTCTGGAGGCGGTCGCCGCTGCCGGGGCCCGGATGTAAGGAGCGCGAAGAAAGGAGTAGAGTATGCCGAGCTTCGAGGAAGCACTTAGTTCTTTGCGGGGCAGGATAGGACTTCCGGCCACCCCACCACAGGTGCAGCAGGCCATGTCGGGTCAGACCGTGTCCGGTCGGAAACGCAGAATCGAGGATATGCTGGCGGAGCTGCGAAAGAGAGCAGGAGCCGGCGATATCCCGAACCTCAGCGACACCCTACGGAACGCGGGGCAGGCTGGGGCGCCCGGTGGGCAGCCCAACTACCAAGCCATGGCGGCGGCTTTGGCTGCCGGATTGGGCAGACCCCCGTGGGCCGGTGCGGGTGCGGAAAGGCTCAGCAACCTGTATTCCACATTGGGCGGACCACCATGGGCCGGCGCGGGTGCGGGAGGGGCCGGCGGCCTGTATTCCACGATTCGAACCGGGGGACCCGTGCAAAGCTACGTGGGGAATCCGTATGCCGCCGGGTACTCGGGGAATCCGTATGTTGCCGGGAATGGCGCAACCGGCATCGGGCTGCAGCTAGGACCTGCCCCGCAAGAGGGTTATGGGGTGGCGCGGAGAAGGAAGTTTGCGGTCCGGTCGATGCTGGGATACTAGATGGCGAATGGGGATTTCCTGAGGAGTGTTCTAGAGGGGCGCGGGGCCTACGGGGGGATGCCGTCTCTTCCGAGTATGGAGAGAGTGAGGAGGAGGGCGGGCCTGCCGACGGATGTGCTGCTGGGGGGCCGGCTGGAGGAAATGGAGCCGAAACTGTCGCTGCGCGAAAAGTACCGGGCCAGCGAGTTCTCGGAACGGCTCAGCGAAGCGATTTCGGAAGAGATGGCCATCGATCAGTTGATGGAGGGACGATTCCAAGATGCTCTGGACGTGTATACGGCAGGTCTGAAATTCAAAAAGGCCTCGCCGCGCGCTTCCGGAATACAGGGGAGAGCGCTAGAATTCCTAGGATTGCCCCAGGAGGGTCTAATCGGGGAGGTTGTGAAGGCGGCCACGGATCCGTGGATGTTGATCGGGGCGCTGCTCTGCATCAAGTTCCCGATACCGGTACGGGAAAGGATAAAGAACTACGTCAGCAGCTCGCGGGAATATCTGGAGGGGTTCGGCGGGCTGTTTTCCAAGATGATAACGCCGTTGTGGGAGGCCCTGCGTACGCGGGATGGGAAGATGACGGCCCTCGGGAAGTGGGCGACCGGATTCAGCATCAGCCACGGCGAGACCGTGATGAATATGCTGAAGCCGCTTGCCGAGGCCTACGAATCGCTGGACAAGAGATTCGCGCAGAAATCGATCGCGTTGGCGTCCTTGCTGGCGCAGAGGAACTTGCTGGATGCGGAGTTGAAGAGCGTAGGGAAGGCGATCGGCGCGAAGGATATAGGGCTGAACTTCGAATTGATGGGGAGACTGGCGGCGGGTGGCGGGACCGAAGAGCAGAGGATCGTGTGGCGGGGGGCTAGGGAGCTGCTGAAAGCGTGGGATTCCATCAGGAATGAGGGACGGGCGATACTTTCGAGGGTCGGCGAGGACGAGTATGGAGTGCTGAAGAGCCTCATGCAGCGCGGGATCGTGGATCTGAAGGGGAAGGTGCCGACTTCGGAATACTTCATGAGGATAGCGGTAAGGAATCCGCAGAAGATGATTGAGGAGGTCAAGGAGCTGGTCTCGCAGGGGAAGACGCTGGAGGCGCTGGAAATCATCAACCCGTACTTGACCGTCAAAGGGTACTACAAAAAGAGGATGCCGTCGTCCTTGAGGATGCTGAAGAGAGTCATGATGGCGCGGGTGGAGAATGGGAGCCTGCCGGACCCCTCGCACCTGGAGTTGGTGAGCGAGTTCCTGAAAGAGGGGACCGTGGACGCGGTAAGGAGGTTCGCGGATTCCGCGCTGCACGACGTGTATCTGTATTCGCTGGACATGATGAAGGCGTCGCAGGTGTACGCGGATTCGATGGGGCGGCTGAAGGCATGGTATCCCGATCGGTTCGGGGCGCGTGTCATGGACGAGCTGAAGCACATAAAGTCGCCGGAGCTGAGGTCCTCGCTGGAAAGGCTGCTGCTGCCGGCCATGAGAGGCGAGAAGGACGAGATCGAATTCATGCGGATGTTCCATCGCGAAAACCGCGCGATGAACTTCGTCCGCATGATGAACGATCCATCGCACCCGCTCGGACAGCTCCTATCCGGGAAGACCGGCGAGGAGGTCAAAAAGTACCTGACGGATATGCTGATAGGGAGGATGATTGCGAGGAGTCCCGGATTCCCGGAGATGGCGGCGGCGTCCATCTATGCCGGAGCCTTGGGGGCGCCGAACTTGTCGCCGGCGCTGTTCAATACCCTGCAAGCGATGACCACGACGATACATAGGGCAGGAGTCCGGAATACGCTATTGGGGTTCCGGGACGCGTTCAAGTCGGTGTCGAAATACCTGAGATCGAGGTTCGTGGAGGGGATGTCCAAGGAGGAGGCGCTGAGAATCGCGTTTCCGGGGCTGTATTCGACCGGCTTGATGGGAGAGGGACCAGGAGTGCTGCACGCGCTCGTGAACCCGCTGGAGGCCGCCGGGCCGCTCGGGAGAACCGGCTGGGAGAAAGTACAGTCGGGATTGAAGATGCTGATGATGCCGTTTGGGATATCGGAAAAGTTCTCGTGGCTCGTCACCTATAATGCGGCCAAGAGGATGGTGATGCAGGCGGCGGGGGGAGACCCGCGGAAGATAATGGGGGATACCATAAGGGTCGTGGCTCGCAGCATGATTGCCGAGACGCAGTTCCTGAGCGGGCCGATGTATACGCCGGTGGCCCTGTTGGAGAGCCCGTCGCTGAGGAACCCTCTGCTCCGGCAATTCGCGCAGTTCCCGCTGAGATTGGCGGGGTTGACGGCGCGCTCTTTGTTCGGTCAGGAGGCGGGGGTCCCGTGGTGGCAGAAGCTCGGCGGAACGGCTGGGCGCATGATGGTAGGTACTCAGCTCGTCCAGGGGCTGGGGAGAGTTGCCGGTGTGGACCTGGAGAGGGCGACTCTGATGGAGGGGTTGCCGCTGCCGACGACCGGAATGCCGTTCGCGCCGTTCCCGGTGGCTCCGCCGGCGCTGTCCGTGCTGGCCGGAATCCCCTTGGCGCTCGCCGGCAAGCCCGAGCCCTTGCAGTATTCGTGGCCGACTCTGATACCGGGGGGATTGGGGGCGTCGAAGATACTGTCGGCGCTCTCGCCTGGCGCGGCGAAGGTGTTCGGTCGGGTGCATATCGATTTACAGCACCCGTCCGAGGATGGCCGATATGTCGTATACAGCAAGGAGGGCAGGCCGCTATACAAAGTCGGGAACTGGCAGGCTCTGCTGACGACGCTGGGATTCCGCACGAACACGTATGTCGAGGAGTTGAACGCCACGCAGGCAGTGCTGAAGACGCGGGAAGTGGCGACGAGAACCATCCAGAGGATGGTAGACGCGCTGGCTACCAACAATGCGGAGGAGTGGAGGAGAGCGAACGACGATTGGCAATCCCTGTTCCCGGGAGCGCCGGTCCCTCTGACGAAAGCTCATATAGATGGGGTTCTCAAGCGGCGGGCCATGAGCCGCCTGAGCATCCTGTCGATGTCCTTGCCGCCGTCGATACGGCAGCAGGTGGTCGGGGTCCTGTCCACCAACCCGAACCTCCTATTGGAGCCGGTGATGGAGGGATACCGGATGGAGGACATAAGAGGATCGTGGCTGCCGATTGGGAGATCGATAACTGTAGAGGATTCCGGAGAATACGGCAGCCCGTGGGAGGATTTCCTGACCGTCGAATAGGATGTCTATTCCCCATCAGACTACGGGAACGATGGAGCCATCCATACGGAAGGACTCTATGCAGGAGCGGTCCTCGAAAGCGAATATATGCATGACCATCACTTCGGGATTATTGTAGAAGGTATAGTAGCCATTCGGCGGCTCGGTGAGAAGCTCTGTTCCCTGGCTCAAATTGACCATGTACAGCCAGTCGATCGTTCCACAGAACAGCACGCGGGGACTCCCGGTGTCGAGAACGACATCAAAATAATCGGCAGTCCACGGAATCTCCACCGCGTCATAGGATGGAGGATCCACCTTGATGCCGAGATAAGCGATGCTGTAATCGTATTGGGAGGGGTTCGAGACATACAAGGGGAAGCCTGGGGAAAGGCTGACTA
>Ga0209227_1003115_pt1 | contig 11270 bp, 10 predicted proteins | sample YNPBryantNP2012_FD_185815 | JGI IMG/M metagenome (GOLD analysis project Ga0209227, IMG submission 185815) | Anoxygenic and chlorotrophic microbial mat microbial communities from Yellowstone National Park, USA - YNP Bryant NP 2012 (SPAdes)... ...
CTCTGTTGTTGCTCAATCAGTTCGCCATTGACACCCGTTATCCTGGGCTAGCACTGACCTACGAGGAGGCGCGTGACGCGGTCGTGGCAATGAAACAGGTGCGCGCGTTCGTGCGCGCGCGGCTGGGACTGAAAACCAAATAACCTACCCATCTTTCATCATTTGCTCATTTGTCATTTGTTCATTTGCTCATTGAGGTACACCTATGACTCTTCCCGACATCGGTGCGATTTTTAAAGGTATGTCCGTGACGTTGCGTGAGATGTTTACGCCGCCGGTCACCATCCAATATCCCGAAGTGAAAAAGCCGGTCGCGGCGCGCTTTCGCGGCAGGCACGAGTTAAAGCGCCACGACAACGGCCTGGAAAAATGCATCGGTTGCTCACTCTGCGCGGCGGCGTGTCCCACCGACGCCATCTACGTCGAACCCGCAGAGCAAACCGATGCGGAGCGCTATTCGCCCGGCGAACGCTATGCCAAACGCTACGAAATCAATTTGCTGCGCTGCATCTACTGCGGCTTTTGCGAGGAAGCGTGTCCCACCGGCGCGATTGTGCTGGAGCATCAGTACGAACTCTCGTACTATGATCGGCGCAGCGCGATCATCACGAAAGAACAGTTACTGGTGCCACCTCCTGCGCCCGACCTGGGCACCCCGCGCCCAATGCCCGACCCCGGCAATTTGTATTCGGCGATTCCGCCGGTCAAAGGCGGCGTCGAAGCATAGGTCAAATGTGCCAAACAAGCCAAATGAGCCAAATGTGCCAAAAAGAGTTTGGCATCTTTGGCAAATTTGGCACGTTTGATTCCATAATTCAACAAAGGAGTTGATGCATGCACGAATTTCCCTGTCCCCCCGGTTTAGTTTGTCGTCCGACGTTTTGGAACATCCCGTGGATTCTGGAGATCGTCGTGTATCTGGGCGGTCTTCTGGCGGTGATCGTCTTTGCGTACGGGATGTGGCAGCGCGTCAAGCATTGGCGCATCGGCAAAGGTAAATTCGAATGGGGTCCGCTCGGTGTGCGGATCAAGAACTGGCTGCTGCTCGGCATCGCCACGAAAAAAGTCGCGCTCGATCAGCAACCCGCCGGTGTGATGCACCTTGGAATTATGTGGGGAATGGCGTTTTTGTTCCTCGGCACGGCGATTGCGACGATTGATTGGGACATTACCAAGCCGCTCATCAATCCCAATCAATGGCGACTTTTGCAGGGCGAGGTGTACTCCCTCTACAAAACCGTCCTCGACGTTTTTGGTCTCTTTGCCCTCATCGGCATTGCCATCGCGTTCGTCGTTCGTTACGGCATCAAGCCCGAACGACTCGATGGGCGCTCCGGCAAACGCTATTTCCGCGAAGACCTGTGGATTCTCGGCTCGCTCGGTTTCATCGTCCTCACCGGTTTCATCATCGAGATTTTGCGCCTTGCCGCGCAACCGATGGAAACCGCGCAACTCAAAGAGCGCGTGATGTTTTGCACCACTTGCTCTGTCGTTGCATGGCCCCTCTCGCAACTGTTGACCGGCGTTGACCTGGGTGTACTCAAAAGTTTGCACGTGACGACGTGGGTGTTGCATATGACCGTCGCGCTCACGGCGGCAGCCGCAGTGCCGTACACCAAGATGGGGCATCTGGTCATCTCGTCGCTCAACACCTTCTTCAAGAAACTTGAACCTGCCGGCGCGATTCCAAAGATTGCTGACATCGAAAATCAAGAGACGTTCGGCATCAGCAAGTTGGAAGAGTTTTCGTGGAAGCAACTGCTCGATTTCGACGCGTGCACGCGCTGCGGTCGTTGTCAGGACGCGTGTCCTGCCGCATTGACCGGTAAAGCCCTCTCGCCCAAGAACATCATCGTCAAGATGTTCGAAGTATCGCACGGCAAAGTCAAGGGCGCGCTGCACGGCGAGGTGGTGGACGCGCAAGAGTTGTGGGACTGTACGACGTGTATGGGGTGCGTCAATGCGTGTCCCGTGGCGATTGACCAACTCGGCACGATTATCGAGTTGCGACGCTATCTTACGTTGAGCGAAGGCGCGCCGCAACCGCCATCGAACAAGGCGATGGACTCGATGGAGCGGCAGGGGAATCCGTACGGGTTACCTAAGGCAGATCGGCACAAGTGGATGGAGGGCTTGGGCGTACCCTTCGCCGACGCGGACGAAGAGTACGAGGTGTTGTTCTGGGTTGGCTGCGCCGGCGCGTACGATGTGCGCGCGCAGAAAATCGCCCGAGCGTTTGTCAAGGTGTTGCAAGCCGCTGGCGTGAAATTCGCGGTGATGCAAGAGGAACGCTGCAACTGCGAATCGGCGCGGCGGCTCGGCAACGAGTATCTGTATCAGATGGCGACGATGGAAATCGTCGAGTCGCTCAAGCAGTACAAGTTCAAACGCATCGTCACGATTTGCCCGCACTGCTTCAACACCATCAAGAACGAGTACCCACAATTCGATGGCGTGTTCGAGGTGGTGCATCACACGCAGCTCATCAACGAATTGCTAGCGAGCAAACGAATCACTCCGACGCGCAAGATCGAGTCACGTATCACGTATCACGATTCGTGTTATCTCGGTCGCTACAACAACATCTACGAACCGCAACGCGCGATCCTGCGCGCGCTGGGCGCGGACGGCAATCTGGTCGAGATGGCACGTGCGCGCGCGAACGGCTTGTGTTGCGGCGGCGGTGGTGGACGAATGTGGCTGGAAGAAAATACCGGCACGCGCATCAACAACAAGCGAATGGAAGATGTGATGGCGGTGAACGCGCACATCGTTGCGTCCGCGTGTCCCTTCTGTATGACGATGCTTGACGATGGCGCCAAAGCGCTGGAGGTGGACGAAAAAATCGCGCGCAAGGATATTGCCGAGTTGGTCGCGGAAGCATTACAGTAATCAATTCCACAACCCTGTCTGTTGAAAGACAGGGTTGTGCTTTGCGCGCTATAATCTCCGGACGAGATGGGCAAAGAGGTTGGCGACATATGCGTCCAGCCAATTTCGAGCAACCAAAATGCGAACGCAAGTCTTCGCCCTCGCTGCCATAGTCCTTTTCCTCGCTGCACTTTCTATCGCATGTGCCAGCGTGTCCGTCACACCGCTGTCGCCGACCGTGCACTTGCTCACGAGTACGCGCGTTCTCAGTTTTACTCCGCCGCAACCGACGTTCACACCATCGGTAACGCGACATACTCCATCCGCCGCGCCCTCATGTACGCTGACACTCACGCCGGGCAGACGTTATCCATCGGCGTTCGGAATTGACTATGGCAATCCCGAAAAATATCTCGCGCAGGGCGAGCAGACGCGCCTGACGAATCCTGCGGTGATCGACGCGCTGCGCGGTGAACCGCCAGGCATTGCGCAGTTGGGTGAAATCTATTTCTGGATCAGGCGCGAGTTCAAAACCTGGTCGGCGGGTGGCAAAACGATTGGCGCGATCACAACGGATCAACTTTTCGCGGAACGTCGCCTGGGTGGTTGCCATGACTGGGGTTTGGTCTACGCCTCGATTGCGCGCGAACTCGGTTATCCGGCGGTGATGGTTGACACCGCGAGTATCGCGTGGGCAAAGCAATTCCAGGCGGGACAAAAGGGTCCCTGCGTTGGACATGTTTTCGTCGAAGTATTTGTTGATAGCAAGTGGGTGCTTGTTGACTCGACGAACAACTGGTACGTCGAAAGCGGCTACGATCCCGCGAACACGGTCATTCCACTCAGGGGCAGCATCGCAGGAGCAAACGAGGAAGCGTACGGATTTTTCGTGATGCGGAAAGGGGTGGACACGTGGGGCTATGGGATTCGGAGTAACCAGGAATTGATGCGCCTGATGGAAGATTCGGCGCAGCAACTCAAGATCGAAGCGCTGGTGTATCCATCGTATAACTTTCAACGGTTCAAATGATCGCGTGTGGCTGATGGCTAGTGGTGTGCTATCTGCCATTTGCTACAAGGAGGAATCGAATGACCGAAACTAAACGACAAAAAGTGACACTCGGTACGCTGTACGACAAGATGCGTCGCGGCGAACCGATCACGATGATCACATGCTACGATTATCCGATGGCGTACCTCGTCGAGCAAGCCGGCGTGGACATTGTGCTGGTGGGCGATTCGCTGGGTATGACGATTCTGGGTTACGATTCAACGTTGCCGGTGACGCAAGACGTGATGATGCCGCACGTGCAAGCGGTGCGGCGCGGCACGCCGAACGCGTGGCTCATCGGCGATATGCCGTATATGACGTACCAACCATCGGTCGAGACAGCGATTCGTTGCGCGGGGCGTTTTATGGCAGAAGGTGCGTGCGATGCGGTGAAACTCGAAGGCGGAATCGAGATGGTGGATCGCGTCGCCGCGATCGTCAAAGCCGGGATTCCGTGTATGGGGCATCTGGGGCTGACGCCGCAGAGCGTTGCCGCGCTCGGTGGCTACAAGGTGCAAGGACGTGGCGCAGCGCAGGCGAAGAAAATCGTGGACGATGCGCGCGCGCTCGAAGACGCCGGCTGTTTTGCGATTCTACTCGAAATGGTGCCCGACCGCGTGTGTGAACTCATTACCCAGCGCGCGAGCATCCCGATTATCTCGCTCGGGTCGGGGCCACACGCACACGGGCAGTTGCTCATCTTCCACGACATGTTCAACCTGTATCCCAAATTCAAACCCAAGATGGCAAAAGTGTTTGGCGATGCCGGCGCGGTGATTGCCAACGGCTTGAAGCAATACGTGGAAGAAGTAACGACGCGCAAATTCCCCCAACCGGAAAATTGGTTTGGGATGAAAGATGAAGAGTACGCCGAGTTGCTCAAGATGCTGGGCAAATGATTACGCACTACGCAATACTACTTGATGCGTATTGCGTAAAGGGAGAACCCGATGAACGACAAACTGCGCAAACAACTAAAAATTCCTGCCAGCAACCTCGCCGCCATCAACGATTTTCTACTCGACCCCAAGAACAAACTCGTCAACGACGTAATGAAGGTCATCGCCAAGTACGGCACGATTGACGAGATCAACCGCAAATCGGAAGAGGCGCGCAAGTTGCCGAACCTGATGCGCCGTTTGCGGGAAATGAAATCGCCATACCTGGCTGACCTCGAGTGGCTCATTGCACAGCGCGACGCCGGCGCGTTCATCAGCATCGCTGATTATCGGCGCAAGGTGCTGGGCGATGCCGCAGACACGATGAAATTCAAAAACGCCTACGCGGTCACACTCGAAATCAGCGCGTTCCAGTATTTCCCCTGGCTCATCGCCGAAGCCAGGCAAGCGATCGAGAAACGCGAACTGATGCCAGGACGCTTTATCCGCGTGCGCTATATGAAAGAGTCGGAGCAGGATCAAGGTGATCTGCTCGCCGGGATGGCAGCGATGCAAGCGATTGGCGCATCCTACGTGGACACTCTCGACACCAAAGGTACAGATGGCTCGAACGTGCACTTGGGCGGACCCGACACCATCACCGGCTATTTCGGCGGCATCGGCGAACCGAACGAGTACGCGCTCAAATGGCTCGATGAGTTTTTGTACTATTACACCAACTATGGCATCTATCAGGTGCTCAATATCAACGCTGGAACAATACTCATCGGCTATTTGATTCATCGCCTAGGCATCAACAACGAGTTCAAGATTTCCGTGTTTGTCGGCAATGACAATCCGTACTTTATCCTGTGGACGTTGATGATGGCGAAACTCTTTGCGCGCCCCGATGGAACGACACCGCTCATCGGTTTCAACTTGAGCAACTCGGTCAACAATGCCACGATTGAATTGGCAGCGTACATTCGCAAAGCGTTTGGCTTTGAGAACGTGGTGCGCATCGAGCATCACATTACCGAGTGTTACAAGCACATCGTGCGCCAGCCGTACAATCGCCGCGCCGAATTGCTGGAACTGGCGGATCACGTCAAGAACATTTCCGCCAAGCACGAAGGCGGCGATCCCGAAGTGGAAGCGACACGCGAACATCCCTCGGACATCCTGGAGTACTTTTTGCCCAAAGCCGAGGTGGAGGCGCGCGGATTGATGCCGATCCTGCTCCAGAATTACCTGGACAAGCACGCGGCGTTGAATCGTACGGCGGAGGAATTGACGAGGCGTGGACTGGCATTCATCGCCGCGAAGAATTTGCACAGGTGAAAAGTAGAAACCAGGTTTCTGCAAGAAACCTGGTTTCTTGTCTTGACGTGCCTGCCCTTCCAAGTTATACTTGCAGCAGAGGTGGATGATGGTGATGAAAACACTAGAGGTACAACTTCCCGAACCTGTCGTGGCAGAATTGGAGGCATTAGTCCAGCGTGGTTGGTTTGCGGATGAAAACGAGATTGTTCGCCTGGCGTTGCTGGAATTCGCACGGCGCAATCGTTTCGCCCTGATTGAGCAATTCCAGCGTGAAGATATTGCGTGGGCGTTGCAACAAAAGGGAAAGAAACCGTGAGGCGCATTGTTTCCAACGCGGGACCGCTGATTCACTTGTACGAAGCCGATGCCTTGCGCTTGTTGCGTCTGACGGGAGAGATTTCAATTCCTCCACAGGTCGCGAGTGAAACCACATACTATTTACGCGGACAGGTGCCAGAATGGATTTCGATCGTGCCGTTGAGCGAACGCTATGCAGCAGAATCTTTGGCATGGCAACAAGCAAATTTGCTGGATGCCGGAGAAGCAGACGCGCTGGCTCTGGCGCGGCAACTGCACGCCGATTGGTTCTTGACGGATGATGAGAGGGCGCGTCTCCTGGGCAAACAACTTGGGCTAGAAGTACACGGTTCGCTTGGCGTTGTGCTTTGGACGGCGGCGGTGCGTTTGATTGAGCGCAGAGAAGCCGAGGAGGTGCTTGAGCGGCTGGCACATTCTTCACTCTGGATCTCTGCCACAATTCTTAACGAAGCACGGTTGGCATTAGACGAGTTGTACCGATCAAAGTAGAAACCAAGTTTCTAACAGAAACCTGGTTTCTATTTTTCCTCCATTGCGTGCAACGCCTCGTCGCAGCGCGCCACCTCGCGCGGCTCGCCGATGGTTGACCACAGTTGGCGTGCGTACGCCAAATGCGCCCGCGCGGTGGCGTACTCGCCGGCGAGTGTTTCCACCAACCCCAGATGCCGATAAAAATCGGCGAGACCTGCCGGGTCTTGCAGTTCACGCCAGAGCGCGTACGCGCGCGCCAGCGCCTCCCGCGCGCGCGCCACATCGTTCTGCAAACGATACACATCACTCACATCCGACCAGACGTACGCCAAGCCCTCGCGATCCGCGCACGCCTCGAACAATGCGCGCGCCTGCGCGGCGTGTTCCAGCGCAGCCTCCGCATCACCCAGCGCGGTGTACACCAGCATCAAGTGATGATGCACATGCCCCACACCACGCTGATCCTCTGGCGCGCGCAAGGCGAGGGCGCGTTGCAGATAGCGTAACGCGCGCCGCGGCGTCTCCATTCGCCATAATGCCAGTCCGATGAGATCGAGCGCGCGCGAGTACAGGTGGCGCGCCGCCGCGTCGCGAGTCGCTTGCCGAACGACGCGACGAATCGCCGTACGTGCCAGCCACACACTCCGCCGCCATTCCCCGCGATTCCACGCCAGCGCAGCCAAATCGTACTCGGCTTGCGCCACCTTCAGCCAATGGTAGTGGTCAAATGAAAGTGATTTGTGGTTTGTAGTTGCGTCATTTATGACGCTCGTGGACAATCCATCACTTGTTGCTTGACCACCACCCAGCCAATTCCCGTGCTGCCGATACGCGCGCTGCACCTGCGTCAGATGCTCGCGTGCTTCCTCCCACTGCGCGCCCGCGATGAGCGTTGCGCCGAGTGCAGCGCGCACTTCCAACGCGAGGGCTTGATCGGACGGCGGGTGCGCGAGTACGCTTGACAAATCGCGCGCCCACATTGCATACAAGCCGGCGCGCATCATCACGGGATGCAAACGCAACGCCAACCGCGCGGCAAGTGTCCAGGTCGCGGGCGACTGCGCGGCAAGACGCATCGTTTGCGCGATGTGATCGCGCGCAAGCCAACCTTGCGACGAATCGAGCACGCGCAACCAGTGCGTCCCCATCCGCACAATCGCCGCCGCAGCCATCATTGCGGCACCTCCATCGTCATACTCAACAAAAACGTGTGCGTGAGCCGATGCATCGTGTAGCGTGCGCCATCGAAAAAGACAAGCGAATGCGCGATGAGTTGTTGCAGCGCCGCCTCCTGTTGCGCGGCGGGTAACGTGGTGGCAATCCCCAGTTCAGCGTACGTCGCGCCGCGCGGCGAGAAGGTGAGGAGCGCGACGAGCGTCTGGCGCGCCGCGTCGCTCAGCAAATCCCACGAACGTTGATAGATGCTGTGCCAGAGTGTTTCGGCGGGTGCGCCGCGCGCGGTGCGCAAATTCTCGACGATGTGCTCCAACGGCAAACTGACCGCTTGCCCTGCGACCAGTTTGAGCGCGAGCGGATTGCCACCCACCAAATCGTACACGCGCCCTAACCATTTCTCGCTGGGGGCGGGCAGGTGATGTCGCGCCATCTCATCGCGCAACAACTCGTACGCCGGCGCGCGTTCGAGTTCGCGCAAAGGCAAATGGACGCCCAAAGGCAACTCGGTCAGACGGTGCCGCGTCGTTACAATCAAACGCGTCGGTTGCAGGAGCGGGACGAGGGCTTGCATCAAGCGTGCTGGTTCATACGCCGGTTCCACATCGTCAATCACGATGAGGTACGGCGCGCGCGTGAGTTGCTGCTGCAAAGCCGCGCGCCGCAACGGCGGCGCCATCCGCGCGATCTCTTCCCAGCCGAGTTGCCACGCGACCTGTTCCAGGACACCTTCCGCATCGAGCGCGGTCGCTGGCTCGCTCCACGTCGGATACGGTGGCGCTGCAATGCCGATCCACGCGAGGTCGTTCCACGTGTCTGTCACCAAGAGCGATTGAACGATCGCGTGAGCAAGCGAGGTCTTGCCGATGCCGCCCAGCCCTTCGATGCTGACCAAGCGCGGTCCGCGCGGATCGCGCAGCCACGCCTGCGCGCGCGCCAGCGGCTCCGCCACACCAAAGAGTCGTGTCCAGGTCGCAGCGGGCAGGTTGCGGCGTCGCCGCGCCAGAGTGGCTTGCTGCGCTGCGGCTTGACACTGTTCCAACTCCCACAATGTTTGCGCCAGCGCGCACACCGCCTCGGCTTGACGCGCGTAGAGACTGCTCACGGAACGATGCTGCGCCAGCGCGAGTTGCTGGACACTGCGGCGTTCCCAAAACCGCGCGCGCAACAGCGCGGCGTGTTCCGCCGCGCGCGTCGCCAGATAATCGAGTGCGCGTTCGAGTATGGCGCGCGTCGCCTCGTCTGATGACGACGGTGCAAAGAGATGGGGCAGGGCTTGGTGCAGCGCGGCAAAGTGTGGCGATGCGTGAGGATGCGCCAGCGCGCGCAACGCGCGATGCGTGAGGGCAATCAAATCGCGCTGGAGATTTTCTGGAGGTTTTGTGGAGTTGTCCATCCCGCTCCTGTCTTAAACTAGAACGGGGATAGGCGCGAGCAGAGAAGGCAGGGTTGCCAGCCACGCCTTTTGCCTCGCTCTCTATCCCCATTATATCAAAACCCGGCGAATTGGCAAAGGGGCGGAGGACGAACGACGAAGGACGAATGACGAATGACGGAGGACGAAGGACGAATGACGAACGACGGAGGACGAAGGACGAATGACGGAGGACAAAGGATGAAGAGAGCGTACCTCACGATTGTTATCCTTGTGATGGTAATGTTCTTTGGTTTGCAATGTTCCTCGCCAGCAAGGTCCGGTTCGATGACGGCGCCGACGCGCTTGTCGCCGACCGCACCCCCGCCATCTGCGCCGCGTGCGCCCGGCGCCGGCAAAACCTACTATGTCGCGCCGAACGGCAACAATGCAAATCCCGGCACGCGCGAGCAACCCTGGGCGACGCCGGGCTATGGCTCGCGCCAACTGCAACCCGGCGATACGCTCATCATCCTGGGCGGCCGTTACGTTTTGCGCGAGTACGACGCGGACATCATCACGCCACCCGCCGGCACTGCGAATGCCTGGATCACCATCCAAGGCGAAGCAGGCAATCGCCCGATTCTCGCCGGGCGTGACAATCTCATCACCGCCATCAATCTTGCCGGCGCGAGTTACGTTCGCATCGAGAATCTGGAAATCACGCACGATGATCAGGCACACGGTCAAGCCGCATGGTTTCGCGATGGCTTGGAAATTCTCGGCGCGCCGGCGAACCACATCGTTTTGCAAGACCTCTACATCCACCACCTCGACGAGTTTGGGATGAACATTCAGGACGTGGACGACCTGCACATCCTGAACACGCGCATCGAGTACGCCGGCTTTGGCGCGCTGGGGGGACCGGCGGGTGAACACGGCGGCTGGCGCAACGTGCGCATTCAAGGCAGCCGCCTTTCGTACAGCGGTCACTACTATCAAGGCGGCGATGGCTCGAATCGGCCCTACGATCGCCCGGATGGATTCGGCATCGAGCCATCGCAGGGTCCGATCGAAATCGTGGACACGATGGCCGAACACAATTACGGCGATGGCTTGGACTCGAAAGCCGCCAACACGACGATTCGCCGAACGATCGTCGCGAACAATTCGTGCGATGGCGTCAAACTGTGGGGCGATCACAGTCGCATCGAGAACACACTGATCTACGGTCGCGGCGATGGCGACAGTACCACAACGCCCTGGTCGCCCATCGTCATCTCCACCGAAATGACAAACGCGCGCTTTGAGATCGTCAACGTGACGGTGGACGATACGCTGGGCAACAACTATTTGATGCACGTGCAGTACGATGCGCCAGACGTGCCGGTGCAACTCCTTCTCCGCAACACAATCTTTCGCGGCATCGGACCCGATTCACCGATCTTTATCGGGCGCGCCACATCACTCACCGCCGATCACAACTTGTTTCACCTGACGCAGAGCGCGATGCTGTTGACGCACGGCAATCAAACTTACACCTGCGCTAACATCGCGTCGCTGGGGGAGGGGAATCTCTGCGGCGATCCGCGCCTGGTGCGCCCGGCGTGGGGAACGGTGGGCGATTATCACTTGCAAGCAGGCAGTCCGGCGATCAACGCTGGCACTGCCAGCGGCGCGCCGATGGTGGACCTGGAGAATCGTTCCCGCGATGCTCAACCGGACATGGGCGCGTACGAGTTCCGCTCGTCAACTGCGTGGGTCTATTTGCCGCTGGTCGCGAGGGATTGAATCGGAGTTACACACGCCCGCCACGCCGGATGAAAATGTG
>Ga0209227_1003127_pt1 | contig 11236 bp, 11 predicted proteins | sample YNPBryantNP2012_FD_185815 | JGI IMG/M metagenome (GOLD analysis project Ga0209227, IMG submission 185815) | Anoxygenic and chlorotrophic microbial mat microbial communities from Yellowstone National Park, USA - YNP Bryant NP 2012 (SPAdes)... ...
CAAAAATGCGCAGGGAGTCGCGTGGAACGCGGCCGGCTTCCAGAGCGTCGAGATAGGGGTGATTGCGGATGCTGTCCATGATGGGCTGCAGTTCGCTGCGCAGGCTGGCAATCAACTGCGCGGCTGAGGAATGAGTTGAAGGCAGTGTATTCATTTTTCCTTTCTCCTTTCACAAATAAAAACCGGATTATGCATGGGAGAGGAGGTACATCAAAAAACCCTCTCGCCGGAGAGGGTTGACAGCAAGCAAAATCGTGTCAGTATATTCTTCCCTCCGCCGGCATTACCCGGATCAGGTTCTGCGGGTCGAGGACTAGACGGTCCTCCTCTCAGCCCGGCTGCACCGGGCTCCCCGTTGTTAATAGTTATTATACCCGCCGGATACGGCGAAGTCAATCCAATCCTCTGCGAGAATGTTGAAAAAGCCATATATGGCGCATATCTATACGAAAAACAGGCTGTTTTACCGCCATATATAGGGAGTGTGTTTTGTTTTTCAACACGCTCAAAAAATCCCTCTTGACTTTTGCTTTCAATTTTGATATAAAATGTCCAATCATTCATACCAGAATGGCTGTGATGGGAAATAGTACGCTTTAGCCGCGGCGGCACAGAGAGCAGGGGTCAGGTGAAAGCCCTGCCCGTCCCGTAAGGCGGAATGGTTCCCGGAGCTGCAGGGTCAAAGGCGTTTATGCCGAGTATCCCGCGCCGGAGCTGCCACCGTTATCAGGGCAAAGGGTATCACCGGTTCATGCAACCGTCGTACCCCACGAGTGAGGCTGGCTTCTTTCCCCGTCGTGTTCACTACGGGGTTTTTCCTTAAAATCCCATCACCAGCCTAAATTGGGTGGCACCGCGAGAAACCTCTCTCGTCCCAATGGACGGAGAGGTTTTTTGGATTAATGTGAATTGGAGGTGATAATCGCATGCTGAACAACCGCCCGCTCAACCCGGCCCCCCAGGTGGGCCAGCATCCTTCTGCACCGCTGGTGCGCACCCTTCCGGCTGACCTGGAAACGCCGGTTTCCATCTATCTTAAACTGGCGGATGGCAGCCCTTCCTTCCTGCTCGAATCGGTTACCGGCGGCGAGCAGGTTGCCCGTTATTCGTTCATTGGGGTGCGCCCCCGCCGTGTTTATCTTTTGCAGAGGGATCGGCTGATCGTCCGTGAGACGGACGGCCGTCAGCGCAGCCGCGCCGGCAATCCTTTTCAATGTCTGGAGGAGGAATTTCGCGCCTTTCAGCGTCCGGCAACGCCGGGATTGCCGCGCTTCAGCGGCGGTCTGGTCGGTTATTTGGGTTACGAGATGGTGCGCTGGTTCGAACCGGGGGTCAGCCGCATCCCGATTCAAAACCAGATGCCCGACGGCGTGTTTTTGGAGGCTGACAGCCTGGTTGCATTTGACCATGCCTTCGGCAAGGTGATGCTCATCGTCCACCCCGACCTTTCACTGCCCGAACCGAATCGCCAGCGCGAGGCCCTGCGCCGCCTGAATGAACTCCACAGTCGGATCAACCAGCCCCTGCCCGCCCCGCCGCCTGCTTCGGCTGCCGGCATTCTCCCTTCCGACTGGCTTTCCATGCCGCGGGACATCTTCTTAAGTGCAGTGGAACAAGCAAAGGAAGCCATCCGCGCCGGTGAGATTTTTCAGGTGGTACTTTCGCAGCGCTTTACCCGTTCCACACTGGCACAGCCGTTTGAAATTTACCGCGCTTTACGCCGTCTCAACCCCTCGCCGTATATGTTTTACTTCGACTTCGGCGATGCGGCGGGTGGGCAGCCGCTACGGCTGATCGGCGCTTCGCCAGAAATGCATGTGCGCCTGAGCGGTGCTACCGCCACGCTGCGTCCCATTGCCGGTACGCGCCCGCGCGGAGCCACCCCGCAGCAGGATATGGAACTGGAACAGGATTTGCTGGCTGACGAAAAAGAACGCGCCGAACACATCATGCTGGTTGATCTGGCGCGCAACGATCTGGGACGGGTGTGCGAGTTCGGCAGTGTGCGGGTGCGCGAGCAGATGACCATTGAACGCTACTCGCATGTGATGCACATTGTCTCGCAGGTGGAAGGCCGCCTGCGCCCGGCGGCGAATGCCTTTGAACTCATGCGCGCCACTTTTCCGGCCGGTACGGTCAGCGGGGCTCCCAAAGTGCGCGCCATGCAAATCATTGCAGAACTGGAAGTTCAGCCGCGCGGCGTTTATGCCGGGGCAGTGGGTTACTTTGCCTATGACGGCAGCATGGATACCTGCATTGCCATCCGCACGCTGGTCATGCAGGACGATCAGATTGCCCTGCAAGCCGGTGCAGGGATCGTTGCCGATTCTCAACCCGAACGGGAGTACGAGGAAACGCTTAACAAGGCGCGCGCCCTGGCGCAAGCCGTTGAAATTGCCGAACGAAAGGAGACTGATGATGTTGCTCATTCTCGATAATTACGATTCCTTCACCTACAATCTCGCTCAACTCTTCGGCGAGCTGGGCGAGCAGGTACACGTGGTGCGCAGCGATCAGGTCAGTCTGGCGGATGTGCTCGACCTGCACCCGCAGCGGATTGTCATTTCGCCCGGGCCGGGCGGACCGCAGGATGCCGGCATCTCATCGGAAGTGATCCGCAGGCTGGGGGGTGTCATTCCCATTTTGGGGGTGTGTTTGGGACATCAGTGCATTGGTGCGGTGTTTGGCGGCCAGGTGGTTCGCGCGGCGCGGCTGATGCACGGCAAAACATCGCACATCTTCCATAATGGCGAGGACCTTTTCAACGGCCTGCCCAACCCGTTTGAAGCCACCCGCTACCACTCCCTGATGGTTGCCGAGCCGCTGCCCGAAGCGCTGATACCGACCGCCTACAGCGAAGCGGGTGAGTTGATGGCGCTCCGCCATCGTTCGCTGCCCATTTTCGGCGTGCAGTTTCATCCCGAATCCATCCTCACCCTGGCCGGAAGGCAAATTCTGGACAATTTTTTGAAATTAACCGTCAACCAGCCGGTTTATTCATAATGTTTCTGTTTGGAGGAAGATTATGCTCAAGCCGTATCTTGCCAAAGTGATGAATTATCAACACTTGACCGCTGCGGAAGCCGAACAGGCTATGCACATCATCATGAACGGGGAAGCCACGCCGGCGCAAATTGCCGGTTATCTGGTGGCTTTGCGCATGAAAGGCGAAACATCGGAGGAAATTCTGGGCAGCGCCCGCGCTATGCGCGCTCATGCCCGCCGCGTGAATGTTCCTGGCGCGCCGCTGGTGGATACCGCCGGCACCGGCGGCGACGGCGCCCACACCTTCAATATCTCCACTGCGGCTGCCTTTGTCATCGCCGGCAGCGGACGGCGGGTTGCCAAACACGGCAACCGCGCCGCCTCTTCACACTGCGGCAGCGCCGATGTGCTGGAAGCATTGGGGGTGCGCATTGACCTTTCGCCTCAGCAGGTGGCACAGTGTATTGAAGCAGTGGGCATCGGCTTTCTGTTTGCGCCAAACTTTCACCCGGCGATGAAACATGCCGTCGGCCCGCGCCGCGAGCTGGGTCAACGCACCCTGTTCAACCTGCTCGGCCCGGTCACCAATCCAGCCGGAGCTGCCTATCAGTTGCTCGGCGTTTACGACGCCGCCCTGGTTTCCACCCTGGCGCAGGTGCTGATGGAACTGGGCGCGGCCGGCGCGATGGTCGTCCACGGTTACGGCGGGCTGGATGAACTTTCCACCGGCGGGCCGAACCGCGTCAGCCTGATGATCGGCGGCCGGGTGGACACCTACGAACTGGATGCCGCCGATTTGGGGCTGCGCCGCGCTGCTCCCGAAGACCTGCGCGGCGGGCAGCCGCAGCAAAACGCCGCCATTCTGCGCGCCATTCTCGAAAACCGCGATGACAGCCCGCGCCGCGATGTGGTATTGCTGAACAGCGCCGCCGCCATTGCTACGCAGAGCGGCGACTTGTACAGCGCCCTGCAAGAAGCCGAACAATCGCTTTCCAGCGGTGCAGCCCTCGAACGGCTGGAAGCGCTCATCTCCTTCAGTCAAGGGGTAACGGTATGAACCGCCTCGAAGAAATCATTGCCCATAAGTGGGCGGAAATCGGCCGGCGGCAGCGGCTGCGGCCGATGGAGGATCTGGAAACTGCCGCGCTGGCTGCCCCGCCCCCGCCTTCGTTTGTGGCAGCTTTGCGCCGCCCGCCAGGCAACCCTGTCCGCCTGATTGCCGAAATTAAACGCGCTTCTCCCTCGCTCGGAGCGCTGGCAGCGCAGCTGGATGCCCTTCGTCTGGCGGATATCTACCGGCAGAACGGTGCAGCAGCCATCAGTGTGCTGACCGACAGCCGTTTCTTTTCCGGCAGTCTTGCCGACCTGCACAGCGTGGCTGCCTGGCCCGATTCTCCGCCTGTGTTGTGCAAGGATTTTATCCTTTCGCCGTACCAGATTCTGGAAGCGCGCGTTGCCGGCGCGTCTGCTGTGCTGCTGATTGCCGCCTGCCTCACGCCGGCCGATTTGAAGCGCCTCTATGATTTCACCTGTCAGACCGGAATGGACGCGCTGATTGAAGTTCACTCCCTGCCGGAACTGGAAGCCGCCCTCAACTGCCGGCCGCAGGTGATTGGTGTCAACAACCGTGATCTGCGCAGCTTTGAAGTCAACCTGCAAATCTCCTTGAATCTCATTCAACACCTCCCGGCGGAAATGGTTCGGGTGGCTGAAAGCGGCATTCACACCGCTGAAGACGCGCGGCAACTGGCGAAAGCCGGTTTTGATGCCCTGCTGGTCGGCGAAGCGCTGGTCACCAGCCCCGATCCCGGCGCAAAGCTGCGCGAACTGCTGGGGAGGCCGGCATGAAAGTGAAAATCTGCGGAATCACCACGCTGGAGGATGCGCTCCATGCCATTGAAGCCGGGGCGGACATGCTGGGTTTCAACTTCTTTCCAAAAAGCCCGCGCTTCATTGATCCCCAGCGCTGTGCCGCGATTGTGGAAGCCCTGCGCGGTAGCGGAGTGGTGTGTGTGGGTGTGTTCGTCAATCTGCCGCCCGAAGAAGTCCGCCGCCTGATGAGCGCCTGTTCCCTTGACCTGGCGCAGTTGTCCGGCGACGAGCCAGCTTGCGACCTGGCGCAACTGGACGGGCTGGCTTTCAAAGCCCTGCGCCCGGCTGGGCGGGCGGATTTGGAACAGGCGCTGCAAACCTACCCGCCGCGCTCCTCCCCGCCGGCCTATCTGGTGGACGCTTTTCGTCCAGGCATGTACGGCGGCAGCGGGCAGCCGGCAAATCTTGACCTGGCTGCCGATCTGGCGCACCGCTGCCCGATTCTGCTGGCCGGCGGTTTGACCCCCGAAAACGTCGCAAAAGCCATTGCCCTTGTTCAACCCTGGGGCGTGGATGTTGCCTCCGGGGTGGAAACGGCGCCCGGGCGCAAGGATACCGCGCTCCTGCGCGCTTTTGTCCACGCCGCCCGCAACGCCTCTGCTGATTTTCAAACCAATCAAGACGAAAATTTTCGTGACGATCTCCGCTGCCTTTAGGCAGCGGCTTCTCAGGCAGCGCACGGCGCAGCCGCCCACGTTACCGCCTGACCGCTCCGTCCAAGCGGGTGAGATTTACGGCGAGTGTTTTACGCAGACACCGATTACTGACTGCAACCTCATACACTCGGTTGTTAACGTTCAAAACTCAAGGAGAGTACAGAACAAGTGTTCGACAATTTCAATATACCGGAAAACACTGTCTTAAGGAAAGGAGGAGCGCATTCCTCTGCCGCCTAAAGGCGGCAGTCCCCCCTGCGCTAATTTCTTATGGAAACCGCTGTTTTTGAACCTGTTGCAAACCGACCCGGCCGCTTTGGCAGATACGGCGGGCAGTTTATCCCCGAAACCCTGATGACGGCCGTGCAGGAACTGGAAGAGGCTTACCTTTCCGCCCGCCGTGAGCCAGCCTTTCAAAAGGAATTGGACGATTTGCTGCACACCTATGTCGGCCGCCCCACACCGCTGACCTTTGCAGCCCGTCTGACCGAGGAACTGGGCGGCGCGCGGATTTACCTGAAACGCGAGGACCTGGCCCACACCGGCGCTCACAAAATCAACAATGCGCTTGGGCAGGCGCTGCTGGCAAAGCGGATGGGCAAGCGCCGGCTGGTAGCCGAAACCGGCGCCGGTCAGCACGGGGTGGCGGCTGCCACCGCCGCCGCGCTGCTCGATCTGGAGTGTGTGGTCTATATGGGCAGCCTGGATATGGCGCGCCAGCAGCCCAATGTTCAGCGCATGAAACTGCTGGGCGCGCAGGTGCGCCCGGTGGAAAGCGGCAGCCGCACCCTCAAAGACGCCGTCAACGAGGCGATCCGCGACTGGGTAACCCATGTCCAGACCACCCATTACCTGCTCGGTTCGGCGCTGGGACCGCACCCGTACCCGATGATGGTGCGCGATTTTCAGTCGGTGATCGGACGCGAAGCCCGGCAGCAAATGATGGAGCAGACCGGCTGCCTGCCGGATACCTGTATTGCCTGCGTTGGCGGAGGTTCCAACGCCATTGGGCTGTTTTCGGCCTTCCTTGACGACCCGGCGGTTGCGCTGATCGGCGTGGAAGCCGGCGGCAGGGGCATTTCCAGCCGTCAACATGCCTCGCGCTTTGGCGACCCGCATTTGGGCCGCCCAGGCGTGCTGCACGGCACCTATACCTATCTGCTGCAGGATGAAGACGGACAGGTCTTTCCCACCCATTCCATCTCCGCCGGACTGGATTACCCTGCAGTGGGCCCCGAACACGCCTGGTTGTATGAGAGCGGGCGGGCGCGCTACACCAGCGTAGAGGACACCGACGCGCTGCGCGCCTTTCAACGTCTGGCGCGGACCGAAGGCATTTTACCTGCGCTCGAATCCTCGCACGCGCTGGCGGAGGCCATCCGCCTCGCGCCGCATCTGCCCCCCCAACACCACATGCTGGTCAATCTCTCCGGGCGGGGAGACAAAGACCTTGAAACGGTCATCACGGCGCTGAAAGGAGAGTTGGAATGAACGGGATTGCTCACATTCAGCAGGCGTTTGGCGGAGCGCGCTGCCAAAACCGCTCGGCGTTGATTTTTTACTACCCAGCCGGCTACCCGGATGCCCCAACCTCTCTGGCGGTACTGCAAAAGCTGGCAGAAAACGGGGCCGATCTCCTCGAAATCGGGATGCCCTTTTCCGACCCGCTGGCGGACGGCCCGACCATTCAATACGCCGCCCAAACGGCGTTAGCCGGCGGAATGACCACCGCCGGCTGCCTGAATCTGGTTGCTGAGCTGCGCCAGCGCGGGGTGGCTCAGCCGCTGGTGCTGATGGGCTACCTCAACCCCATCCTCGCCTATGGGGCGGAGCGCTGGGTCAAGGATGCTGCCGCTGCCGGAGCAGATGGGGTGATTCTGCCCGATTTGCCGCCGGAAGAGGGCTCGTTTTTTGAATCCTGCTGCGAGGCGCACGGAATGGCGCTCATTTACCTGCTTTCGCCCGCTACGCCGCCGCAGCGCGCTGCCATCATTGCCGCCCGCACGCGCGGCTTCCTTTACCTTGTTTCGTTAACCGGCGTGACCGGCGCTCGCCAGCGCCTTGCGGAGGGATTGGACGATTTGATCCGCCGCACCCGTTCGCTGACGCAGACGCCGCTGGCGGTCGGGTTTGGGATTGCCACGCCGCAGCAGGCGCGGCTGGTTGCCAAAAACGCCGATGGCGTCATCATTGGCTCGGCGCTGATTGATGCGGTGAGGAATGCCGCCGACCGGCCGGACGCGGCTGCCGAATTTGCTCAAATCCTGCGGGCGGCTGTAGAGAAAGTCGAAGCGCAGGTTTCCGCTGCAGGCTGAATTCAGATATACTAGAACCATGCTCACGATCAGCGAAGCCATCCAGCGTTACTTGACGGTCAAACGCGCCAGCCCGCGCGCCATCAAATCCTACCCGCAACGGACTGAACCCTTTTGCCAGAGCCGGCGCAGCGGCTTGTGCCTGCCGGACGGCAGCCGTCAATGCCTTGACCCCGACCAGACCCCGGCAGATCAACTGGGCAAAGGCTGTGTGGCGGTTTTCATCGAAGACCATATAGCGGGTCAAAGCGCGCAAATCGTTGAAAAAAGTTTGGCGGGCGCCTAATGCCTCTCGCAGCCGTTGATAAGCGGGCGTCAACAATTCCTGAACCGTATGAAGCAGAAAAGCCAGGATATTCAACGCTGCCAGCACATTCGCCCAAGGCAATCGCGTACTTTTGAAAGTTGACAGACGGGGAAATCTGGGTATCGCCTTCCGCGAAGATGAAAGCCGCTTGCGTAAAGATCACAGTGCCGAGAACTTCGCCGTCTTGCGTCGCTTCGCCCTGAGCCTGCTCAAGCAGGACACTTCCGCCAGAGCAGGGATTCAAAATAAACGGCTCAGAGCAGGTTCGCACCAAGACTACCTGCTCTGCCTTATCTCGCCGTTGTTTTCTTAAGTACGCGATTGCCCTGAGAATGTTGTGAGCTGCATTGACATCTCTGTCAAGAATAAGACCACAGTGAGAACACACGTGGTCATCCGACAATACCACTACTGCCTACGCCGCCGGCAGAGGAACCGAGAGGATAAACACCGCCCAGCGATTAACAGCAATATCAAGAATTCAGAGACATGTGTTTTATCAATCGGCAAGACGCTGTTCTGCCAGCTTGCGGCGGCGTGCATCTATCCATAACGCAGCTACAGCCAGAATCGTAGCAACAACCAACGAAAGTGCCCCCATTCGGTAGGTTCGCCCTACCCCTTCAACCAGCGCCGCGGGCGCAGCAGCGGTGATGTCAACACCTGCAGACAATCCAGCCGCATTTAGCACCTGAGCAGCAAAAATGGCGCTCATCAGGGGCAAGCCCGAAGTTTGTCCCAATGTGCGAGAAAGCGAGAGTAAGCCGGAAGCAATTCCAAGACGCTGGCGCGGCGCAGAGCCCATAACAGCGCTATTGTTGGGTGCTTGAAAGAAACCAAACCCAATGCCTACCGGAATAATCCGCAAGACATATCCCAGCGGCGTCACATCCTGGTGTAACGTCCCCATCAGCAGAAAACCTGTAATGACAAAAACCAGTCCGATCAAACTGATCCCGCGTGAGCCGTAGCGATCAGAAAGCGAACCTGCCAGCGGCGCAACCGCGCCAGCCGCCACCGGCTGCGCCATCATCAACAAACCAACAAATTGCGGAGAATAACCTTTGACCAGTTCCAGAAAAAACGGCAGAATCACCACAATCGCCATTACTAAAAACACCAGAAAACCCATCAACAAATTAAGAGTGAACAGCGCATTGCGAAACAAACTCAAATCCACCATCGGCTGTTTTGCCCGGCGTTCAATAGCAATAAAAGAGACCAGCCCAATCAATGCCAGCGCAAGCAAAATGCGCGTAGAGAATGCATTGAACCCGTATTGCTGCCCGAGCGTCATTCCCAAAGCATACGACGAAAGCGTGAATAACATGACCAACGCCCCGGCAATGTCAAAATGCTGCTGCCCTTGATGAGGCATAGAATGTGGCACATAACGGCTGACCATCCACGCCGTCACTGCGCCAACTGGCACATTGACCAGAAATACCGCTCGCCAGCCCACCAGTCCAATCAGCAGCCCGCCCAGCGGGGGGCCGAAACCGATCCCCAGCGAAACAATGCTTCCCATCAATCCAAGCGCCTTTCCGCGCTCTTCTGGGGGAAACACTTCCGTAATTTGCGCCATGCCCAGCGCCTGCATCATAGTTGCGCCCAAACCCTGCAAAGCCCGAAAAGCAATCAACTGTTCCACACTGCCAGCCAGACCGCACGTTAAAGAACCCAGCGTAAAAAGCACAACTCCGCCCAAATAAATCTTTTTCTTATCCAGCATATCCCCTAAGCGACCGGCGCTCAGAATTAGCGAGGTGACAACCAAGGAATAGCTTAAGATAACCCATTGGATGGTGGCAAAAGTTGCGCCCAAGTCAGCCTGAAGAGTGGGTAAGGAGATATTCACAATGCTGGCATCAAGCGTGGACATAAAAACACCCAACCCCAATCCGGTAAAAGCCAGCCATTTCGCAGTGGAGGTCAGAGCGCGCCTGCGTGTTCTTGTTTCCATAAAGAAATTAGCGCAGGGAACTGCCGCCTTTAGGCGGCAGAGGAATGCGTTCCTCCTTTCTTTGAAGATATTTTCCGGTATATGAAATTGTCGAACACTTGTGCTATACTCTCCTTGAGTTTTGAACGTTAACAGCCGAGTGTATGAGGTTGCAGTCAGTAATCGGTGTCTGCGTAAAACACTCGCCGTAAATCTCCTCTCTTGGGCTGCTGTCAACCAGCCTATTGTCTCGGACGCGGTTCTACCGCGGCGCCATGGACAAGCTGTAGTCTTTAGCCGACAGTAGTTGACACTCTGTTCTCCTGCCAACAAAGAGAATATTTCTCTCGATTTATTTTACACCCAGAACCTCTGGGTAGAATATGTAAGAGCGGATGAACTGGACGGCCAACGATCCGCACTTCAGCCGCCGCGAAGCGAGCGCAGCGAGCGAAGCGGTTGGCTCAAAGCGCGGGTTGGGCGGCATATCTTCTCAAGGTGTCTTTGCTTTTTGAAGCAACACACCCTGTACTGCAAAATAAGCAGGCTTGGGTCTGAAATCTTTATCAAACATCAATGGATCTGCATCAGGTACATTGACACACCATTTATCCTGACATGTGATCCACGATGTCGAATCAGAGACACCCCAGGTAGCAAAACTGGTACATACCCCTGATTCAAGGCATGCTTCCACCATATCCCGATAAAGGTCTGCCTGATACTTCCATCGTTCCTGTTGATAACCAGGCACTTCATGAACGTCAACATCAAACTCGGTTGTAAAAATCCTTACCCCCAGTTCACCAAATTTACGCATTGTATCAACAACATCTTGCTTATTGGGTGGGATAGGACTGCTGTATTTTAGCAAGAGGTGCATTTGCATTCCCACCACATCAATGGGGACACCCTTAGACTTTAGTCTCTTGACAGTCTCGTACATGTTATTCACAATTCGCCTGGTTTCCCCATCACGTGGGCTTTCATTATTGAACTCGTTGAAAATGAGAATGCCATCAGGGTCTGCTTCACGTGCCCATTGGAAACTCAATTCGATATACTCAGGCCCAATTTTGTCCATCCAGAAATCGGAGCCCTTCCACGCACTTCGGCTAATTGCTTCATTTGCAATACTCCATTCTGTTACCCGCCCTTT
>Ga0209227_1003129_pt1 | contig 11228 bp, 6 predicted proteins | sample YNPBryantNP2012_FD_185815 | JGI IMG/M metagenome (GOLD analysis project Ga0209227, IMG submission 185815) | Anoxygenic and chlorotrophic microbial mat microbial communities from Yellowstone National Park, USA - YNP Bryant NP 2012 (SPAdes)... ...
CCTGGCCGGCGAAATCCGCAAAATGCCGGGCATTGTCCGGCGGATTGCCCGCCCAAAACGGCCGATCCGGATCCATGCTGATGCGCACCAGGAGCTTGAGGCCGCGCTTGTTCACATCCTCCACGATCCGGTCGGGCCGCTCCCAGTCGAACTGTCCCTTCCCCGCCCCCTCGATATCCTGCCAGGAGAACAACTGCTTGACCCAGGTAAAGCCCGCCTCCTTGATCAGGTTGAGATCCCGATCGGCGACCTCGGGACGCCACCAGAGGAACGCCTGGACGCCGTAGTCGGGCGAGCTCATCTGGCCGGCCGGTGCCGGTGCCGGCGGTTTCGCGGTGGCGGTGGCCGGCGGCTGGGTGGCCGCGGGCTTGACCGTTGCCGGCGGTTGAGGCGTGTTGGTCGCGGGTGCGGCGGTCGCTGTAGCGGCCGGAACGTCTGTTGCCGCGGGCGGTTGCGCCTGCACCGTTGGGGTCGGCCGCGGGGTGGCCGTGCTCTGACCTTCGGCCGGCCGCGGGGTCTTGGTGGGGGTTGGGGTGGCCTTTGCCGCCCCCGAGCCGCACGATGCGATCGCCAGGCCGAGGAGCATGACCAGGGCAATCAACAGCCACGGCCATAAAAGCAGAATCCTTCCGTTGTATCTCTTCATTATGTCGAATTCTTGCCTGTTTAGTATATATATGTGCCGCGCATGTGCCGGCCTGCAGCTACAAGCGCAGGCCGTGCAACCGCAAGCCGGCGGCTGGCGCGACTACGGACGCGCTAAGTTTCCTGGTATGACGAAGCAACGACCATGAAAGTTCCAGCTTCCTCTCACTTTCCCATGGCCTGCAGCGCGGCGTAGGCCGGCCGGCCCATGATGCCCCACTGCGCCATCTCGGAGCCGGGCTGGGTGACGTTGTAATTCAAGTTCCACAGGAAGGCCGGGCCGACGAAGCCCCAGCCGCGCATCATCTGATAGGCCCGAACGGTCCACTGGGCCTGCTCGTCCAGCGTGTTGTCCTGCGCGTATTCGTAGCCGGCCCGGCCCGTCCAGCCGGAGGCCCAGCCGAACTCGGTGGGCCAGATGCGCTTGCCCCCATCGCCGTACCGCACCATGATATTGCGATAGCCTTCCATGGTCGAGCGGAAGCTCCACGAATGATGCGGCGAATTGCACGGCCCGACGAACGACGAACCCTGGCTGCGGATGAAGTCGCAGGCCGGCGCGCCGCCGGGCACGTCGGGCGCGACGTTGTAGCCGCTCGGATGGGCGCCGATCGCGTCGGCGTAGTTGCGCAGGCCCGCCTGGTACATCCGCTCCAGATAGATGAAATCGTCCATGGCCGCAGGCGGCGGCGCGCCGGTGGGCGTCAACGCGCCGCTGACGACCACGATGCCCGGACACGCCCGTTTGATGGCCCCGTAGGCCGCGGCGAGCAGCCGCACGTAACGGGCCGGATCCAGCGGCTCGCGACCCCACTCGTAGTCCAGATTCTGTTCGTTCCACACCTCGATCGCCTGGACGCGGCCGCAGTAGCGCGCGGCAAACTCGCCCACAAAGGAGGCATAGGTGCCCGGATCGGCCGGCGGCCCCTCCACCGAGCGATCGGTGTTGGCCGGCCGGGCCCAATCGGGCGCCTTGACGATGCTCACCAGCACGTTCAGGCCGTTGGCGTTCAGGTCGCCGACCACGTCATCGGGCCAGTTGCGTTGCCCGGGGCCGGCGCCCTCGAAATCCTTCCAGGGCAACTGAAACTTCACCCAGTTGAAGCCCATGCCCTTGATCGCAGCGATGGCGGCCCCGCGGTCGCCGGCCGGGTCGATCTGGATGCCGTAGCCGAAATAGCCGCCTCCCGACGGCGGCGGCGCGCTTCCGGCGGCCGCGGCCGCCGCGGCGACCATCGGCGCGGCCGTGGGCGGCGGCGGGGCCTTCACCACGGGCAACTGATCCACCGGCCCCGATGTGCTCACGAATTCGCCGGACACCCAGCCCTTCCCCTCGGCCGCCTCGATCTGCCACCACTTGCCGTCCTCGCTCTTGCCGATCGCCTTCACCACGTCATCGCGCTGGAGCCTCCCCGACGTCGGATAGGCCGTCCCCGGCCCGGAACGGATGTTCAACAGGTCAGAGGTCACCTTGAGGCCGGGCGGCGCTGGCGTGGCCGTGGGCGTGGCCGTGGGCGCCGGAGATGGGGTTTGGGTCGGCGTGGTGGTGGAGGTTGGGGAAGGGGTATCGGTTGGGGTTGGCGTGGCGGTATCGGGTATCGGGGTATGGGTCGGCGCGGCCGTCGGCGGCACGGAGGTGATGCGGGCCACTTCGGTGGGCCGGGCCGGGGTGGCAGCGGAAGAACAGCTCGCCGCCACTACGGATAGGGTCACCAGCAGCAGGATGAGAAGCGGCATCTTTGCAAAAAGTAGGGGCGACGGGAGTCGTAGATCTCCTTTGAGCCGGCTCGCAGGCGGTCTGTGACCGCCGTCCCCTCGAATGATTGAGAGGACACGAAGAAGACGCAATGTACGGATCGGACGGTGGACGGGCATAAGGTAGCGTCTCCGGGCAATGCAGCAGGGTTATGGTTTGATCGGCAGGCTGGTGAGGGTCCCTGTGATCGTCAGGTATTCGGCGAACGCCCAGGCCGGATTCGTCCGCACGCAACAGACCTGAAGCCAGAGGTTGTCGGCCGTGCGGCCGGTGACGGTGAAGGTCTCGCCGATCTGGGCGACGGCCAGGAGGGGCTGATCACGGCCGGGGCCGGTGCGCAGCGAGAGCGGGCCTTCGCGCACCTGGGCGATTGCCGCGCCGGCCGCAGCCGTCGGCGCGGCCGTGGCCGTCGCGCGGGCCGTCGGCGCGGCGGTGGGGGCGGCCGTCGGCGTGGCGGTCGCCGGCGCGAGGGTCGGCGTCGGCCGGGAGGTGGATGTGGCGGTTGGCCGGGTCGGCGTCGGCTGGCGGGTGGCGGTAGCGGTGGCCGCGGCCAACGTCGGGATGGTCGGCCGCCGCGTCAGGGTGGGCCGCACGGTGGCCGAGGCCGTGGGCGGGGGCGTCCAGCCGGGCGGCGCGGCGCTGCCTTTGGGGCCGCCCGACGCCAGCGAAATCATCAGGCCCGCGCCAAACGCCAGGCCCACCACGACGATGGTCAAGACGACGACGGAGGAGCGTTGATCCAGACGCATACCCCAACCTCACACCACATCCCATCTCACGTGCCTGGCACCTCCCAGGTGCCAGGCACGTCTGCTGTGCCCCCTACTTCGGCATGCGCGCCAGGGCATCCTGCGCGGGCCGACCCATGATGCCGAACGCGGCCAGCTCGGTGCTGGGCTGGGTCACGTTGTAGTCCAGGTTCCACAGGAACATCGGGCCGACCCATCCCCAGGCCTTCGCCATCTGGTACGCCTGCACGATGAACTGCGCCTGCTCTTCGGGCGTGTTATCGCGGGCATATTCGTAGCCGGGATGCGGGTTGGGCGTCGAAGCCCAGCCGAATTCGGTCGGCCAGATGCGCTTGCCCGCGTCGCCGTTGGCCACCATCACCTGCCGGTAACGCTCCATCGTGTCCCGGAAGAAGAAGCTCGGATGGTTCTTGAAGCTCGGCTCGGTCGGGTTGTTGTAGCCGAACTTGGCATCGGGCGGGTTGTTGTAGCCGCTCGGATGCGCGCCGACCGCGTCGAAGCAGTTCTTGGCGCCGGCCGCGTACATCCGCTGCAGATAGACGACATCGTCAATGGCCGTTGCGCCGTCGTTCACGCCGGTGGGCGTCAGCGCGCCCGCCACGACGACGATGTTCGGGTCGACCGCCTTGATCGCCTGATAGGCCCGACACAGGAGCGTCACATAGCGGCCCGGATCGAGCGGCTCGCGGCCCCACTCGTACCACAGGTTTTGTTCGTTCCACACCTCGATCGCGTGGACGCGGCCCTTGAGCCGCGACGCGACCGTGCTCACGTAATTGGCATAGGTCTGCGGATCGGCCGGCGGCCCTTCCACCGAGCGGTCGGTGTTGGCCGGCCGGGCCCAGTCGGGCGCCTTGACGATGCTTAACAACACCTTCAGGCCGGCGCCGCTCAGGTCGTTGACGATGTCTTCGGGCACGTTGCGTTCGCCGGGCGATCCCTCGTAGTTCTTCCACGGGATCTGCACCTTGACCCAGTTGAAGCCCATGGCCTTGATGGCCGCGATGGCGGCCGCCCGATTGCCCCACGGGTCGATCTGGATGCCATAGCCGAAGTAGCCGCCCGCCGGCGGATAGGTGGCGCCGCCGGAAGGCGCCGGCGCGGCCGCCGGCTGGCTGGCCACCGGCGCGGCCACCTTGACCACGGCGATCGTGCTCACGGGCCCCCGAAGGGTGATGAAGCTGGCCGAGATCCAGCCCGGCCGGTCCTCGCCGTAGTTGAACTGGTACCAGTCGCCGGCCTCGTTCTTGCCGGTCACCCGATAGGTCGCGCCGGTTTGCACCTCGCCGATGCGCGCGTAGTCGGTGCCCGGGCCGGCGCGCACGTTGACCGGGCCGTTCACCACCGTCAGCTCGGGCGCGCTCGGCGTGGGCAGCGGCGTGGGGGTGGGCGTGAAGGCCGGGGTCGGCGTGGGCACGGGCGTGTAGGTGGCCACCATCACCCCGGACGCGTTCGCGCGATGCACCACGCGGCCGCGATCCATGATCGCGGCTTCAACCTGCACCGCGCCGGCAGCCTGCGGCGCGGCCAACACCACGGCCGGATCGGTCAGCGGCCGCACCTGGCTGATGAGCTTGCCGTCGCTCCCTTTGACGGTCCACTGCACCGCGAAGTTGCTGGAGATCGGCGCGATCTGCCCCTGCTGATAGTCGCGCATCAGCCGCCAGAGGTCGGCGTCCTGGCCATCGGCCGGCAGGTTTTCCACCGTCACGCCCTGGATGTTGTAGCGCTTCAGCAGGTCGAGCTTGTGGCTCAAGCTGGCCGCATTCTCCAGCCAGACGGTGCGCGGGTTGCCCTGGTCGTCCTGGTAGCGGTAGACGTAGGTCCCGATGTTGGAGTCGTAGACCAGGCCGCTGGTGGGCCGGGCCGAGACCAGGGCCAGGTTGAGCGGCTTGCCCGGCTCGACCACGGCGGGATCGGTCTGGATGCGGCCCAGGAGCGGTTGCAGCGCGTCGGCATAACGCTTCTGCAACAGGTAGTTGCCCGCCTCTTCGATGCTCTGGCCGGTGAAGACCGGCTGCAGCTTGTAGCGGTTGATCTGTCCGGTCGCGTAGGTGAGCAGGGAGTCGAGCTGGCCGTCGGGCATGTAGCTGCGCGGGTCCACCGGCGCCGGCACTTTCACCGTGTCGGCCAGGAGGCCCAGCGTCTGCCAGTCGTAGGGGCCGGTCTCCCAGCGGTCTTCGGCCACCTGGATCGGCCTCTCGACGCGCACCGAGAGCACCTTGCCCTCGGCGTGCAGTTTCTCGGCCAGCGCGGCGATGAACTGGTTGAACTCGCCGCGCAGGTTGGGATCGAGCCCGTGGTAATCGAGATCCACGCCCTTGTAGAGGTTGCCGACCGCCAGGTTGACCAGCGCGTTGATGTGCTTCTCGCGCTGTTTGGGATCCACCAGCATGTTCGCCAGCAGGTCGCTGCGCACGATCGGGCCGTCGTAGTTGCGGATCACCGGGATGATCTCGTAGGTGTTGACGAGGCGATCCCAGTTGGCGTCCAGCGCGCCTTCGATCCCGCCCTCGGCGCCCAGGTAAAGCCCGACCGGATGCACCCGGCCGACCGCGCCCTTCCCCTCGGCCGGCAGGTCGCCGGCCGATTTCAGGTCCAGGCCCATGATCGGCGGCTTGGGGTTGGTCTGGAACACCATGGCGGAAGGCGACACCGTTCGCAGATGCGATTCGATCTGTTCGTCTTCCAGGATGAGCGAATGGGGAAGCCATTGCCACGCCTGTTTGGCCGTATCCCACGAATAGACATCGAGCGTCTCATAGGGCTCGCTGTCGTTCGGGATGGGGATCGTCCAGACCGTTTCGGCCTCGGCATCGCCGCGCAGGTCGAGGCGATAGAAGGGGCTCTTGGCAACCAGGTGCGGCGGAATCGCCTTAGCGGCGGCCAACAGATCCCTGCCCGCGCTGCCCTCGAGGAAGTTGACGCGCGGCACGGCGCTCAACCTGGCGCCGAACGGCTGTTTGATCGTCCCCGGCACGAAAGTCACCTGGGCGCCATCCGTCTCGGCCAGGGTTGCCCCTCCCTCATCAATGCGTTCATAGCCGAGACTCGTGATCCGCTGTATTGCTGAGATGGGTGGGAGCAGAAGGGCGATGATGAGCAAAAGGGGAAGGACCACAAAGTCAATGATCTGGCTGCCCCTCTTGCCTTCCAGCCAAACGGTCAGCCGCGAAGGCTTAGGATAGTCAGTTACTGCCATCTGTTCTGTCGTGCTCCTGATGGAGTGATGCGGCGCGCAGCCTGAATGCCGGCTTCCGTGCCGGTCCGCAGCGATTTACAGCGGCAGGCATATGCGCCGGGCGCGCACCGGATAAGGTGAATGGCTGTCGCGCATGCCCGGCTGGGGCGAAGGCCGGGCATGCGCGACAGGCGATCGGAATGGATGATTTTTTGGTACAACCTGCTTCAGTCATGCCACGCATCCGGTCGCGGCGCACCCGTCAGCCGGGTCATGTTTTGCCGCAGACGTATCAGCGATTCTAACACAGCCGCGAGGATTTGGCAAACGTGAGCGCGTCGCGCAGGCGGCCGCCGTGCGCGGCGAGCACGGCCGCAGCCGCGTCCGCGTCGCGGATGCCCGACAGCAGCGCGAAGATGGCCAGCTTGGCCGACCCGTAGCGCTCGAGGGCGGCGCGCGCCTCCTCCTCGCTCGCAGCCGTCACCTCGCGCACGATGTTGATGGCGCGCTGCACGAGCTTGGCATTGGACGCCTGGACATCCACCATCAGATTGCTGTAGACCTTGCCGCTGCGCACCATGGCGGCCGTCGAGAGCATGTTCAACACCATCTTCTGTGCGGTGCCGGCCTTCATGCGCGTGGAGCCGGTCACCACCTCGGGCCCGGTGAGGACGACGATCGGATAGTCGGCCAGGCGGGCCATGGCCGAATCGGGCGTGTTGACGATGCAGCCGACCGTCGCGCCGACCGCGCGGGCATGGCGCATGGCGCCCAGGGTGTACGGCGTGCGGCCGCTCGCCGCGATCCCCACCAGCACATCGCGGCCGTTCAAGCCGATGGCCTGCACATCGTGCACCCCCAGCGCCTCGTCGTCCTCCGCGCCTTCGACCGCGTGGCGCAGCGCCCAATCGCCTCCGGCGATCAGGCCGATCACCTGGTCGGGCGCCGCGTTGTACGTCGGCGGGCACTCGGAGGCATCGAGCACGCCCAGCCGGCCGCTGGTCCCCGCGCCGACATAGATCAGCCGGCCGCCGAGCTGAAACGCCGCGACGATGCGATCCACCAGGCCGGCGATGGTCGGCAGGCACGGCTCGATCGCGGCCGCGATCTTCGCATCCTCGCGGTTGATCGCGGTCACGATCTCCAGGCTGTTCATCTGGTCGAGGTTGAGGGTATCGGGATTGCGTTGTTCGGTGGTCAATCGGCTCAGGTCCATGGACATGCCGCCTTGGAAGGGATCTATCTCGCAGATTATACCCGCGGTGTTCGCCGATGGGCAAACTATCGCCTCGGGCAACCGAAGTTGCGCGCCTTGGGGAGCGCCCCGATTCTCTCCGTCGTTTGGCGGCCGGGGTAGTATGTGATATACTGATGATTGAATCATTTTCTCAGGAGTCGCATGATGGCTTTCAATCTTCGCAATCGCAGTTTTCTCAAAGAGCTGGACTTCACTCCGGAGGAGCTCAAGTTCCTCCTCAAGCTCGCCGCTGATCTGAAGGCCGCCAAGTACGGCGGCTACGAGCAGCCGCGTTTGAAGGGGAAGAATATCGCGCTGATCTTCGAGAAGACCTCTACCCGCACCCGTTGTGCGTTCGAGGTGGCCGCCTACGACCAGGGCGCGCACGTCACCTACCTGGGGCCCGAAGGCTCGCAGATCGGCCACAAGGAATCCATGAAGGACACCGCGCGCGTGTTGGGCCGCATGTACGACGGCATCGAGTATCGCGGCTTCGGCCAGGAGCGCGTCGAAGAGCTGGCGAAGTACGCCGGGGTGCCGGTGTGGAACGGCCTGACGAACGAGTTTCACCCCACGCAGTTCCTGGCCGACGCGCTGACCATGATCGAGCACGCCAACAAGCCGATGGAACAGATCTCCTACTGCTTCGTCGGCGATGCGCGCTTCAACATGGGCAACTCGCTGATGATCGGCGGATGCAAGCTGGGGATGGATGTGCGCCTCTGCGCCCCGCGTTCGCTCTGGCCGAAGGATGAGCTGGTCGCTCAGGCGCGCGCCATCGCGGCCGAGACCGGCGCGCGGCTAACGCTGACCGAAGATGTGGCGGAAGGGGTGAAGGGGGTGGACTTCGTCCACACCGACGTGTGGGTCTCGATGGGCGAGCCGGACGACGTCTGGGCCGAGCGGATCAAGCTCTTGAAGCCGTACCAGGTCACCATGGACCTGCTGAAGCTGACGGGCAACCCGAACGTCAAATTCATGCATTGCCTGCCGGCGTTCCACAACCGGGAGACGAAGATCGGCGAGCAGATCTATCAAAAGTTCGGCCTGGACGCCATGGAGGTGACCGAGGAGGTGTTCGAGTCGCCCTATTCGATCGTGTTCGACCAGGCCGAGAACCGCGTGCACACGATCAAGGCCGTGATGGTGGCCACCCTGGGCTAAGAGTAAGAGGCGCTCGCGCGCGCCGCGTCCTCTGCGCCTCCGCGGTGAAGTGTCGCTTGCACCGCAGAGGCGCAGAGAATGGCCGAAATCCGAAGAACTCTGCCCTCTGCGCCTCTGCGGCAAAACCGTTTATCTCCGCTTTGCCAGCTCCCGCTTTTCGTACTCGCGCACCTCATCCATGAAGCGATAGCCCACCGGCACCCCTTGTTGCAGGCAATAATAGTCCCACACGGCGGCCCACGGCAATCCCTTCACCTCTTCCAACAGCGCCAGCCGGCCCGTGAAGTCGCCGTTGCGCTCCAGGTTGCGCAATTGCTCGAGCGGCTCGAGCAGCGCCATCAGCAGGCCGCGCAGCGCCGCGCGTGCGCCGATCGTCCACGCCGCCACCCGGTTGATGCTGGCGTCGAAATAGTCGAGCCCGATGTGCACCCGGCTCAGGTAGCCGCCCCGCACGATCTCCTGCATGATCGCCTGCAGGTCATCCGACAGGATCACCACGTGGTCGCTATCCCAACGCACCCCCCGGCTGACGTGCAGCAGGATCTCATCCAGATACATCAAGACGGCCGAGATCTTGTCGGCGATCGTCTCGGTGGGGTGGAAGTGGCCCGAATCCAGGCAGAGCAACACCTTGTTGGCCACCGCATAGCCCAGGTAGAACTCGGCCGAGCCGACCGTGTAGCTCTCCACGCCCAGGCCGAACAGCTTGCCCTCGACCGCGTCCAGGTTGTAGCGCCGGTCGAGCTTTTCCGCCAGGATCTTGTCCAGCGAATCCTTCAACAGCTCGCGCGGGGTCTTGCGATCCACCGGCGTGTCCTTGTAGCCGTCGGGAATCCAGATGTTGGTGACGCATGGGGTGCCGAGCGCGCGGCCGAAGTGTTCGCCGATCTTGCGGCAGGCGATGCAGTGGTCTACCCAGAACTTGCGGATGCCCGGATCATAGGAGGCCAATGTCATGCCGCTGGCCGCCAGGGGGTGCGAGAAGAGGGTGGGGTTGAAATCCAGGCCGTGGCCGTTGGCCTTGGCCCAATCCACCCACGCGGCGAAATGCTCGGGTTGCAGTTGATCGCGCTCCACTTTGCGGCCGCCGGTCTCGGCATAGATGGCGTGCAGGTTCAGGCGATGTTTGCCGGGGATCAGGCTATAAACCATGTCCAGATCGCGGCGCAGCTCGTCGGCCGTGCGGGCCTTGCCCGGATAATTGCCGGTTGCTGCGATGCCGCCCGTCAGCTCGCCCTCAGACGCCTCGAACCCGCCGACGTCGTCTCCTTGCCAACAGTGCAGGCTGAGGGAGACGCCGGCCAGGGTCGTCAGCGCCCGATCGGTGTCCACGCCCAATGCCGCGTAACGCTCGCGGGCAAGGGCATATGCATCGGTGATCTGTTTCTCCGTGGGATAGGTTGACATGGATGCATCTCCGTATGTGGTATTGGACCGCGGACGATTTCAGATAGCGCAATCATACTCCACTTTGACCCACGCGCCAAACCGCAACGGAGCTGCGACAGACTACCACATTGAGAATAACTTGTCGGACGTGCCAGGCACCTGGGAGGGTGCCTGGCACGTGAGGCCGCGCTCGTTTTCACCTATCTGCCGGATGTGGAGTATAATGTGGAATGCTTTCACAAAGAACCGACGTTCGCGTCTGCGAGGTAAGCTATGGCCCCACGATCCCTTTTTCTAGGCATTGACGTCTCGACCACAGCCACGAAGGCGCTCCTGATCGACGAAGCCGGCTCGGTCGTCGCCAGCGCGTCCACCCCCCTGACCGTCTCAACTCCCCGTCCGCTCTGGTCGGAGCAGGACCCGGCCGACTGGTGGGAAGGGACCGCCGCCAGCATCCGCCGCGCCCTGGCCGAGGCGGGCGCCACCGGCGCCGATGTGCGCAGCGTGGGCTTGACCGGCCAGATGCACGGCCTGACGCTGCTCGACCGGCAGAATCGCGTCTTGCGGCCGGCGATCCTGTGGAATGATCAGCGCACCGGCGAAGAATGCCGGGAGATCACGGAGCGGTTTGGCTTCGAACGGCTGTTGGCGCTCACCGGCAATCAGGCGCTCACCGGCTTCACCGCGCCGAAGATCCTGTGGGTGCGCAAACACGAGCCGGAGGTCTACGCCCGCGTCGCGCACATCCTGTTGCCCAAGGATTACGTGCGTTTTCGCATGACAGGCGAGTACGCGGTGGACAAGGCCGATGCCGCGGGGATGTTGCTTTTCGATCTCAAGCGCCGCACCTGGGCGCCGGAGCTGCTCGCTGCACTGGAGATCCCCATCGAATGGCTGCCGAAGGCCTACGAAGGCCCGGAGATCACCGGCCAGGTGACGGCCGAGGCCGCGGCGCTCACCGGCTTGCGGCCCGGCACGCCGGTAGTGGCCGGCGGCGGCGATCAGGCGGCCGGCGCGGTGGGGGTGGGTGCGATCGCGCCGGGGATCGTGGCGCTGGCGCTGGGCACCTCGGGCGTGGTCTTCGCCTCCACCGCCGAACCTTACATC
>Ga0209227_1003131_pt1 | contig 11223 bp, 8 predicted proteins | sample YNPBryantNP2012_FD_185815 | JGI IMG/M metagenome (GOLD analysis project Ga0209227, IMG submission 185815) | Anoxygenic and chlorotrophic microbial mat microbial communities from Yellowstone National Park, USA - YNP Bryant NP 2012 (SPAdes)... ...
GGCAGGTGCCCGTGGCGTCCGTCTGGACCCCCGCTTTCGCGGGGGTGACGATACGGCGCATGATGGGTCGTCAAGGGCGCCAACGCGGCCCCTCGTCATTCCCGCGCAAGCGGGAATCCACGACAAGGCGCACTCTTCCCGTCACTCCCGCGCGCGGCAAGGCCCAACGCGGCCGCCCGCGGGCGGGAGGGGGCGCGACTGGTAGGTGCCCCTGGCGTCCGTCTGGACCCCCGCTTTCGCGGGGGTGACGATACGGCGCATGATGGGTCGTCAAGGGCGCCAACGCGGCCCCTCGTCATTCCCGCGCAAGCGGGAATCCAAGAGAGCTCGGCTCCGCTCGGCCGCCCGGCCCTCGAGACCTCGCACCATCGCGCACCTCCGAAGGCATCTTCGCCGCCTGGTCGGCATGCCTGCACATGAAGGCCTCGGCGCGGGTTTCCCAGCACCAGGCCGCAGCCCGGCTCGGCCGGCACGTCGCGCAGATCGTATTCCTTCATGTTCTTCAGACCTCCCACGACCTGCCCGCCCCACTCCATCTGCGCCCGAAGGCTCCGGTGGAACACAAATGAGTACTGAAAACAGTCCCCCGGTGGCGGCCTAAGCCCCGGCCGGCCGCCCAAGCCACGCGATCGCACTCCGCAAGCCCACCACTGCCCCGGGCCGGCCCGTTGACCCCACGATCGCGCAAGGTACGATCGGGGTAGACTGTCACGGTGCCACTCGCGCATGCTGCGCGCGTCCTGACCGCGGTTGAACGCCGGCTCGGGGCCACGCAACGACCAGGGCCCCCGGGGGTAGCTGGCGGCCGCCGCGATGTAGTCGGTGGGGTCCGTAGCTCAGCGGTCAGAGCAGGCGACTCATAATCGTCTGGTCGCAGGTTCGAATCCTGCCGGGCCCAAGTTCCTGCCTTTCAGGCGGTTACGACTCCGCGCAAGCCCCGGCTCGTCGCCGCGCGGCAGGAGTTCGACCCGACGCAGGGCCCAGCCCCGCGCCTTGACCCGCCGCCCGGCAGCCGGCATACTATACCGTTCGCCCCTGGGCGGGCGCAGTGCAAACGCATCCCCGGCCACACGCGCTGGGGCGTTTCCGATTCGATGGCGAACGCCCCAGCCCGGCAGGCGGCCTTCCTCGGGCCGTCCGGATGGCCGGTTGGAAGCCACAAAGGTGAGTGCATGGCCTACAAGAGGTGGACTCATTCGGAGCAGCAGCTCCGGCCGGACCCGCGCTTCAACAGCAAGCTCGTGTCGAAGTTCGTGAACTGCCTGATGGAGCGCGGCAAGAAGACCGTCGCCAGCCGGATCTTCTACGACGCGATGGACATCATCGAAAAGAAAATCAAGGACGCGCCCCCGCTCGAGGTGTTCGAGAAGGCCATCGAAAACGTCAAGCCCAACATCGAGGTCCGCTCCAGGCGCGTCGGCGGGTCCAACTACCAGGTCCCGATGCAGGTCAACCGCAAACGCCAGCAGTCGCTGGCGATCCGATGGCTCCTGGAGGCCGCCCGCGCCAAGAAAGGCCGCCCCATGCACGAGAAACTCGCCGCCGAACTGATCGACGCTTACCGGGGCGAGGGGGCGGCCGTCACCACCCGCGAGAACGTCCATCGCATGGCCGAGGCCAACAAGGCTTTCGCCCACTTCGCCTGGTGACGAGGGCGCCGTCGGCCCGCCGTCGCGGCCCGGATCGTCCCGCCGCCTTCCGCGGCGGATCTCGCCGACTGGCTGCCGCCTCCGGCTTGCGATAAAAGAGCCGGATGTTCCGCGCGATTGGACGAGCTGTGGCAGGCCGGCCCGTGCTGACGATTGCCATCTGGGCGGTCGTCGGCGCAACGCTGGCGGTCGTGGGCCCGCACCTGGCGCGACACGAGAGCGACACCGAGTCGTTTCTGCCCGAAGACTCCGAGCAGCAGCGGGCGATGGCCGTGCTGCGGAAGGCCTTTCCCTCCCTGGCGGCTCGCAGCCAGCTGGCCGTCATCATCTGCCGGCCCGCGTCGCTTCAGGCCGCTGATTTCGACTACCTCGTCCGCCTGGGCGATGCCGTCCGCGAACTGGCGGCCGCCGGCGGTCACGCCTGGACGGTTCTTTCGCCGGCCGAATCCTACCTCCGATCCCGCCTCGTGAGCCCCGACGGCCGGGCGGCGATGCTGGTCGTCAATCTGCCCGCCCACTACGCGGGGGTGGCCGCCGCCCGGGCCACCGACCAGATCGAGGTCCTCGCCCGACGGGACCCGCCCCCCGGCCTGCAAGTGGAACTCTCCGGCACGGCCGCCGGCGGGCGCGACTTCGCCCGGGCCTCTCGGCAGGCCCTTCGGAACACCAAGGGCGTGACGGTGTGTTGCGTGCTGCTGATCCTGCTGCTGGTGTACCGCTCGCCGGTAGCGGCGATCGTGCCGATCGTCGGCATCGGGGCCTGCACGATCATCGCCCTGAGCCTCCTGGATGCGATGGGGGTCCTCAAGTGGCACGTCTCCGACATCGAGCGGATGTTTACCGTCGTGCTGATCTACGGCGCCGGCACGGACTTCGCGATGTTCTGGCTGGCCCGCTACCAGGAGGAATGGTCGGCAGACCCCCAGCGGGGGCCCCGCGCCGCCGCCGCCGAGGCGACGGCACGCGTGGGCCCGGCCATCGTCGCCAGCGCCGGCACGACGATCCTGGGGCTTCTGAGCCTGATCACCACGCAGATGACGCCGACGCGCAGCGCCGGCAAGATCCTCCCGATCGTGCTGTGTCTGGCTCCCGTCGCGGGAATCACGCTGGTCCCCGCCATGATCTGCCTGGTCGGGCGATTCGTTTTCTGGCCCGCCCCCCCCCCCCCCCCCAGGGGGCTTGCCTCCAACTGGATCTGGCCGCGTCTGGCCCGCCTTGTGGTCCGTCGGCCGGGGCTCGTGTTGCTTGTGGGCACGGCAACGCTACTGCCGTGGGCGGTGCGGGCCGGCACGATCCGGTTCCGCTATGACACGCTGGCCGAGCTTCCGCCGGGCAGCACCAGCCACCGCGGGGCACAGATCGCCCGCGAGCACTTCGAACCCGGCATCCTCTATCCCGTTACGCTGCTGATCGCCTGGCCCCAGTCGGTGCGTCCTGATCCCCGGCAATTGGCCCGCGAAGTGGCCGGCGCGATCCGGACGGCCGAGGGGGTGCAGGACGTCTACGACCTCACGCGCCCGCTGGGGCTTCATGCGGAGCTGCCCGAGGGGCTTACAGGCAGGCTCCTGCGGGGCGCATCAGAGCAATTCTATTACTCAGCCGCAGAGCGCATCTTGCGGATCGAGGTGATCCTGAGGGATCCCCCCTTTTCCCACCAGGGGATGGAGACCACACGCCGGATCCGGGCCCGGGCCGAGCACGTTCTGCGGGATCGCGGCGTGGCCGCGTCCGTGCTCGCCCAGGGGGCCACGCCCTACATCCTCGAGGTGCAGCGGTACGTGGCCTCCGATCAATGGCGGGTCTGGCTCGGGGCCACGCCGGTGATCTTCCTCGTTGTGGCGGCGCTCGTCCGGAGAATCCTGCTGTCGCTCTTCATGATCGCGGCCACGCTCCTCACGTACGCGGCAACCATCGGCCTGGCACACGAGTTCTTCACAGCCCTCTCCGGCGGGGACGGGCTCGATTACAAGGTCAAGCTTTTCCTGTTCGTGATCATCATGGCCGTCGGACAGGACTACAACATCTTCCTGGTCTCACGGTTGCGGGAGGACACGGCCGCGTACGGCGACGACGAAGGGACCCAGCGGGCGGTGGTGCGGACCGGATCGGTGATCAGCAGTTGCGGGATCATCATGGCGGCCACGCTCGGCTCCCTGTATGTGGGACGCCTGGAGTTGCTCCGGCAACTCGGCTTCGCGCTGGCCCTGGGCATGCTTCTGGACACGTTCATCGTCCGTCCCCTGATGATGCCGAGCTACTGGTTGCTCGAGCGCCGCCTGCGGAGCCGAGGGCGCCAGGCCGCTCCGCAGTGCCTTTCGATCGGCACCCCCGCCGGCAACGACGACGGGCAAGCTCACCCCGAGGCGTAGAACGATGGTCGCCTCCGCCAGCGGTTCACTGGGCCGGCCGTCCGGAACGGGATCGCCTCAGGTCAGGCCGACCAGACAGACCCGCCTCGTTCACGGCTCCTGGGCCGAGACCGATAACGGCCCCGCCGCCGACCCTGCCGCCCCCGCGCCGAATCCTGATCTGTTCAGGAGAGGAAGCAGCACAATAATCATGCAGCCCTGCTTCATTTTAACGCCCCGGCAGCCCACACCTCGTCCGGCCGGGACTTGGCGGCGCGCTCTGGTCAACCCTTTAAGATCGGCTCGCCGTTATGCGCACTCCGCCGGCGAGCTGCCTCGGGCCGGCTGCCCCAAACTCCCGGGGCCAGGCGTACAATGGCATCGGGCCGCGAAGCGCGGCTGCCGCCGCCTTGCGTGCCGGGCGGCCCGAATCGTATACTGAAGGGCTTGAAACGGCTGAGCCAACCCGCGCAGAAAGAAAGGTCAAGATGCCAGAACCCTTCGACGGAAAGAAGATGCTGGTCGTCGATGACGACCCCGACATGGTGACGGCGATCGAGGCCGCCTTCGCCGAAACAGGAATCGAGATCTGCAAGGCCGGCGACGGCAACGCCGCCCTCATGGTCGCGCAGGCGGAAAACCCCGATCTCATCGTCCTGGACCTGATGCTGCCCAAGCGCAGCGGCCTCCTGGTCCTGGAGAAGCTCAAGGCCCGCAAACCCCGGGGCAGCAAGCCCTACGTGGTCATGATCACGGGGAACACCGGCACGCGCCACCGCCAGTACGCCGAAAGCCTCGGGGCCGACGGCTACCTGACCAAGCCCTTCCGGATGGACAAGCTGCTCGATCTGGCCAGAACCCTGCTCGGCAAGGAGGCCGCCGCAGAAACTCAGGGCTGAGGCGGGCACGCTGCGCGACGGTTTCGGGAACTCCGGGACGGGGTTGCAAAGACCGGTCGCGGAGCGTATGATCCGGCGATAACGAAGGTACAGAGGGTAACGAAGGACCAGAACGTCTTGAGCGTGGCCGGCGATCTGCCGGGGTGTACAACATGGCGATGACGGCGGAACGAAAGCGCGAACTGGTGCGAAGCTATCGGCTTCACGAAAAGGACACCGGTTCGGCCGAGGTGCAGATCGCGCTACTGACCGAAAGGATCACGCAGCTTACCGAGCACCTGAAGTCCCACAAGAAGGACCACGCGTCTCGCCGAGGCCTGCTCAAGATGGTCGGCAAGCGGTCGCGCCTCCTGAGGTATCTCACGGGCACGGACCGTCAACGGTATCAGAAGATCATTGCAGGTCTCGGACTGCGCAAGTAACGCTCGCGCCGGCTCGACGCAGCCACCGGCGGTGAATCCCCATGTTTGCAACGGAAAGGGACGGCCGCGCACGCGCCCGCGGAATCCCGACGGGCCGCCCGCCCTCCTCCGCGGCAGACCGCGCGGGCAACTCGGTCGACGGGTTCATGCGCACCTCCGGACCGACCGACGGAAAGTGAGCAGGTATGACACAGCAGTCGGACGTCAACGGCAAGGCAGGGCAAGCGATGATGACGTATCGGGTCGAACGCGAAATCGGCGGACGGATCCTCTCCATCGAGACGGGCAAACTGGCGCGGCAGGCGGACGCGGCGGTCCTGGTGCGGTACGGCGACACGGTCGTTCTGGTCACCGTCGTTCGGGCGCCGGCCCGCGAGGAAATCGACTTCTTCCCCCTCACCGTGGACTATCGTGAGAAGACCTACGCGGCCGGCAAGTTCCCCGGCGGCTTCTACAAACGGGAGGGCCGACCCACCACCAAGGAAATCCTCACCATGCGGATGATCGACCGGCCCATCCGCCCCCTGTTCCCGCCCGCCTTCCGCGATGAGGTCCAGATCCAGGCGATGGTCCTCTCGGCCGATCAGCAGAACGACCCCGACATCCTCGCGATGATCGGAGGCTCCGCCGTCGTCACGCTCAGCTCGCTGCCCTTCGACGGACCCACCGGGGCCTGCCGCATCGGCTACGTGGACAAGCAGTTCATCATCAACCCCACGCATGCCGAACTCGAGACGAGCGAAATGGACCTCGTCGTCGCCGGCCACGCCGACGGCGTCAACATGATCGAGGTCGGCGCCCGCGAGGTCCCCGAGGCCGTGGTCACGGAGGGTCTCCACGTCGGCTGGGGCGTCGTCCGGACCGTCTGCGAGATGATCCGCGAACTCGCCGAGCGCTGCGGCAAGCCCAAGGAGTGGGAGCCCCCCGTACCCAACGAGGAGCTCCGCCGCAAAGTTCGCGAGCGGGTCGAGACCGAGATGCGACAGCGGCGGCAGATCCCCGGAAAACTCGAGCGGCGCAAGGCCATAGAAGAACTCTACGAACAGGTCCTTGAGGAACTCTCGCCGGCCGACGCCGAAGAGCCGCCCTACCCGCGGGCCGAGGTCCTCAACGCCGTCCAGGCCATCGAGGAGGAGGTCTTCTGCGACCTGATCCTCAAAACCGGCAAGCGCGCCGACGGACGAAGCCCGGAGGAAATCCGGCCCATCAGCGCCGAGGTCGGGGTCCTGCCCCGCACCCACGGGTCCGCGATCTTCACCCGCGGCGAAACCCAGGCCCTCGTCGTGACCACCCTGGGGACCGTCTCCGACGAACAGATCATCGACGGCCTCATGGAGGAGTACAGCAAGAAGTTCATGCTGCACTACAACTTCCCGCCCTTCTGCACCGGGGAAGTCAAGCGGATCGGCTCCCCCAGCCGCCGGGAAATCGGGCACGGGGCCTTGGCCGAACGCTCCCTCGAGTGCGTGCTGCCTTCGCCCGAGAGGTTCCCCTACACGATCCGCCTCGTATCGGACATCCTCGAATCCAACGGCAGCAGTTCGATGGCCAGCGTGTGCGGAGGGACGCTGGCCCTCATGGATGCCGGCGTGCCCATCCGCCAGCCGGTCGCGGGCATCTCGATCGGGATGATCCATGATCATGAAAAGGAAATTTTGCTGACGGACATCATCGGCGAGGAAGACCACTTCGGGGACATGGATTTCAAGGTGGCGGGGACTCAGCGGGGCATCACCGGCATCCAGCTCGATCTCAAGATCCGGGGGCTCAGGCTCGACCTGATCCCGGCCATCCTGGAGAGGGCGCGGGTCGCCCGCATCGCCATCCTCCGGGAGATGTTGACGGTCCTGCCGCGGCCGCGGCCCAACATCAGCGAGTATGCCCCGCGCATCTTGACGATCCGGATCAACCCCGACAAAATCGGCAAGGTCATCGGCCCGGGCGGCAAGGGCATCAAGCAGATCGAGGCCGACACCGGCGCCACCGTCGAAATCGAAGACGACGGGACCGTGGTCATTTCCTGCGTGGAGATGAGAGGTGCCGAAGCTGCCCGCGAGATGATCGAGCGGATCGCCGAGGACGTCCAGCTCGGCAAGATCTACAAGGGGCGGGTCACCAGCATCAAGGATTTTGGCGCGTTCATCGAGATCCTCCCCGGTCAGGACGGGCTGTGCCACATCAGCGAGCTGGCCGAGGATTACGTCCGCTCGGTCACGGACGTCTGCCGGGTCGGTGACGAACTGCGGGTCAAGGTCATCGCAATCGACGAGCAGGGACGCGTCAAGCTCTCTCGGAAAGCGGCCCTCCGGGAGGAAAAGGGTGAAAAAGCCGGCGCCACCAGATCCTGAACGCGCCGGCCCGGGCCGCAGAACAGGAGACGGACGAGGAAGCTGCGCACGACCTCGGCCGATTCATGTCCTGGTGCCCCTATTGCGTTCCCGTAGGGATCAACCGGCCGGGCCGAGGTCATCGCCGGAAGGGCCCCCGCGACCGACGGCCCACATGACGCGGGTAGGCCGATGGTCGAGGGGAGGCGGCGGCCTTTCCGGGCGCGATCGAATGGCCGGAGGCACCTTCCCGATGTCCTCGACGGGGCTTCGCACATCGATGAACCCCGTAGGGAGGAGGCAGTATGACCACGGGAAAGGTCAAGTGGTTCGACAGCAAAAAGGGCTTCGGTTTCATCGCCGGGCCGCAGAACGGTCAGGACATCTTTGTCCATTACTCCAGCATCCAGGGGGAGGGGTTCCGGACCCTCAAGGACGGCGAGATCGTCCAGTTCGACATCGTGCAATCCGAAAAAGGCCTCCAGGCCCACAACGTCCGGCGCGCCCCGCCGAACGAGCCAGCCTGACCGCCGCACAGGACGCAGGCCCCCCGCACAGGTCGGAAAGGCGGCCGCCATGCTGAGCTACCTGGTAACGGGCGTGGCTGCCGCGGTGCTCGGAGGCTGTCTCGGGTGGTGGGCCCGCGCCCGCCGGATGCCCCCCCCGCCGCACGGCCCCGCGGCCGCACAGTCGCCCGACGAAGTATCCGCCCTGGCCGGAGGGCTGGCCCACGAGGTCCGCAACCCCCTGAGCACCCTCAAGGTCAACCTCCAGCTCCTCCGCGAGGATTGGGCCGAGCCGAGGGCCGACACCCAGGAGCTTCGTCGCCGAAGTCTCGAGCGGCTGGCCGTCTTAGAGACCGAGACGGCCCGGGTGCATGACATCGTCGATGACTTCCTCCGGCTCGTCGGCAGAGAGGAACCGCACCTCGTCGAGACCGACGCCAACGCCGTCATCCGTGAGTTCGCCGCCTTCTATGAGCCGCAGGCCCGCGCCGCCGGCGTGCAGATGCGATTGGAGCTGGCGGACTGCCCCCTCCCGTGCCGGATCGATCCCGACCTGATCAAGCAGGTGCTGCTGAACCTCTCGATCAACGCCCTGGAGGCCATGCCGCAGGGAGGTACGCTCACGATCCGGACCGCACGCGAGGGAAACCCCGCCCACCCCCCACGCGAACGCACCGGACGCGGGCCCGCCGGCTGCGTGCGTATCGATGTGGCCGACACCGGCGTCGGTCTATCGGCCGAGGCCGCGGGCCGGATCTTCGAGCCGTTCTACTCCACCAAGCGACGCGGCACTGGACTGGGGTTGGCCATCACCCGCCGGATCATCCGTGCCCATCAGGGTACGATCGCGGCCGTCGGCGCCCCCGGACGGGGCACGACATTCACCATTCATCTGCCCTCCTCCGACTCGCCCGCGGAAGACCGCCCAACCGGCTGAAGACCCGTCCCCATACGCCCCGCGGCACACGCTCGCAGGCCGCGTCACGTTGTCCGGATTCCGACTCCCGGCCGATGCGGCGCACCGGGCGCCCGAACCACTCGCACCCCAGCGGAACGTCTCGAAGGCGGACCGCTTGCGATTTGGGTGTCGGCACCATCTAATCCCTTGCTGTCGGAAGCCGTCCGCCGGCCACTCCGGGTGCCTCACGCGCCCCCGGAGGCCGGACGGGCCCGGCGCGGCGGCATCTGCAAGGAATCGAAAATGGCCAAGTTCGCCGTCATCATCCCGGCCGCCGGCAAAGGCGAGCGGTTCGGCGGTACGGAAAAGAAGATCTTTGCGAAGATCGACGGGCGGGCCGTGTTCCTCCGGTCGATCGAGGCGTTCCTGAACCGCGAGGACGTCTGCCAGACCATCCTGGCGATCGCCCCCGAGGACCAGGACGAGATGAAGAGCCGCTACGCCGCCAACCTGGGCTTCATGGGGGTCAGGCTCCTCATCGGCGGCGCCGAACGCTTCGAGACCGTCGCCAAGGCGCTCGAGGTCGTCTCCGAAGAGGCGGACTACGTGGCCGTCCACGATGCCGTCCGCTGCTGCGTATCCACCGAGATGATCGACGCGGTCTTTGCCGCGGCCCTCAAGACCCAGGCCGCCATCCTCGCCGCACCTCTGCACGGCACGATCAAGCGGGTCAGCGGAGCGAACGTCATTGAGGCCACCGTGCCCCGAGAAGGGCTGTACGAAGCGCAGACCCCCCAGGTGTTCAAAAAGGCGTTGTTGCTCGAGGCCTACCGGCGTCGCGCCGAGTTCTCCGGACTGCCCACGGACGATTCGCAGCTCGTCGAGGCCCTGGGCCACCCGGTCAGCGTGGTGACCTCGGACTTCACGAACCTCAAGATCACCACGCGGGCCGATCTGACCCTGGCTGCCGCGATCCTCAAGTCCCGCCCGAAACCCAAGCCCTCAGGCCCGATGGGACCTTTCGGCGAGGCCCAGTGGTAGAGGGGGGTCGGCGCCGCGGGACGAGCCGGCGACCCAGGCCGATCGACGCCTCCAGAGGACCCGGCGCATACCCCCGGGCGAAGCCGGGGTTGGGCTCTCTTCTCTCGAACGGGTAGGCTGGGCATTCAGGTCGGCTCTGCCCGATCATCGGCGCCCGGGCCGAGGCCGGCGGGGCCGCCTCCTGAGGTCGGGCAGAACGCCCCGGACCTGCCCCCGCGGCGGAGTACACGATTGCCACGACGAGTCGAACCGCAACTGTGGACCGAAGCCCCCGTGGAGCGCCTCGCGCCCGTGGCGCTCGTGGCGCCGGTCTCGGCTCTCGACAAGCTGTACACCTACGCGATTCCTCCCCATCTGGAAGACGCCGTCCGCCCGGGCATCCGCATAACGGTGCCCTTCGGGGCCCGCGGCCGACCGCGAACGGGCTTCTGCGTCGCGGTCTCGCGTGAACCTTGGACGACCACGCTCAAGCCGGTCCTCTCGGTCGTGGATGAGGCGCCGCTGCTCTCACCTCCCCTGCTCGAACTGGGCCGCTGGATCTCGGAGTACTACTGCGCCCCGCTCGGCCGGGCCTTGGAAGCGATGGTCCCCGCCCCGGTCCGCCGGCAAAGCGGCTTTCGAACCGTGCAGTTTCTCCGGCTGACACAAGCCGGCTGGGCACTGGCGGCGGAGGCAGCACCCCAGGCCCCGACCGCCGGGGCCGCCATGAGCGCCGCGCAGACGTCCACCGGCGCGAAGTCATGCGACATCCGGCTCACGGCCCGCCGACGGGCGATCCTGGAATGGCTGCGCCAGGCCGGAGGCCGGGCCGAGTGGAACCAGCTGAGGGCCGCCGCCCTGGCCTCTCCGGCTGCGGTCCGAGCGCTCGCCGATGCCGGTCTGATCGAACGGTGCGTTACGAAGGAGCCCGGACCCGCGCCCCTTTTCGATCGCCCGAGCCAAGAGCCTGCATTCGACCTGAATCCCGACCAGCTCGCCGCCGTCGAGCGCATCGTCTCCTGGCTGGATCCGCCCACCTTCTGCGTGGGAGTGCTGTTCGGGGTCAGCGGCAGCGGCAAGACGGAAGTATACGTGCGGGCCATCCGCCGGGCCGTTGCGGCGGGGCGCCAGGCGATCCTCCTGGTGCCGGAGAT
>Ga0209227_1003137_pt1 | contig 11209 bp, 13 predicted proteins | sample YNPBryantNP2012_FD_185815 | JGI IMG/M metagenome (GOLD analysis project Ga0209227, IMG submission 185815) | Anoxygenic and chlorotrophic microbial mat microbial communities from Yellowstone National Park, USA - YNP Bryant NP 2012 (SPAdes)... ...
GCATGGTGACCTGATGGCCAGCGCGGACCAGCCCCTGGGCCATCTCGTAGGCGCGGGTCTGGGTGGCGCCGACTTCGGGTGGAAAGTACTGGGAAAGGTAAAGGATGCGCACGGTAATGGCTCACCGAAGATAGTCGAAGTTACTGGGCACGTGCATGCGTCGTTATCCGCCAGTAAACGTCAAGCAAGTTTGTCTCGGCCGCGGCCCAGTTATACCTGTGCTGGGCCGCGCGGCGGGCATTGACGGCAAGTGGCTCGCGGAACGCCGGTTCGCGCAGTTGGGCCATTGCCTGGGCCAAAAGGGGTGGCGCGGCTTCTTCGACGACGATGCCGCAGCGTTCCTGGCGGACAATAGACGCGATCTCGCCAGTGTCGGTCGTCAGCACCGGCTTGCCAGCAGCCAGCGCGGTGAACAGGGCGTTGGGGGCACTGTACTGATTGTTCCCCTGACGAGACCGCAGGCCATAGTAGACCACATCTGCCAGCGCGGTGTAGGCGGGGACCTGCTCCTGTGGCACCCAACCCCCGTACCGCACGAGAGGATGGGTCGGCAGCGCTGCCTCGACCGCTGGCCGCTGCGGCCCATCGCCGAGCAACAGCACCCTGACATCGGTGAACAAATCGGTCGCCTCGATCAGCGGCAAGATGGCGCGCTCGACGGTGAAGCCGCCGATGTAGGCGACGACGAAATCACTCGCCGAGAGACCCAGGTCCGTACGAGAGATCGGCTGTGTTGAAGCCAGGGCTTCCAGGGGTTGGTAGTTGCCGACGACCGTCACCCGACCGCCGTGGTCGCGCAGGCGTTGTGCCAGCGTCTCGCCGACGGTGATCACGTGAGTGGCCCGGCGCGTCAACGCCCGCTCCAACAGAAGCAAGATGCGGTAGATCGCTCCGCCGACTTGAGCCCGCATCTGCTCGGGATAACACTCGTGGGCGTCGAGAATCCACGGGATGCGGTGGGACAGCGCATGCCAGCAGCCAACCAGACCGGTATCCAGATCGTGACAGTGGACGATGTCAGGGCGCAGGGCACGCAGTTCCCTCAGCGCCCTCCACCAGAAGCGGGGCAGATAGAGCACCTGTCGTGTCCCCAGCACGTAGCCCGACCGGACCGTCAGCCGGCGAATCTCAAACCCGTCCAGTTGCTCGCGTGGCGGAAAGCGGCCCTGGCGGTCCCAGCAGAGGACGGTGACATCGTAGCCGGCCTGGGCCAGCGCGCGAGCCTCCTTGTGCACGCGGGGGTCGGGCAAGAAGGGGTTGGTGAGCACCATGACCACACGCGGGGCCTGGCGGCCGGGTGGCTTGCCGTGCACCATCATTGGTACCTGCCAAACCTCATATAGATGGCACGTATGGCCTTGTAAACCACACTCTCTTCGATCCAACCATACGAGGGGTAATCCCAGTACGTTTTCTTGGGCAACTGCATGATCTCCTCGAACTCCTGCGGCGTCAGCCCGAGCTTCTTGATCACGTACTCCATGTCCTCCTCCTGCAACGCAGGCGGGTACGGTGGCTGCTGCAGCTCTGCCAGGGCCTCTTCACGCGTGATTTCGCCGGAGCAGATGAGGCTAGATAGATGCGACCTGCGCTTGTCATAGCCGAACTTGCGGGGCAGGATGTACCCCTGATAGAAACGCGTGTAGATCGACTCGTAATGCTTGCCCCCGTAGTACTGCCAGCCCAACTCCTGCTCCAACAGGCGGCGCGCATCGGCCTTGACGTAGTCCACGTAGTTCAGGATGTGGACCATCCTCTGCGTCAGGCGATAGCGGTAGTAGGTCCAGAAGCCCATATGCGGGAACGTCTTCAGCGGCCTTCTGCCGAACAGCCGATGAACGCTCTTGATGTAGCGCCAGTCCATATGTCCACGCGACCAAGCGCGGGGCAGGTGACTTTCCGTCCTCAGGTTATAGCCGGCGAGGATGTAGCGTACACCCACTCTCTCGGCCATCTGACGCATCAGGGCGACGATGGCATGGTCGGTGGGGATCTCCGAATCAGGGGTGGAGGCTCTCAGGAAGGCCAATTGCAGGTCCCTGAACTCTTCCCAGTCTATGACGTGGGTGTAGAGATCAATATCCAGCCTCTTGAGGGCTTTGTGTATGTTGCTGACCGCCAGTTCCGAGTCCCAGCCGTTATCCAGGTGCACAGCCAGCGGTCGGAGCCCCAGTTCCTTCGCCTTCCAGGCTACATACGTGCTGTCCACTCCGCCGCTGACGCCGATGACACAATCGTAGCGTTTACCCTGTCCCTCGCGCTGGATCTGCGCTACGATAGCCGCCAGGCGCTGCCTGCCTTCCTCACCGCTGAAGACCCGGCGCGCGACCAGGTCATCGTACCGTCTGCAATGGTTACAGACGCCGTTTTCGTCGAACTGGATGTCCGGGTCCGACGTGTCCATCACGCAACGGGTACAGACTTGGTAAGCGGGCATGTCACATCTCTCCTGAGAAAGCTGCTTTCAACTCGTCGCGCGTGGGGAAGTTGATCAGCACCGCGCGCAACGGGCCCTGAAAGACAAACATGCTGCCTGCCGCCACAGCCGATGCGCCGCCCTGGTGGATCGCAGCGGCCAGGTCATGGACGGTGCGCGCCCCACCACACGCCACAACAGGGATACTCACAGCCGAACAAACGCGCCGGATGAGTTCGAGGTCATAGCCCTGCATGGTGCCATCCCGGTCAATCGAGTTCAGTAGCAATTCGCCAGCGCCGGCCCGTTCCATCTGCGCGGCGTACTCGACCGGCTCGCGGCCGGTCGCTTTGCGCCCGCCATGAGTATAGACCTGGTAGCGGCCCCGCCAATCCCTTTTCACATCTATCGAGACGACCACACTCTGGCTGCCGGCGAAGTCGGCCGCAGCGGAGACAAACGCAGGGTTCTCTGCGGCATAGGTATTGATGATGACCTTCTCGATCCCCAGGCTGAGGATGGCCCTGACATCCTCCAGCCGCCGCACGCCGCCGCCATAGCCCAGCGGCATAAAGGCCTCGCTGGAGACTTTGCTCAACAGGTCAAACGGCGGGGGTCTGTCCTCCACCGTCGCCGTGATATCCAGGAAGACCAACTCGTCCACTTCTTTGTCGTTGAAGATCTTGACGATATTGATGGGGTCGCCCAGATAGGTGGGGTCCTGAAACCTGATCGTCTTGACCAGGCCGGCGTTGCGCAGCAGCAGACAGGGGATGACGCGGGGCAGCAGCATCACACTCGCTCCGCGAAGTTCTGCAGCAACGTCATGCCGAACCTGTGGCTCTTTTCTGGATGGAACTGGACACCGATGATGTTTCCCTTCACCACTGCCGAGGTGAAGTCGAAGCCGTACGTCGTGCGGGCCAGCACGTTGGCCGGGTCGGCACAGACGACGTGGTACGAATGGACGAAGTAAAAGCGGCTCTCCTCTTGCAGGTCAGCGAAGAGCGGGTGCGGCTGGCAGACGGTCAGTTCGTTCCACCCCATATGAGGAATCTTCAGATGTGCGTTGACCCCTTCGAACTTGAAGCGGACGGCTGCGGCATCGAGCCAGCCCAGGCCGGGCAACTGCCCCTCTTCGCTGCGCCGGCCCAGCAACTGCATCCCCAGGCACACGCCCAGGATGGGAACCTCGTCCCCCAGCACCCGCTCATTGAGCAGGGGAATCAGCCCGCGTTCTTCCAGGTTCCTCATCCCCGTGTCGAACGCGCCGACGCCGGGCAGAATGAGCCTATCGGCCTGCCGGATCACGGCCGGGTCGGCGGTGATCGTCGCCGCCGCGCCGACTTTTTTGAGCATGTTGGCGATGGAGCCGAGGTTGCCCAGGCCGTAATCCACAATCGCGATCATCGCTCCAACTCCCTCCTCATATTGTCCAGGGCGCCGGCCCGAAAATAACGCTCCCCCACCTGCGGCGGCACGGTGTGCTCTCGCCAGCGCAACACGACCTGCAACAAATCCTGGGGCGTCGGTGTCAGAAAAGCGTGGCCGGCCTGATGAAGGTGCAACACGATCTCGTGACCAGAAAATGGCAGAATGACCGTGGGCACACCCAGGGCCAATGCCTCATAATGACAGGTCGAGGCGATGCTAACGTGCAAATGCGCGCGGGCCAGCAGCTCGAAAGTGGACGGCGGCTCGCTCCCCAACAGCACCTGGACATGGGGGTTGGCCCGGAAGGCGTTGGAAAGGAGCATCACCACACGGCTCATAGCACCTCCTTCAGCAGGCCTTCGACAGGCAGGGAATGTGTCCTCCCCCGCTCTTCACATTGAGCTCAGATTCTGGTGTGTTCCAACCCGTGGCTACATGGACCACGAGCGGGCGTAGCCCAAGTCGCTTGGCCAGGTAAGCCAAGTAAGAACTATCCGTCCCCCCGCTAATTCCCAGGACGGAATCATAGGGCTTCCCTCGCCCCGATTTCTGAATTGCATCTACTATCTGCTCAAGCATCTTCCTTCCCTCGCCCGATCGAGCCCGGTCTAAAATTGGCTTAACTTCGCGGTCAAAGTAATGAAGAAGCTACAGACCCCGTTGGCGTCGAAGGTAATCTCCTCGGCACTTGTATCCATCACGCAGCGTGTACACGTCTGCATAAGATCCATCTTTCACACCTCCTATGCCATTGCAAAATCTTGTTACTTGGTCATAAGTACCCACCTAACTTACGATGCTTGTGCTCTTTCTCCTCTAACACCTCTCTATAAACTACCTCTAATTTCGCTGCGATGTTTGCCCACGTATAATTTTCCAACACAAGCTTACGACCTCTTTCCCCAATGGCTTGCCTCTCACTATCATGGGTGAGTAGGAAATCTAGACCCTCGACCAAGCTGTCTATGTCTCTTGGCTTGACTAATATCCCTGTCGTGCCATGTGTGACAATCCCGTCCACCCCTTGCCCCCGAACTGCAATTACCGGTTTCCCGTGAGCCATTGCTTCAACATAAGCAAGCCCGAAAGTTTCTTGCCAGCTTGGTAAGCTAAAGATATCACAGATTGACATGTATTCCATAGCCTTTTCATGGGGAACCATGCCGACGAATTCCACATTCTTTTCTAATCTTGACTCACGCACTAGCTGCTTTAGAGGCTCTCTTTCTGGACCATCGCCTACTATTATATATAGCAAATCATTATAATGTCTAACCAACTGTTGGAGGGCATATATGTTTAAATCAATACCTTTGCTTTTTAGTAAACGTGACACACTCAATATAATACGGCGCCCTTGATATTTTAAAGAGAGATTGCTGATGCTAGTGTAAATTTCTCTTGGATCTATTCCATAACCAATCGTTATAGGTTCCTTTCCAAAGAGAGAAAGGAAAAGCTTTGTTAGCCGTGGGCTTGGAGAAATAACTCTATGGGCGCTTTCAAACACTTCTCTAAGCGCTTGTAAACATCGCCTGCTACGATTAGCAGTTATATCTAAATCGGTTGCTTGAAAGGTCACAATGAAAGGGATGCTATGCTTTTGACTCAGCAGCATCGCTGCATATCCATCAGGTAAGGCCATGTGCGCATGGATTAGATCAAAATGAGAGTATGAGCACATTGTGTTAGCGACATTGCTAAGTCCGTAATACATACGCCTGCCAGATGAAGCCAAAAGAAGGGCTTTAGGAAATACCAGGTAGCGTGGATAATGGGTTTCAATCCCATACCAATTCATCTTCGCTGGCACGGCTAAATAATCCTTCCAGCGTTTTTTAAAAAGGTTCAACGGGGGAAAAACAAATGGCAAAGGGCAAATAACTTTTACCTCATGTCCCCGCTCGCTTATCGCCTTCATTTGTTTGTAGACAGAAATGTCTAACAGATCAAAAGGCGTAAGGAACATGTGCGAAATAGCGAGAATTTTCATAGGTTTTCACCTCTTTGGGTGTACTGCAGTGCATACACCATACCAGTGAGCAACATAATGAGAGATGATATACACCGGCAGGAACATATATACCGCATAGGCAATGAAAGTGCTCTGTAAAGCAACAGTTAACGCAACAACTAGCCGGTCTTGATTAGGGAATTTCATCTCGACGAGAGTCGGGCACGGCGCCCCGGATGGGGTTTAGCCGCCAGCGCCCAGGCCCTCCCTCCTCCAGGGCTTTTTTCCACCGGTAGACCGATGTGGATGTGACGCCGACGGCCTCGGCCACCTCCCGGACACCCTTGCCTTGCGAGAGCATACGGGCGGCAATTCTTCGCCGCATTTCCAGTTCCTTAGCATTCCCTTTGGGTCTCATATTTCCAAGATGTTCACTTTGTCAAAACGAGCTTCACTAGTAACCTCATCAAATATCCGCGCTAATGATCCGGTAAGCAACCTTCGATCATACTTTTCTGGCAATATGAGTTGAGAACCATCATTTGGATTATGATACATTTCTTTTAAGGTTCTGGCTATCATCTCGGGATCATTATTGGGTATAAGCCTTGCAAAATTTATATTTCGCAAAACTTCAGCAATTCCACCATCCAGTGGTGCGAGAGCCAAAATGGGGCGACCGCATGCTATGTAATCGAACACTTTCCCCGTCTGTTCTGTTCTTTGACCACCCCCTATTAGAAGCAATACATTTGCCCCTTTGGCATAAGCAAGCGCTTCGCTATACGGTCGCGACCCAATAAACCTCACCAAGTCACTAACACCGATTTGTTTGACAATGTTAATGACTTCCTGCTCTATTGCCCCTACATGAATAAATTGTATATCGTAATCACGCTGTCGACATATCTTCAGGGCTTGAAAAAATGCAGTAGGATCACGAAAAGCCTCTGCCGTTCTAAACTTGCCTGTGTATACTACAGTAAATTTTGTGAAGCGTTGAGGAACAACAGTATTAATATCATCTAAGTCATAACCATTGGGTATGGCCACAAATTTATCCGAAAGTTCTGGATATGCTTTTCGATACTCTTCACACATATATTCATTTACACATATTATCTTTGCTGCATGTTTAAGCACAAAAGGTTCACAAGCATCCGTAAGAAGTTTTCCTAAGCGTGCTTTAAGCCCATGTAAAGGTAAAGCACGTCTAGCCAATTTCCACGGATCGCGCAAATCTACAACATAAGGTCGCTTCAAAAAGAACTTAATGAACGGTCCAGCTATAAGCGGGAAAAATGGGCCGGCAGTCAAATAGATTAATTGAGGGTTTTCTTTTTTTATTACCTTAGCCATGGCTGGTAGCAGATAGGGAATCCATCGAATTCCTTTATCGTTAATAACACGGGTGCGCAATATCCCAGTGCGATAAACAGCTACATTTTCAGGAATATCTTTCACAAGACCCTGATCCATCCACACATTATTGGGATAACAGTCCGGACGCATAGTAAGAACAATAGGCTTCCAGCCGAACTCTTGGAGGTATTTAACAAATTTGGTTACTCGCACAGTACCAATGCTTCCAGCAGGAGGGAAGTATTGAGCAATCATTAATACTTTCCTCATCCCACAACCCTCCTTAACCCAACTTTTGTGCAACCAGAAGCGATTCGGTGAAAAACGGCATCGAACCGCAAGATTTTAGCCCAAGAGCGGGGAAACTTTCAGGCGCAAGGCCAATACCTGACCTGAAAAGGCACTGCACGAACTGAACCTTAACACCTTCCCTTGTGTACCCTCGATCACCTGGGCCGAAACATGCGCTCCCACCTGCACCAGCCGCTTGAGACCCATCTGGCGGAGGTTCAGGGTATTGGCCTGGGGGTCGGCCTGTCCATCCAGCCAGCGGGTGGCCCAGCGGATGAAGTTGGCGGCAAAGAGCGTCAATCGTTCTTGCAGATAGATGGCGGCTTCGGTGCGGACTTTGCAGGAAAAACACCTGTTTGCTCTCCTTGATGCCCGCTTCGATGAGTTGTCTGCCGTTGTTATGCGCAAACCATTGCGCCAGGTTCTCGGTCACGCGGTCGTCACCGAAATGAAGCAAGGGACCAGGTTCGATTTTCTCGCCGTGCTGGAAACGCTCCGGACCGACATCGAGCGGATAGGGGCAGCGGGTGAGCTGGAGAGCAGACCAAGCCACCATCTTGGCGTTGGCGCCGACCCGTTCCCAGGCCGAAGGCAAGTCACTGCGGCGGCGCAGGGAAGCACTCAGGCGGGGATTGAGGGCTTTATAAACTTCGTAACCCATTTCGAGCAACAAGGCGATGTTTTCATACGTCCCAAAGCCAGCATCCAGGCGAAACTCGGCGACGATGGGCGTGGGATTGGCTCGATTGTCCTGCTCAAACCGTAAGCCATAGAGTTCCCGCAGAAGGCAAGCCCCGTGCTTCGCCTGCGAAATTTGCAGGCGTATGGTCGTGAACGGCCCACCCGGTGAAGTCTTTCCATACCGAGTCGGCATTGCGCAGCGCTCCTTAGATGGGCACTCTCAGCTTGCAGACGAGCGTTCTCGGTCCGCAAATGCGCCAATTCCGCCTGGAGACTGGCAACCTCGGCTTTCAGGGCAACCAATCGCTTAAGCAAGACATCCGTTTCCGGCAGTTGATTGACCACGGCGATAGTATAACACATTTCCCGTAAAATGGGCAGTCAGTTCCTTGGCGTGTAGGTAGTTACCACAAGATCACGATTTTGAGATAATTTCTTATCCTCCCTGGAAGGTAAGGAACCGTGAGACCGCCATCCTAATGATGTCTGTCCGTTTTCTTCCGGAACCAGGCCCAGGCTTCTCGCAGGTGGGCCGGCCGAATAATGCCCAGGCCAAAGGCCAGGAAAAGGTAGAGAAGACATAACACTGCCCGCAGGGCAAAGGCCCAGCCGGCCCGGGCCGGGAGGAAGAGTTGGTCGAGGGCGATCAAAAGTCCCGCCACCACCAGGCAGACCAGCGCATCGCGGAACCTGTACGGCAAGGGGTGAATCTTTTGCGCCCGATAGAAGATGTAGACGGCCGCCGCCCCATAGGCCAGGAGGGTGGTGAGCGCGGCCCCCTCCTTCCCCCAAAGCGGAATCAGCACCAGGTTGAGGCCCAGGTTCAGGCCGGCTCCGATAAAGATGCTCACCGCGATCGGACCCGATTTTTTCTCAATCGAGGGACCCAGGACACCGATGTAGGTGGCGGTCATGGCCAGGTTGCCAAAGACCAAAAAGGGGACACAGGAAGCCGCCCCGTAGTATTTCGGCGTGGTGAAGATAAAGAGCAACAGGGGAGCGAAAAGGGATATCCCCAACGCCAGCCAACACCCCAGAAAAGCATACAGGCTAAAGACTTTGCTGTAGACCCGCGGTGCCCCCGGCTCGTTCAGGATGGAAAAGGCAAACGGTCCCCAGGCCAGTTGGAAGGCATGGGTGAGCAGAGCCATGCTCAGGGCGATCTGCACCCCCGCATAGTAGATGCCGTTCTCGGTCACCCCCCGGAACAGGGTCATCAACACCCGGTCGGAGGAGGCGGTCACCCAGGAGGCCAATCCCGCCGGGACCAACGGCAGGCCAAAGGCGAACATCTCCCGCAACAATTTCCAGGAAAAACGCCGGGGATGAATCCAGGAAGAAAAAAGCGCTACAGCCGCCAGCGCCGTGATTCCCCAACCCAACAACTGTCCCTGATACAGGCCGGCCAGTCCCTTTTGGAAAATGACTACCAGAAAGAAGATGCCGGTCACGACGGTCAGAGAGGCGGCCACCGAGTAGGCCACGTTCATCCAGGCCATGCGCCGGTAACGCATCCAGTTGCCCAACACCCTCCCAAAGGCCGCCAGCGGAATCACCCAAAGGGCCAGACGGAGAGGAACGGCGTAATCGGCCGAGCCGAGCAGTAGCCGGGATACCGGGACGGCCAGAAGGTTGAGCCCGAGGGCCAACACTCCACTCACCAAAAACTGGCACCAAAACCAGGAAGCGATCACACTTTTGCGCCGGCCGGTATCCTCGGTGTCGTAAAACCAGCGGGCCGAAGCGTTGTCCAATCCCAGCACGACAAAGGTGCTCAGGAGCTGAGTTAGAGAGGTCAGTGTCCCATACACTCCGTAATCGGCGGGGGAGAAAACGCGGGTATACAGGGGGACGAGGAAGATGGCAATGAACCGGCTTACCGTGCCGGGAATGCCATAGATAATCGTTTCGCCGGCGAGATGGCGGATATGGCGAGCGGCGCTCATCGACACCCATCAGCCTTTCGCCAGGAGTTCCTGGTAAATCTCGATCAGATGGCCGGCTATACGTCGGGCATCGTGATGCTGTTCCACATAAGCCCGCCCCTTCTGGCCCAGTTCCCGTCGCAGGGCCCCATCGCCCAGGAGACCGCTCAGGATTTCGGCCAGGTTATCCAGATTGGCGTTGACGATAGGGCAATCGTCCGGAAGCAAAGGGACCAGGGAAGGGCGGATATAGCAAAGGGCCGGCTTGCCCAGCGCCATCGCTTCCAGGGATACCAGGCCGAACGAGCCGATAATGAACTGGTCGAGGACGATGTCGCTCTCCCGGACGATTGCCAGGGCCTTATCCCGGGGGACGTTATAAATCAGGCGAAAGTCGAAGGGATAGCGGGCCTGGAGTTGTTCCACAATATGGAGCACGTCAGGCGTGCCCTTGATCATCGGGTTGCTGGGCACGTGGACAACCAGGGGACGGCGCTTCTGGGGATCGGGATACTGGGGCTGAAACTCTGAAAGTAGCAGGGCGGCTTCGGAGCGGTAACAGGTGGGGAAGAGTTCGGGGACGACATAGGCCGGCATCTCCGGGCCGGGGACCAGGCAGGCAAAACCGTTTCGGGAGAAACGGGCCTGGGCGGAGCGCGAAGCCCTGGAGGAAATACCGTAACGATAACCCGGCTGGGCCAGAAGGCGGGCCAGGTAGGGGTTGTCCCGCGTGGCGATCTCTGGAATGCGAATGTCGCTGCCCCAAAATTCCACCAGGCGGGCTTTATTTTGCCGGGCAGCATATTTGAGGTCCAGGTCGAACGGCAAGACCTGTCCGCTGAAATGCCAGTGAACGACATCGGCCCAACGAATCGCCTGGAGAACGGCGTTCCACCAGGCCAGGGTCTGAATCGTGCCACGCACAGGATGCCGCCTGCGCGACAGGACGACATAGTTTTCCACCCCCGGCCCGGATTGAATAGGGGCATTATTCCGAACGAGGCCCCGGGCCTCGATGCCCAGGTCGCGCAACGCCCGCACCAGGATATCAATCTGGGATGCTATGTTGTCCGGAAGATGGAGGACGCGCATACTTCCTTTCGTTTCCTTATCTTCCGCCCAGGATTCGTCGCCAGTCAGGCGGTT
>Ga0209227_1003140_pt1 | contig 11206 bp, 5 predicted proteins | sample YNPBryantNP2012_FD_185815 | JGI IMG/M metagenome (GOLD analysis project Ga0209227, IMG submission 185815) | Anoxygenic and chlorotrophic microbial mat microbial communities from Yellowstone National Park, USA - YNP Bryant NP 2012 (SPAdes)... ...
TGCCGCCGATGATCATCAGGATAAGCAGCGTTGCCAGGCTGATCAATCCACCGATCAGGAATGGGCGCGGACGGTAGACGAATTCGACGGTATGCGCTCCGGGGGGTAGCCAGACGCCGCGCAGGGCATAGTTGACCCGGAGAATCGGTGCAGGTTCGCCGTCGACTATCACGTCCCATCCCTCATACCAGGCATCTGCCAGGACCAGGATGGCCGGCGCTGAGGGCGCGGCGGCGACGGTGACGGTGTTCGGTGTATATGTCACAGTGGGTGTTGGGTCTGGAACCGCTGGCGGGGGACCGGTTGTAGGAACCGGCGTCGGCACGACAACAACAGTTGCAGGGTCGAAATCGGGGCGCGCCATATAGTCGAGCTGCGCGTCATCGCCGGGGATGGTTGCGACGCGGTAGACAAACCATGCGCGTGGAAGTGCATTCAGGTTGCGGTAGATACGCCCTTCGTCGCTTTCGTGCACCAGTTCAAGTCCCGGATAGCGCGTAGCGGTCGTGCTTCCCGGTGGGAAAATGAGGTACCTGACGTTGAGCATATCGAGCAATCGGGGGTGTTCATATGCTGATGTCAGAAATGCGCGCAGGCTGACATTGCCCTCGCTTGTGCGGCGATAGTCCTTGCCGTCGATCAGCCGCGCCAGGCGGTTGGAGCGCGCCGGATAGAGCGAATGGTAGCCGCGTACATCTTCAAGACCGTAGGCGCTCGCTATATTGGGCGGGAGCGCGTCGTAGTCGCCGCCATGGATGCGGAACGGTCGCGGTTGCGACTGCAGGAACGCAATCTGACGGGTTGGCGGATAGAGGACCTGAAAAAGTTGCAGATCGCGTGAATAGTTGGTCAGTTCACGGGTCAGATCGGTTGTCGGTTGCGCGATTGACGGTGAGACCGAGGTGTTGAATCCTGCGCCGTACCACCACATATCCAGCGCAGCAACGACAATCACTGGCGCGAAGGCGATGACCGCATTACATCGGTAGAACCGCAGGAATGCCAGGCTTATCAGCCCAATACCGCCAAAGATGAGCGGCGGAAGCAGTTGCTGGGTGCGGATCATGGTCAAATAATGACCAAACCGCGATTGTGGCGTGAAGAGCGCCAGATGGTGAAGCGACCATCCGGCAATGAATCCTCCAACGATGAGGATCAGGAGGCGAGCGGCTGGCAGGCGGGCGCGCCAGTCTGCCCTGGAAGGCGCGTTCTCCCATGCGCTGGCGCCGGTGGGCGCATGCAGCCGCTGCGCCGCGATTGCCGCCAGGATCGCTATCGCAAAGCCCCATACCATGTACCAGCGGGTGTGGTCCTCGAACTGACGGTATGGCGGGATCAGGGCGATGAAGACCTGGAGCAGCGGTGTGCGCATCGCCAGTGCGAACGATGCTACGGCGACGACGCCGAAGAACGCTGCCAGACGATGACGCGCAATCGTCAGACCGATGATCGCCAGCGCCAGCGGCGTCAGTCCAACGTAGGGGTAAGGAACCTGGAAGGTTGGCGGTCCCCAGACGGGCGGCGGTCCTATGCGCTCAAATCCGCCGAGTGCAGGAAAGACAAGCCGCAGCATGCTGCCGAAATATTCTTCCGGCGGCGCCAGCGTGAACCCGATATCGCTCCGTTGCCCCTGCGCCGATAGCGCGATTGCCGGCAGTAGTTGTACGGCGCTCAATCCGAGCCCCAACACATATGCCAGCGCCAGCCTGGTCAGCAGGCGCCAGCGTGGCGTCGTTCGTGCTTCATCACGCTGCACAATGCGAAACAGCGCGTAGCATCCGGTTGCCACGTATGCGTAGAATGCCAGCTGGATCTGCGCCAGCACAACGAGTCCCAGCATCACGGCTGCGACTGCCCAACTCCGCCAGGCGCCACTGCTCAACGCTCGCTCGACGCCCCAGAAGCACCATGGCAGCATGGCGGTCGCGCCCGACAATTCCGGGAAGGGCAGGTAGGTGAGCATATGCCCGGTGAACATGGAGCAGACCCCTGCCAGGAGCGCTGGTCCCATATCCAGCCCGATCCGTCGCGCAAATGAATAACTTCCCAGTCCGGCGATGATCAGCTGAACCCAGGCATAGATGCCAAACGCCTTATCGAGCGGCATGATGAGAAAGATCAGGTTCGGCGGATAGAAGAAGGCGATCTGCCCGTCATCGAACAGCGGAACACCGCTCAGAATCGTTGGGTTCCAGAGGGGCCACGCTCCCTGGCGAACGATCGCGTTCGTCAGCAGGCGTCGGGGGTAGATCTGACGGATCGGGTCAGTCCAGACGTGGTTGTTGACCGGCACACGTTCATACGAATAGCGCCAGGGATGCAGGTGCAACAGGGCATCAAGCGGCAGGAAGACCTCGCCGCCAATGAGTGGACGCCAGAGGAAGATCGTCGCACTCAGACTGAGGAGAAGAACTGCTATTCCCCTACGTTGTATAGTGGGCATTAATTTCGACGTACTCTTTGCTGAAATCGCACGTCCAGACAGTGGTTCGTGCGTCGCCCAGCCCCAGGTCGAGCGTAATGAAGACCGGGTCCTGGCGCAGCAGCGCCGATGCTGCCGCCAGGTCGGCGTCGAGCGGCAACCCATGCGCCACAAGCTGGATCGACGCTTCTGGCGGACCAAACCAGAGTGCCAGGCGGTTGGGGTCGATGGCAGCGCCGCTGTACCCGGCGGCGCACAGGATCCGTCCCCAATTCGGGTCGCCGCCGTGGATCGCGGTTTTGACCAGCGGGGATCGCGCGATGGCATTTGCCACCTGGTGCGCCTGTTGCTCGTCCTGCGCGCCGCTGACCGTGATTTCGACCAGGCGTGTGGCGCCTTCGCCATCGCGCGCAATCTGTTTCGCCAGGTCGATGCACACATCCGTGAGCGTTGCAGTGAAGTCGTCGAATGCAAGCTCATCCGTGAGCGGAGTGTCGCTCACCGGTACGCCGGACGCGCCAGACGCCAGGAGGAGCAGGGTATCGTTCGTGCTGGTGTCGCCATCAACGCTGATGCGGTTGAAACTGCGATTGGCGGCGATGCGCAGGGCACGGTCGAGTTGCGCAGGATGCGCCTGCACGTCGGTGGTCACAATCGCCAGCATCGTCGCCATGTTGGGATGGATCATGCCGGCGCCCTTGCACATCCCGGCGATTGTGACGGTGCGTTCGGCGACGGTGATGGTGCGTGAAGCAACTTTTGGATGTGTATCGGTAGTCATTATGGCGCGTGCCGCCGCGCCAGCGCCCGAATGTGCAGTCGATCCCGTCAGGCTGGCAATGCCCTGCGCCACTTTTATCATGTCGAGTTGCCGACCGATAACACCGGTCGAGAGCACCAGCACCTGATCGGCGCGGCACCCGATCCGTTCAGCGGTCAGTTCCGCCATCGCACGACAGTTAGCGGCGCCCTGCGGTCCGGTGCAGGCGTTGGCATTACCCGCATTGACGATCACGGCGCGGATCGAACCGGCATTTGTCGCCAGAATCTCCTGGTCGTAGATCACCGGTGCAGCCTTGACGCGGTTGGTTGTGAAAAGACCGGCGGTGCTGCACGGAACGTCGGCGGTGATCAACGCCATATCGAGCGCACCGTTCGGTTTCAGGCCGCAGGCGGTTGCAGTGGCAGTAAAACCACGCGCAAGTGAGAATGTGTCTGTCTGCATGTTCTGTGAGAGCCGAGAACTGAGAACCGAGAACTGAGAACCGAGAACTGAGAACCGAGAACTGAGAACCAGGAACCGAGAACCGAGAACCGAGAACTGAGAACTGAGAACCGGGAACCAGGAACTGACAGAAAATGTAGTGTAACGTTCAACGTTCAACGTTCAACGCGCAACGTGCCACGCGCAACGCGCAACCTTCAACGTGCAACGTGCCACGCGCAACGTGCAACCTTCAACCTTCAACGTGCAACGTGCCACGCGCAACGTGCAACCTTCAACCTTCAACCTTCAACCCCTGACCGCCCCTCCAGCAGCGCCTGCACCTTCACCGGCAGACCAAAAATTTTGATGAACCCTTCGGCGTCCTTCTGGTTATAACTGTCGCTCATTGTGAAACTGGCGATGTCGGGGTTATAGAGGCTCTTCGCTGCACGCCGCCCGACCAGGGTTGCATTCCCCTTATACAGTTTCAGGCGCGCCTCGCCGGTGACGTTGCGCTGGGTGACGCGCACAAACGCATCGAGCGCCTCGCGCAGCGGTGTGTACCACTGCCCATAGTAAACCAGTTCGGCGTAGCGATGGGCGATCACGTCTTTGTAGTGCAGCGTATCACGGTCGAGCGTCAGTTGCTCAAGCCCCTGGTGCGCCACTCGCAGAATCGTCCCGCCAGGAGTTTCATAGACGCCATGGCTTTTCATGCCGACCAGCCGGTTTTCCACCAGATCGACGCGTCCGATGCTATGCTTTGCGCCGATGTCGTTCAGGGTCAGCAGCAGTTCGACCGGTCCCAGGCGCTTACCGTTGACGCTCACCGGCGTTCCCTGCTCGAACCCGATCACAACATACTCCGGTTCGTCCGGCGCCGCTTCGGGGTCCGTCGTCAGGGTGTACATCGCTTCTTCCGGTTCGTTCCATGGGTCTTCCAGGATGCCGCCCTCGTGCGACATATGCCAGATGTTGCGGTCGCGACTATAGATCGATTTGAGGGTGGCAGTGACCGGAACGTGATGTTCGGCAGCGTAGTCGAGCGCGTCCTCGCGGCTGCGGATATTCCACTCGCGCCATGGGGCGATCACTTTCAGGTGCGGCGCGAATGCCATGTAGGTCAATTCGAAGCGCACCTGGTCATTTCCTTTGCCGGTGCAGCCGTGCGCGAGGGCGTCGGCGCCTTCCTGGAGCGCAATTTCCGCCTGACGGCGGGCAATCAGCGGGCGCGCCACCGATGTGCCAAGCAGATAGGTGCGCTCGTACACTGCGCCAGACTGGAGCAACGGGAAGAGAAAATCGCGCACGAACTCTTCGCGCAGGTCTTCGACGTAGCACTTCGAGGCGCCGGTGGCGATCGCTTTCTCCTCCAGACCGCTCAGTTCATCGTCCTGACCGATATTGGCGCAGTAGCAGATGACTTCGGGATTGCCGTAGTTCTGCTTCAGCCATGGAACGATGATGCTGGTGTCGAGACCGCCGGAGTATGCCAGAACGACTTTGTTGACTTTTGCGCTCATGATACGCCCTCATTATCAGTTGCAGATAGACTGGTGGGTATGTTGTGTGCCGATGTTTGTGTCATGCGGTAGTGCTCTTGCAATGAGCGGACGCGCAATTCCTTCTGGCGCAGCGCTTTGATGGCGCTGATAGTCGCCGCTGCGCCGGTGAGGGTTGTGACGAGCATAACGCCGTAGCGGATGGCTGCCGATCGCAGCGCCTGACCGTCGGCGTAGGCGCGCGATCCGAGCGGCGTGCTGATCACCAGCCCCACCTTGCCCGATGCGATCAGATCGACGGTATGGGGTGAGCCTTCGGACACTTTGTTGACGACGATCGCCGGCAATCCGAGTTGATGCAGCCAGCTGGCGGTGCCGCGGGTAGCGTAAATCGTAAAGCCGAGTTTCACCAGGTCGCGCGCGATACGCCCAATGGCGCCCTTGTCGTAGTCGTTGACCGTCAGCAGCGCCCCGCCGCTGGTGGGAATGCGCTGGTTAGCGCCCATTTCGGCTTTGGCGAAAGCGTGCCCGAATGTCGAGGCATGCCCCATCACCTCGCCGGTGGAGCGCATTTCGGGGCTGAGAAAGACCGCCGCGCCGGGGAACTTGTCGAACGGCAGCACCGCTTCTTTGACGAAGAAGCCGTTGAGCGGCGGTTCCTTTGTGAACCCCAGTTCGCTCAGTTTCTTCCCGGCTGCCGCCTGCGCCGCAATGCGCGCAAGCGGGACGCCGGAGGCTTTGGCGACGAACGGAACGGTGCGTGAAGCGCGCGGGTTGACTTCAAGAACGTAGACCTCATCGTCTTTGATGGCGAACTGGATATTCATCAACCCTTTCACGCGCAGCGCCTCACCAATCCGGATCGTCTCATCGCGGATGATGGCAAGATGATAGGCGCTCACCTTGTAGGGCGGCATAACCATCGCCGAGTCGCCGGAATGAACCCCTGCTTCCTCAACGTGCTCCATGATGCCGCCGATCACCACGCGCTCGCCATCGCCGACAGCATCGACATCCAGTTCAAAGGCGTCTTCCAGATACCGGTCGATCAGCACCGGCTGCCCGGCGCTGATCCGGGTCGCTTCCTGGATGTACTGCGCCAGCCCTTCATCATCATAGGCAATTGCCATCGCCCGCCCGCCGAGCACATAACTGGGGCGCACCAGCACGGGGTATCCGATCCGCTGCGCCACCTTGCGCGCCGCCTGGAGGTCGGCAGCCATGCCGCTCTCCGGTTGCATAATGTCGAGCCGACGCAACAGTTCACTGAAGCGACCGCGATCCTCCGCCAGGTCGATTGAGTCCTGAGAGGTGCCCCAGATCGGCACACCGGCAGCTGTGAGTCCCTTCGTCAGGTTGAGCGGCGTCTGACCGCCGAACTGAACCAGCATCGGCACTGGTGTTTCTTCGCCGTCGCCTCTCCTTCTCGACTCGTTCTCCCAGACGTTCAGCACGTCTTCCAGGGTCAACGGCTCGAAATAGAGGCGGTCGCTGGTATCGTAGTCGGTCGAGACGGTCTCCGGGTTGCAGTTGATCATGATCGTCTCATAACCGAGGTCGCGCAGCGCAAAACTGGCATGGACGCAGCAATAGTCGAACTCGATCCCCTGCCCGATGCGGTTCGGTCCGCCGCCAAGAATGATCGCTTTGGGGCGGTCGGTCACCGCCGATTCGTCAGCAGTCGCATAGGTACTGTAGAGGTAGGGGGTGTATGCTTCGAACTCGGCGGCGCAGGTATCGATGCGATGGTAGACCGGCAGAATGCCGAGGGCTTTGCGGCGAGCGCGCACGTCCATTTCGGTTGGATAGTGGGGTGCGGCATCGCGCGCAGCGGGCTGAAGGATGAGCGCAATCTGCGCGTCGGAGAAGCCGTGTTCCTTCGCTTCGCGCAGCAGGTCAGCAGGGAGCGTATCGAGCGAATGACGCGCCAGCGCCGCTTCGAGATCGATAATTGCTCGCATTTGTACAACAAACCACGGATCGTAGCCGGTCAGCGCAGCGATCCGTTCGATGTCCCAGCCAGCGCGCAGGGCATCGGCGACGTGGAAGATGCGTTGTGCTGTCGGAATACGCAGGTCATCGTCTGCTGGCTCGCGTTGTTCCTGGATGTTCAGGCGTCTTCCGGCAAATGCGCCAAACCCCACAGCGCCGATCTCCAATCCGCGGATCGCCTTCTGCAACGCCTCGTTGAACGTCGTACCGATCGCCATCACCTCGCCAACGCTCTTCATCTGCGGTCCCAGGGTTGGATCGACGCCAGGAAACTTCTCGAATGCCCAGCGGGGGATCTTGACGACGACATAATCCAGGCTTGGTTCGAATGATGCGGGGGTCACTCTGGTGATGTCGTTGGGGATCTCGTCGAGCGTATAGCCGACGGCGAGCAGTGCAGCGATTTTGGCGATTGGGAAACCAGTGGCTTTGGACGCCAGCGCCGATGAGCGGCTGACGCGCGGATTCATCTCGATCACCAGCGGTGTGCCGTCGCGCGGATTGACGGCGAACTGAATGTTTGAGCCGCCGGTTTCCACACCAACGGTGCGAATAACAATCTTTGCCATTTCGCGCAACCGCTGATACTCGCGGTCGGTGAGAGTCATGGCGGGGGCGATGGTGATCGAGTCACCAGTGTGGACGCCCATCGGGTCGAGATTTTCAATCGAACAGACCACGACGAAATTATCCGCCCGGTCGCGCATCACTTCGAGTTCGTATTCCTTCCACCCAAGCACCGATTGCTCGATCAACACCTGGGTGACAGGTGAGGCGCGCAAGCCGCGATCTGTAACTTCGCGCAATTGCGCTTCATTATATGCCACACCGCCGCCGCTGCCGCCGAGGGTGAACGAAGGGCGCACCAGCACTGGATACCCGATCCGCGCTGCCACGTCCAGCGCCTGATCGACGGTCGAGACCGTTTCGCCCAGCGGCACGCGCAACCCGGCGTTGATCATGGCGCGTTTGAACAGTTCGCGATCCTCGGCAAGGGCGATGGCTTTGGGAGAAGCGCCGATCAACTGAACGCCGTACCGGTCGAGCACCCCGCTTTCCGCCAGTCTCATCGCCAGGTTGAGACCGGTCTGCCCGCCAACGGTCGGCAGCAGGGCGTCCGGTTTCTCGCGTTCGATAATTTTTTCGACGATCTCCGGGGTGAGTGGTTCGATGTAGGTAGCATCCGCCATCTGTGGATCGGTCATGATCGTCGCCGGGTTGGAATTGACGAGCACAACGCGGAACCCCTCGCGGCGTAGCACTTTGCACGCCTGAACACCCGAGTAATCGAACTCGCATGCCTGACCGATGACGATGGGACCGGAGCCGATGATCAGAATCGTGTGAATATCAGTTCGTCGTGGCATTGGTGTTGTATCTCATGCTCGTAGCTTCGAGACATTGCGGCGCAACGCCTCTAGCGGTAACGTGCGACATTTCGCCATTGCACTGCAACGGCGCTACCTTCCCACCTGTGACCTTCGACCTTCAACCCCTCGCCCCTCTTGCCCCGCGCCTCTTGCCCCTCTCGCCATTGCTCCCGCTTCCAGTCCGGGCGCAGCGCCGCTGCACCCCTCCACGTGGTTGTCCCACGTTCAACGTGTAACGTTCAACCTTCAACCCCTCGCCTCTCTCGCCCCTCGCCTCTCGCCCCTCACGCCTCTCGCTCCTGTGATGCTGTCAACGCATCGATCACATCGAGCACGTCGCGGGAGGCATCATCCAGATCGCGGGTCACCTGCTTGAAACCGGGGGGCAGGTCGGGTGAACTGATGCGGACCAGCAGACGGGCGACGCCACGCACATTGCCGAGCGGGGTCAGCAGATCGTGTCGATACACATGCAGGTCATGGTCGCTTATGCTGCTGACCTGCGCGCGTTCGTCTCCTTCAGCGACGAGCGTTTCGAGGCGTGCCATCGAATCGCGCAGCACATCGAGCAGTTCATCGTATCGTCCCTGCATCAATGGTGCAGTCTGTTCCGCGTCCAGTTGCAGCAATCGGTCAAGGGCGCGGCGTGTGGCATCGAGTGGTGCAGCCAGTTCCGTCTGCATCACCTGAATGCGTTCTTGCGGCGAGCGGTGGTACAGAGGACGCAGGCGCTGATAGAGTGACATAGCGTTTTCCTCAGGCGCTTATGGTTTGTTTCCGTCATTTATTCAAGAGTCCACTGCAAAAAGGGCATATCACCGCAGAGGCGCAGCGTTCGCAGAGGAAGATGCCGGAGCGAGTCGCTCCAACGCATCATGCTCCGCCGCGCGTATTTTTGAAGTTCTCTGCGCGCCCGGCGTCTCGGCGGTGCGTTTTTGCAGCGAAGTCATTCATATTTATTCAACCGCTCGATGCCGGATGCCGGTTCCGCGCCTGCGCCATCAGTTCGACAAACTGGCGAAACAGGTACCGCGCGTCGTGCGGTCCCGGCGCCGCCTCAGGATGGTACTGCACACTGAATGCGTGTTTGTCTGGCGCACGCAGTCCTTCGACACACCCATCATTCAGGTTGACATGGGTGATTTCGACACCATCGGGCAACGATGACGCATCGACGGCGAAGCCATGGTTGTGGCTCGAAATTTCCACCCGCATGGTATCGCTGAAGCGCACCGGCTGGTTGCCGCCCCGGTGACCGAAGTGCAGTTTGTAGGTTGTGCCGCCAAGCGCAAGACCAAGGATCTGATGACCGAGACAGATGCCGAACACCGGTGTTTTGCCCAGCAGGTCGCGCACAGCCTGTACGCCATACGTCACCGCTGCCGGGTCGCCCGGTCCATTCGAGAGAAAAACGCCGTCTGGTTCGAGCGCCAGCACGTCGGCGGCAGGCGTGGTGGCAGGCACAACGGTGACGCGACACCCATGTTCCGCCAGCAGGCGCAGAATGTTGCGCTTAATGCCGAAGTCGTATGCCACGACGTGGAAGGTTGGCTCGCCACGTTGCGCCGGTGTTTCGCCCGTACCCCACTCTCCCGGATTGCCCTCGACCCAATGGTACGGTTCGGCGCAGGTGACATATGGTACCAGGTCGAGACCGTTCATCGACAGTGCAGCGCGTGCGGTTGCAATCAGGCGATCCGGTTCCGGGTCCTGGGACGAGATGACCGCGCGCATCGCGCCCTGGGTGCGGATGTGACGCACCAGCGCCCGCGTATCGACGCCGGTCATTGCCACGATGCCATGATCCGCCAGATACTCGTGAAGCGACTGCGCGGCGCGCCAGTTGGAGACGTATGGACTGGCGGCGCGTACAACGAACCCGGCAACCCACGGGTGACGGCTCTCTTCGTCCTCCCGGTTGACCCCGGTATTGCCAATATGCGGCGCGGTCATCACCACGATCTGACCGTAGTATGACGGATCGGTCAACACTTCCTGGTAGCCGGTCATCGAGGTGTTGAACACCACTTCACCAGCCCGTTCGCCAATCGCGCCCAGCGCATATCCATGCCAGATTGTGCCATCTTCCAGCGCCAGCAGCGCGCGCGTCCGTGTCGTCATGAAGCAACCTCTTGATTGAGTTGAACTTGAAACGTTCAACTTTCAACCTCTATCACCACCGCCGTCTCGTCACAGGCATGCTGGAGCGGGCAGATTGCACAGTCGCGCCAGACCTTTTCCGGGAAATCGTCCTTCGATGTAATCCGGAAGCCCAGTTTTTCAAAGAACGGAACCGCGCGCGTCAATGCGAACACTTTCGGGAATCCGCGCCGACGCGCCTCATCGACCAGCCCACGCACGATCGCCTGCCCGATGCGCAACCCGCGATACTGCGGCAGCACCGCCAGCGAACGCACCTCGACCAGTGTTGGACTCATCTGCACCAGCGAGCCGATGCCCGCTACGGCGCCATCCACTTCTGCCACCAGCCACGACGGCAGGGTGGCGCGGATGTTATCGGCGCTGCGCGGCAGCAGGTGCCCCTGGCGGGCATGTTCGGCGACAATAGCGACGATAGCAGCAATGTCGTCCTCTTCGGCGCAACGCACAATGATTTCGGGTGTGCGCGGCGGCACGACAAAGACCTGTGACTCGCGGACGTGTACGGTCATTCGTGTGGTTCCCTTTCCGTGATGATCGTTGTTCCCTGGTT
>Ga0209227_1003143_pt1 | contig 11200 bp, 7 predicted proteins | sample YNPBryantNP2012_FD_185815 | JGI IMG/M metagenome (GOLD analysis project Ga0209227, IMG submission 185815) | Anoxygenic and chlorotrophic microbial mat microbial communities from Yellowstone National Park, USA - YNP Bryant NP 2012 (SPAdes)... ...
AATAGCGATACTATATAGTATACTGATGCTGGCTGTCTTTGTGAAGGTATTCTACTCTGTGTTCCTAGGTGCTGGTAAAAATAATAGTAACCATTTAAAAAATGTTAAAGAAGCACCTGTTAGCATGCTTATAGGTATGGGTGTGTTAACAGTCTTCATCATCATCTCAGCTTTATTCCCTGATGTGATAATTAAGAATCTAGTTGAACCAGCTGCTAACTCGCTGATATCGTATAATGATTACATCAACCATGTTTTAAACATAGGAGGTGCGTTGTGATCATGCTGGTTAGTGTACTCACAGTTAACACAGGTAGTGGTTATTGGAACCCTATAATACTCCTAATAACAATACTAATAATATTCCTTTTAATATATATACTTAGAAGTCTTGGTAGGCGTGGTTTTACACCCAGTGGTGATAAATCCAAGGCTTTCCTCTCAGGTAACAAGGAGATAGCGGATCATCATATAAAAGCGAGTAACCTGTACTGGGGTTTCACAACTGCTCTTAGTGGTTTATACAGTCTAGCTCGTAGACTACACACTGGTGACGTCAGTGATTACGTGTTGTGGTTCATCATTGTACTAGCTGTTTCATTTATTATCTCAGTAGGGGTGATATAGAGAACATGTTTGATATACGTGTAATATCTGAGATCATGCTGTTCCGTGTGATACTAGGTGCTTTCACTTTAACATTCTTTGGTTTACTCATCGGTTTAATATACAAGGGTATTGACCGTAAAATAGCTGCTCATATGCAGGGTCGTGTAGGGCCACCGCTCGTGCAGCCTTTCAGGGATGTACGTAAATTATTCAACAAGGAGAACATAGTACCTGATAACGCTGTACCATGGCTTTTTCATCTCGCACCAGTAGTAGGCGTAGCAGCTACTATAGCTACGCTCCTGTACCTTCCTGTACTACCGATAGGTGGGAACAATGTTTTATCGCCTATCCTAGCAGGTTACGGTGATATGATACTCATACTATACCTGCTTATCATACCATCACTCATGCTAGTGATAGGCGGGTTCGCTTCTGGTACACCGTACGCTGTGGTTGGCGCTCAGAGGGAGATGGCTACGATGATAGCATACGAATTCCCATTAGCTATAATAATCATTGGTTTCTCATGGTACCTTAAGGATAAACCAAATCCGTTCGCTGTTACCACTATAACATCAAACCCTATATGGAGTAACGTAGGGGTGTTTGGTTTAATAGGTTTTATAATACTTTTACTAGTACTTATAATCGTCACACCAGCTGAGTTATCCAAGATCCCTTTTGACGCCTCTGAAGCCGAGACTGAGATAGCAGGAGGCTTATTAGTAGAATACTCGGGTAGAAACCTAGCTATGTTCTATCTCATGGATGCTGTTAAAACCATAGTTATGGCTGTCATAATAGTCACCTTGTTCTTCCCTTATAACCTGACAGGATTACCTGGTTTATCGAATCTGTCAGGCACCATACCAGGAGGTATAATTGATACATTATTCCTACTTTTCAAGACACTGATAATAGTATTCATCTCCGTGATACTGATACGTGTCGCTATAGCTCGTTTAAAGATAGATCAGATAGTAAGCACATACTGGGTTCATCTAACCCTCCTAGGTTTAGTAGCCTTAATCCTTATAATGATAGATAGATGGGTTATCGCACCATCACCTAACGGTCTAGGATGGAGTACAGTATCTGAGATGATAAAACAAATCATATAAAAAAAACAGAAGAGGAAAGGGTTAACCCTCCTTGGATTCTACCCTCTCTTTTTTGTAGCTATCCTATCTTTTAGCCCCTATGCAGGTAGATTAACCCCTGCCTCATGTTTTTTTTGAATGATTCACTCTTTATTCAAATATCATGAATAACGGTAGAAAAACCAGTGTTACAACTGACATTAACTTGATCAGTATGTTAAGTGAAGGACCAGATGTATCCTTGCAAGGGTCACCTACAGTGTCACCTATAATTGATGCTTTATGAGCAGGTGAGCCTTTACCACCAAGGTTACCAGCTTCGATGTACTTCTTAGCGTTATCCCATGCTCCACCAGCGTTAGCTAGGAATATAGCTAACAGGAAACCAGTTGATATAGACCCTATTAGTAAACCACAGAGACCAGCTATACCAGCTCCTCTGGGTCCGATAACACCGAATACCACACCTATAATTATAGGTACAATAACTGCTAATACACCTGGTAGTATCATCTCACGTAACGCTCTGCGCGTGCTGATTGTTACACACTGCTTATAATCAGGTCTACTACTTGGATCAGTTAACAATTTCAACTCTTTGAACTGTCTCCTAACCTCCTCCACCATACTGTAAGCAGCTCTACCCACTGCACCCATTGTCAGAGCTACAAACACAAAAGGCAGCATAGCACCTATGAACAAACCAGCAACTAGGTAAACGCTTGTACCACTACCAAGAGATAAGAAATCCATGATATCAGCATACGTGTACTTACTACTAAGATAAACAATGAATGTTGATATCAAAGCTAAGGCTGTTATCGCAGCTGACCCTATAGCGAATCCTTTACCCATAGCAGCAGTAGTGTTACCAACAGCGTCAAGAGACTCAGCTCTCTCCCTTACGTCTTTACCCATACCGCTCATCTCAGCTATACCAGCAGCGTTATCAGCAACAGGCCCGTAGCAGTCGGTTGACAATGATATACCTAGCACACTGAGCATACCTACAGCTGTTATAGCTACACCGTAAAAACCAGCGAAGTAGTAAGATATAACCATCGCTGCAACAACAGAGAACACGGGTATAACCGTGCTCATCATACCAGTTACTAAACCCTGTATTATAACAGTAGCTGCTCCTGTCTTAGCTGACTCAGCTATACCCTGAGCTGGTTTCTGCTTCTCAGAGGTGAAAAACTCAGTGTTTAAACCTATAATAGTACCAGCTATTAAACCAGATAGAACAGCGAAATAAGGATTAAGATTCTTATCTAGCAATATATAAGTAGCTACTCCTGATAGTACAGCTACTAGTATAGTACTAGCGAATAAACCATTCCTAAGAGCAGAGTACACGTTACCCTTCTTACCAGCACGTACAAAGAGCATACCAAAAAGAGAAGCGAATATACCTAAAGCTGATATTATAAGAGGCAGCATGACAGCGTTCAAACCATAACTCTCAACAGCGAACCCACCAGCTACTTCAGCTAAAGCCATAGGAGCAATTATCGACTCCACGTATGACTCATATAGATCAGCACCCATACCAGCTACATCCCCGACGTTATCACCTACTAGATCAGCTATAACCGCAGGGTTACGAGGGTCATCCTCAGGTATATTCTCCTCTACTTTACCTACTAGATCAGCTCCTACATCAGCTGACTTAGTGTATATACCACCACCAACCCTTGCAAATAAAGCCACTGATGACGCGCCAAAACCAAAACCAAATAGTATAGTCACAGATTCTTGTATACTATAACCCAGTACTTCATAGAAGAAGAGGTACAAGCCGAATACACCTAGAACACCAAGACCGACAACCATAGTACCCATTATAGCACCACTTGAAAACGCTATGAGTAACCCTTTATTGATACTGGTCTTAGCACCCTCAGCTGTCTTCACATTAGCCAACGTGGCAGTACGCATACCTATATTACCAGATAATATAGACAATGCAGCGCCAATGATAAAAGCAACTGCTGTACCCCAATGCATACCACTATCAGATATAAAAGAAGAGGCGAATAATATAACAGCTACAACAGATATGAATAATGCTAGTATCTTATTCTCACTGTTTAGAAACGCTACAGCACCTTCTCTGATAGCGTTACTGACTCCTTGCATTTTTTCATCACCTGAGCTCTCACGTCTCACTCTTAACATGAGATAACCAGCTGATATCAATGACACTAGCCCACTCACTATTATAAACACGGATAATATATCCATAAGCAAGACCTCCACAAGACTGGGTGTATACTAATGTCCATATTTAATTATTATGAAATTTTTTTATGAAATTTTTTTAACTTTTAACCATTGATCAACATTTTACTTGCATTTTAACATCAAACCAATGCGTTTACATCAGAGAACTTTTTTTCCATTCAAATCAAAAAAATATATGAAAAAGTAGATTTATCACAACAAAAAAAAACAAAGGCGGGTATTTACTAAGACTATCAGAATCTTACATTTTTTGAGTCTGTTGAGTGAATCCCTTCATGTAGCATGGTATGGGCTCGGAGAGATTTGAACTCTCGACCTACCGGTTATCAGCCGGTTGCTCCAACCAGTCTAAGCTACGAGCCCTTCCTCATCGTTGCATCATATACTATTCTAATAATTATTTTTTTGGTAATACACTCACTCTATAAAAATACTTTTGACGAGTTAGAACACGATCTTTAATTAAAGATTCTGAGCGATCATTTGTTTTAATGTTTTATTCTAAAAAAATGCTACAAAAATGATTTCAATACATAATGTTATGATAAATTATCCTTTGTTTTGTTCATGATTGATCCAGGTAAATACCAGATTCACCATATTTTTATGCCCATCACTTTAAATGTTGTGTGATGTATCCTTAAGGTATAACCTACCAGACGGGTCTAAATATAAAGATTAAATATATAAAAATAAATTAAAATAATAAAAAAAATTAAATATTAGTTATTACTATGCGTTATACGTGGGAATTTGAATATAAAAACCCCTTTCAATATTAGAGGGCGTGTAAAAAATATTCAAAACAAGTTTTCTACAGGGGAGTTTATAAAAGACGAATCCGCAGTGTCAGAGGAATTCACTTCTCTACCAGCTCTAGCTGTGGTAATGATAGGGTTCACATTGTTCATACTACTAGTATACAACACTTATTCAGCTTATGAGGAAAGGATAGATAGTATTAAAAAATATCAAACCGCTGATTTTATAGCTGTTAAGTTAACAAACGCTGACTGCCCATTCATAGATGAAGCAGGTATAGTCAACTATGATAAATTCATCTCTTTTAAAGATAATCCATTATGGAGTAAAATACAGCAAGAGTATAAAACAGCTGGTTATGGTTTTCTACTGCAATTAAGATGCGATGGTATGGATGACCCTGTGGTAATAAAGGATGATAGTGTGGATATATCAAGGATTAATAATCGTGTAGCCGTGAGTAGGGATGTGAGCGTGCAGCTTAATCACGCTATACGCCCTAATGGTAAACTCACGGTTGTAATCTGGAGGGTGTAGATTATTATGATGAGGAGAAGAATACAAGGTGATGATTACGCTTTATCAGTAATGTACGATGCTATATTCTTCATAGTACTTGTTAGTATATCAGGTGTGATTCTTCTACCGGCTATGCAGAGTAGCACAGTTATCAAATCATCTGTTGAGAAGCACAGAGAGGATCTTGTTGATGAGACACTGCTGATGTTGATGACTTCACGTGAGGATTTCTTCTATTACACTTTCGCTGGTTCACAGATTGAAAATATCATAGGTGATTTCTATGATGACTGGTTGATTAACACTACAATTCAAGCCTTGCTGGGTAAGCAGATGCAGCATAAAACCTATGCTGATATATGCGCTGAGTCACTCACATCTCAACTTAAGGTGTTTGGATTTCGTATAAACATTCTCACTGAGCAGTACGATAAACATCTAAAGGAACGTATTACTACTGTTATTAGGAATCATATAGGTGATAAATACGCTTTTAACCTTAGTCTAGTATGGCATCCCATTGAGGGTTTACCAGTTGGCGGTGACTTATTCATAGGTGATAAACCCCCTAAGAAAAACTTGTACGTAGCTCAGTCATATATCACGTTACCTCAGACTAAACTATCAGACTGGTTGAACGAAGCTGAGGAGTACATAAAAATAATAGTTGAGAATGACACAGTTTTAAGGAATCTACCAGATTACATCAATAATTTTGAAGGGATTAACCAGACTATAATACGTGAGAATCTAACACGGGTTATTAATGATTCATTCCAAGCTTTGATTTTTGATGGTGTAAACATTACTATAGGTGAAAAAAGAATCGTATTACCAAGTGTTATCTCCGTGATCGTTGATCTTGTTTTTGATAAGATACAAGGATCAGTGGAGAATGTTTTTAATGATGCTCTAAGAGGCGTATCTGATCTACTTGGGAATGTATCTGATTATGTTGATGTTGCGGGAACGCTCAATGAGACGATAATCAACGCTGCTGTACCTGTTATACAGCAGGTTGTACCTGGTTTTGAAGGGTCAAGCGTTACGAGTCTTGACGAGTTATTTAGTGAATTGAAAGAATCTATAGTAGGTATTGCTAGGGGAATGATTGATGATATCCTTAACCCCTATATAGGCATGTTTGTTGACACTGTTATGGGTTTAATAGGTCCATATATTGACACTGCTGCTGAGATAAGCTCTGAGGTTAAGGATTTCTTCAACCAGCGTGTTAATCTACTACGCGCTGAGGTGAGATTAACTATCTGGGAGGCTGTAGGATGAAAAAACTAAGAGGATTATATAATGATGAATGGGCGCGTATACCTTTTAGCGTTATAGGTGTCTTCTTGATTATAGGTAGTAGTATTACCAGCGCTTATATCACGCAGCTGGAGAAAGAGAAAGCAAAAGAAATCTCTTTAACCATTGAGATGAATAACATTGAACCAGTGGTAAGGTACGTTGAAGCTGATCTTGCGCGTTGTCTCAACTACGCTGCCTGTAAAGCATTTGAAAAAATAGGTAAAAACCCAGTGGTTAAACCAGCGGAGGGTACTATTTTTTATTTTGATGTTACCAAAAACAACAAAATCGATGGTACTGATATAAATTTGAACTGGGTGCGTTTTGAAACATATAATAATCTTAAAAAGATGATCAATGAGAACTTCCAGAATGGTCGCTATACACAGGGGGATTACAAGGTGGAAGTCACCATGCCTAGCTCATGGATGGATATCAGTCTTGAGGATGTTTTAGATTTGTATCTTTCACGTGCGGTTGATAATATAGTTCAAAATTGTAGAGATAAGTATCCAGTTTACCCTGTATTGGGTATAAACATGTCCCTCTCAGTTTATGATCTTAATCGGGATGAAACCGTGTATGAGAAGAAATCAGTTATCATGACGATTATTACTAGTAGGTATCTACTACTCGAGAATTTAACCAATGAGTTTGATTATCGTATCAATGAGTCTTTTGGTCCTTTAGGGGTTAACTGCTTATCCTATCTCATGTTGTTGACATGGGTGCATGCTTGGACGCAGAGTTTCACCGATAAACCTTTAAACATTATTAGTACGAAATGGTTAGAGACTGCTACTAATACTGGTATACTATTAGAAGAGGGTTTTGTCTTTAACAGTGTTGATCCTTTAGGTGTTGTTTACACTGGTTATGAGACAGTGCGAGCAATCGCTGAGGATCTCAGTAAAAGACTAAGTGATGATGAGCTTAAAGGATATCTAACTGAGCAAGTGAGTAACCCGATGGGTACTAATGACTTCAAAGAGAGACAGGATCAGATAATGAATGATATGGGTGTTACACCTTTATCTGATGATCAGTTAAAATTTGATATGGATGCTAATATCAGCGTGATCTGCAAAGAGGCTTACGATTGGATAACAGGTGATCCTGAGGGTAGAACCGTTATGAGTGTAATCAATGTTTACTCAGCTGAACTCTATACGAAGGTGAGTAGGGAGACAATGAGTGATAATGAGGAATCTATTGAGGATGCTCAGAATGCTCTATTTGATTCATCAAAAGACGATGAGAATGACAGATATGGAGAAGCTAATAAGATAGCACAAGATATTGCAAATGGAAATGGTTGGTACTTAATTGGAGTGAAAATTAAGGATATCCATGGCGAAAAAAAAATAGGCCGATATCCAAGTATAGGATCCTGGTCCCTTGACACTGCTTCGTATAGAGGTGCTTTTTCATTTGATAACTCTAAAATCCCTGTAATACTCTCAGGTGAGAAATGGATTATAGACCGTGTCAGAATTTATACTTATGAGTGGCAAACATGGTCAAAATGGACAGCAACTCTAAGTGATGGTAACAATACTTTATATGTAGATTTTGATCTTCCAAAAAAGAGTTATTCATTTAGTTATACTCATCGTCAGTCACAATGGGTTAACATAACATTTGAGAGTAACAACTTCTCTAAACTTGATAGTACAAAGAATGACATCATGAATCCCTTCCGGGAGACCCCTTTTGAAGATAGGACTGATCCTAACCTGTATAGAGTATACAAGTTAAGCCCGCCATTGACAAACTGGAGTATCATCGATCGGTATAAGATAGATATAAACTGGCCTAGTAATACTAATTGGAATGTTGAACCACGAAACATTATACTCCTAGATACTACAGGTATAATAAATAATTATAATAAAAAATATCCAAAAGAAATTAATCCAGAAAACTACAAGTACGAGTATACATTGTATCCGTCATGGATCTACAAGGAGATCGATGATGCTGTCTCATATTGGAGGGATCGCATCCCCAGAGAGGTGAAAACAACAGAGGAGGTTAATCAGGATACAGCAGCGTCCGTTGACGAGCTTGAACGTGAGATCGACTCCACGTTATACGGTATTTTTGTTAGTAAACGCGCTGGTTGGGAACGTGAGATCGCTTCAAAGTATAAAACCGGTTCTTTTTATAAGAGCGCAGCAGCGAAGGTTCTGTATAAAAACGTTATGAGATATTTTGAAAAGATTAATAGTATACTCACCAAGGTCGGTGGAGAGGATTCTATTAAAAGATCTATAGATGAAGCGTTAGATAAAAAAACAAATTATGATAATATGAAGAAGAATATGCAAGATGCAAAAAACCTGTTTGATAGCTTAGGTTCTATGCCGCGTTTCCCTTTAGCATTCATCTTGAATTTAAATCGACCTCCAGGTAATAAACCCTATCATGGTTGGACTGAGCGATTCCAATGCGCAGTAGTGCAGAAGCCTTCATTCTTCAGTAAAGAGAACTACGAAAAGTATTATACTGATCCTTCTCATGTTGATGAGGAGAAATGCAAATTGAAATATCAGAATATTAACATCTTCAGCCCTGGTGCTGGTATAAGCAAATTATTAATTGATCGTGGTTTCGACGCGGTTAACAAGATGGTTTGCAACGCTTTAGATATGGGTTTTGACTCGCTTGAAACTGAGCTGATGAAGCAGAATGAAACCATGAGAAGACAGGTTAAACAAGCCCTGGATAATATAACTGATAGGATATATAATGATCTAGTGGCTAATCTTAGTAGGAATATAACCAATAGACTTATAAAAAGTGCGGTCATCAAGCATTTGAATATAAATGTAACATGTCTTGAAGTTGACGAAATAGTCGTAGGCGTTCTACATGATAGTAGGTACTCTGGTGGAATGAATAACCCACGGTTCGCCTCTGATCTGAATACTTCTAAACTCGTACATGATATCACTATAAGACTACAAGATAAGATAAATAATGAATATAACTATCTCTCTGGTGAAATAAAGCAGATGGTTATGGATGTGGTAGATGAACAAGTCCTAAGCGTGTATACAGAGGTGGTATCAAAGACTATTGACAAATCAAAAGAACTCCTGAAGAAAGAGTACGGTTTGTTAAGCAGTAAGCTTCAGAAATGGGCTAACGATCAGGTATCAGAGCTTGTCAGTAGTTTTATACCTGCAGGTTTATTCTTATTGCCTTATATAGGGTGGGTGTGCACGCTTAATGCCTGGTATATTGACGTCTCAGGTCAGATACCGTTCTTCCAGGTAGTTGACACTTTTGATGAGACAACTGCTCATCCTTTCTGGGGTCACACAGCGCAGGAGTATACACGCAGATTCTCCGAGGTGAAAATTGATACTGATGAGGATGGTGAACCAGATTTAACTATAGGTTATAATAAACCTGTTGATTTCGAATATAAAACAGCAACGTTAGCGATTGTACCTCCAGGTAAACAAACAGGTATGGGTGATCGTATAGGTGGATGGGAGGAGTTATCAAAGTATCCTTAGACTTTACATCTCGCATGATGCAATAACAAATCTACTAAAAATTACATGTGTAATGGTTTAAATAAAAATTAGTTTAACTGTTTGAATGATAACGTGAAGATGAGACGTATGAACAGGATAATGATAGTAATCCTGATTATTGTTATAACTATTCTATGTGCATTGTTCGCTCCTAGTTTAACTGCTTACAGCGATGATCGTATATCAGTGTATTTTTATTTCACATGGATGAATGAGGATGGAACCTGGCATGAATGGCGTAACATCAGTCAGGAGGGTTATATGCGTGATCAAGTGTTGAAGGTTGGGCAACCAGTGAAATGCAGAATAAGGGTTGTACCCAAGGTTCCATGTTTCTTTGGTTTCATGCTATCTGAGATTGGTGACAACTCATTTGATCTCTTAGAAGGAACATATAGAGCTTCAGAGCTTGGTAACGGATTCAAGGTTGTACGTCAGGGGGCTGATATCGAAAAAATGAGGGAGAACATCAGTAAATATGGTCCACCACCGAAGATACTATTCGTAGGGGAGGTTTTTGAGTATACATGGGTGCTTAAACCTAATGATAATTGGGCGTGTGATGGATGCAGCGGTGCTCCTCTTAACTGTGATTTCGATGCTTCGTTTAACATGAATGTGGATGATGATGTAATTATTGGTGTATCCTTCGCTGTTCCTTTGATTAGAGGTGAATGGTCAGGTCCAGGCTACACGTCTACTATAACCAATGAAAACATGAATACTAGTTTAGATACTGAACCAGGAGGGAACAATACACCTGATATAGGATTTATCACTGTTGTCTCTGCGTTGATGATAGTGTTATCACTACGTCACGTTCAAGTCATTAAAAGTAGACGTAGTAGAAGATGAATCCTCATCTACTTCTAATCACGTCAAATAAATCAAGGTTTTTGGATAACAATATTAATTAACACAGAGTAGATAACTACTTTTAGTTGAGATGAAGGATATCATGGATGAGGTAAACAGGATTAGGATTGTATCATGTGTTGATATAATACAAAACTTTTGCATTTTTTTTCTGAATGAACCATAAACTACAGATACAAGAAAATCAATACCATCCTATCAAGTATAGGATGGGATGTTAATGTTCCT
>Ga0209227_1003146_pt1 | contig 11193 bp, 10 predicted proteins | sample YNPBryantNP2012_FD_185815 | JGI IMG/M metagenome (GOLD analysis project Ga0209227, IMG submission 185815) | Anoxygenic and chlorotrophic microbial mat microbial communities from Yellowstone National Park, USA - YNP Bryant NP 2012 (SPAdes)... ...
CTTCCGGAATTCCCCCGACCGCATAGGCCATCACGGGCACCCCGCAGGCCTGCGCTTCCAGAAACACCATGCCGAAACTTTCCGCTTCGCCGTTGGGCATGCTGATGCTCGGCATGGCAAACACATAGGCCTTCTGCATCTGTTCTCGAACCACGGAATGCGGTTGTGCGCCGACAAACGTGCACGACTGGCCGAGCTTTCGTTCGGCCAGAGCTTGGTAGAAGGCTCTCTCAGGGCCGTCCCCGACGACCACCAGGTGGGCCTGAGGAAAAGATGGCCGGATTCGGGATACGGCTTCGATGAGATGGTGCAACCCTTTGAGTTCCACAAGGCGCCCGACGAAGAGGATTCGGCCGTATTCGGGTTCCGGGCCAGGGCGGAAGTGCTGCACGTCGATGCCGTGAGGAATGACGACGATCTTTCGTTCGGGAATTCCCTGGCGAGCCACGGCCATGTCCTTGACGAAATGGCTCGGAGCCACAAAGGCCCGGGCCGTGCGTCCCAGTCTCGTGCGGCGGAGCCGGTAGAGCCGATAGCCCACATAAGAGCCCCAGGTGTACTCGTCTTTCACCGTAGCGTCGCTTCCGTGGTAACTCACGATGAGGGGCACGCCGAGCCGTTGGGCCAGAGGCATGGCAAGGGTCCCATCCGGGCCGAAATGGGCATGGACGAGAACGGGCTTCAGGGATCGGCACCACTCCCAGATGTCCTTGGGAATGACGCCGAAGAACTTAAAAAGAACTTCCCGCAGCAGGCCGCGTCGTCCCCCCGGGTTGATCAGACGTCTTCGGTCTTCAGGAAGAGCGATGCGTGGGGGCGGGCCGGGTTTGGAACCGACCAGGAAAGCCTCGAAACTTTCCAGCCCCAGGGTCTGGTTCACCACAAAAGTCTCACTTAGCGGAAGCAGATGGTCCCTGTAGACCAAAACGCGCGGGCGAGGCATCACGGGCCTTTCTCCTGCGCCTCCGGCGCCGTGGCTGCAGCAACGGCCAAAAGCCAGAGGATGCTGTTCGGTCTCATGAAATACGATTCGGGTAGGTTATAGAGCAAAACGAACAAGCCGAGAAGCACCCAAAAAATCGCCGTCGGTCTGCCTTGCAGCGCGGCCCGCCCGTGGAAGGCGAGGGGGCTGAGCAGCAGGCCTAAGCCCAGGATGACCCCCATGAACCCCAATTCAAGCCACAAGTCCAAAAAGCCGTTGTGGGCATGTTCCGGAAACCAGGTCATGGCTTTGTAGACTTCGGCCGACGGCCCGTCCCAGCCCAACCAGAAGGCGCGAAAACCGTGGCCCGTCCAGAACCGGTCTTGAAGGATGGGCATAAGCACCGCCCACAAGGGGGTGCGTCCCGTCAAGGTGACGTCCCGCCGAAGGAGGTGGAGGATGAGATCAAAATTCAAAACGGCGTAATACCCCGCCGTGGCCAAACCCAAAACGACAACGAGAAACGTGGATCCGTTCCATCGGGTTCTTCTCGGCAGTTCGCGAAGGGCGATGCCCATTCCCGCCAGGGCACCCACAAGCACCAAGGACGAGGCAGATTCGGAGCGCCATAAACACAGGGCCGCCAGCGCCAGAGCCCCGTTCCATAAAGCGGGGCGGTCGTCGATCCAGCGCAGAAAGGCGAAAAAGAGGAGCCCCAAAGCCGCGATGCGGCCGAGCACATTTTTGTGGAGAAAGGCGCCGTTCCAGGCGCCTTCGTGAGGGAATTCCATCACGGCCCAATGGGGCGCCGCCGAAACAAGGATAAGGCTGGTTGCCAGGGCGACCAAGACGGTCCATCCTAAAAGCTTCAAGAAATCTTCATCGGTGAAGCGGAGGCGCAACGCGACGCCATAGACGGCCGTCAGAGCGACACCCACCGCCCGTTGCAGGGTCGTGTCCGGTTCTTCGGACCAGAGAAACGATAGAGCCGCCCAGAACAGAAGCGCCCACAGAACAGGCGTGCGCACAGCCGTGCGAAGGGTCTTTCCAGGGGCTGTGACGACGACATAAGCCGTGAAGATCAGAACGAAACCCACCATGAAGACCTGCTCCGGCTCCATGCCCGGGGCGTCTTCCACGCCGTGCATTTCGTTCCATAACGGAAGAAAGAAATCCATCAGGAGCCAGAGCACGGCCATGTGCAAAATTTTTTCGACGGCTTCACACAGGCGCTTCACCATGGCGCTTTCTCAAAGACCGAGCCAGGACCCATAACCCGACAGCCAAAGCGCCGTCGGACACCAGACTGCTCCAGGCGGCCCCAAGCCACCCGTAGCGCGGAATCCACCAAAGATTCAGAACCAGGTTCAGAGCGGCCACGCCCACCTGAGCAGCGCTTCGGTGTCCCTGATAGCCGGAGCCCGTCAGCGCGTCTGCGGCGAGGAAATGAACGGTCCGGATGAGCAAGAGCGGTGCCAGCCAGGGGATCATGGCCGGCGTCATGGCGTAGTCCCGTCCGAGAATGAAGGGAAAGAGCGGCGCGCAGACCGCTAGGCCCAACCATGCCACGATACCATAGCCGCAGGACCATGGCAGAAGCTTTCTCGAAAACCGCAGGGCCGCTCCCAGCCCCTTGGCTCCTTCCTGAAAGAATCGAGGGTAAGTGGAGGCGAGCAGAGCCTTGATGGGGGTAAAGCCAGCGTCCACAAGGCGATAACAGGCAGCGTAGGCTCCAGCCGTGTCCCCCGTGCCGAAGCGAAGCAAAAGCGTCTTGTCGATGTCGTTGTAGGCACCTTGAGCCGAAAGACTGATGGCGAAATAGAAACCTTCCCGCCACTGGCCGCGAAGAGGCTTGAGGGACCACTGAGCGCCGCCCCACAGGGCGCGCACCCAGAAAACACCGAAAAGACCCGATCCGAGCCCGCTCAGCATGTAAAAGAAAGACCACAGAGCCGCCGTTTTTTCCAAAGGCAGCCACCACAGGGCGATGGCACCCGCCAGGCGCAACAGACTGACAAGGCTCCAAATCACCGAGGTTCCCGAAAGTTTTTGTTGGGCCTGAAAGGCTTGGCTGGCAAGATCGGCGCAGCGGGTGCCCAAGAGGTCGGCCACGGCGATGGGGGCCATGACCGTCAAGGCAAGCTGCGGGGAAAACAGAAGGAAGCCGATGCCGACGGCGCCGACGATGAGGACCAGGCCCGAAAGGAGCGCTGTCAGGAGTGCCGCGCCCCAATAGGCGGAAAACAAGGCGGGGGTGCGCGCCGTGTGCTTGATCAGGATATTTCCCGTGCCCCAGGTGGCGAACGGCACGAGCACAGAGACCACGGCCAGGCAGCCCGAAAAGACCCCGAAAGCCTCCGGTTTCAAAACCCGGGCCACGACGACGAAGGTGGCGAACTGAACACCGAGCCGAAACCCAAAACCGCCCAACATCCACAACGTGTTTCGAATCAGCGTTCCGGACGCCCACTTTCTCAAAAGCTGCCTCACCGACCCCGATCCGTTTTCTTGTCCCGGGGAATGGATTAGAACCCCGCGGAATTCCCGTGTTCGGCCGCTGCCCCGCCGTCGGTCAGCCCGCGTTCGCGCAGGAAATTGTCAAAGTAGTCGATGGTCTTCTGCAGCCCTTCCCGTAAAGGCACCGTCGGGGCCCATCCGAGAATCTGTCGGGCCCGCGTGATATCCGGCCGGCGTCGCACGGGATCGTCCTTGGGCAAAGGTTCATAACGGATCTGGGATCGGGAGCCGGTCAGTTCCAGAACCAGTTCGGCCAGTTCCATGATGGTGAATTCGTCGGGATTGCCCAAATTGATGGGGCCCGTCACGTCTTCCGGGGATTCCATGAGGCGAATGAGGCCTTCCACCATGTCATCCACGTAGCAAAAGGAACGGGTTTGGGAGCCGTCGCCGAAAACCGTCAAGGGCTTGTTGAGCAGCGCCTGGACGATGAAGTTGCTCACCACACGGCCGTCGTTGGGATGCATGCGTGGCCCGTAGGTGTTGAAAATACGGGCCACTTTGATGGAAAGCTTGTGCTGGCGCCGGTAGTCGAAAAACAGGGTTTCCGCGCACCGCTTGCCTTCGTCGTAGCACGACCGGGGCCCAATGGGATTGACGTTGCCTCGATAGTCTTCCGTCTGAGGATGCACGGTGGGATCCCCGTACACTTCGGACGTGGAAGCCTGAAGGATGCGGGCTTTGAGCCTTTTGGCCAGTCCCAGCATGTTGATGGAGCCGTGGACGCACACCTTGGTGGTCTGCACAGGGTCGTTTTGATAATGCACGGGAGAAGCCGGGCAGGCCATGTTGTAGATTTGGTCCACTTCCACGAAAAGGGGAAACGTGATGTCGTGCCGATGGAGTTCGAAAAACGGATTGTTCAACAGATGGACGATGTTTCCCTTGCTGCCCGTATAAAAATTGTCCACGCACAAGACATCGTGGCCCCTTTCAAGAAGTCGTTCGCACAGATGGGATCCGAGAAAACCGGCACCGCCCGTGACAAGTACCCGTTTTTGGAAATGCATAAAGTCCCTCCCATTTTTCTTTTCGGCCCTAGCGAAGCGCCGATCTCCTCAGACGCCTTTCCCGCAGGACCACACCCAGAAGAAGCCCCACGAAACCCCCTGCCAAAATGGCACCCCCCAGGTGCCGCTTTAACTTCGGGCGAACGGGAAAGGCGCTGGCCGCCGGGGGGACGACCTGTTCCAAGGGGACCAGGGCGGCGAGTTTTTGCTGTTCCAAGGCCTTTTCCGCTTCCAAACGCCGTTTCTTCATGGCCAGGTCATCCCGGGCCAGGGTCAGGGAGTCGATCATTCGCTTTTCTTCGGCGATGGCGCTTCGCAGGGCTTCCGCGGTTTTTTCATGTTCCAATAGGACGCTGAACAGGTGCGGATCGGACCGCATGCTCGCCATGTCCTGAATGCGTTTTTCCACGGCTTCCAGAACGCGGCTTTTCGCTAGGATCTGCGCCCGCCGCCCCTCGATTTCCCCCTCCAAGGTGGGCCGTTCCACGGCGTCCACGTGGTGCAGAAGCCCTTCCACAGACTGGATCCTTTCTTGAATCTTTTTTGTGGACACCGCAATCAAGGGTTCTTTTCCGGAGGTTTGGTAATGGTGCAGCACATTGTCATAGAACTGCTGCAGGAGGCGTACCCCTTCGGCGGGATCGGAATGATAGAGCGTGAGCGTCACCGTGGTGGCGCTGCGGCCTTGGGCCGGATAAAGGGAGAGGCTCTTTCCCACCGAGCCGCCTGCATCGGGAAGAAAGGCCCGATAAGCGTCTTGGCGGAAAAAGTCCATGACATCGCCCACATTCCAGCTGCGGATTTCCTTTCCCGTTTCGTCGAAGGCCGTGATGCCAGGGCGGACCTGCATCTTGACGGCGTAAAGGGGAGTGGCTCGCCAGACATACACCACCGCCGCCGCCACGGCGACAAGGATGCATACCGCAAGGATTTTCCAAGACGACACCACAAGATCCACAATATCCGCCACAAAGGCATTGCTCCTTGGAGAACTCATGGCATGATCTCTCCCGTCGGCCCCAAAAGCTAATTTTTTCTTCCTCACCCCATGCGGCGCCTCATGGCGCCCATGGCGGCCCGTCGGCAAATGCGCGGCTCGCCGCTTCGAGCGCCAAAGCCTTCTAGCCCGGGCGTTGTGCGGGGCCAAAAGGCGTGAGCCCGCACGGGGCTCCCTTTCGGCCCGGTTTTTTAAAAAAATCCCGGGCGATCGGGCGCCATATCTACACGAGCCGGTGTGGCGGGTCAATGGGAATCCCGTGAGAGCACGGGAAGGGCGGCGGGGGACAAAGGCCGGCGAAGGCGGGGTCAGATTTTTTTCTGCTGAACCAGGCGGGCGAAATGTTCAAAGGAGCGGTCGTAGGTCCGTTCCGCATCCTTGGGAAAGCAGCATCCCGGCAGCTGCCGACTTTTTAGATGATACTGAAGGCACTCACAGCACAGGCCTTTCTTGGCGCATGGTTCGTACGAGCATAGGCACACTTCCAGGTTTTTTTCCTTGCGGCATTCCATGGCGTTTTCCTTCAGGGCGGTGCAGATCAATGATGGGCTTCCTGGCCCGCTTTTCTGTCCCCTTTGGCGATGATGAGGCTCAAGAGGAAAAGCAGCACGATTTCCCACACGATGACGGCTGTCCATTTTTCGAAGAAATGCCAGAACAGCCCGCCGCCGATAATGGCCGGCACCACGCCGACCACCAACATGCCGATGCGCCAAGCCCACTGCGACATAGAAGCCTCCTTTGCGCGCTTTATTTCACAATGGCGACCTTTAACAGATTGTCGCTCCTTGCGCAAGAACTTCTCCGCACCCATGGTTGCATCACAAACGGGGCTCTGATAGACGAGGGGAGACTGGACGAACGCCTGAAAGGAAGCGAAGGAGGCGCACTGTGAAGTTGATCATCGTTGGGGCCGGGGAAGTCGGTTTCCACATTGCGCACCGCCTGGCTCAGGAAAACAAGGAAGTCGTTGTCATTGACAAGAACCCGGAAGCGCTTCGGCGCCTTATGGAATTCAGCGACGTGCAAACCGTGGAAGGCTCGGGAAGCGACCCTCGTATCCTGCAAGCCGCGGGCATCGAGGAAGCACAGACGTTCCTTGCCGTCACCGATACCGACGAAACCAACCTCATCGCTTCCTTCTACGCCAATATTCTTGCGCCGCACATCAAGAAACTGGCCCGGATTCGCAACGAGGCTTACACGCATTTTCAGCCCGGTTTGTTGGAAAAGCACCTCAATCTGGACAAGATCATCAACCCTGACGAAGAATTGGTCCATACCATCGAAAGACTGATCGCCGTGCCCGACGCGGAAGACGTGCGCGATCTGGCCGAAGGCCGCATCCAACTGATCGCCATGCGCGTGCTCGCCGAATCGCCTCTCAAGGGAAAGTCCCTCATCGAGCTCGGCCGCATGGCCGACGGCCTTCCCTTCATTATCGGCGCCATTTTTCGCAACGAAACCCTGATTGTGCCCACGGGCAAGGATGTGCTCCACGCCGGCGACTTGCTCTACCTGGCCTCAGACAAAGACCACATCGGCAAGGTGCTCGCTTTCTTCGGATGTCGAGGAAAATTGCCGGAAAACATTCTCATTATTGGCGGGGGCGATATCGGGTTACGGCTGGCTCGGCGTCTGGAAAACCGAGCCCTGCATGTGCGACTGCTGGAAAAGGACAGGGCCCGGTGCGACCAACTGTCGGAAGTTTTGCATCGAACCATCGTGCTCCACGGCGACGGAACCGATCAAACGATCCTCATGGAGGAAAACATCGCTCAGATGGATTTGGTTCTTTCCCTCACCGGTGATGAAGAGACCAACATCGTGTGTTCGCTTTTATCCCAGCGGTTGGGAGCCCGGCGGCTCATCACGCGCATCAGCAAGTTCGCCTACATGCCCATTGCCTAGGCCATCGGGTTGGGGCGGGTCGTGAATCCGCGGCTTTCCGCCATCAACAGCATCCTGCAGTACGTGAGGCGCGGCAAGATTGTCTCGGCGTTATCCCTTAAAGGCGAAGAGGTGGAAGTCTTGGAGGCGGAAGCCATCGCCGATTCGCCGATCGTCGGGCGGCCCTTAAAGGACATCGGGTTTCCCAAGGGCGCGTTGGTGCTGGCGGTGGTGCGGGGCGCAAAGCCTTCCATCGCGACAGGGCACACGGTGATCCTTCCGGGCGACCGCGTCGTCGTTCTTTGTGCTCGCAAGGCCGTGCCGCAGTTGGAAAAGCGCCTTTCGGTGCAAGTGAGGTTCTCATGATGCCATGGGGATTCGTGTGGCGCGCCGTCGGAGCCCTTTTCTGGTGCGTCGGCGCCACGATGGCACTGCCGTTTGGATTTTCATTGGCTTACCGCGATGGGGCTCATGGGCCCATTGTCCAATCCATGGGAGTGGCGGCGGCTGCCGGGGCGTTGTTTTTTCTCTCTTCGCGCAAAGAGGCACCTTCCATCATCGGCCATCGCGAAGGGATCCTGGTCGTTGCCCTGGGATGGATCGGTGCGGCGGCCTTGGGGGCTTTGCCTTTTTACTTCGCGGAGACGTTTTCCAGTTTTACCGACGCCTTTTTCGAATCCATGTCGGGCTTTACCACCACCGGCGCCTCCGTGCTCACAGACGTCGAGAAGGTCCCACGGGGACTTCTCCTGTGGCGTGGACTTACCCACTGGCTGGGCGGCATGGGCATCATCGTTTTGTCCTTAGCCGTCCTTCCTTTCTTGGGTGTGGGCGGCATGCAATTGTACAAGGCCGAAGTGCCGTCTCCCGTTCCCGACAAGCTGCGCCCGCGCATCAAAGACACGGCATCGGTACTGTGGAAGGTCTATATCCTTTTCACCGTGGTGGAAACCGCCCTCCTCATGGCGGGCGGCATGGATCTTTTCGACGCCTTATGCCATGCCTTCGCCACCATGGCGACCGGAGGCTTCTCCACCCGAAACGCTTCCGTGGGGCATTATCAAAGCGCGTACGTGGACGGCGTTATCATTCTTTTCATGCTCATTGCCGGCATCAATTTTTCGGTTCATTACCAGTTGCTTACAGGAAAGCCACTGGCTCTGTGGCGCGACCCCGAGTGCCGGGTTTTCATTTTGGCCACCGCCGTGTTTGTCGTCTTGTGCACCGGGAGTCTCTATGGCGCGGTCTTTGAAACGATCTTCGGTGCCTTTCGATATGCTGCCTTCCAGGTCGCCTCCATCCTCACCACCACAGGCTTCGCCACGGCGAACTATGAAACGTGGCCGCCGCTCACCCAAGTGATTCTCTTTCTTTGTATGTTTCTTGGAGGATCCGCCGGGTCCACGGGAGGCGGCATCAAATGGTTGCGGATCATTTTGCTGATCAAGCACGGATATCGCGAACTGATGCGCCTTGTCCATCCCCATGCCGTGTCCCAAGTAAAGTTGGGCGGACGGGTCGTGCCCGCGGAGGTACTTCACAGCGTCTGGGGTTTTTTCGTACTCTATTTGGCGCTCTACATTGTCTTGTCTCTGCTCATGGCGGCCCTGGGACTGGACATGATCACCGCCTTTTCGTCGGTTGCGGCCACCCTTGGAAACGTCGGGCCGGGCTTCGGCGCCGTGGGTCCTGCGGAAAATTACGCCGGGCTTCCCCTTTTGGCCAAATGGCTTTTGTCCCTGAGCATGCTTTTGGGACGGCTGGAAATCTACACGGTGATCGTGCTGCTCATTCCGGAATTTTGGAGGCCTTAAAGCGCCTTTGGGAGGGTGGGGCGCGGTGTGACGCACCCCACCCGAGTCACGGCAGAAGGGGGATTCAGAAAAACTCGCGGTTCCTAGCGGTATTGCTGGCGCATGACCTTCTTGTCCAACTTACCCACGCTGGTCTTGGGCAGCATGTCCAAGAACCCGATCTTATCGGGCACGGCCCACTTGGTGATGGTTCCTTCGTCCACAAAGCGTAGGAAATGATTGCGAATATCTTCCTCACTCACTTTCCCTTTGTATTCTTCCTTGAGCACCACAAGGGCCATGGGCCGTTCGCCCCATTTTTCGTCGGGAACGCCGATGGCCGCCGCTTCGCTCACCGCCTGGTGCTGCATGAGGATATCTTCCAAAATGAGCGTGGAGATCCATTCGCCGCCCGTCTTGATGACGTCCTTGATGCGGTCGGTAATCTGGAGATAGCCGCGCTCATCGATATAGCCCACATCCCCCGTATGAAGCCAGCCGCCTTCCCAGAGTTCCTCGGCTCGATCGGGATCCTTGAAGTAGCCTTGAGTGAGCCATGGGGAGCGGACCACCACTTCTCCGGTGCTCTTGCCGTCGAGGGGAAGGGGCACCCCGTCCGGGGTCACTACCCTGAGGTCCACCAGCGGAATGGGCTGGCCCGTTCGGCACCGCACGGGGATTTGCTTGTCCGCAGGCCACTCCATCATGTCGGGCTGCGGTTGGGCCAATGTCAAAACGGGGCACGTTTCGGACATCCCGTAGCCGGTGATGAGGTCGATGCCCCGGTCCATGGCGGCCTTGCACAACCCCTTGGTCAGGGCCGATCCGCCGATAATCACCTTCCATCCGGAAAGATTCACGCTCTTGGCCGCCGGGCTGGAAAGAATCATGTGCAGAATCGTGGGAACGCAGTGGGAAAAGGTGACTTTTTCCGTGACGATCAATTTGAGAATCATGGCCGGCTCATAACGCCCCGGGTAGACCTGTTTCACACCCAATTGGCCGGCCACAAAGGGAATACCCCACGCGTGCACGTGAAACATGGGCGTGAGCGGCATATAGACGTCGTTGGAACGGAATGGCGCTGCCGTGTGGTAGGATCCGGCGGCGGCCAGCACGGCCAACGTGTGAAGCACCAGCTGGCGGTGGCTGAAGTAGACCCCTTTGGGAAGCCCCGTCGTCCCTGTGGTGTAAAAAGTGGTCGCCTTGGCATTTTCATCGAAATCGGGAAACACATAATCGTCGGACGCCCGCGAAAGGAGGTCCTCATACTCGCCGTCCAAGGGGACGGCGGTGGCCGGAGTGTCCCCCCCGTCTTTGAGGAGCACGATTTTTTTGACCGTCTGGAGCTGATCCTTAATGCCTTCCACGACGGGGAGAAAGTCCGCGTGGACGAAAAGCACGTCGTCTTCGGCGTGGTTGATGGTGTAAAGGATCTGTTCCGGCGACAGGCGGATGTTCACGGTGTGAAGGATCGCTCCCATCATGGGCACGGCGTAGAAGAGTTCCAGGTAACGGTGGCTGTCCCAATCCATGACGCCCACGGTGGCACCTTCATGGACCCCGAGGGCTCGAAGCATGGTGGCGGCCTTATGGACCCTTTGGAACATGTCCGCATAGGTGAAACGATACAGATCCCGGTAGACGATTTCCTGATTGGGCGTGCACCGCATGGGCCTGTGCAACAGTTGTTTGATGAGCAGCGGGTACGCGTAGGCGGACGGGGTTCGGTCGACGAGCTTCACTGGCATGGATCCCTCCTTAATGGTTGAAAAAGGACACGCGGCTTGAGCCTTTCCGGAAAGCCCCTCCCATTGGGCTTGAAACAGAACGCACCATAGAACATTTTTCCCGAAACGGTCAATTATCCCTTTGACGTAAACGGTAAATCTCCTGCACCCGTGCCAAAGCCTGAGGCGTGTCCACCCCCAGGACTTCCCAAGGTTCGGCGGTCTTGTAGGTGACGGTAAGGCCTTGGTTTTCTAGGATTTCCACCAGGTCCGTAAGGAAGTATTCTCGAATGAGGGTCATGCGGCCGTCGCGTTCCTTATGCACCTCGTGGGC
>Ga0209227_1003149_pt1 | contig 11178 bp, 9 predicted proteins | sample YNPBryantNP2012_FD_185815 | JGI IMG/M metagenome (GOLD analysis project Ga0209227, IMG submission 185815) | Anoxygenic and chlorotrophic microbial mat microbial communities from Yellowstone National Park, USA - YNP Bryant NP 2012 (SPAdes)... ...
GCCGGCCTGGTCCGTGACCTGGGTGCGGCTCCCCTGCAGGTAGGGACCGGACAGGGTCACGGTCACGCCGGGGAGCGGCTGGTTCTGGTCGTCCACCACCGTGCCGGCGATGGAGCCGTACTGCTGGGCCAACGCGGGCAGCGCCACGAGCGCTGCGAGGGCCACGATCCAAAGACGTCTCATTCTCTTTCCTCCTCTTCGTTCTGTTTTGTCGCAAACCACGGTTTGACGGTCCTTCCCTCCCGAGGTGGGTGTCGACCTCGGTGCTGCTCCCCATCCGGCAGCGAAGGCTGCCACCAACGAGACACGGTGAATTACGGGAGCAAAGAGCTTGCCAAGTATAAGCCTGGAGCGCGAGCGGTGCGGCGCTGCTTTGTACGTCACGTTGGACAAGATGTACGAATCGTTGAATGCGAGGGTGGCCCCGCCGCTGGCAGACTCTTCCCTGGGCACCGCGGAGCTGGCCCGGCAGGCGCCAGAGGGCGCCCCTCGTCGCGGCAGGAGCCGCGTGTGCCGGCGCGCTACGGTGCCGTAGCGGTGGCGTTGCCCCCTTCGTTCATGGCTGCGTACAGCGCCCCCTCGGCCTCCGCCAGCAGTTCGGCCGGGGCCGTGTGGCGGGAGGGGCGGTACTGGGCCACGCCCGCCACCGTAGTGGGGTGGTGGGAGGCGCCGAGGGTCTCGGCGATGGCCCGCCGGAGGCGGTCCAGGGTGGCCATGGCTGCCCGCTCGTCCGTGTCCGCCAGGAGGATGGCAAAGGTGTCGTCACCGCGACGGGCAACGAGATCCACCTGACGGAGGGAACGCCGCAGCACCTTGGCAGCGAGCGAGCCGATGGTGTCGCCGGTGGTGATGGGGGCATCGCCAGTGATGCGGAGGAGGGCCACGGTGAGGGGCGCAAAGGAACGGCGCGAGCGGTCCATCTCCCGCCCCAGGGTGGCGGTGAACCGTTCGAAGGTGGACAACCCCGTGGCCAGGTCGGTGGGCTCGCCCCAGCGATGCTCTGCCCAGCGGCTCACCAGGGCGACGGAGAGGACGGCAGCCAAGGGGATGATCGCCAGGGGGGAGTACATCTCCCCGAAGAACACGGCGATTCTTGGTACGAGGCCACTGTCCACCAAAATGTCCAGCGTGACCAGGAGGAGGAAGGCGAGGCTCGTTCCAAACAGGGCTCGTCCCCACGCGCCTGACCACAGGTGCAGGGCAATGGCGCGCAACGCGACCACGGCAAAGAGAACGGCCACCAGCTCGGCGACGTACACCCAGAAGTAGAGGTCGCTCTCGTCCCGCCACACCACGGTGAACGCTACCCCCAGGGCGAGGAGCGACTGGCTCCCCATCACGGCAATTGGCAGGCCTTGGCGGGCAAGGGCGTAAATCGGCGGGAGGAACAGCGCCACCGCCGCCAGCAGGCAGGCCACGTTGAGACGGAAGTTGGTGCTGTGTCCCACGAGACGGACCGGGCCCCAGGTGGCGTACGTCAGGTAGTACAGCGCGATGGCCAGGAGAAACAGGGCGAAGGTGAGGTGCTCCAGGTCGTGGCGCTGGCTCGAGAAGACGATCAACTGGAGGAGGGCAAGGGTGCCCAAGACCGCAGCCAGCACCCAGGTGGCGATGTCGCGGAGCACCTGGGTGAGCAGCACGTGGTCCCACCGGTCCAGCCGCGGGGCGGGGCCGAGAAACCCGCCAAAGCGCGTCTTGTTGTAGACGTGGACCGAAAGCTCGTTGTGCTCGCCGAAACGCGGTGCGTCCTTGGGGATGAGGTAGAAGCGACGCGCCAGCGTTGCCTTTTCAAACTCCGGCGGAGGGCTGCCGGTGGCACCCACCGGTCGGCCGTTCAGGAACACCTCGTCGATGTCGCCCACGGTGCCCAGGTCGAGCCCTAGGGTCTCGCCGGCGAAGCGCGAGGGGAGGAAGAAGCTGAGCCGGTACCAGGCGTGGCCGTTGTAGGAGGCGAACCCTTGCCGCTCCCAGGGGCCCGGTACCTCGATGCTCTGCCAGTAGCGTCGTTCCCGGAAAGGGCTGGCCCAGGCAGGGTCGTGGCCGGTGCGGAACAGCCACGTGCCGGCCAGGGAGCAGGGGAGATCCTCTACCACGATGGTGGCAGGTTCCTGGGCCACCACCTGGCTGCTGACGAGGATGGCCAGGGCGATGGCGGTGGCGACGCGCTTCACGGCTCGCCTCCCGACGCGGAGGGGCAGGGAACCGCCACGGCCCCGGGGAAGCTTTGCGCCAGAGAAGCAGCGACACGCAGGGCGGTGCTGCGATTGCCCACGGCGGTGACGCGTACCCGGCTGAGGCCGCCGCCGGCCGGCGCCAGCCGCACCCCATAACCTTGAGCCTCCAGTTGAGCCCGCGCCCTGGTCACGTTCTCCTCCCGGGCGAAGGCACCTACCTGCACTTCCCAGCAGGGCTTCGTGACCATGCCGTCCCCCACCCGCACCACCTCCAGCCGCACCGGCACCACCCCCGCCCGCACCGCGTCGAGCCGCTCGGCGGCGGCGCGGGAGAGGTCGAGGATCCGTCCCGCCACGAAGGGGCCACGGTCGTTGATGGTGAGCGTGACCTCGGCGCTGTTGCGCAGGTTGCGCACGCGCACCTGGGTGCCGAACGGGAGGGAACGGTGGGCAGCGGTCATCTCCCCCATATCGTAGCGTTCCCCCGAGGCGGTGGGTCGGCCGTGGTACGGCTCGCCGTACCAGGAGGCCAGTCCCTCTTCGCTCCAGCCAGGGGCCACGGTGGGCGCAGCAGCAGGGGATCCCGTGGGCCGCTGCGAAGTGGCGCAGGCGGCAAGCAGGAGGAGGAGCCCCCCCACCCACCACCCGGCGAAGCCTGAGGGGGCGGGGTGCCGAGCGCGCTCGCTGGCTGGCCGGTCGCTCACACCCGCACCGCCTCCTGGGGCGCCGCAGGGTGAGCGGTGAGCCAGGGTTGGACCACTTCGGCGAGGAACTCCGCGACCTGCTCCGGTGCCCGCCCCACGAAGCGGGCCGGTTCCAAAAGGCGCGTCAGGGTGGAGCGGTCGAGGCCGAACTGGGGGTCCTGGAGGATGAGTTGAAAAAGCGGGTTGTCCTCGCCGTGCTCCTTGACGCGGCGGGAGGCCTCTCGCGAGAGCAGGCGCAGCTTCTCGTGCAGTCGCTGGCGGTCGCCACCCCGGGCAGCGCCCTCCATGAGGATTGCCTCCACGGCCATGAACGGCAGCTCCTCCGCAAGGTTGCGGGCGATCATGGCCGGGTACACCGTCAGGCCCTGCGCCACCGAGTGCCACAGCAGCAGCAGCGCGTCGGTGGCGAGGAACGCCTCGGGCAAGGTCAGCCGCCGGTTCGCCGAGTCGTCCAGGGTCCGCTCCAACCACTGGGAGGCGGCCGTCCAGGCGGCGTTGGCCTCCAGGGAGATGACGAAGCGGGCCAGGCTGCACAGGCGCTCGCAGCGCATGGGGTTGCGTTTGTACGGCATGGCCGACGATCCCACCTGCCCCGATTCCGCGGGTTCGTCCACTTCCTTCAGTCGCGACAGGAGGCGCACGTCGGTGGCGAACTTGTGGCCCGACTGGGCGATCCCGGAGAGACAGGAGAGCAGGTAGAACTCTGGCTTGCGGGGTGCGGTCTGGCCGGTGACGGGATAGGTGCCGGCAAAGCCAAAGAACGCCGCGATGCGCCGGTCCAGCTCCCGCACCTTGGTGTGGTCGCCGAGCAGCTGCAGGAACGAGGCCTGGGTGCCGGTGGTGCCCTTCGCCCCCCGCAGGAGCAGGCGGTTGCGTTCGAACTCCAGCCGCTCCACGTCGGCCAGGAGATCGGCAATCCACAGGCAGGCGCGCTTCCCCACGGTGGTGGGCTGGGCTGGCTGGAAGTGGGTGTGCCCCAGGCAGGGCAAAGCCGCGTGGGTGCGGGCAAATTCGCCCAGCGCGGCCACCACCCCTGCCGCACGGGCAAGGAGCAGGTCGCTGGCTTGGCGCAGGAGGATGAGGTCGGTGTTGTCGCCCAGGTAGGCCGACGTGGCGCCCAGGTGCAACCACGGGCCAGCGGCCGGCGCCACCTCGGCCAGGGCACGCAGGTGGGCCATCACGTCGTGGCGGGTCTCCCGCTCCAGCTCCTCGGCGCGGGCCAGCTCGGCCGGGGTGGGGTCCAGGTGGCGCTCGAGCTCCTCCACGGCTTCCGCCGGGATCGCCACGCCCAGCTCGCGCTCGGCGCGCATCAGCTCCAGCCACAGCCGGCGCCACAGGGCGAACTTGCGGGCCGGGGAAAAGAGTTCCTGCATGGCCTGGGACGCGTACCGGCTCGAGAGGGGGTGGACGAAGGTATCCATGACGACATTCTGCCACTGTCGCGGCGGCTGCGGGCCACGGCACCCAGGGGCTGCGGCCACAACGCCGCACCTTGACGGGAGCCCTGGCCGCGGGGACAATCCGTTACCTTCCGCGCGGGCACTCCCCGGGAGCGGACGGAGGAACTCGTGAACAGGGACAACTCGGCAGATCGGCGGAAGGTGGCCCTCATCGCCTTCGGCGGGAACGCCCTCCTGCGCCCGCAGGACCACGGCACCCAGGAGGAACAGTTCACCCTCGCCTGGAAGGCCACCCGGTGGCTGGTGGAGATCATCCACCGCGGCTTCGAGCTGGTGATCGTGCACGGCAACGGCCCCCAGGTGGGCAACATCATGATCCAGGTGGAGGAGGCGATCACCAAGATCCCGCCCCAGACCCTGGACGTGTGCGTGGCCCAGACCATGGGCTCCATGGGGTTCATGCTCCAGAACCAGCTCCGCAACCGCCTCAACGAGGAGCAGATCAGCAAGCCGGTGGTGACGGTTCTCTCGGAGGTGGAAGTGGCCCGGGACGACCCTGCCTTCGACAACCCCTCCAAGCCGGTGGGACCCTACTTCACCGCCTACCGCGCCAACGCCCTCATGCAGGAACAGGGGTGGCAGATGGTGGAGGACGCGGGCCGCGGCTGGCGCAAGGTGGTGCCGTCGCCGCCACCCCGACGGGTGCTGGACGCCCATGTGGTCAAGCACCTGGTGGAGCACGGGGCGGTGGTCATCGCTGCCGGTGGGGGCGGGATCCCCGTCTACCAGGACGTGGGCGGGTACTTCCGCGGGGTGGAGGCGGTGATCGACAAGGACTACACGGCCGCGCTGCTGGCCAAGGAGCTGGACGCCGACCTGTTCATCATCCTCACCCAGGTGCCCCAGGTGGCGGAAAACTTTGGGCGGCCCAACCAGCGGTGGTTGCGGGAGATCACCGTGGCGAAGGCCAAGGAGATGCTCGAGCAGCACCAGTTCCCGCCCGGTTCCATGGGACCGAAGATCCGCGCGGCCATCCAGTTCGTCGAGGAGACCGGCAAGGAGGTGCTCATCACCGACGCCGAGCACCTCAAGGAGGCACTCGCCCGCCAGGGCGGGACGTACATCGTGGCCGACAAGCAGGCGGCCGAATAAGGAAGGAGCCTGAGATGCTGCACAACCCCTGGCAACGGCACAAGGACCTCATCTCCATCCACGACCTCTCGCCCGAGGAGGTGGAAGCCCTGTTCCAGTTGGCGGCCAACGTGAAGGCCCGGCCGGACCGCTACCGCACCTCCCTGGCCGGCAAGACGCTGGCCATGATCTTCGAGAAGTCCTCCACGCGCACGCGCGTGTCCTTCGAGATGGGGATGTACCAGCTGGGCGGCCTGGCCACGTTCCTGTCCAGCCGCGACATCCAGATCGGCCGCGGCGAGCCCATCTCCGACACCGCCAAGGTGCTGTCCCGCTACGTGGACGGGATCATGGCCCGCACCTTTGCGCACGCTACCGTGACGGAGCTGGCCAAACACGCGACGGTGCCGGTGATCAACGGGCTCACCGATCTGCTCCACCCCTGCCAGGCGCTCACCGACTACTTCACCATGCGGGAAAAGTTCGGCCACACCAAGGGGCTCACCCTGGCCTTTGTGGGCGATGGCAACAACATGTGCCACTCCCTCATGTTTGGCGGGCCCAAGTGCGGTGTCCACGTGCGCGTGGCCACCCCCGAGCGGTACCGGCCAAAGCCGGAGATCGTGGAGCTGGCGCGCGCCGACGCCCGCGCTTTGGGGACCACCATCGAGATCTTCTCCAATCCCGAGGAGGCGGTGGCCGGCGCCCACGTGGTCTACACCGACGTGTGGGCCTCCATGGGGCAGGAGGCGGAGGCCGCCGAGCGGCTGGCGGCGTTTGCGGGGTTCATGGTGACGCCGGCGCTCATGGAACGGGCTGACAAGGACGCCGTCTTCATGCACTGCTTGCCCGCGCATCGCGGCGAGGAGGTGGCGGCCGAGGTGGCGGATGGCCGCTGGTCGGTGATCTTCGACGAGGCCGAAAACCGCCTCCACGTGCAGAAGGCGATCCTCCTCCTGCTCATGAACCGCTGAGGACCCGCCGGCACCAGCACGGGCCAGGGGCCGGCACGCTGCGGGCACCGCCGGCGAACCGCCAAGGGTGGTCCGGGCGCCGGGAGGGAGCAGCGGAGGGGTGTGGAGGAGTCCGTCTGGCGCGCCATCTTGGCCTGGGCTGCAGCGACGCTGCTGGGCAGCGTGGCGTAGAATGGCATTCCGCTTGCTTGGGCAGCCGGCGTGCCGCGCCCGGCGAGGTCCCCTCCGCCAGGTGGGGTGGGCACGAGCGCACTGGACGAGGGAGGTGGCAGGTGATCGAAGTAGAGGGCTTGAGCAAACGCTACGTGGACAAGGAGGCGGTGGCCAACGTCTCGTTCTTCGTGCCGGAGGGTGAGGTCTTGGGCTTTCTCGGCCCCAACGGCGCTGGCAAGACGACGACGATGCGCATGATCACCGGCTACCTGGAACCCACGGCTGGCCAGGTCCGGGTGGCCGGCATCGACGTGGCCCGCGATCCTCTGGCTGCCCGGGCGGCCATCGGCTACCTGCCGGAAAACGTGGCCCTCTACCCCGAGATGCGGGTGGAGGAGTACCTGCGCTTTCGCGCCGCCGTGGAGGGGGTGCCGCGCGCCGAGGTGAAGGCGCGCATTGCCGAGGTGAGCGAGCGGTGCATGGTGGCCGACGTGGGGCGCCAGCTGTGCGGCACCCTCTCCAAGGGGTACCGCCAACGGGTCGGCCTGGCCGGGGCGCTCATCCACCGCCCCAAGGTGTTGATCCTGGACGAGCCCACCATCGGGCTTGACCCGCGGCAAATCGTCAAGATCCGCGAGCTGCTGCGGGAGCTGGGGCGGGACCACACGGTGATCCTCTCCACGCACATCCTGCCCGAGGTGGAGCAGGTTTGCCGCCGCGTCTTGATCATCGACCGCGGCAGCATCGTGGCCGACGGGACGCCGGAGCAGCTGCGGGCGGGCCTGACCGGCTCCAGCGAGCTCACCGTCGAGATCGAGGCGCCCGGTGACGGCGTGGCCACCGCCCTGGCGGCCCTCCCCGGGGCTGCCGAGGTGCAGCAGGAGGGGGACGGCCGCTACCGGGTGGTGGTGGAGGCCGGTGTGGACCTGCGGCGGCAGGTGTTCCAGCTTGCCGTGGCGCGGGGGTGGGTGCTGTTGGGTCTGGCCCAGAGCACGCCGAGTCTCGAAGATGTGTTCCTGCGCTTGACCACCCGGGACGTGGCGGCGGAGGAGGCGGCGCAGGTGGAGGAGGTGGGCCGTGCGTAAGACCCTTGCCCTGGTGCGCCGCGAGCTGGTGGCGTACTTCTCGTCGCCGCTCGCCTACGTGATTCTCACCGCGTTCCTGTTCTTCAACGGCTACGTGTTCTGGCTCATCGTGGCGTTCCTCAACGATCCCCGCAGCCAGGCCATGGCGCCCTTGAAGCTGTTCTTCGGCGGCACCATCTTCTTCTGGCTGTTCCTGCTCTTCATGGTGCCGGTGATCACCATGCGGCTCCTGGCCGAGGAGCGCCGTTCCGGCACCCTCGAGGTGCTCCTCACCTCGCCCGTGTCCGAGGGGCAAGTGGTGTTTGGCAAGTTCCTCGCCGCCCTGCTGTTCTACCTCTTCCTCTGGGTGCCGACGCTGGTGTACGTGCTAATCCTCGCCACCCACTCCGCCATCGATCCTGGCCCTGTGGCGGCCGGCTACCTGGGCATCCTCCTTCTCGGCATCCTGTTCGCTGCCGTGGGGTTGCTCACCTCGGCCCTGGCCAAGAACCAGATCGTGGCGGCAGTGTTTGCCTTTGCCGTGCTGGTGGTGCTCTTCTCGGTGGGGCTCTTGGAACAGCTGGTGAGCACGCCGTGGCTGAAAGGGGCGCTGGGCTACATGAACCTCTGGGACCACATGGACGACTTCGCGCGCGGACTGGTGGATACGCGGCACGTGGTCTACCAACTCTCGGTGGCGGGCTTGAGCCTGTTCTTGGCCACCAAGGCCCTCGAGGCCAGCAAGGGGAGGTGAGCGGTGCAACGGGAGAAGGCGCTTCGAGTTTCCTCCACCGCCGTGGCCACCCTCTTGGTGGTGGCGCTCGTGGGGATGATCAACTGGTTGGGGTACCGGCACTACCTGCGGTCCGACTGGACCAAGTCGCAGGTGTATTCGCTTTCGGACAAGACCAAGAGCATCCTCAAGACGGTGAACACGGACGTCGCGGTGGTGGTCTTCATGACGCCAGCCACGCCGCTGTTCACCGAGACCAAGGAGCTGTTGAGCCGGTATGCGGGGGCGTGTCGGCACCTCAAGGTGGAGTTCATCGATCCGGACCGGGACCCCTTGCGGACCCAACAGCTGGCCAAGCAGTACGGGGTGGCGGCGGCCAACACCGTGGTGTTCGCTGCCGGCGGGCGCACCAAGTACGTGACCTCCGATCAGCTGGCCGAGTACGACTACAGCGGCATGCAGTTTGGCCAAGGGCCAAAGCTCAAGAGCTACAAGGGCGAAGAGCAGTTCACCTCGGCGATCCTCGGCGTCGTCAACCCAAAGGTGCCCAAGGTGTACTTCGTGACTGGCCACGGGGAGCTGGACCCCGAAGGGTTCGAGGCCGAAGGCCTGTCGCAGCTCAAGACCGCCCTGGAACGGGACAACCTGGCGGTGGAGAAGACGGCCCTCCTCTCCGGTTCCGTGCCGGGCGATTGCGATCTGTTGGTGATTGCGGGGCCGCAGGCCCCGTACACGGCTGCCGAAATCACGGCGTTGCGCGGCTACCTGGACCACGGCGGGCGGGCCCTGGTGCTGCTGGACCCGGTGCTGGGGGGGCGACAGCGCCCCTCGGGGCTGGAAGAGTTCCTGCTGCCCTACGGCGTCAAGGTGGGCAACGACCTGGTGCTTGACCCGGCGCGGCGGCTGCCGTTCTTCGATCTCTCGGCGGTGTACGCCAGCGAGTTCCGCAGCCACCCGGTGGTGAGCAGCATGCAGGGGCTGTCGGTGCTGCTGCCGGTGGCCCGTTCGGTGACCACCACCACGGCTGCTGGGGCCACCTCCTCCCAGCTCCTCGTCACGTCGCCTGAAGGGTGGGGGGAGACGGACATCCAAGCCATCCTGGCCCGCAAACCCATCGACAAGGACGAGAAGGATACCCAGGGGCCGGTTTCCCTGGCCGTGGCCGCCCAGTCGGAGAAGGAACGGGAGACGGGGTGGCGGCTCGTGGTGGTGGGCGACTCCGACTTTGCCAGCAACGGCCAGATCGCCAACGCCGGCAACCTCAACCTCGCCCTCAACGCGGTCAACTGGTTGGTCAAGCGGGAAGAGGCCCTGGGCATTGCGCCACGCTCCCCGGAGCAGGTTCACCTCTACCTCTCGGCGGCGCAGATGCGCACCGTCGCCCTGGTGTCGCTGGCCGGACTGCCGCTGGCGGCCATCGTTGCCGGCGTGGTGGTTTGGTGGCGCCGCCGCCGCTAGGAGGCAGCCATGCGACCCGCGCGACTCGTGCTGCTGGCCCTTGTGGTGCTGGGCGTGGGGGCTTACATCTTTTTCGTGGAGCGCCACCAGCCCACCACGGACCAGCTGGCGGAACGCAAGGACAAGCTGTTTGCCGAGCTCGATCAGGACAAGGTGCGCCGGGTGGTGATCGACAACACCCACGGCCACTTCGAGCTGGAGAAGGAGGGGAGCGAGTGGCGGCTCGTGGCACCGGTGGCGGATGACGCCAACCAGGGGGCGATCTCGAGCCTCCTCTCCACGCTGCGCTACCTGAAGGCGGAGCGAACCCTCCAGGGCCAGGGCCTCGACCTGAAAGGCTACGGCCTGGCGCCGGCTGCCCTTACGGTGAAGGTGGAGCAGGAGGGGGGCAAGCTGTTCACCCTGAAGGTGGGCAGCGAGATGCCCCTCGGCAACACGCGGGCCGCCACGACCGATGGCGCGGCGGTGTACATCGTCAACAAGTACGTGGCCTCCGACCTGGATCGCGAACTCTCGGGGTGGCGTTCGGACCAGCTCGTTTCCGTGTACTCCTCGGATGTGGCAGCGCTCACGGTGGTCTCGCCGGCAGGGCGGGTGGCGCTTGCCCACTCGGGGGGGGTGTGGACCTTGACCGAACCGTTTGCCGATCTTGCTGACCGGGACCGTGCCGAGGGGCTGGTGAGCGACCTCAACGCAGCGAGGATCAAGGAGTTCCTCGATGCGCCCGGGGAGCTGGCTGGCCTCGGGCTCGTCCCTCCCCGCGCGGAGCTGACCATCATCCGCAAGGACAAGCCGCCATTGAAGTTGGAGTTTGGACTGGAGCGCGAGAAGGATGGCTCGAAGCAGGTCGCTTGCCGGCGCGGCGAGCGCGTGTTCTGGGTGGACGCCAACGCCGCAACCCGGACGGCGGCGGCGCCCGCGGAGTGGCGCTCGTCTTACCTGGTTCGCCTGGACAGCTGGGCGGTCGAGAAGTTGGAGATTGGCGCTGGCGGGAAAGCGGTGCGGCTGGAGCGCAGCGAGGGGGTGTGGAAGGCGGGTGGCGTCGAGGTGGACGGTGACGCCGTGGCGCGGCGGCTCAACCTCCTGGCCGACCTCAAGGTGGTGCGCTTCGACGTGCCAGTACCCAGCGGTCCACCCCTGGGCACGGTGAAGGCCACCAGCAACGACGGGCGGGTAGTGGAGGCGAGCTTCTTTGCCGGGAGCGCGGCGGGGGAGCAGGTGGCCGTGGTCGTGGGCAGGACCGGCGCCTTTGGCGTGGACGCGGCGCGGGTGAGCGAGGTGCTGGCCGACCCGGCGGCCCTGGCGGCGCCTCGGGCCACGCCGACGCCGGCGCCCTCCCCGACGACCCCGTAGCCGCGGCCCCCGGACCCCTTCCCGCTCCAGGGAT
>Ga0209227_1003167_pt1 | contig 11138 bp, 12 predicted proteins | sample YNPBryantNP2012_FD_185815 | JGI IMG/M metagenome (GOLD analysis project Ga0209227, IMG submission 185815) | Anoxygenic and chlorotrophic microbial mat microbial communities from Yellowstone National Park, USA - YNP Bryant NP 2012 (SPAdes)... ...
AACTATTCAGCCATCCACTCGAAACAGGGGTGTCACGGCGAACGAGCGCTTTTTGCGAGTGAAGCAGTCTCCCAAAGCATGGTTTTTCCTGTTCAACACGAGATTGCTTCGGGCAAAAAACGCCCTCGCAATGACAGCCTGAATAGTTACCACTCATTCAAGGCAGCGCCCGATTGTAGACGCGCCAGAATTCCTCGATGAAGGCTCTCGCCGCATCCTGGTCATGAATGACGAGCAGATTTTCGTCATTGCGTTCTTCGGCACTCGATGAAAAATTATAGGAGCCGGTCACGACGATACTTTCGTCAATGATCATCACTTTGTGGTGCATCAAACCGTCGTTGCCGTCGAGAAGCACATTCAAGCCTGCCTGGAGAAAGGCATCATACTCCGTGCCAGGATTGGAGGAAACCTGCTCGGCCTCCATCACCCCGGCCACCGTCACCCCCGCTGCGGCGCGTCTGCGGATGGCATCTCCCAGCGGATTGGCAGTAAATGAGTAGGCCAGAAAATAAATACTTTCTTGAGCAGAATCCAGTAATCCCACCAACCGCTCCTGAGCGTGGTCATCCGGCGAGAAATAGACCTCCACGACGGCATCCCCCACACTGACCACGGGATTAGGCGTCAGCGGCAGCGTGTAAGGCCCGAACATATCCTGCGAAAACATCTCTTCAAACTCCACCAGGTAATCCTCGGCCAGGTCACGAGAGCGGATGTGGAGCAGGTTATTGTTGTCCTCGTAGGCGCCGTTGGCGGTGAAATTCATTGAGCCAGTCCAGACCTCATACCGGTCAATAATGACAAATTTATTGTGCATCAAGCCTTCCTGCCGGTCACCAATGACCGGAATGCCAGCATCAATGAGGTCCTGGAATTCCCGCCCATCGAGATTGTCACTATCGGTCACCACGCGCACGGTCACACCGCGAGCATGGGCATCCAGCAAAGCATCGCGAATCGACCAGAGATTGAGGTTGTAAACGGCCACATCCACTGTCAGGCGGGCAGCGTCAATCGCGGCTGCCAGCGCCTCATCGGGACCACCCACAAACTCCGCAGCGTGGGGAGCAGACGGGTCGGTGAAATAAATATCCAACCCCTCCCCCGCCGATTGGACAATCGGCCCAGAATCAGGCAGACTGGTCGGAGAAGGCTGCGCGGGCACACATCCTGCCAGCCAGAACGCGCAAAACAAAGAAAGAATAATTTTGTTACACGCAATCAAAGAACGTGACATGCAAGAGTCCCTTTCGCAAAGAAGAAATCGCTGCTCATTATACCTGCGCCGCTAAGGTATAATCCAGCCTCGTGACTTCCAACACTTCCTCTACTCCCCCTCGCCTGGCCCGTGCCGCCGGGACGGTCATGCTGGCGTACCTGTTCGGTCAACTGATTGGCCTGGCTGCCAAAATCATCATTGGCGCTACCTTCGACGCCGCTACCGAACTGGACGCCTTCTACGCCGCCAACCGCCCTTCCGAAACACTGGTCACCATTCTGGCAGGGGGGATTCTGGTCTCCTCGTTTATCCCTGTATTTGTCAAATTTCTGGTTGGTGAAGACCGCCCCTCGGCCTGGAAACTGGCCTCGGCCACCTTCAACTTGATTTTGCTGCTCACCACCGCCCTCGCCCTGCTGACCGGCGCCCTGGCCAAGCCGATTGTCCAGTTTATCCTCGGCCGCGACTTCTCTCCCACCGAGCAGGCACTCACCATCGAACTATTGCGGATTCAACTTCCTTCGGTCGTGTTCTTCAGCCTGAGCGGAATTGCGGTAGGCATTCTCAATTCGCATCAAAAATTTCTGATTCCGGCGCTGGCACCGGCCATGTACCAGTTGGGGCAAATTTTAGGGGCCGTTTTCCTGGCGCCCACGCTAGGGATTCATGGCCTGGCCTGGGGCGTGGTCATCGGATCGGCACTGGCGTTTCTGATTCAGGCTCCCTTCCTGTTGCGGCTTGGCTGGCAATACACCTGGACATTGGGCCTGCGCAACCCGGCCGTGGCCGAAGTCTTTCTGCTGATGGCGCCGCGCATGTTTGGCGCAGCCGCCGTCCAGGCCATGTTGTGGGTCAACACGCTCCTCGCCTCTCGTTACGATGGCGCCGTCTATGCCCTGACGCTGGGGTTTATGATGATGTACATGGCACAGGCCGCCATTGCCCAATCGACAGCCACAGCAGTCATGCCGGCTTTTTCGGCTCAATTTGCCCAGGGCAAAATAGACGAATTGCGTCACACCCTGACCGCCGTGATTCGCGCCGAGATTCTGCTCTCGCTGCCGGCTTCAGCCGGGCTGATCGTCCTCAGCACACCGATTATCCGTTTCCTCTATCAGCGCAACGCCTTTACCGCCGAGACCACCCGCATGGTGGCCTGGGCGCTCATCTGGTATTCGGCAGGCCTGCTCTTTCATTCCGTGCTCGAAGTGCTCGTGCGCGCCTATTACGCCATGCACGACACAAAGACGCCCGTTTTTGTGGGAGCAGCCGCCATGTTCCTCTCGATTGGCTTGAGTGTGGCCTTCTCCCGCCTGTTTGAACAAATTGACTGGATGCCCCATGGCGGATTGGCCCTGGCTGTTTCCGTTTCGACTGGTCTGGAAGTCACGACCTTGCTTGTGGTGATGAGAAAGCGCTTGCAAGGATTGCCCGAGAGAGAAATTGGGAGAGCGTTCAACGCCGCTGCGCTCGGGACCCTGAGCATGGTCGCCACGCTGGTGGCGTGGCAGCAGGCCCTCGCCTCTGCACCCGCCGCACTCACCACCCTGGGCGGAGTAGCGCTTGGAGCAGCCATTTACGGTCTGACGCTGATTCTGCTGCGCGTCCCCGAAGCCGGGGCATTCCTGGCAGCCATTAAACGTCGTCTCCCCCTCTAAAAAGACTTTGCTACCGTACAGATTGCCTTGAACTCGCTTTTTTATCGCGGAGTAACTATTCAGCCATCCACTCGAAACAGGGGTGTCACTGCGAACGAGCGCTTTTTGCGAGTGAAGCAGTCTCCCAAAGCATGGTTTTTCCTGTTCAAGACGAGATTGCTTCGGGCAGAGAACGCCCTCGCAATGACAGCCTGAATAGTTACATCGCGGATTTCGCTGATGGTGCGGATGACGCCGATGTTCTTTGTGAACAAATCTGCCAAATCCGCGTCATCCGCGTTCGGGTTTTGGGTTTGTACGGTAGAGGAAAAAAGACTTGCCATATTAGCGGGGCAAGTCTTCTTGATTATCACTTCATCCCTTCTTGCTCGATGTCTTTTTGGATTTCCCGAGCAAGTCGCCGACCACGTCAGCGGCCGCGGCAATTGTCTTTTCGTTTTTCAAAAATACGTCAATCTGCTGACCGACCGGTGCCGGCAATTCTTTCTTGAGATAGTCAAGGACAAGTTCAACAGCCATCCTGGCCATCTCCTCAGAGAGACCAGTCTTTTGAGCAACAAGTTTGACGAGTTTTTCCATAGGCACCTCCAAAAATAAGGAAGAATTTCGTAACTGTTCAGTCTTGCATCAAAACTGTTGGGTATGTCATTGCGAGGAGCGTTCTTTGCGACGAAGCAATCCCCAAGCGGTCAATCTGGCCTGATAAGTGGGAGATTGCTTCGCCAGAAAACGGCTCGCAATGACATGGCTGAACAGTTACAGAATTTCTTTACAATCTGCGCTTATTGCGACAGATTGTTCTTAGAGAGTTTTTGGGCCAGCATGCGCCGCTCTGCCTCTGCCAATGCCAGCCGCAACTGTTCTTTATCGTTGGCCACTGCAATACCGATGGAAAGGCTAAGCGGTGTGCTGGGGTGAGAAAGATTGAAAGCCTCCACGCGGCGGTTTACCCGCATATTGATCGCCTCAATCGAAACAGAGGCGATTTCAGGCAAAAGTACTCCAAATTCGTCCCCTCCAATGCGGGCCACCACATCTTCCACGCGGAAGCAAGAAGCCAATATCTCGGCAGCATTGCGAATTAACTGATCTCCCGACAAGAACCCGCGCGTCTCATTGACTTGCTTCAAGTTATCAATATCAGCCATCAACACCGTGACCGGGAAGCGGCGCCCGCGCTCCAGGCGCGTGATTTCTTCCTGAAAATAAGAGCGATTGTAGAGGCCGGTCAGGTTGTCATGCGTGTTCAAATAAGCCACTTTTTCTTCAGCCATCCGGCCGGCTGTAATATCTTCGGCTACCCCTAAAATGCTGTGCACTTCATCATTTGCAGAACGCTCAAATGGCGTTTCGCGCACAGATACCCAGTGCCAGTTCCCATAACTGTGGCGGAGGCGGAATTCTAATTCAAGCACTTCTCCCTCGCGCGCCATGCGCAAATCCTGATAATGATCCAGAACGCGCGGTTTATCTTCGGGGTGCAATAAGGCCATCAAGGTGTCGGGGGAAAGCGTAGCGACCTGCTCCGAGGTATATCCGGCAAAGGAGAACGGCAAACGATTCAAAATCCGGAACATTCCCTGCCGAAAATCGAAGATATACATTGGATTGTCGCTGATGAGCAAAATTTTGTCCACCAGGTCAGTCTGGCGGGCCAGAGCCGCTTCCAGGCGCGAAATCTCTATCGTTTGATCCTCAGATTTCATGGAAAATGCTCCTTTCAATGCCACAAAAGCCAAATTCCCTGCGCGACCAGCAAACCGAGCAGAACCCCCCCCAGGGCTTCCAATGGAGTATGGCCGATCACCTCGCGCAATTCTTTCTGAGAAATGGGATGTCCTTTCAACAATTCAGCCACCAGCACGTTGATTTTCTGGGCCTGCATTCCCGCCTGGCGGCGGACACCGGTGGCATCATACACCACAATCATTGCAATCGCCACGGCCAGCGCAAAGAGAGGATGGTCAAACCCATGATGCAGGCCAATGGCTAACGCGGTTGAAGTAATCAACGCCGAGTGCGAACTGGGCATGCCCCCCGCAGCAAAGAATAATGCCCAATTCCATCGGCGCGAACGGAAGTAATCCAGCGGAATCTTCAGCGCTTGCGCCAGGAACCACGCTGTCAGGGCACTCCACAAGACACGGTTTTGCACAATCGTTTCAAAACTCATAAGGGCGGCTCAAATTCCTCAAATTTCTCGCCATTGAGAAGGCGGACTTTCAGTTCAGCCTGCTCCAGCAGAGCAGCACAACGCTTCACCAGCGCCTGGCCGCGAGCGAAAAGGGCTGTCGCTTCTTCAAGAGAAGAGTCGCCCGCTTCCAGTGCAGCGACCACATCTTCTAACTCAGCAAAGGCTTCTTCGTAGGTCAATTCTTCAATGGGTTTCTGTTCGGCCATACGCCTCCTTATTTGCCCACCACACGGGCATCAAATTCGCCATCCTGGACGCGAATGGACAGGTCATCGCCCGGGAGGACGGCAGAAGTTTGCATCACCAGGCGTCCATCCGATTTACGGGTGACGATAGCGTAACCGCGCGCCAACACCGCCAGCGGATTGAGTGCCCCCAAGCGGCTTTCGAGGCTCTTCAGTCGCTCCGTCGTCAGCGCCAGGCCGCGCGCCTGGGCCACTTCGAGGCGACGCGCCAGGTCATCCAGCCGCTGACGGTCTCCCTGCAAGCGCCGCGCCGGAGAAAGCAGCCGCAAACGGCTTTCGTGCCAGGCCAGTGCCTGACGTCGCTCCTCCAGTGCTGCCTGGATTTCCGTCAACAGGCTTTGTTCCATCTGAAGCAGATAGGCTTGCAGGTCGGCCCGGGTGAGCGGAGTCGCCAGTTCGGCTGCCGCCGTGGGGGTGGGAGCGCGCAGGTCAGCAGCGAAATCTACCAGGGTGAAATCGGTTTCGTGTCCAACGCCGGTAATGACGGGGGCACGTGATTCGGCCACGGCACGCACCACGCGCGCATCGTTGAAGGCCCACAGGTCTTCGATCGAGCCGCCGCCGCGAGCCAGGAGGATGACATCGGGCGCGGCTACCCGGTTCAGGGTCTGCAGCGCTGCGACGATGGCAGGCGGGGCCTCCTCCCCTTGAACGGGAGTGGGAGCAAGGATGACTTCAACCAGGGGGGAGCGTCGCCGCAGAGTATTGAGCATGTCGCGCAGGGCTGCCCCCGTCGGCGAGGTGACAATGCCAATGCGACGCGGCCGTTCGGGGATGGGCCGTTTGCGGGCCGGGTCGAACAATCCTTGGGCTTCCAGCAAGGCTTTCAGACGCAGGAATTCGGCAAAGAGCGCTCCCTCACCAAGCGGACGAAGAAGATCGGCATAAAGTTGATACTGGCCGCCGGCCTCGTAGAGGCTGATGTTGCCGTGCGCCTCCACCCGCATCCCATCTGTGGGAGCGAAGGTCAGGCGGGCGACATCGTTGCGCCACATCACACAACGCAACTGCGCCCCGGCATCTTTGAGTGTGAAATACACATGCCCGGAGGAAGGTCGCGAGAAATTAGAAATTTCCCCTTCCACCCAAATTCCTTGCAAATCGGGGGTGGACTCAAGCAAAAAGCGCAAACGACGCGTCAGGTCAGTGACAGTGTAGCGCGGAGAAGCGTCGAATAAAGCAGGTTGCATGCTTAGAGAATACCCTCAATCTGGAGGGATGTCAACATTTTCAATCCCATCAGTGAGAAGAGTTTGCGTAACGCCTCCCGCCGTCCAGCATTTTGCCTGTCTGTGCGCAGAGTTTGCAGAGATTTGTAAAGATGTCGGGTTACGACTTGCAAAATGAGCATTCTTTGCTACAATTCGAGCATGAAACGTCTCTGGGCACCCTGGCGCATGAAATTCGTCGGCAGCAAACAAAACGGCTGTGCATTTTGCGATGTGCTCCGTTCTACCGACGATGCAAAGCACTACGTGATCTGGCGGGGAGAACATGCTTTTGTGATGCTCAATTTGTACCCCTACAATACCGGTCACTTGCTGGTGATCGCCAATGCACATGTGCCATCATTTGAAAATCTTCAAGTAGCATGCCGGACAGAAATGATGGAACTGACCGTGCAGAGCATGATTGCTTTGCGCCAGGTCTATCAGCCGCACGGGTTCAACGTGGGAGCCAATATCGGCGAGGCCGCTGGTGCCGGCATCCCCGGCCATGTCCATCTCCATATCCTGCCGCGCTGGACCGGTGACGCCAGTTTCACCCTCACTCTGGCTGAGACCAAAGTCCTGCCCGAAACCCTGGAGCAGACTTACCAACGGGTACGCCAGGCATGGGAAACGTTGACTCTTAATCCATGAACACAAAAACTTAATGTTGAGGAACAATGAAGGCAGGTCACACCTCCCTTGCCCATCTTGCTTGCTATGACTACGTCATCATCGGATCTGGTTTCGGTGGCTCCGTCTCTGCCCTCCGGCTCGTTGAAAAGGGATACTCTGTCCTCGTGCTGGAGCGGGGAAAGCGCTACCGGGACCAGGATTTCCCCAAAACGAACTGGAATCTTCGCAAGTGGCTCTGGTTTCCTCCTCTGCGCTTTTTTGGCATCTTCGAAATGGATTTTTTGAACGGCGGAATTGCCATGCGAGGCAGCGGCGTGGGGGGAGGCAGCCTGATGTATGCAAACGTCCTGCTCGAGCCAGATGAGCGCTTGTTTGAGTCTCCTGCCTGGCACCACCTGGCCGACTGGAAAAACCTCCTGCGCCCGCACTACGAAACTGCCAAACGGATGCTGGGAGTAGCCACCAATCCCCGCCTGACACGGGCGGATGAAGTCCTCAAAAACATTGCCCAGGAACTCGGCACCGGGGAGAGTTTCCGGCCAGCAGAAGTCGGCATCTTCTTCGGGGAAGAAAACGTCACCGTCCCCGATCCATACTTCGGCGGAACAGGCCCGGAACGAGCAGGCTGCAACTTTTGTGGCGGTTGTATCGTCGGTTGTCGTTACAACGCAAAGAATACGCTGGTCAAGAACTATCTCTACTTTGCCGAAAAGGGAGGAGCACACATCCTGCCCGAATGCCGGGTTACCGACATCCGCCCGCTGACCGGCGACGGGAACCCGCGCGAGCAGGACGGCGCCCGCTACGAGATCGTGTACCGACGCTCGACCTCCCTCCTGAGCCGCCAATTTTCTGTGCGCGCCCGCAACGTGATTGTCTCGGCGGGTACACTGGGAACCCTGGAACTGCTCTTCCGTTGTCGCGACATCACCCGCTCCCTGCCGCGTCTCTCCCCTTGCCTGGGAGATTTGGTGCGCTCGAACAGCGAAAACCTGCAAGGCGTCGTCAGCCGCGAGAAAACAACCGATTACTCCAAAGGGATCGCCATTGGGTCAATTATCCGGGCTGATGAGCACACCTACATCGAGCCAGTGCGCTTTTCCGATGGTTCCACGTTCATTCGCGTCCTTACCGCGCCTCTGGCCGACAGCAAAACTATCCCGCTGCGGATTTTACAAACCATCTGGGGCATGCTCCGTCATCCGCTTGATTTTCTCTACGCCAGGTTTTTTGCTCCCTGGGCACGGCGGGTGACCATTCTCCTGATGATGCAGCCAGTGGAGGAACTGCTGCGCATTCGACTGGGGCGCAATTTGTTCACTCTCTTCCGGCGCGGGCTGGTCTTCAAGGCAGAGCCAGGCCGACAATTGCCGACAGGGCCAGCAATCAGCAACACCATCACGCGCCTGTTTGCTTCCAAAGTCAACGGCATTCCGCAGGCCACCTTCCTGGACAGTTTTCTCAAATTTCCCATTACGGCCCATTTGATGGGGGGCGTCCCATTTGGCCGCAACGCCGAAGAGGGCGTCATTGGACTGGATTGCCAGGTGCACAACTACCCGGGTCTGTACGTCGTAGATGGGTCCATCATGCCCGGCAATCCGGGAGTCAACCCCAGTTTGACCATCACAGCCCTGGCAGAGTATGCCATGAGCCAGATTCCGCTCAAATCGCAACATGCCGTCCAAGAGAGATGAGCCATTGATCCATTGCCTGTATGCCGACAACTCGTTGCTGGTGCTCAACAAACCGGCTGGCATCGCCTCTGTGCCCGGTGGATGGGAAGAGAGCGAAACCAGCCTGTTTGAACAGGCCGAGGCTGAATATGGCAAACTGTGGATTGTTCACCGCCTGGACAAAGTGACCAGCGGCGTGATTCTGTTTGCCCGCACAGCCGCTGCGCACCGGACCCTGAGCCTGCTTTTCGAGACCCGCGCCGTCCACAAAATGTATCATGCCGTCCTCGTCGGTATCCCGCCCTGGGAGGAACAGACCTGCCGCGCCCCCTTGCGCGCCAACGTGGGACACAGTCACCGCACAGTGGTGGACGAGAAAAAAGGCCGGGCGTCCGTAACCCGCTTCCAGGTCCGCGAACGATACGTCGCCCACGTCCTGGTCGAGGCCATGCCCGAAAGCGGACGCACGCACCAGGTCCGCGCCCACGCCGCGGCCCTCGGCTTTCCCATCCTGGGCGATTCGCTCTACGGCGCCCCGTCTTTCGGACAAGAGCATCCATTGGCTGTCTTGCAGCGCCCTGCCTTGCACGCCTATTCCCTGAGTTTTGAGTTCGAAGGCAAAGTCCATTCGTTCACTGCCCCTTATCCCCCTGATTTGGTCGAAGCATTGAATCATTTACGGGCATAAAAAAACACACCGGGAAAGCCGGTGTGTTTTTCATGCAACGTTCTGCAGCAAGGCTCAAACAATCTTGCGCGCTTCCATGTAGAAACGTTTCTCGTGCGCTTCCCCCATGGAGAACGTCTTGCGCGGCAAGGCGCCATCGAGAATAACCGTCTTGAACAGGTCAGATTTGTCCATGCCCGGCACGTAGAAGCCAACATTCCCGGCTTTGGCGCCCAGTTTGAGCACCACATCCTCGCCATGGACATAATCAATCCTGTCGGCACCACCCTCTTTGAGAAAGACATCTAGGAAGGTCTGTAAAGTGCCGACCGGCAGGTTGGAGGTCGGGTTGGCGATTTCGATAATGCCGTAGTGGACCCACCCGCCATCGCTAACCACGCCGATTGTGTGATGCGGGCCGCGCGCACGATCCACCCGCTCAATCATCTCCTCGGCACTGTTGAGGGGGGTCAGGTTGAAATTCTGGCCAAAATACTGTTGCAAAGTGGCGTAGATGTTCTTCTTCAACCCGAACAACACACGGTGAATCGGCTCAAAGGTCAGCCCTTCGTCGTGGACATTTTCGATTTCCACCAACGCATAGCGTACCGGATGGTTGAGGCCGACTTCTGGCTTCATCCGTTCCCAAACCGCCTTCGCTGTGGCCAGCGAGTGGTTGCCGTCACCCATCGCAAAGAGCAGAACCGGTTTATCGTCACTGAGGCCGTATTTGGCAGCAAAGGCTTTGGGATCTGCCAGTTGGCGCAGCGCAGCCACGACCTGATGTTCGAATTCTTCACCGACCGCATAACCGGTCAGATGGCCTGAGCCAAGCATCAGTTCAAAGTCGTACAGTTTCTGCAACCGCGCTTTGGACTCTGCGATTGGCTCGATCACTGTCCGTTTTGGATCATCAATCAAGACGAGGATGTGCGGCAATTCGAGCGATGCACCGGTGCGGATTTTCATGCGCGGAGGCAGGCGCTCGATGATCGTGCCTTCGGTGGCGCGAATCAAACTGGTTGAGCCTTTGGTGTAATCGTAATGCTCCAGGTCGAGACAAAGCATCAGGCCGCGGCGAGTCTTGCCATCCACAATCCGTTCGACGTAGATGAGACCTTCGCGTGGCTCGAGGGTGCCATCGTCGAGGTATTTGCGCATCGTGGCCTGAATCGAGGCAATTCGTTCTGCTTCGCCAGGTTGTTCCAGATACACCTCAGGCAAGATCAAATTCAAGGTCGAGGGGGCATCGCCGACAATTTCGGCTACCTTCTGCCAGTATTCGGGCTGAGAAGTAAACTGGTCACAGGCAATGACCGCCCACTTCGTCAGGTCAATCCCTGGCCTGGGCAAATAAATTTGCGGAATTTGAATGCCGATGTCTTCGTAGGTCTTCATGGTTTCCTGAATCGTGTAATGAGAATATATCTGCGAGACATTCTCGCATGGAGGCGAGAATCTCTCGCATTACAGAGTCAATTCCATCCTACCCCGAATGGGTCTTGGCAAACTCGATCAATTTTTCCGCCACTTCGGCACCCACCCGACCTTGCGCCTCTTTCGTAGCCGCGCCAATGTGCGGCGAAGCAATCACATTGTCGAGTTTGACGAGTTTCCAATCAGTCGGCGGCT
>Ga0209227_1003173_pt1 | contig 11118 bp, 10 predicted proteins | sample YNPBryantNP2012_FD_185815 | JGI IMG/M metagenome (GOLD analysis project Ga0209227, IMG submission 185815) | Anoxygenic and chlorotrophic microbial mat microbial communities from Yellowstone National Park, USA - YNP Bryant NP 2012 (SPAdes)... ...
ATCGGGCACCCGTCGATGGTGAGCGGCAAGGGAGGGGGCGAGGCCTCCCCCGCCTGCGAACGACGAGAGGGTATGAAGCGAAGGGACATGGAGCTGCCCATTCGCAAGTGAGGGGGCGCTTGCTCTCAAGGGTCTCGAGGCCCGGGGTCGATCCCTCTTCGTCCCTGGAAAGGAGCATGCCGTGGGGATCGCTGAGCGCAAGGAAAGGGAAAAGAACAAGAGGCGCCAGGACATCATCGAGGCCGCCCGGAAGGTCTTCTCCAAGAAGGGATTCATCAACGCCACCATAGACGAGATCGCCGAGGAGGCCGAGCTCTCCAAGGGTACGATCTACACCTATTTCACCAACAAGGACGAGCTGTTCGTCAGGAACATGTTGGCCGGCATCGACGACTTGGTGAAGCGACTGTCCAGTGTGGCCAAGTTGTCCATGGAGCCCGAAGAGAAACTGGATTTGATAGCTACCACTTACCACGAGTTTTACAGGGAGCAGTCCGACTACTTCAGGATGTTCATGTACCTTTTTTACGACGAGATCCGGGGGACCCTTCCGGCCGAATTGGTCAAGGAGATCAACGACAAAGCCACTTACTCATTGAAGATAGTCGCAGGCGTGGTCCAGGAGGGGATCGAAAAGGGCATCTTCAGGCCAGAAAGCCCTTGGCGAGTGGCAAACCTCATGTGGGCGGCGTTCACCGGCCTGACGCAGCTTACCATCACCAAGGAGCACCTCAACGTCCCCACCCGGAACCCAGGGGAGTGGATCAAGTTCGCCTTCGACGTGATCAAGAGGGGCATCCTCCTAAAGCCCCCCGTCGGCAAATAGGGCCTGTCCTCGGGCCTCTCCACTCCCCTCCGGCCCGGCAGAGATGAGCAGGAGGAAGGAGATGAACAGGATCAGGATCGTCATCACCGACCCACTGGTGGGACGCATGCCGGAGATCGCCAGGGAGAGGTATCCCGTCGAGTCCGAGCGCATCGATTGGGTCGTGGCTGAAAGCGGCGACGAGGCCGAGCTCATGGCCCTGGTCCCAGGGGCGGACATCATAGTCGGGGCGAGAAAAGGGCTCACGGCCAAGGTCCTGGAAAGGGCGGACAGGGCCACCTTCATCCAGCAGTGCAGCGCGGGCTACGACAACATAGACATGGCGGCGGCCGTCAGGAAGGGCCTCAAGGTATCCAATTCCGGGTCGGCGGGTGTCATCCCTGTGGCCGAGCACGCCATCATGCTCATGCTGGCCTGCGCCAAGAGCCTCCCCAAGGCACACCAGAGCATGGTGGAGGGGAGATGGATCTTCAACGAGCTTGTCAACAGGGTCTACGAGCTCTACGACAAGCTCCTGGGGATAGTGGGCATGGGACAGATAGGGACCCAGGTGGCGGTACTTGCCCATGGTCTCAAGATGAGGGTCCAGTATTACGATCCGTATCGGAAGGACACATCCGACCTGGACTTCCCGGTCAAGCCGGTATCCCTGGAAGAGCTGCTTCGGACATCGGATTTCGTCACCATCCATACCCCTCTGACCGAGGAGACCTACCACCTCATAGGCATGGATCAGCTCCGCATGATGAAGAGGAGCGCCTATCTCATCAATACGGCCAGGGGTGTGATCGTGGACGAGGAGGCCCTGGTCCAGGCCCTGGAGAAAGGGGTAATAGCGGGGGCCGGGCTGGATGTCTACGGCCGGCACATCGACGAGCCACCGCCGGACGCCAAGATCAGGAGGCTCCCCAACGTGGTCCTTACCCCCCACGTGGGAGGGGCATCGGCCGAGGACATCTTCAGGAACTTCTACGTCACCTCCCTGGACAACATCATGCGGGTCGTCAGGGGGCAGGCCCCGCTCTATGTCGTCAGTGACAGAGCCAAGGGGAGCTGAGACACCCAGGAGGTGTCCGCATTAGGGGGCAAAGGGATGGGCGATGTTGGATTCGTGGTGAGAGAGCCCCTCGGGGAGAAGCGTCATGTCATCGGGATCAGGATCCATGGTCGTGGGGGGCAGGGGGCCGTGACCTTCGCCCACATACTGGCCATGGCGGCTACCTTCGAGGGCAAGTACGGGCAGTCCTCCCAGGGTGTGGTCATAGAGCGCCGTGGCACGCCTATCGAGGGATACGCCAGGATCGGCCATCGCCCCATCGCCGAGAGGGGGATGATCACCAGCCCGGATTACGTGGTGGTCATCGATCCTTTGGTGGCCAAGGCGGTGAACGTGGAGGCCGGACTCGCCGAAGACGGGATGATCATCGCCAACCTCCCCTCGGAGTTGAAGTTCCACCACCCATGCGTCTTCCTCGATGCCACCTCCATCGCCTTGGAGGTCCTGGGGGCCCCCATCACCAACACGGTCATGCTGGGTGCCTTTGTGGCAGCCACGGGCTTAGTATCCATGGAGTCCATAGAAAAAGGGACGAGGTTCATCATGGGAAAGAAGGTCTTACCCGAGATGATCGAGAAGAACCTTCTGGCCATCCGCAGGGCCTACGAGGAGGTCAAGAGATGAGTAGCGGCAAGCTCGAGTACGTCAGGGGCGGGCACATCCACGCCTGCGCCACCTCTTTGGTCATGAAGACGGGCGGCTGGAGGGTCTTCACCCCTTGCGTGGACGAAAAGGCGTGCAATCGCTGCAAGCTCTGCGTCTGGTTCTGCCCGGAGAATTGCGTGAGCCTGACCGAGACCGCCGTGGAGATCGACTACGATTACTGCAAGGGGTGCGGGATATGCGCCCATGAATGCCCCAAACGCGCCATCGCCATGAAGAGGGAGGAAGGCCTGCCATGAAGATGTACCTTTCGGGCGCCGACAGCATCGCGCAGGCCGTGAGGCTTTGCCGCGTGGAGGTCATGTCCGCCTATCCCATAACGCCCAACACCCCTGCGTTGCAGGCCATCTACGAGCTCATCGAGCGGGGGGAGATCGACGCGGACTCGGTCAATGCCGAGTCCGAGCTCGGCTCCATGTTGATCTGCGCCGGAGCGGCTGCGGTGGGGGTCAGGACCTTCAACTGCACAGCCGCCCAGGGCCTCGCCCTCATGAAGGAGCCGCTGTGGATGGCGTCGGGCATGGCCCTTCCCGTGGTGCTGGCCGTGGTCTCCAGACAACTGGGCTCCCCGCAGGGGCTGCTGAGCGACTTCTCCGACTGTTTCTCCGAGAGGGACGCGAGCGTCATCCAGTACGTGTGCGAGAACAACCAGGAGATCCTGGACAATCACATCATCGCCTACAAGGTCAGCGAGGACCCGAGGGTGTTGCTGCCCGCCTTCGTCGTCCTGGAAGGGTTTCGCCTCAGCCACAGCTACGAGCTCGTGGACGTCCCGGAGCAGGAGCTGGTGGATCGCTATCTGCCCCGGTACGACCCCAAACACGCCTTCGTGGACTCCGACTACCCCATAAGCCAGGGGGGAGGCGCCTTCGCCCATTACTACGGGCTCAAGTTCCAGCAGTACAGGGCCATGGACGAGGCCCGAGAGGTGATCATAAAGGCCTGTGAGGAGTTCGGCAGGGTCTTCGGTCGCAACCATCCCGGGCTGGTGGAGGCCTACCGCACAGAGGACGCCGAGATGATCGTGGTCGGAATGGGGACCGTGGTCAGCATGTTGAGGGACGTCGTGGACGAATACCGGGACCGTGGGGTCCCCGTCGGCCTCTTGAAGATCCGTGTCTTCAGGCCCTTCCCGGAGGAGGAGGTGGCATCGGTCCTCGCCAATGCCCGAAAGGTCCTGGTGATAGACAGGGCGGTGACCCCGGGCAGGAGGGGCGGGATCTCCTTCGTGGAGGTGAAGTCCTCTGTGGCCAACGGCCCGTCCCACATCTCCAATTACATCATCGGCGGCAAGGACGTCAACACCAAGGAGTGCGCCGGGATAGTTCAGGAGGCCCTCGATGCTCGCGAGCCCTTCATCAAATGGCACGGACAGATCTTCGACGAGAAAGCCTCGCTCCTGACGGGCTATCCCAATTACGTGGCCCTGGTGGAGAAGGGGGAGAGACTCCTGGGGCCCAAGAAGCCCGAGGAGCCCCTGATGGCCAAGGGGACCACCGTGTGCCCGGGGTGCGTGAGCTTGGGGGCCATAAAGATGTGTCTGGAGGTCTTCGACGAAAAGACCGTGGCCACGGACAATGCGGGTTGCCTCACGGCGGCATCGACCATTTTCCCCATCACGGCATGGCGAACGCCGCACATATTCTTCACCTACAGCAACGCGGGGGCCGCGGCCAGCGGGATGGAGGTGGCATTGAAGAGGCTCGGGAAGGATATCAAGGTCTTCCTGATCGGTGGCGACGGGGGCCTCTTCGACATCGGCCTCCAGACCTTCTCGGCGGCCCTCGAGCGCGGGCACGAGATCGTCTACGTCTGCTACGACAACGAGGCGTACATGAATACGGGGGTCCAACGAAGCGGGTCCACGCCCTGGCTCGCCAAGACCAAGACCACCCCGTTCGGCAAGATCGAACGAAAGAAAAACCTCATGAAGATAGTCGAGGCCCACGGCGACGTCTATGCGGCCACGGCCTCCCCGGCCTTTCCCCAGGACCTCCGCAGGAAGCTCCAGAAGGCCAAGGAGCTGAAGAAACCGGCCTTCATTCACATCCTCTGTCCCTGCCCCACCGGGTGGGAATATCCGGAGGACGAAGGGATCGAGCTGGCCCGTCTCTCGGTGGAGACCAACTTCTTCCCCCTCTACGAATACGACAACGGCGTGATCACGGTGCGCAAGTCGGGCAAGAAACCCAAGCCCGTCGAGGCCTATCTCAAGAGGCAGGGGCGTTTCAGGCACCTCACCGATGAGCAGATCGCCGAGATCCAAAGGCAGGTGGAGCGGGACTATCGGGAGCTCCTGAGAAGGGAGGAGATGAGCAGGCAGCTTTAGTGCGTCCACCCTTCCCCTCTGTGGTGGGCGCAAAACGGCCACACGAGATCGGCAGCAAGGAGGTGGCGAGATGGGTTCTGTGGATTGGGGCGACATGACCCTGGCAGAGGCGCTGGATCGGACCGTCGAGAGGTTCCCCGACCGCCCCGGCATCATCTTCAAAGGGGCGAGGATCACTTACGCGGAGATGAGGCGCAACATCGACACCCTCGCCAAGGCCCTCCTCAAGTCCGGGCTGCAGAAGGGCGACAAGGTCGCCATAATGATGCAGAACTGCCCGGAGTGGGTCTTCGTGCGCGACGCGGTCATCCGGGCCGGCGGGTGGTGGGTCCCCATCAACACCCGATACAAGTCCTCGGAGCTCGAATACATCCTCAAGAACTCGGATGCCACGCATCTGTTCCTCACGGACCAGTTCCTGAACATAGACCTGATGGGGCTGCTCCTCAGCGTCTGCCCAGAGCTCCCTCTGTCAGAGCCTGGGAATCTTCGGCTGGAAAAGCTCCCCATGCTCAGGACCGTGGTCTGCCTGAGCGAGAAGAGTTACAAGGGGGTCATTCGTTACAAGGATTTCTTGGAGACCGGCCGCGACTACCCCGACAGGGAGCTCGAGCGGGCCAAGGGATCCATCAGGCCGGACGATATAGCCAACCTCAACTACACATCCGGGACGACCGGGTTCCCCAAGGGTGTCATGACGCGCCACTCCCAGTACTTGAAGGCCATGGCCGCCATGGCCGAGCGTTTCGGCACCACGGAGGAGGATCGCGTCCTGCTCCCTGCCCCCATGTTCACCAACATCGGCAACCTCACCGGGATCATCCAGAGCGAGATGTTCGGGGCCCCCATGGTGATCCTCGAGTATTTCGACACCCCTCAGGTCCTCAAGGCCATAAAGGAGGAGCGCTGCAGCATCTTCACAGGCGCCCCGGCCATGTACACCATGATCATGGAACACCCGGACTTCAGGAGCGAGGACGTCAAGTCCATGCGCACGGGGATCATAGGGGGAGCCCCGTTCTCGCCTCAACTGGTCCAGCAGATCTGGGACAAGATCGGGATGAAGATCTTCTCCGCCTACGGCATGACGGAGAACTCGGCCATAACGACCATGAGCGAGGTGGACGACCCCCCCGAGCTCATCGCCAACACCTGCGGCAGGCTCCTCTTCAAGGACTGCCAGATGAAGATCGTGGACCCAGGCACCGAGGAGGAAGTGCCGCCCAACAAGGTTGGGGAGATCCGGACCAAAGGGTGGCTCGTCACCCCAGGCTATTACAAGATGCCCGAGGAGACGGCCAAGAGCCTCGACAAGAACGGCTGGTTCAAGACGGGGGATCTCGGCACCGTCGACGAGAAGGGTTACCTGAGGGTGACGGGAAGGCTCAAGGACATGATCATATCGGGCGGGTTGAACATCGATCCGGTGGAGATCGAGAACCTCATCGCCACCCACGACTCCGTGGCCATGGCCCAGGTGGTGGGAATTCCGGATCACCGCTTGGGCGAGGTGGTGATGGCCTTCGTCAAGCCCAAGGAAGGCAAGAGGGTGACGGAGGAAGAGATCATAGAATACTGCCGGGGGAAGATCGCCAACTACAAGGTGCCCAAGGCCGTGAGGCTCACCGAGGAATTCCCCCTGAACCCCATGGGAAAGATCCAGAAGTTCAAACTCAGGGAGATGGCGCAGGGGCAAGGGTGAGGAGGTGTCACCCCCATCCATAGGGTCGAAGGCCGGCACGGCCGGATTAGGAGGGACAGGATGGACCCTCTTTGCCAGGATTACAGGCAGATCTATGCCCGACGGCATGAGATCGCCAACAGGCTGAGATCCGAGGGCAAGAGGATCCTCGGATACTTCACCGTCCACGTGCCCGAGGAGATCATCCATGCCTCAGGCATGATCCCCGTCCGCATGCGCGGCCACGCCGAGGCGGTCAAGAGCGCCTCTTTGTGCCTGAACGACTTCGTGTGCTCTTACGCGAAGACATGCCTGGATCTCGGGCTCCAGGGCACGTACAACTACCTCGATGGGATAGTCTTCGCCAAGACTTGCGACGTGATGCGCAACCTCTACGCCATCTGGCTTAGCAACGTCAGCCTCCCTTACAGTTGGTTTCTCCCCCTTCCCGCCTCGGACGGTGACGAGGCGGTGGAGTGCTTTCGGAAGGATCTGGAGGAGTTCGCGCGTTCCCTGGAGGCACACACGGGCCGGACGGTGGACCATGCCTCGTTGCGCAGATCCATAGGGCTCTACAACCAAAACCGAAACCTGCTCAGAAGGCTCTATGCCCTGCGTGCGGAAGATCCCCCTCAGGTCTCGGGAAGCGATGCCACGGCCATGGCCATGGCCGGGCTGGTCATCCCCAGGGAGGCCCACAACCGACTCCTGGAGGAATTCCTCGCCGGCATCCGGAGACAGAACGATAGGGCCGGAAAGAGGCCGAGGCTCTTCATGTACGGCAACAGCTTCGAGTCCCTGGAGATCATAGAGGCCCTGGAGAGGGCCGGGGCCGACGTGGTGATGGACTATCTGGAGATCGGCCTCCAGTACTTCTGGCAGGACGTGGCCGAAGACGGGGATCCCCTCCGGGCCTTGGCCGCGAGGTATACCAGGGGGATCCCTGCGCCGTGGCACACCGCCTTCGACCGGATGAAGGGAGTTATCGCCGGGTGGCTCGAGCAGTACCGCGTCGGAGGGGTGGTCGCGGTGGTGCAGAAATACTGCGACACTTATCTCTACGACATCCCGGATATGGAGAAGACCCTCCAGGGGATGGGGATACCGTTTCTCATGATCGAACAGGACGACTCGACCCGGGCCACGGGGCAGCTGATGACCCGGATCGAGGCCTTCGTGGAGATGATCTCGTGAGCGAGAAGCTGGCCGTCTATCCGAAGCTGGGCGAGCTCCAGGAGCGCTACTACAAGGAGCTCTTCGAGGCGTCTTCCCAGGGCAGGCCCGTGGCGTGGATCACCTCCATGGCGCCCATCGAGATCCTTTACGCCATGGACGTCTTCCCGGTCATGCCGGAGAACTACGCGGCACTCTGTGCATCGAGGCGCCTGGGGGTGGAGCTGTGCGAGGCCGCCGAGGCGATGGGCTATTCCGGGGACCTTTGCTCCTATGCCAAGAACACCTTCGGTTCCATGGCCAAGGGGACCGGTCCCTTCGATGGCAAGGGCCTCCCCAGGCCTGACCTCCTGATCGCTACGGGCTCCGCCTGTTCCACCCATATCAAATGGTTCCAGGCCATGAGCCGGTATTACGGAGCGCCCTTACTGATGGTGGACGCGGTATACTCCGTGGACGGCGATCTGAAGCCCCACCACCTGGACTACTTCGCGAGACAGCTCGAGGCGCATGTGGAGGAGATCTCCCGTCACACAGGCCACCCATTCGACATGGACAGGCTCCAGGAGGTGGTGGCCATATCGGACCGCACGAGCGAGCTTTGGTACGAGTTCTCCGAGCTGCGGGGCCGGATCCCCACCCCTGTGGGGGCCATCGATGTCTTCACCATGATGTTTCCGCTTGTCACCTTGTGCGGCAAGCCGGAGGCGATCGGTTTCTACGAGGAACTGGTGGATGAGGTCCGCCAAAGGGTGGAAAAGGGGATCGGGGTGGTGCCCGTCGAGAGGGTCCGTCTCATGTGGGACATCTTTCCCATTTGGTACAACCTAAAGCTTTTCATGCACTTCGAATCCAGAGGCGCGGTCTTCGTGACGGACCTCTACGCCGATGCCTTCGCAGGGAGGCTGGACCCGTCTAGGCCTTTCGAGAGCCTTGCGAGGCGCTACCTCAACGACTTTTTGAGGTCCGGGGTGAGGACCCGGTTCGAGATCTACAGGAAGAGGGCCGTGGATTACAAGGTGCAGGGTGCGGTCTTCCACTCCAACCGCTGCTGCAGGTATTTCACCATGGGGCAGTTGGACGTGGCCCGGCTCCTCAGGCAGGATCTGAACCTACCCATTCTTTTTTTGGACGCGGACATGGCCGACCCCAGGGTCTACGACGACGCGAGGTTGAGGGCCAAGATAGACGCCTTTCTGGAGATGTTCGAGGCGTAGCCCGGTAGAGATCGAAGCGAGGCGAAACCGCCAAGGCCCGGAGCCTACGGATGTCGAGACGTCCCAAACTCCACTTCGAGGATCTCAGAGAGGGGATGGAGATCCCCCCGGTGACCTACGGACCCATGGATCGGTATGCTTACATCTCCGTGGCGATCATCCTTCGAGACACAAACCCGATCCATCTCGATCGCGGGTACGCCCAGGAGCGCGGGCTGCCGGACGTGATCCAACAGGGGCCGCTGAGCGAGGCCTACCTCATACGCTTCCTCACGGAGTGGCTCCATAGGCCCTGGGACCTCCGAAGGACGAGGATCCGCTTTGTGGCCAACGTGTTTCCCGGCGACACCCTCACCTGCAAGGGGACCGTCGAGCGCCTTTACAGGAAGGACGGAGAGCCGCTGGTAGATTGCGCCATCTGGCAGGAGAACCAGAACGGGGAGAAGACACTTGTGGGCGATGCTACCTTCACATTGCCAGAGCTTGGACATGATCAGGCATGTGCAGGCACGGTAAGGGCAAGCTGACCTTGGAGGGACCCAAATCTATGGACTTCGATCTGACCGATGAGCAGAACATGCTGAGGGACACACTGGAGAAATTCGTCAAGAAGGAGTGTCCGCGAGAGTACTGTCGCCAGATAGACGAGGAGGAGAGGTTCCCATCCGAGGTATTCGCCAAGATGGCGGAGCTAGGATGGCTCGCCCTCCCCTTCCCGGAGGAATACGGGGGATATGGTGGCGGGATCATCGACCAGCTCCTGATCACAGAGGAGCTCTCCAAGGCATCGGCCTCCATAGGGCTCTCTTACTTCATGTCGGTCTGCTTCGGCGGCAAATCCATAGAGTTCTTCGGCAGCGAGGAGCAAAAGCGCTACTACCTGCCCAGGCTCTTCTCCGGGCAGAGCATGTTCGCCCTGGCCATGACAGAACCCGGGGGCGGCACAGACGTCCTCGGGGCGCTCAGGACAACCGCCGCGAGGAAGGGCGAAGGATATATCGTCAACGGCCAGAAGATGTTCATCACCTCCGCCCACGTGGCCCAGCACCTCATCACCCTGGTCAAGACCGATCCTCACGCCAGGAAGAAGTCCGATGGATGCTCCATCTTGATCATCGACAACGACGCACCGGGGGTGCAGTTGCGGCGTCTCAAGAAGCTCGGGATCAAGGCGACCGGGACCAACGAGGTCTATTTCGACGGCGTGGAGGTCCCGGCAAACGCCCTGCTGGGGACCGAGAACAGGGGCTGGTACCACCTGACAGACACCTTGAACAACGAGCGCGTCTTGGCGGCTGGCGTGGCCCTGGGCGTGGCGAGGGCCGCCTTCGAGGACGCCTTGCAGTACTCCAAGGAGCGGGTGGCCTTCGGTAAGCCCATCGGGGCCTTTCAGGTTATCCAGCACTACCTGGCCGATATGGCTACGGGCATCGAGATGGCCAGATTGCTCGCCTACAAGGCCGCCTGGCTGCAGACCCAGAAGAGGCCCAACGAACGCGAATCCACCATGGCCAAGCTGGCCGCTGCCGACGTCGGCTTCAAGGCGGCCACCCTCGGGATGCGCATCATGGGCGGGTATGGTTACATGATGGAGTTCGACATGCAGCGCTATTTCCGGGATGTATGGCTCTTTGCCTTCGGCCCTGTCTCGCAGGAGATGGCCAGGAACTTCATCGCCATGAGCTACGGCCTGCCTCGGTCGTACTGAAGGAGGACAGGGGATGAACATCGGGGACATCACCTCCCTCAACGCCTTTCGTCGTCCCAGGGCCGACGCCATCGTGGATGTCACCACCAGCCGCAGGATCCCTTTTCAGGCCCTGGACGAACGGGTGAACCGCTTGGCGCACTCGATGAGGCAGGTCCTCGGCCTGAACCAGGGAGACCGGGTCGCCATACTCTCCAGGAACTGCATCGAGTATGCCGAGATCTTCTTTGCGGCGGCCAAGTCCGGCACCGTGGCCCAGCCTCTCAACTGGAGGCTCTCCCCGGAGGAGATGGGGAGGATCTTGAGGGACGGCGATCCAGCCGTCGTGATCTTCAACCAGGAGTTCGACAAGGAGGTAGAGGAGCTCCAGCGACAGGTAGACATACCCTCGTGGGTGAGCTTCAGGCCCGGCGAGCCCTCACCTTACGAGGAGCTGCTCGAACGCGGCTCTCCCGAAGAGCCGG
>Ga0209227_1003178_pt1 | contig 11105 bp, 12 predicted proteins | sample YNPBryantNP2012_FD_185815 | JGI IMG/M metagenome (GOLD analysis project Ga0209227, IMG submission 185815) | Anoxygenic and chlorotrophic microbial mat microbial communities from Yellowstone National Park, USA - YNP Bryant NP 2012 (SPAdes)... ...
CATTGCCACCATCCTCAATTGGAGTGGCAATAAGCATAGCCGTTTCTGGCTTCGGTTGGTAAGGTGCAAAATCTTGCAATCTGAGGCCGTTTTTCACGATTCGCTCGCCAGTTGCACAAAAGTTAGGTTAAAGTGTCAACCTGCTCTGAACCATCGCAAAAATTTTATTTCTCTACCGAACGGTCGGTAGAGAAGAAAATCACTTTCTTCTGATGACTCGGGGCTTTGCCATCAAAGGTCACCTGCCGAATTCTCTGGAAAATCCGCCCGGCTACGGCTTGTGAATCCGCCTCTCCCCCGACAGGCTGGAAAGCCCGCACTACAACCGCCCATCATCCACTCCGCGGTCTGCGGTCCGCCGTCCGCGGTCCATTGCAGGCTCGAAAGCCCATGCTGCTATGACTATCGCCGCCAGATCAGATAACCGACCATCATGCGCAACAGGCCGAACGTCAGCAGCGCCCTGGAAATGCCGACCCAATCGCCGAAGGCCGGGCCGATCAACGAACCCAGCAACACCGCCGCGTTCAGGTTCAGGTTATACCATGCCAGATGGGCCGGGCGATCTTCGGCAGGGATGTTTTCCAACATGTAGTTTCCATAGGCGCCACCAGCCAGCGCCCAGAAACAACCTCCAATCACCGAGATCACGTAATACTGCCAGACGTGCGTGGAAAACGAAAGCAGGAAAGGATACAGCCCCATCCCTGCTATCCCCAGCCCGGTCAGGCGTTTGTGCCCCAATCGGCTCACCCAGCGGTTTAATTGCGTTGAATTCAGCATCACGGTCACATAGAAAAGCGCGGTGCCAATCCCGATCTGATCATCCCCCAGATGCAAGTGGTTCACGATATAGAGCGGAAAAAGCGGGATCGCCAGATATTGAACCAGGTGGAAAAGCGTCAGGTCAAGGAGGACTCTGGCAAAAGGAGAGCGCCAGATGTCAAAGCGCAGGCGCTCCATCCATCCTTGCTTTTTGGAAGGAAATTCTACGCTTTTTGCTGGATTCTGGCCTGGATGGATAAAGAAAAGGTGTAAACTACTCATCAGCGCGCCAAACGCCCCCAGCCCAAAGACAATCTGATAGCCAGGGGGAAAAGCGACGTGCTTCAAAATGTAACCGCCGAGCAGCGTGCTCAGGATAAAGCTCAGCGAAAAAACAGCGTTGCGCATCCCTACCACATGGGCGCGCCATTCCTCCGGCACCGCAGCAGCGAACAGCGCATTAAACCCCACCGCCAGCGGTGTCAGCGGAATCGCCATGAGCAGGGAGAGCCAGATCAACGCCTGAATCTGCCCGGAAGGTGAAAACAACCAGGGGAGAAAGATGAAGAGAATATAACCGAGACGATAAACCACAGAGGTCGAGAAAACCGCCAGGCGAATGTCACGATTTTCCAGCCAGCGACCGGCTGGCAAGGTAAAAATCAGGTTGACCATCGCCGGCAGGGATGCCATCAGCCCTATCTGAACACCACTGGCGCCCAGGCGGGCGGCATAGACGTTGAGAAACGTCAGCGTGGTGCCATTGAGCAACCCGAACCACCCAATATCCAGGTAAAGGTGCAGGAACGTTTTGCGAAGGGATTCAGGGTAACGTCGCCACATGGGGCTATTTTAGCAAGTTACACGCCATTTCCCAAATTGCATCGAACATCTCCGCAGTCAGACGACCGGTGCGCGTGTTTTGCTGGCTGGGATGATAAGAGGCCAGCAGCCACGGCGTCCGCGGCAAGCCTGGGAGCGAATATTTCGCCCCATGTGCGAAGGGGTAATCCGTCACGCGACATCCCGCCAGACGCAAGACCTGCTCAAAGGCGATGCGCCCCAGGGCAACGATCCCTTCGGGCTGCAAGATTTCCAGCTCGCGTTGCAGATAAGGCAGGCAGTTCTCCAGCTCCTCTCCCAGCGGCCGGTTCTGCGGCGGGACACAGCGGCATACTGCCGTGATGTATACCCCGCGCAGTTCCAGACCATCCTGGGAATGCGCAGCCCATGGTTGAGTGGCAAAGCCGGCACGATAGAGCGCCGGGTAGAGAAAATCGCCGGAGGCATCACCCGTAAACATCCGCCCGGTACGATTTGAGCCGTGCGCGCCTGGCGCCAGGCCGACAATGACCAGGCGCGCGGCAGCATCTCCGAAGCCGGGCACCGGCCTGCCCCAGTATTCCCATTCCCGATAGGCACGCCGCTTCTGCTGGGCTACCTTCTCTCGCCAGGCAACCAGCCGCGGACATTTGCGACAGTTCACCAGTTCTTCATTGAGCGCTTTTAATTCACTTCGCTGAGACATAAAAATCCTGCGCGGTAGAGTATGGCCATGCGTTTGTGGATTGGCAGGTGATAATAGTCTACCATGAAGTTCCGCCCAGTGTGCGATTCTGCGAGCGGCGCGTTCGTGATAAAATCCAACAGAGCACCCCTTCGAGGGCGTATTTGTCTCATGCGTTTTGATGTTTTCACCCTTTTCCCCGAGGTATTTCCTGCCTATCTTGGGAGTAGCATCCTGCAGCGGGCCCAGGAGCGAGGAATCCTGGAAGTGCATCTGCACAACCTGCGTGATTACGCGCGCGACCGCCACCGCACGACCGATGACCTTCCTTATGGGGGCGGCGGAGGGATGGTCATGAAGCCGGAGCCGATCTTTGAGGCAGTGGAGACGGTGCTCGGCGGCCACCCCTTCCCTCCATGTCCCATCATCCTGCTCACCCCTCAGGGACGGTTATTCACCCAGAAAGTCGCCATGGAGCTGGCCACCCATCCGCGCCTGGCGCTGATCTGCGGACGTTACGAAGGGGTGGATGAGCGCGTGCGGGAACACCTGGTCACCGATGAGATTTCGATAGGCGATTTTGTGCTCACCGGCGGGGAACTGGCAGCGCTGGTGATCATAGACGCCGTCACTCGCCTGTTGCCCGGCGTCCTGGGCGATCCAGATGGCGCCTGGGATGATTCCCATGCCAGCGGCTTGCTGGAATATCCCCATTACACGCGGCCGGTCGAATTTCGGGGATGGCGCGTCCCGGAGGTGCTGCTTTCGGGGAATCATGCGGCGATTGCCCGCTGGCGCCGAAAAGAGGCCTTACGGCGCACGCTCTTGCGCCGCCCCGATCTTCTGGCCTCTGCGCCTTTGAGCGAAGAGGATTGGCGGTTGCTGGCAGAATTAAAGCAAGAGCTTGAAGATCGAGAAGCCGGCTGAGTTCTTTTCCGTCCGCTGGGAATCCGTATCCTTGCGAGGCGACAAAGGCAGCGAAGCGATCTCAAGTTCCCCCTGTGAGATTCGCGAGCGGATTGCTTCGGCGGCTGTCGCGACCTGGCAAGGATAGCGGGCGGGTAATTCCATCCTTCGTCTGTGATCGCCCTTCATTTCCCATCCCTTCTGGAGGTGCCCTGTGTCTCCCCGTTTTTCCTACTTCAAAATCTTTCTGCTTGGGAGCGGCTTCTTTGGCGTGAGCGTCGTATGGGGCGTTTACAACGCGTTCGTGCCCATCTTCCTGGCCGAGCGTTTCTCCTTACCCCCTGCGATCATCGGCTTTTTCATGACGCTGGACAACATCGCGGCGCTCTTCATCCAGCCCCCAGTGGGCGCCTGGTCGGATCGCCTGCAAACGCCCCTCGGTCGGCGATTGCCGTTTTTGCTGATCGGCGCGCCGATCTCGGCGCTCGCCTTTGGCCTGATCCCGCTCGCCACCGCACTGCCTCTTTTTGTCGCCTGCACTTCGACCCTGCTGCTGAGCATGGCCTTCTGGCGCACGCCCGTCGTTGCCCTGATGCCCGACATCACGCCTTCCCCCTATCGCTCCCAGGCCAATGGGATCGTGAATTTCATGGGAGGCGTGGGCGCAATCTTCTCCTTCCTGCTGGGTGGTGCGTTGTATCGGCTGAATCCGAGTTACCCTTTCTGGATGGGGTCGGGGCTGGTCATCCTGGCCTTGCTTCTGGTACTGCTTTTCATCCGCGAGCCAAAGGAGATCGAAGCCACAGAGCAGCAGCCGGGGATGTGGCAAAGTCTGCAGGAGGTGCTCAGCGATCAAGATAAAAGCGCGCTGCGCCTGTTCCTGGCGATCTTCTTCTGGTTCCTGGGGTTCACAGCGATTGAGGCGTTCTTCACCCTTTACGCCAAGAATCATCTCGGCCTGGACGAGGCCGATGGCAGCCGCCTGCTGGGGCATCTTTCGCTGTTTTTTGTGCTCTTTGCCCTGCTGGCGGGGATCATCGGGGCGAAGATCGGACGACGGCGCACGATCAGCCTGGGATTGGGGTTGCTGGTGCTCGTGCTCCTCACTATCTTTTTCCTGCCGCCGGCCACGCTGACGACGGTGGTGGGAAAACTGCCTGTCCTGGGCACGATTCCCATCCTGAGCCTGCTCCTGATGGCCGGCGGAACAGGCTGGGCGCTGATCAACATCAACTCGTTGCCGATGGTCGTTGATCTGACCGATGCCTCTCGCATCGGCACCTACACCGGGCTGTACTACCTGTTTTCCACCCTTTCGGCAATCGCCGGGCCGAACGTCAACGGCCTGGTCATCCAGTTAACGGGGCGGAACTATAACGTGATCATGCTCCTGGCGCCGCTTTTCATGCTGATTGCCTTCGGGCTGATGTGGGGTGTGCGGCGCGGTGAAGCCCAAACAGGAGGGAAGTGATGCGCGCGGAGGTGGTTTCCATTCACATTGCACCTGAAGCCGGCGCTCCGATGCAGGCGGTCACCGAAATAGAGGCAGTGGCCGGGAAAGGGCTGAGGGGCGATCGCTATTTTTCCCGGCACGGTACCTACTCCGGCAAGCATGACCTTTCCCGGCAGGTAACGCTGATCGAGATGGAAGCGCTGGAGGCGCTGGCTCGCGATTACCACATTTCGTTGCTCCCCATCGAAAGCCGGCGGAACATCGCCACGCGCGGCGTGGCCTTGAACCATCTGGTGGGAAAGCGCTTTCGCGTCGGCGAGGCGCTGCTTTTGGGGATGGAATTATGTGAGCCATGCGGCTACCTGGAACAGAAGAGCGGGAAACCGGTTCGCCTGGGATTGATCCATCGCGGCGGATTGCGGGCACAAATCCTTGAAAGCGGTCGCATTCGCGTGGGCGACCCGGTTGAGGTGCTGGAAGCGTGAAATTCTGGCGCTGGCTATTCTGGATGGCGCTGCTGCTGGCCGCCTGTGCGCCCTCTTTTCAGGATTGTCCACGGTCGGAGGTGCGATGCGCCGTGCTGCTGATGCATCCCTGGGAAGAGGGGACGCTCAGCCGCCAGACCTGGAACGCGCTGCAAGCGGCGCAACAGGCCGGGCAGTTACAGGGGGCCTGGAAAGTGATCGTTCGGGATGCGCGGGATCGCGAACGTGAACTGCGCTGGATGGCCGAACAGGGCATAGACCTGATCATCACGCTCAGCCCATCCTGGCAAGAGGAAACGCAACGCGTGGCGCGCCAGTTCCCTCAGGCTCGCTTCATCGCTCTGGATCAATCCCCACCCCCGCAGGCCCTGGCCAATCTGACGCTGATCCTTATCCCCTACGATCAACTGGGCTTTCTGGCCGGCGCGCTGGCAGCGCGGGTGACGCACACGCGACGGGTGGCCGCCATCTGTGAAGCGGATTTTATCGCCTCGGTTCGAGAGGCCTGTGATGGATTTGTGCACGGCGCCGGCTTTGCGGATGCAAACGTCTTTGTCTACCGGGAACACCGCCAGGGAAGCCCGGATCGCCTGTTTCAGGATGAAAAATGGGGACGCCAGACGGCAGATAAATTTGTCCGCCAGGGGGCAGATGTGGTTTTCGCCTACGGCGAGGCGACCGGCGAGGCGGCGCTGGAACAGGCCGCCCTGGAGCAGGCATGGGTCATCGGGATCCGGGAAGACCTGTACGACGCATTGCCGCGGGTGCGGCAGCGCCTCATCGGCGCGGCGTTGCCCCAGGTCGAGGAATTGATTGCGAACCTGATGGCAAGGGCTGCCGGCACTTCCTGGCCTGCGACCGCGAGAGCCGGCCTGATGTGGGCGCCTTTCCGTGGCTACGGCGAATCTTTACCCCTTTCTTTGCGGAGCGAGATGGAGCTTTTGCGCCTGCAACTTCAGGCCGGGACGATCCAGACGGGGGTTGCGCCTTAGCCAGAAGCGCACGGAGCGAGCGGAGTTCGTCCGGGGTCAGATAGCGCCAGCGACCAGGCTCTAACCCTTCCAGCGTTAAAGGGCCAATCGCCACGCGCACCAGGCGCAGGGTGGGCAGGCCCACCGCCGCCGTCATGTGGCGTATCTGCCGCTTCTTGCCCTCCCGCAGGCGAATTTCCAGCCAGGTCGTGGGGCCATGAGGCGTGACCGGTTTCGGACGTGGAGGTAGAGAGGGTTCAGGGATGATGCGGACTTCCGCCGGCTGCGTGCGGTAGCCGCGGATCACCACACCGTTGCGCAGTTTCTCCAGCGCCTCTTCGCTGGGGACGCCCTCCACCAGCACATAGTAGGTTTTGGGGAGATGGTAGCGAGGATGCGTCAGGCGATGAATCAAGTCGCCATCGTCGGTCAGCAGGAGCAGCCCTTCGGACTCGCGATCCAGTCGCCCGGCAGCATAGACGTTCGGGAGCGGAATGCAGGCTTTGAGGGTGGGGTGACCGGTGCCTTCATCGGTAAACGTGGAGAGCATCCCGTAGGGCTTGTAGAAGAGGAGGGTGGGCATCTACTTTTTCAGGCGGGCAATTCCATTCAGAAGCAGGGTGAGCAGGATAGAAAGCAACAGCGAGGTGGCCAGGGGAAAGTAGAAGGTGAAGTTTTCCCCTTCAATGCGAATATCCCCCGGCAGACGGCCAAGGGGCAGGTTGAAGCGGCTCAGGAGATAAAGCCCGGCCGCAATCAGCATGAACATCAGACCGACGAAGAACAGTAAACGCGCCAGGTTCTCCATCAGACCTCCGGTGTGAAAATGAGAATAGTGGACAGTGAAGCAGCGGGCAGGTACGCAGCGCATACGCTGCCCCTTCTGGAATAATTTTACCGCCTGCCTCGAAAGGAGAGGGAGCCATGGTGACGCCGAGATTGCCCTGACGCTTTGGATGTGAGCTTCAGCGGCGGCGCGGGGTCGGATGCTACAACAGTTTCCCCTGCCTGGCCCGCAGAGGCAGGCTGGAGGCTTTTTCTTTCAACCAGTCAGGCAAGCGCGTCGGCGGTTCTTGAAAGGGATGGGGGAAGGGCAGCGCGCCTTTCTCCAGCAGCCGCCGGTTGCCTTCAGGCATGGCGGGGTGTTCCAGCACGAAGAGCGGCAGCCAGCCGTGTTTGAGGGCTTCGGTTGCGCCGGCCCAGGTGCCGCCCGTCTCGGCTTCGGCAGCGACGACGATGGCGTAATCCGCCAGACAGTAGATGAGCCGGTTGCGCCCCATGGCCGCGCCGACGGAGAATCCGGCTTCGGGGTGATACGGCGTGAGCAGGCAAAGATCGCCTCGCGCCAGCGCTGCCTGCTGCGCCTTGACCGCCCGCGTCAGGCTATCGGCCAGCACGCCGACCGCCGTCCCTCGCGCTTCGAGCGCTGCCGCCATGCTGATGGAGTCCACACCGCGCGCCCCGCCCGAATACAGCACCATCCCGGAAAGCCCACAGGCATTCCCCAACCAGGCGGCGCATTCCTGCCCGGCTTCGTCCAGATGCCGCGAACCGACCACGGCAATGCCGGGCTGCCCGAGCAGGGCTTTCTCACCGGCATAGAACAGTACCGGCGGCGCAGCCTCTTTCAGCCGCAGGAGATACTTTTCGGGGTAGTCGGCATCGGCGCGGGTGAGGGGGAAAATGCCCAGGGATGCAAGACGGTATAGGCTAGGTTGGATGTCGCGGGATAGGAGAGAGGAGATGCGAGTTGCAAGTTGTTGGTCGAGATCGAGTTTGGAGTGCAGATCAGACTTGGAAAGAGCTGGCAGGTCGGAGGTTTGGAGCGAGGCGGCGTGCAATTTCCGCGTGAGGGCATTCCACTCGCGCCCGGTCAACGGCTTGAGCGAGTCATCGTCCAGGGCAAGGGAGGAGCAGAGAAGCAGGAGGGTGAGGGAGTCTGGAGAGATGTTCATGGAATACTTCTTCGGTGCGCAGGCGAGCCATGTGCAGGCGGATGCCTGTCAGACGGCGCGAGGCGGTGCGCGGCACGGTCAGGAGCCTGCCACAAATGACAAAAAGTGGCTATTTTTGTAGTTTCAGGCCGCTGCCACCTGGCGGGGAAGTTCGTCCCAAAGGAGATTATCCAGCAAACGGCCTGTTTGTTTTTTGCGGGTACCTCCCCACTGCTTGAAGAAAAAGGGAATAGCCGCACGTACGCACTGATCACGGATCTCACGCACCCATTCAGCCCGAATCGCTCGGGCATGGGGACCGGATTCGCCGCCAACAATGACCCAGTGGATTCCTTCCAGGTTCAGGTTGGGAAGAGGTCCCAAAAGCGGCTCAGCAGAGATGAATTTGATGACTGCGCCGGTCTGGCGCAACAGGTCAATGCGGTAGGTATAGTCGCTATTTTCCACGCTGACGCCCATCCAGACGTTCTCCGGCCATTCCAGATAGGGGTCAAGTTCGAGAAGGCGTTCGGCGCGCTTGGTCAAGACTTGAAATTGATGCCAGTGGGCGCGTTTCATCACATCGAAAATGCGCTGGATGAATTCCAAAGGCACGTCTTTGTGAAAGAGGTCGCTCATGGAGTTGACAAAGATCATTTGGGGCTTTGTCCACTGAAGCGGGTCTTCCAGAACGTCTGGGTGCAGGGTTAATTTGAAGCCGTTGCGATACTTTTCCAACCCCATGGCTTGCAGGCGTTTTGCCATGCGCTCGGCGTAGCAGTTTTTACAACCTGGGCTGACTTTGGTACAACCGGTAAGGGGGTTCCAGGTGGATTCAGTCCATTCGATTTTTGAGGTGGCCATAAAGCCTCCTTTTTCAACTATTTTAGCATATTTGTTCTGTATTTAAAGCAATCGAATCTGCCCATTTGGTAATTTGCGAGTCACGTCTTTCCAGAATTTATTTCCTAACTCATGTTTACTTACGAACAAAAGGCGGTACAAGGGAGCATCTTTTGAATTGGTGAAGAGAGGTTCTTCAGAAAGAGGATCTTCTATGTACCCAAAGTTTTGCAATTTGCTTTTGTAATAGTCAAGCAGGGCGCGATGTAAGAAGCGTTCTTCCCCGCGTTTGTGCTGCGAGTAAATCTGACGCCATTGCGTATCTCCAAAAAAGCGGTCTATGGCTTCAGGCGACGTTTCGGCATCGCGAGTGATTCCCATTTGCGGGTAGTAAATGATCATATCGGTACGGTAGGATGCCAGTTTGGCAACAGTTTCCCAATGCAATTCCAATCCCTGCGGGTCCAGGAAAGCCAGGTTGAGGGATTGCCATACGTTTGGGATAAATTTTTTATCTACCCGGTGGATATAATTGCATACTTTGTCTACAACCTGATTCGCGTCGCCTGTAAAAATCTGTATTTTGCTCATATCAGCCCCAAAAGCATGGCAACGTTGTTCCAGGGCTGCCGTATTAGACGAGTCGAGGTCAGCAAAAAAATAGTGGTCAAATGAACGCGGTTGGGCAAGAGCCAGGAGAGGTGAGCCATGCACGATCTTGCCGTTGTCCAGGCGGTTTCGCCCCGGGCCCGCAAACAGGTCAATGTAATGGATAGCGCGCCAATTTTGTCCACGCATGGAGAAAATGAAGCGATACAGGTATTCATTGACGAAGTGCAATTTGGTATAGGTCCAATCTCCCCCTGGCCGCATGAGGAGACCGTCATCGGTAGTTTCCAGAGAAGGGGATACACGCCTCATGAATCATCTCCTGTTTTTTAATTGCTTCTCCAAATTCGCCCCACCAACCTACCCAGCACCTCACCGCGGTGGGGCGAGAGCGCCAGTTCATACAGCAAGCCGGGAAAGCGAACGAAGGCGCTATGGACAGTTTTCTGGTCGCTCACCTTGATCTCGAGGACATAGCCTTCAGCAGTCAACTCACGCTGGATGGTGCGCAGATAGGCGCGAAAATCATAACGTTCTCTTTCCCTCTCCAGGGCAAAATCCAGGTCTTCGGAATATCGGGATGCAGCGTAGAGAAAGCGCAGGGCTGTGCCGCCGTGAAAGGCAAGCGGAATCATGGCGCCGGCGTGTTGCAGTGCACCGAGCAAGCGCGCTTGCAGGTATTCGCGCACAACATTGCGCGCCTGAAGCGGAGCAGGACTGGAGCGCGCCAGTTCAAGCAGGTATTCCTTCATAAGGCTTCGTACTCTTGCGCTTCGGCACGCGCCAGGTCCGCCACGATCCGGGCAGCCCGTTTCAATTTGGGACGGTTGCTATCTTCGGCCAGGCGCAACAGCTCGTCCAGGTGGAGGATCTCCAGGCGTTGCAGGCGCAGTTCGCGCAGGTAATCGGGGGAATCCGCACCCGCATACAGGTAAATCAGATCCAGCAGGGCTTTCTCTGGCATGGCCAGGAAGGCTTTTTGCCCCCCACCCAGTTCCACCAGGCGATAGCCATGCAGCCAGGCAGTCTGAATATGACGGAACTCGAAAACGCCAAGGGATGTCCCTTTGCGACCAGGACGCCCAGTCGTAACACTGACCGTGACCGGCGTATATTCCGGGATCAGGCCATAATAAGCGAGCGCGGACTGACAACTGACATACGAGCCAGCGACCAGCCGGTTGGCGATGAGAAAGGGATGCGGTTTAACCTTCTGAAAGGGCGGCGCCAGCGCGTACAGACCGCGCCGTAACTGGTAGAGGCGGCCCAATCGGGTCCAGCGCGCCAGTTGACGATACACCTGACGCGGGTCCACCTCGCCTGCGAGGAGCAGCGCCGTCTCGAAAACCGCTTCATCGCCGACGATCTCAAGCAGGGTGGTAAACTCCATGGCTATATGATACCATTTATGGCAACTTGATGCAATGAATTGCGAGCATGGGACAGTTGACGGTGAATTGGCGGTCTCTTACGCATCCACATGGATCGTCCGCGTCCACGTCAGTACGTTGACCTGGCGCGCGCCGTGCCGCAGCAGCAGGCGGGTGGTCTCCTCCAGCGTGGCGCCGGAATCGCACAGGTCATCTACCAGCAAAATCCGCTGACCGGCCACCTGGCCCTGGACGGCAAAGG
>Ga0209227_1003185_pt1 | contig 11087 bp, 10 predicted proteins | sample YNPBryantNP2012_FD_185815 | JGI IMG/M metagenome (GOLD analysis project Ga0209227, IMG submission 185815) | Anoxygenic and chlorotrophic microbial mat microbial communities from Yellowstone National Park, USA - YNP Bryant NP 2012 (SPAdes)... ...
GACTGCTAACGATAATTGTTGGGAGGTCTTGTTCAAAAGCGAATTGCTCTCGCAAGAAGTTTTGCAAATTAGTTTCTAGGTCTTGATCCGTTTGCAAATTTATTTTAGGTAAAGTAAGAATAGCATCTTCTTTGTCTAAAGCTATTGTTTGTTTGGAAGAATTGAAAATAAGAGCATAAAATCTTATATCTAAAAACAAATTAGACTGGTTTAATTTGGGTAGTAAATCTGTCAGCTCGATTGGCTGTAAAGACGATTCAGGCCACAGTTTTTGTTCGCTAATATTGCTGCCATCGGTGAGTTTATAGCTTGTTTCTTTGTCTGAATTAGTAATTACTTCAATAACCTGTAGAATTTGAGGTTGACCATCAATTGATACTTGAACTAATTCACCCACTTGAAAAGCTGGTTCTGGTGGATTCGATACTGACAAATTATTTGTAGAATTGTTTGTTTGGCTAGGTGTGATTACTTCAAGGGTTGGGCTAGGTTGTACATATGGTTCACGATCATTCCACCTAAGCCAAGCTTCGGTTTGTGGAAGTAAAAGTAGTGCACTATTCCTTCTAGGAATTAACTCAAAAGAGCTATAGATAACTGTTTCTGGAGTCAAAATACTGGCCAATTCTTCTCCATTTTTTAAGTTACCAGTAGTTTTGTCGTACCAAAATTCAAAGGGTTTTGGTCTAAGTTGTTGTTTAATTTTTTCCCAAGCTAAGCAAACTCCTTTTTCTTCAGCTAGAGATTCACTAACTCGATAAGTTTTGTGGCTAATCAATTGACCTACGTAATTAATCAAATCAGTTTCGTTAGTCGGTTTTAGGTGATTAACTAACTCTTCCCAATCTGCCAGTCCAATAGCAATTTTACGATACTGATTGACTAGGTTTCGGGCAGTTTCGGAAAAATTAATTTTATCTAGCAAGGCATCCAATAGTCTGACGGCCGTTTCGATGGTGTTTTGTAGCAATTCTTCGTCTAATTGATTGGTTGAGGTGAGATGGTTTTTTAGGACTATATTACCGTAGGTAGTAGTTGGTTTGGTTTGAATTTGTTTACTAAGTACAGATTCTAACGTTTTGTCACTAAGTACAAACAAATTGTGGGCATATATTTCCAAATATTTTTTTTCCCAAAATTTAGCCAACTCGGGCGTGTTTTCCGCTTCAGCGGCCAGTTTCAAAACCGATTCAACAGCAGATGACATAAGTTTCAGTTTAGCAAAAACTAGGTTTGTTGACAAGCCTAAACCAAAAGCCAGTATAACTACATTTTTTCAATATCGTCAAACTCTTTAAAACCTTAAAGTAAAGACTACTTGCCTGTTTTCATAACAAAAAATTTACTAGACACAAGCTTTTGATAAAAAGTGTTCAAGTCTATGAGTATTGTTGGTTAGTTTTAAAGTTGGAAAGTTGGTTGGCAATTCTCAAACTTGAGTTCGTCTGAATGATGGCGCAAATTGCAAGTTTTTTAATAATAAGCTTTGTTTTAAATTTATTAAAATCACAAAAGTGGAAAAACCAATTTCTAGAAACCAACTGAAGACTGGCAAAGTCAACAGAGTGGTTAACTATTGATATAGTTTACACATAAATTTACTAGTTTTAAGATCTATTTTAGACTACTCAAAAAACAGTTTTGAACAAAATTTGCTTGACAAAATAAAAAAGCCTCTTATTCTTTTTAAGAATAAAATATTGTTTATGGCTGTAGCTGTAATTAAAGTTACTGATGCAAATCAATTTAGTTCTTTGTTCAAAGAACACGAATACATTTTAGTAGATTTTTATGCTGATTGGTGTCCTCCATGCCGAATGATGTCGCCAGTGATTGAACGTTTTAGCAAAGATCCTGATCTACAGAAAATCACCTTCGTCAAAGTTAATGTAGATGAGAATCCAATGTTGGCTGTCCAGTTTGGCATTCAGGGTATACCTACTTTTATTTTATTTAAGTCAACAGTTAAGTCACAAATAGACAGTGAATCACAGAATTCAACCCAAGGTGATAATTACAAAATCATTGGTAAGTTCGTAGGTGGACAGGAGCCTTTGGGTTTTAAAACCAAATTGCTAGAAGCTGTAAAATAAACCAGCTTAGTAGTTGGTTTCATTTCGGTTTTTTGATTTTTTACTTTTGACTAAAGTGGTACAATGGGTTTCTATTTTTTCGTTCTGTTTTGCTTCTTATTGTCTGGTGATTTGTTTTAGAGGTATCAAGATATTAGTTTAGAATTGGATCCATTGATGATTAGACTGAAAAAGTTGTTGTTATTTTGTGTTTTAATTTGCTTGGTATTCATACATTAATTGAGTTTAGGCTAAATCTAACAGTTCTTTGGTTCAAGATTTCAAAATAATTACAATTACCATTTTGTCCCTAGCAATGGTCAACCAACGAGGTTGGGAATTAGTGGATTTAATTTGCTCGGTAAATAGTAGAGATTTAGTTTTGCTTAATAGTTAATTGACAACAAAGTTTTGACAAACTAGAGAAAACTTCTAAGTTATTAGTGTACTATATAAAAATATGAATCAGGTGATTACTTTGTCTAGCGTGGTTTCCTTTGTAGTTTTATTTTTTGGTTTATTTTGTGTCATTTATCTTGGAATAATTATCTTCAACATTTATCGAAATAGCTACAATCCAAATGAGACACTGCTAATTTTATTGGCGATTATTGGCCTGTTTATTTTCAATTCAGTTTTTTTGTTTTTTAGCATTAGTCGGCTGGTTGAAAGTCTTGAAGAATTTTTTAGCTATTTCTAATTAGCTTGAACCTATGTCTTGGCAAAAATATTGGGACTATTGGAAAGTTAGGTTAGATTTTGTAAAAATTTTGTACATTCACTTAACTACTTGGATTACGTTTATAGTTTTAGTTATGTTAGTTAAGCCAAGTTATGAACTAGTAGCTCCTAGGGTAGCCCAGGCTTACTTTGACATAGTAGTTAAACCTTTCCAAAAAAATATAGTCATACCCAAAACCATTAAAGCCAATCCTTATTCGATCGGAGAAAGTAAAGTTATAGACCTAAACAACGGGCAAAAAATTTTGTACTTGTTAGTAAGCAATAAAGATAATCCTGACGTTGGTTTTTATCCTTGGTCCTATACTTATCAAGTATTATCAGCTAGTGGTGAAGTTTTAGAGCAAAGATCTGTATTTGATGACTTTCTCTTGCCAGATGAGCAAACCTATATATTGGTCTATACCAGCAATCCCCAGGCCGTTAGTTTGCGCATTCAGTTGGATGAAGTTAATACCAAATTGGTGCCTTATAATCGCGAGTCTCCCAACTTTTTAAAAAAACCAAATATAGTACAAAGAAGAGGTATTTTGAATGACGATCCAAAAAAAGATTTTTACGAAGTAAGTTTACTGTTCAAAAATGATGATACGGTGGATGTAAAAACCGTGAATGTGTTGTATTTACTTAGAAGTGATGATGGCCAGATTGTGGGTATGAATAAATCGGTTTTAAGTGGGTTCTTAGCGAACACGGAAAGAGAAATAACTGTTTTAGACTTGCCTAAGCCAAGCAGAGCTTTAACCAATAAGCCTCTACTTGAGGTTGTGTTGAGAATTAATTATTTAGATCCTACTATTGTTACCTTAAGTTAAGTTTTTTGTGAAGTTACCAATCAAACCAATTCCTTCAAAAAATCAACCCGCTAAATTAGCAGGTCATTTAGCTAAAGAAAAAAAGTTCAGCTCTAACTTAAACCAACCAGTTGATTGGTCACGTTGGGGCTGGTGGTTATGGTCTAAGGTTTGGCATCCTACTAGTCAGTCGATTTTACTAATCACCATTTTGCTACTCTTGTCTAGAGGCTTAGGTTTTGTTAGACAGGTGTTGATTTATCAAAAAATGGATCAGTTATCGTCTGATTTACTACTATCATCGTTAAAAATTCCCGAAACTATAATTTCTTTTTTAATTATGGGTACAGTGGCTAGTTCTGTACTACCAGTAGCTACCCGAATTGAGGCAAAAACTAAGAGTTTAGACAAAGTGTCCGGCTATTTTACTTTAATCTCTTTTTCCTTATTTACTTTACTAATCGTCATAATAACTAGTTTACTAATTTTTACGCGGCAAGTGTTAGTCTGGGTTACCAGTCCAGAAATTTTGCAATTGTACCAACAATTGGGTGTGTTTGAAGATTATGTTTGGGTAACTAGGATTTTGTTAACTGGGCCTTTGTTATTTGCCATACAAGGGGTGTTTGGAGTTTATTTAACCATGAAAAAACAGTTTTTAGTTTATGGTTCAGCTAGTTTAATTTACAACCTAAGCACGGTTTTAGCTTTATTAGTGGCTCGGTCTAACGATTACTTTACGATAGCTTGGGGTATGACTATAGGAGCTGGGGTTAGTTCTGGTTTATTTATTTTGACTAGTTTAAGAAACGGTTTGCAATTAAATTTAATTGGGTTTTTGAGGTCTTGGCAAGCAATTTTTCACCAATACAAAGCCGATTTTATACAAACTATAAAACTGTTTTTACCCAGAATATTAGTGATTAATGGAGCCGTGTTGGCCAATCTGATAATTATTTTTATTGCTCAAGACAAGGGACAAATTACTGCTGTAGATATTGGCCTGTCTATTCAGGCTTTGTTTTTAGTATTGATTAGTGCTGTTGGCACAGTGTTTTTCCCCGATTTAGCTAAACTTTTTCATTCCACTGACGGAAATTTGCAAGCTTTTTGGCGAAAATTGTTTCAATATACAGAAAAAGTAGCCTTGTTGGCTTGGCTTGGAAGCATAGTTACTTTTGTATGCATACCCTTAGTGATGTGGCTTTTTGAACTGTTTGGTAAAGGTCAAGATAATGCTAGTTATATTATTTTGTTGGCTAGAGTGGCCACTTTAGGTTTGTTGTTTCAGTCTGTTAATGAAATTTTAGGAAAGTATTTTTTTGTCAGAGAAAGAGTATGGCAACCTGTACTGATTTCTGTAAGCGGTACTTTGGTGCAGCTAGCAAGCCTATTTTTGTTATTACAACTGAACTGGGACGCTGGGGTAGCCACGGCTTTAGCTTTGGTGTTAAATAATTTAGCTATTACAATCATTTCGTTTTATTTAATTTTAGTTGATTACAAACGAGAACGAGCTAGGACGAAAAATTTTCCTGTCAGTCGTAGTTTAGTCTTTAAATCAACTAATTAGTCCTGGTTAACTTATGTTGGCAGTCAATCATATAGCTTTAGCTACCGCCACCGTATTAGGAGCTAGTTTGTGGTTAGAGCAACCATTTTGGCCACCTCTAATTTTATTTGTAGTAGTAGGCTCGTTATTACCAGACATAGACCACTCTGGTAGTCAGTTAGGTAAGCTAGTTCCCTGGACTTCTATATTACTTAAACATCGCGGAGCTACTCACAGCTTGGTCGCGGTTATATTATTAGCTATTTTACCAGGAGTTTCTAGTTTAATTAATAGTCAATGGCTAGTTGTAAGCTTATTTTTCCTAGGTTTATTAGGAATTTGGTTAGTGTTAGTTGTAATGCAGACTTTTTTGAGACAAACTCGTAAATTAACTTTCAATTTTTTCAGCCAAGCGCAGTTAAAGCTGATTCAGTTAGTTGTTTTAGTTGGGTTAATTGGTTGGCTAGTAAGTATTTATTTCTTTGTTTTGCAATCTGACAATGTTAGATTAGCTTTGTGGTTTGTGTGGCTGGGTTATGGGTTACATTTGGTTGGAGATTTCTTAACCAAAGAAGGTGTACCTTTGTTATGGCCTCTAAAACAAAAATTTGGCCTAGGTTTATTGGTTACTGGTGGTTTTTTGGAAAAATTGTTGGGTTTTGGTTTATGGATATTCAATATTTATTGGTTGTATCTGGTTTGGCAAACGGAAAGCTATTGGATTTCCTTAGACTAATAGATGGAGAAGGTAGTTATATGCTAGATTAAATTTAATAATTATTAGACTTATTTTTTAGCATACTTGACGCAGTCTGTTTGAGTCTTAATTAGCGACTAATTAATAGTGGTTATCCCTAGTTTTTAAGTCGCTAAGAGTAGCTTAGTAAGCTTTGAAAAATTGTTTCAGGTTTTCTTGATTTAATCAAGTTTTAGTTTGGTGATAGTGTTGTTTGGTTGAGTTGAAGTAGTGGGCTAAATTGAGCTCAAACTTAGAGTTGTCTTGATTTTAGTCTAACGTATTTAAAGTTTTTTGGTTTTCTGAGGCCTTTGTTTTACTATATTGTTATTGGAAACCCTACAAATTCTTAGTTTATCAATTAAGTTAAACAAACTTAGTGAATGTTAGTAGTTCTTAGTTGTAATTGCATTCAGCCTATTTACTAAGATCGCTTATTACTGTTTTAAATTGACAAAAATTTGGTTCTTAGCGGTTTTTAAAAATGTGTTAGACTTGAGTGAGCGTTTATCTAGCAAACAAGTAGCTAGATTGAAAGCAGCTGGAATTCGGACTTTATATGATTTAATCACCTATTTACCAAGTGGTTTCTGTCGAATTTTGCCGTTATCTAAGTTTGACCGGGAAGCTATTGATAGACCTAGATACCTCGATCAAGCAATTCTACAGAAGGTTATTCAAAAACAAACTAGACGTCGGTTTTTGCTTTTAGAATGGCATAGTCAAGTTACAAACTGGACGTATCAAACTTATTTTTTTTCTTTAACTAAATTTACCCTCAAAAGCTTGAGGGTAGGGGAAACTTACCAATTGCTTTTGGTTTATCAAAATAATTTTTGGAATCTGGAAAAATATAGCCTGTATAAGACCACAACGAGTACTAGTCAACAGTTAGTTTTAGGATCTAGTGTGATCAAAGACTATGTTGCGGTTTATTATAGCCAATTAGGTGGCTTGAACTCTAATTTTTTTAAATTAGTTCACAACAAACTGCTAAGCAATGACTACATTCTAAATTTAACCGGTTTAATCTTGCCCAACGACATTTTTCCGATGGTTATCAATTTAGAAAAAGTGCACAAACCCACAAATTATCAAGACTATAAAAATACCCTGGATCACTGGATTAGTTTTCAAGTGTACCTAAAAATAGCTACTAACCGTTTTCTCAGTCAACAAACTCAAGAACAATTTGGTCTGGCCAGTAAACTAGATTTAAATTTTTTAAAGTCTATGAGTCAAGCTTTGCCATTTACCTTGTCAGATAGCCAAAAACTAGCTATTTGGCAGTTACTACAAGATTTACAACACCCTAACTAATAGCAACTCTAGGCCTGCTTTTGGCAAAGATAGTATTGATTTAAATCTTTTTCAATACCATCAGCTTCGTATGTATCGACAATTCGTAAACTAGCTCGCTTAGTTAATTCTTGAACTTCTTCAAAAGTGTAATAGTGGCAATATCTATAGGCCGTGATTCCTCGTTTCCAGTCTAAAATGTAGTCGTGTAAAGCTAGTTCGTTTTCAGACAGACCTAGTTCCTGATAAATCTGAGCTCCTATGGGAGTATTCGGATTAATAATGTCTTTACCGATTCTGGGAATATTCAAAAATTTCCAGGTAGTAAAAACTAAATAGCCATCATTGGCTAACAAATTTTTAGCCTTAACCAACATTTTTACTCTAGTTTGCTCTCCAGGTATATGGTGCATAACTCCAAACAAAACAATTAAATCGAATTTATAGTCAAACCAATGGTCAATATTACCTATATTCTCAACTATAAATTGGGCATTTGGGTAATTGTATCGTTCTTTGGCTTTGTCGATTAAGAATTGATTAGTATCTAAGCCAATATATCTAAAAGGTCTTTGCAGATTACTTAACAGAAAGTCGTAAAATCTACCATTACCACAACCAAGGTCGAGAACTTGTAATTCTTGGTTCGGTTTTGGTTTTTTGGAGTGTAAGTGTAGCCAATATATCAAAGAATTTAACCAACTGTCGGTCGGTGCCTGGCGCCAACCCAATCGATTGAGCATAATATCCCAACCTTCCCAATTGTAATTTCGCGAATTATCAAAAAACAAGGCTGTTTTGTTATAAAAATCAACGTTAATAGCGTTTAGTTTATGAATTGTTTCCGGACTTAGATCGGTAGGCATGTAAACAAATTTTGTTTATGTTTTTCTAAAAAGAGAATAGATTCTCAGGCTGATTTTGTCAAACAGTAAAAGTTAAACTAAAAATGGGCTTGCTTGACCCAAGCATTGATTGATTGGTATGAATTGGTTTAGTTAATCTTGGAAGTTACTTCAGGCAACAACTATTGAATGTTTTCGGATATTGTAGTTAGTTTTAAAATTAAACATTTAACTTGCTACCAATTCTTCAAATTCTTGGCCAAAGTAAGCGGTGTTTAAAAAGCTTTTTTAGAGTAAAATACATTATCACAACTCTTGCCATCGGATTTTGTGAATGAATTTACCATCTTGCCAACAAACCCAACCGAATAGACGAATTTGCTTCTCTATCTCAAGTTGCCAGTGAAAGTTGCCTTCGGCGTCATTAATAAGGTAGTTGTTAAACTCCCACTGGGTTAACTGATTGGTAATTTGTTTTAGAAAAGTCTGACTCTTGTCAGACAAAAAACTGATAGCTGGGCTAATTGGTAAGCCATGATTGAGTTCTAACAAACGCCAACTATTTTCTAATAAATCAGCTAAATTGGTGGTAGCGTGCTCTAGCCAGTCGGTTTGATACTGCCAAAAAATTTGGTTTACATAGTTTAAGTAACGATTTTTTTCTTCAGTTTTGCCTAAATAGTTCCATTCGGGTACTAGTTTATAGTTACTTTTTTTTAATTCTTGCAATAGTTTTTGTATCCAAAGTAAACAATTATTGAAGTTAGTTTCGGTGGCCAAAGCTTGGCCATTGGGTGTTTTGGGGGTGAAATATCTGCTTAACTTGGTTTTTATTTCTACTTGTTCCAACCATTCCGTTAAGGCTATAGTAAAGCCAGTATTGGTGAACACTGACCAAATGGTTTGCCACAAGTATACTTTTTCTAAGTTAAATTTAGGTTTGTGAGCAGACATATAAAACTGAGATCAAACTTGACTAAACTAAAAAAATCTTGTTGAGCTTTAGCCAGTTGTCGTTTCTAATTTTTTTACGGAAAAAACGAATTATTATTTAGTTTTTGTCTAATTTTCGGATATGCAATTACCAACTGTTGACCAAGACCGTGCCCGGTTAAATAAGTCTAATTTTCGTTTAGCTGCCTGTAGTCAGTTTAGGCGACGTCACGTTTTTCGGGCTGGAGCAGTAGTTTGGACTAAGTTTAGAGGTCAAGATTTTTATTTAGTGTTTCGATCACTTAACCGACCGTATCGGGGAATTCAAATTCCTGGAGGGAGAGTGGAAAAAGTAGAAAACACAGCTCAAGCTATTTTGCGGGAAATTAAGGAAGAAACTGGTTTAGACACCAAAATTGTCTGCCCCTTGGGTTATATGTTTTTTAACAATGAAGAAGAAGATTATTCGAATTTGCAAATTTACTACATAGTCAGACCATTACAAACCGTAGATGTAACCAAGTCCTGGTATCATACGGATCAAGATGAAACTAGACAAAAAATTAAATGTTGGTGGGTGTCGGTGGAAGAAGATTGTAGTTTTTTGTCTCACCATCAACATGAAGTAATTTTAATGTTTAGACAGTGGTTGGAAGAACACAAAAAAACCACTTTTGTGGTTACTCCAGCTCAATCCCTGGTTGACAAAAGTCAGTTTAATTAAGAGTTTATAGAATCCACTTTCTTGGTTGTAATGGTTAGATTTAGGTGTTGTAATATATGCGATTTAACTCGCTAGTATTGTTTACTGATGGTGGCAGTAGGGGTAATCCGGGTCATGCGGCCTTTGGCTTGGTGTTATATGCCAGTCGAGAAAAACTGGAATATCTGTCTAAAGAACCAAACAAAATTCACAGCTATCTTAGTTTTCTAGAAGATCAGAAACGCTATTTAGGTTCTCAATTAACCAATAACGAAGCCGAGTGGCATGGATTACTTGCCGGTTTAGAACTAGCCAAAAAATACGCTGACTATAGTCAAAATCTTCGAGTATATTTGGATAGTGAATTGGTGGTTAAACAATTGCTAGGGGAATATAAGGTCAGAAAACCAGAGTTAAAATCATTTTTCGACAAAGCTCAAAAATTACGAGCCAGTTTTACATATTTAGAATTTATCCATATCAGACGTGAACTAAACCAATATGCCGATCAGTTGGTTAATTCGTGTTTAGATGATAACCTTAGTTAAGGTTTTTTCTAAAACTAGTTGTTAGTTTTGAATAATGTTTTGGTAGATTTGGTTTTTTAGATTTTAGACGAATAGTCTTTTAATCTAAGATTCGTTCTTACCACTAAACCTGGACAGAGGCGATTGCTTATCAAGGAAAAATTTTGCTAATTTTTGGCAGAACTTTTTTGTCTGCATTTTTTGTAATTTTATTGACTAATTCTAAGAGAAACCTGATTTGTCTCGTTTGTATAAACCCTAACCTGGCAGCCGGGAAAAACTTTTCCCAAAATTTCTGCTATGCAAGCAAAATTCTCTCTGTTAGCTTGATTCAGGCTTGGTTCATTTAAAGAACTAAATCCGTTACCAGACAACAAAGCTAAAACTTTTTCGGCAAACTCCTGCGTTATAATAACTTGTGTTATAAAAACATTTAATCTGAAAGCCACAAAATTTAAAAAATTGGTTAAATTAATTCCGTCGGTGGTCCTTACTTTTAAAATTTCTATAATCAACCCGGCTACGGTAGAAACGTAATAGTTAGGTTTTGTTGATAACAACACCACGTTACCACCAATTTGGTCAATAATTTGAATTAAAAGCCACCAAGGAGTCTGTTTGGATTCAATTGAAGGTGTGGGTTGAAATATTGTTTGTTCAATTAAATGTTGTACAAGCCCTATAATTTGTTGAATTTTGGCCTCATCAACTGCTTGATAAAATTTGGTTATTAAAACAGAGACAATTGCTTTACTTCTTTCTTCCGCGCCTTCAGCATGATAAACTTTGTGAAAGATTGCTTTAGGATTTTCCCCTTCTTCTTGTACTGTTTCTAAAATATTTCCCAAATCATGGGTGGCTAGTGCCATAATCATAGCTAATGCA
>Ga0209227_1003187_pt1 | contig 11081 bp, 8 predicted proteins | sample YNPBryantNP2012_FD_185815 | JGI IMG/M metagenome (GOLD analysis project Ga0209227, IMG submission 185815) | Anoxygenic and chlorotrophic microbial mat microbial communities from Yellowstone National Park, USA - YNP Bryant NP 2012 (SPAdes)... ...
AAACGTTCAACGTTAAACGTTCAACGTTAAACGTTCAACCTTCAACACCCTCACACCATCTCCCACTTCCCAAACCGCCCACGCCAGAAGTCCATCCAGGCATGGCGCATACCGATGCGTCCGGGGCGCGTGCGCCATTTCGGGCGGACCGCCAGGCTCAGGTAGGTGCGCAGATCCTGAACGAACAGCGCGTGCAGCCATGCACTGAGCGGCGCACCGGTTGCCCGCAGGAACAGGAGCCGGTTGCGGGTCATATAGTACGCCAGATACTCCTTGTCGAATCGCGCATTGAGCGGTATTTTATGCAGCACGCGCGATTGTGGCACGTGGACGATTCGGAAACCGGCGCGCCGGATGCGGACACACCATTCCGTTTCCTCGAAATACATGAAGAAGCGTTCATCGAGCAATCCGGCGCGCTCCAGCGCGGCGCGTTTCACCAGCAGCGCGCATCCGGTCACAAAATCGACGTCGGCTGGCTCGCGGTGCTGTCCGCTATCGACTTCATTTGTGCGCATTCGCGCGATGCCGTGTTTCCACTCAATCATTCCGCCAGCCGACCAGATCAGGTCAGGACGTTCATAGTAGGTGATCGTCGGTCCGACCGCGCCGATGGCCGGATCTGACCCGGCGACATCAATCAGACGCGTCAGGAAATCAGGCGCAACTTCGGTGTCGTTATTGAGCAGCAGCGCATAGTCGTAGCCGTGACGGAGCGCATAGCGCAAACCGACGTTATTTCCTGCGGCGAATCCCAGATTTGCGCCGTTCTCTATCACCGCCACCTGTGGAAACTGCGCGCGTACCGCCTCCGGCGTGCCATCGCTCGAAGCGTTATCGACGACCAGCAGATCAAATGACGGGTACTCCACGCGCTGCAACGACTCCAGGCACGCCAGCGTATCGGCGACGCCGTTGTAGCAAAGGATGATGATCAGAACTCGGGGAGACATGGAGTATGTCCTACCTTACCCGGGCAGCGTATCGGGCGAAAGCATCGTTGTAGATGGCAAGTATCTGAACCATCTCGTCATCGATGCTGCGCGGTTTCTGAATGCCGGATCGCAGCCGGGACAACAGTTCAGGCTCATCAATCAATCGCTGTAAGACGCGCGCCAGGTCGGCTGCATCATTGAAGCGAAAGTGCAGACCATCAACGCCATCGCGCACCAGGTCTGCCATTCCACCAATACCGGTGGTTACAACCGGAGTGCCCGCCGCGTGCGCTTCCAGAATGGCAATCGGTGCATTCTCGTACCAGATCGAAGGAACGACTGCAACATCCAGGTTCGCAAGCACATCAGGAACGCGCGTATTCTCGACTCGACCATGAAAATAAATGCGATCATCCCCGCCAGCCAGTCGGCGCAATTGATTGATATACGCAGGATTTGTCGTCAGTCCGCCATAGATATGCAACTCAAGACGTTGCGCTTTCGGACGCAATGCACGAAATGCCCGGATCAGAAGATGGACGCCTTTGTGGGGTGCAATCTGACCGATAAAACCGATCCGCAGGATGCGCTCATCGTTGCGCCGCTCTATGCCCGCGAAGCGTGAAAGATCGAGACCGATCCGCACTACGTGTAAGCGATCCGCGGCAACATAGGCGCGCATGTGACTGGCGAGAAAGCGGGACGGCGTAATGACGGCGTCAGGCAATCCCAGCGCCGGGAGCAACGCAGCGCGACGCGCTGCGATCGCGTCTGTTCCAATATCCAGTCCGGCGCGCAGCATGACCTTTCCGAACCAACCGCCGGTCGCCTGCTCCGGCAACCGGAAGCGTCGCCGGTCAAGTTGCAGGCACCAGGCGCATTCAGCAGGATCATCGGGAACGGCATGGCACAGGGCGCCGTTGCCACGCAGCAGGGTGATGCGCGGGCAGATGAACCAGTAATCGTGCAGGGTCAGGACGGCTGGCACGCCTGCATCAACCGCAGCCCGCAGCGGTGCAACTCCTATCAGATAGCCCGCCTGAAAATGGACGAGATCGGGGCGCGTATGTTCGAGATACTGCGCAAACCATTCTCCGATCAAGGGATTATCATATTCCCAGTATTGCGCTCCCGCCTCCCCGTTGAATCGCAACCGCTGAACCGGAATGCCGTCGTAGATATCGGCAGTAACATCGAGCCTTCCTGACGCCGGATGATCGACCGCCTCCACCGCAACCACTTCCACCTCGTGTCCGTGGTTTCGCAACCAGCGCGCCAGGCGATAGGTGTACAACTCGGCGCCGGCGGTGTAGCGCGGCAGAAAATGGTGAACTGGCAAAACGATCTTCACCGCGTCCCCCGTCGTTTTATGAACGCCCCTCAGCCGCTGCGCGCCGCGCCGCCAGCATGCTCCGCACAAATGCCGCTTCATCCGGACCGACGACCCGCATTGCCAGCAGCAACCCGCCGTAGAGCGCCCCGCCGACAGCGATGGTTGCCAGCACGGGTAGATGGCGCGTCAGATAGACAAGCGCAGCCATGGCTACAACCGCCAGCGCTGAGCGCAGAAGTGCGCTCCATTGCATTCGCCCCAGCAGGTCGCGCGTCAACCAGATATACTGGAGCACCAGCACTGCCTCGGTTGCGACTGTGACGGTCGCCGCAGCCACAACGCCGAACATCGGAATGAACAGGAGGTTGGCAACCACATTGAGGCTGCTGCTGACGATGATCGAGCGCGCGACCAGCGCCTCGCGCCCGGCAATGACGACCACATAACCGAGGAATTCGGAGAGGAACATCAACGGCAGCACCCAGATCAGGATGGCGAAGAGCGGAGCGGACGGTGCGTAAGCCGCACCGAACAAGAGTTCCACCAGCGGACCGGCGACGATGAAACCACCGACCGCAATCGGCAGCGCCACCACCATCAGGTAGCGCAACACACGCTCGTATACCAGCGGCAACGTCTCCGGCGCCGTTACCGACTGCCGCGAGAGCGAGGGGTAGAGAGCGGTGTTGAGAACATTCGACAGCGTCACCAGCGAGAAGATCAGATTGTATGCAGCATTGTAATAGCCGGTCGTCGTGTCGCCCTCGTAAATGTTGAGCAGCACCGTATCGAAGCGGTATGAAATCCCCAGGGTCAGACCGATGACGCCGAACGGAAACGCAGCGCGCAACAGCGGCAGCCAGCGTCGCCAGGTCACGCGACCGGGACGCACCCCCAATCGCCAGACTGCGCGAACGACCAGCGCCGTCATCAGTGTCACCCCGATCATCGTTGCGATGATCAGACCGTAGTAGCCGAACCCCAGCCAGAGCGCCAGCCCGCCGATCAGCACAAACGCGAGTTGATTGACAACCTGCATGCCCGACACCAGATCGAGGCGCTCATACCCGGAGAGCACTGCTTCGCTGCTGCCGTGGACGGCGTAGATCAGCACGGTGAACGAGTTGATCGCAATCGCTCCAATCATCAGGAGCGGTCGTCCGGTCAGGATTGCAGCGCTGACCACCAGAATCCCCGCAATGACCGACAGGATCAGGCGCATGGTCAGCACATCGGCATACAGCGCCTGAATGCGCTCTTTGCCGTCGGGCTGGTCGCGCAGGCGCGCCACTTCGCGCACCGTGTACGGGCTTAACCCAAGATCGGCAATGAACAGGAAGACGCTGCCAAAACCGAGCACGGCGGCATACTGTCCAAAATCGGTCGCGCCCAGGTTGCGGATGATCAGCACCGAGAACGCGAACGAGAGGAGTTTCATACTGATATGCGCCGCCATACCGACGATCGAGTTGCGGAGCACAGTGGTTGCGAGTTGGTTCATAGCAATGTGTGTTGCCGGTAAGAATTCGGTTATTTCGTCAATCGCTCGTGCAGCGAAGGCGTCGTTTTTGCGGATCGATTGCCAGATTCCGACTGCTCAGGATGCACCATCTGTTTAACCAGCGTCACGACCCGATCCAGCCACTGATCGAGCGAATGGCGACTTGCGATCCACTCGCGTGCATTGCGTCCCATACGCACCACCCGCTGCGGGTCGTTCCACAGCATGTCAATTGCTTCTGCCATGCCCCGGTCATCACCCGGCTCGACCAGTATGCCGGTCTCACCATCGACGAGATATTCGCTCAGACCCGGTCGGCGCGTGGCAATGACCGGTTTGCCCATCGCCTGGGCTGCCTGGACGGACGTACAACCTGCGCTCCACTGCGTCGATGCCTTAATCGGCACAACGATAAAGCGACTCTCTGCGTAGCACCGCCGCAGTTCGTTGGGATGAACGAAGGGTTGGAGCGTCACATTTGGCGGCAACGTTTCATCCTCATGACCGCCACGCCGCTGCACCCATGTGCTGCCCACCCGCAGGTGACAGGGAATGTGCGGCAGGCGCCGCATGGCGCGAATGAGCGTTGGATAGTCGCGGTGCGACAACCCCAGGCTCTGGATGAACGCCTCACGCCCGGTTGATGGTTGCGCTGGCTTGTAGAAATCGACATCGACCGGCGTATGGAGCGCTACCACTTGCGACGCTCGAAGCCCAAGCGCCACCCGCATCCCTTCCGCTTCGGCGCGGCTGATGGCGGCGACAATATCCCAGCGATCCTGTAAACGCAATGCCCTGATCAACCCCAACTTGAACCGCGACATACCGTGATGAACGATCACCAGGTGACGGATGCGCCGGTCGAGCAGACGCGCAAGTGGGATGCCAACCCGCTCCGAAAGACTCATCACTGCATCATATCCGCCACGTTTCGCCAGATGCGCCACCGCCAGCGCCTGACGAATGTCAAGACGACACATGTCCTCGACCCGGCGGCACAGGCGGCGTGACGGCAGCGCGTTATAGTCGTGGTACACCGTCCTGAAGCGCTGCGCCAGTTCCAGATAATCGACGCGCTGATGGCGTCCGATGCGCACCTCATTACTGAGTCCCGGCGGCGTTGCGTTGGTTGCAACTATCAAAACGCGCATTCCTGTACTCCATCTTCACTGATATGCATCATCGCATCACAATAGCTTGCGCACTGCAATTGCAACCGGTAACATAGCTGAGCACTACAGATATCTGAGCACGCTCTCCGGATACCGCTTCCGCAGCGCTCGGTAGCGTGCGCACAGCGGGATCAGCGCCGCCATTCCCAGCGCCCATACCGCATATCCGTACATGATGCCCGGCAATTCGGGCGGATCGAACAGGAAGAAACACTGCGCCAGAACGTGATAAACAACGATGTGCATCACGTAGAAGAACAACGAGGTCTGCCCGATAAGTGTCAAGAGACGCAACAGACCGGCGTCAACCAGGGTTGGGAAGGCGATCAGCGCTGCAAAGATCAGCGCCGCGATGCCCAGTTTGAACGCCAGATAGCTCAGGCTCGGCGGCGCTTTGCTCATCACCAGGAAGTGCGGCAGCGAGTCGCCAGCCCGGTATGATCCCAGATCGCCGTAGCCGCCGATCAGCCGCAACGCCAGCCAGAGCAGCAGCAGTCCTCCGCCGATCACGATCCACGTGCGTGGTTGACGCAACATTGGCTGGCTCAGATTCCGCCCCAGCACAAATCCCAGCCACATCACCGGACCCCATCCCAGCACCGGGAACCCGACCGGCGGATGCGTCTCGTAACTGTAGGTCAGAAAGAGCGCCTGCGCCAGGCTCTGCGACGCTCCCGCTTCGAGTTGCGGACGAAGGACTTCGATAATACCCTGGTGAACGAGCAATGTTGCAATCGCAACCGCCAGAATTGCGCGGGTCGGCAAAAGGCGCAACCCGGCCAGGATGATCATCCCCAGCCCCATGGCGGTCAGCACATGGATGTACGGCATCTTCCCCAGCCATAACCAGGCGCAGATTGTCAGATCGAGCGCCATGATCACCCCGGCGCGCGCCAGAATGAAGCGGCTTACCGCCCACAGCGATGCGCCTTTGCGCACCCGCGATTGTTCGAGCAGCGCCAGGCTGACTCCCGCCAGACAGAAAAAGATCGGTGACGCCAGGGTGGTGAGCAGGCCGGAGATCCAGTAGGGCGGGCTTTGGAGATACACGCGCTGCCCGCCATACGACTCGGCCTGCATGCCGACGCCGATGAAAAACGCCGCGTGGGTCAGCGCCATGAGCGCCAGCGCCAGTCCGCGCAGCGCGTCGATGGCGGTGATGCGACTACCCGCACTAACCTGCGTTGTCACTCCGGTCTGCGTCAGAACACCCGCTGTACTGTGGAGCGCCATTCTTTCTCGCTTCCTGGATCAGCGCCGGTACAGCACCGGCGAACGTGCAAGGCGACAGTACCGGCAAACGATGGAGAGACACACAAGCCCGACCGCAACGTTGCCCGGATGACTGTCCTTATCATCACCTGTCGCTATGAAGGAGTGATGAACCAGCGAAACGCTCTGGGATGACAATTCTGCAAGTAGAGCGGCTTTTTTGAGAACCTGTTCTCGCTGAACGTCACGATACGGATCAACGACACACCGATAAACAGGCGCGCCAGGACGTACATTGTCCCGGCGCACTGAATTGATCCTGTGTGGAAGGTTACTCCGCCTTTTACACACGCCAATCGTGCAGGCGGCGCCCTTCGTGCAATGTTTGTGCGAAGCGCTACGCGCCGCTGCCCGTCAGGCTGCCGCTCATCCAGCGGATGTGGTTCGTGCCGATCTTCCACAGATGACCGAGCGTCTCGCGGTTGCTGGCTGCTTTGAGGAAGGTCATGATCGGACCAGGACGCAGCGACCATTCGCGCGCGGCCCGCTTCGCCCAGTACTCCAGATCCTTCGAGCTCAGGTGCGGGTAGTTCAGCACGGTATGGTTGTACATGTCGTAGTCTTCCCAGCGATCCATCTGAATCCAGCCGTTCTCGACCGCTTCGTAGTAGAAAGGCGTGCCGGGATAGGGCGTGGCAATATGGAACAGTGCGATGTCCAGCGGTAGTCGCTTCGACAACGCAATCGTCTGCTGGATGGTCTCGACCGTCTCACCGGGCAGACCGATGATGAAGTACCCCCAGTTCTTGATGCCGACCTTGCGGCTGGCGTGGATCGTTTCTTCGATGCGCTTGACCGTCGTGCCTTTGCGTGCGCGCTTCAGCACTGCCTCGCTGCCGCTCTCCAACCCCCAGGCGATCATGAAGCAGCCGGCTTTCTTCATCAGCGCCAGTTCTTCTTCATCAACGAAATCGACGCGGCTGTTGCACGACCATTGCAGTTTGATGCCGTCCTTGATGATCGCGTTGCACAGGTCGTAGACGAACTCTTTCTTGACGGTGAACAGGTCTGCCTCGAAGTGGATGTGGTGCATGCCCATCTCTTTGAGCATGTACATTTCTTCGAGCACGTGCTGCGGGCTGCGGTGACGCACACTTGCCTGATAGGTGACGTGCTTGATGCAGTAGCGGCATCCGGCCGGGCATCCGCGGCTTGTCAACACAAACGTGTACGGACCGCCGACAATCGGCACCTTGTACTTCTTCCAGGGGAGCATGTGGTGCAGCGGCAGCGGCAGGCTGTCCAGGTTCTCGATGAATGGGCGGTCGGGGTTGATCTGAACCTCGCCGTGCTCATTGCGGAAGGCAATGCCGCGCGTCTCACGCAGGGCGCGAGCGATAACCTGCGGGTAGACCCCCAGAAAACGTCCGCGGGTCGTCAGGTACGACGCATCCGGGAAGGGAAGTTTGCGCCACGGCGCCGTCAGGTCGGGGTTGCCGACCGGAACGTTGTCGGTTGCTTTCTCCAGTTCCACCTGGCGGTCGATGGTCTGAATGACATCCAGGATGGTCAGCTCCGGCTCGCCGCGCACAACGATGTCGAGCGTCGGGTACGACTCGAGCGTCTCACGGCTCATCGGCGTGACGTGGGTGCCGATTGCCATCGTGATCGTACCAACCGACTTGCCGAGGAAGGTGGTGCGCATATCGTTGGTCAGCGTCGGCGCGGTAGCGTGGATGATCATGTAGCGCGGCTTGTGCCGGTACATGTAGCGCTCGAACTCTTCCCAGGTCATGCCCAGACCGATCGCATCGACCACATCGACGCTGTAGCCTGCCTCCTTGACCACGGCGCCGATCTGCGCCAGCGCCGTCTGGGGCCAGATGATGCCGTCGCGGGTGCGGCGCCCCACGCGCGCAATGTCGCGCAGGAACAGGTCACCGTCGGGGGATGGCGGGTTGAGCACCAGAACGTCGAGGCGCGGCTGCTTCTCGCGCGGCATCTCGACGAACTTGATTTCGCCAGCGCGCTCATCGGCGCGGGCGGGGGCGACCAGTTTGATGCCCTGCTTTTTGTCGCCAGGGGCAAGATGCTTCCCATTCGTTGCGTTCGTCTCGTGATCCGTCATGTGTCTTCTTCCTCCCACGTGGGTCAACACGCTGCGGGCGTCGGGGGTCGCGGGGTCTGCTGCCGCGAGGTTCCCCTGCTCACGCTGCGCGCTGGACTGATATTGCATCGTTACGGTACCATTCCAGGGTGAATGGCGGCTGAACCGGTTGTTGAAACCAGGTTACAGAGGTGACATATTGACCGCTACCGCCGTCTGAACCGCCTCGCGCCGGTAGAGACCGGCGGCAACGAATGCTGCTATCGTATAGAACAGCGCTGCGCACGCCATCGCCACGGTAAATGTGCTCGCCATACTGATGATAATCACCAGGGTTGAGCCAACCACCGAGAACACGCCGTTCATCCCCCATGCCCATGGCACCAGGGTTGCGCCGTGCATACCAAGCTGTCGCAGCCCGGTGGGGAATGGCATCCCCATGATCAACGCCAGCGGCGCGATCATCAGAACGCTCAACGCCACGCGCACACCATCCGGCAGGTGCAGGAACGATTGAAAGAGTGACGGCAACGTCACAATGTAGATGCCGATTGTAACCGCCACACCGATCAGCACCGCGCGCAACCGTGCCGCGCTATCGATCAGGCGGCGGCTGAGCAGGCTTCCTGCCGCAGAAAAGATCAGCATACTGAAAATCGTCGTTGTAATGGCGCTGGTAGGATAGCCGATGAACAGGGTGAAACGCTGGATCAGCACGATCTGGACAAAAATGTAGCCAACTCCCAGCGCACTGAAATACACCAGCATCGGGCGTGCCAGCGGCAGTTGCAGACCCCGCCGGTTGTGGCGCCAGAGAGGTGCAATGATAAAAATAGCCGCGCTTGCCAGCGAAAAGCCAGCCATGGTGATCAGAATGAGATTGCCGATCGGAAAACGGTTGATCTTGCCGCTGAATGCCTGATTGAAGGCGACATGATCCCATCTGAAGTAGTTGTAAAAGAACGGATTGTCGTCTGTCACCGGAAAGATGTTGAACTGATACGCTGCTTCAAAAGCGCGCGGATCGGGCGCGTGCAGGTATGCTGCATAAGCGGTGTCGAGACGTTCCAGTGGATCGTGCAGCATGATAAACCCATTGGTGCGCGCCCATGCCCGCAGTCGCTCAATCGCCTGCGGCGAAAATGGAGACGGCGAAACCAGCAGCGTCGCCTGAGTATTGGTGTCGTTGGCGACAATTGCAATGTGCGCCGCAGGATTGGCGACGCCGCGCTGTCGCAACGCCTCCGCAGCCAGACCGGTGATCCGCAGCATTTCACGCGGCGGCTGATCGACGTTGCGCGTCCAGGCAAACACGCCCTCCGGGTTGAGTCGCGCCAGCACCAGCGCAAACGAGTCGACCGTGTAGAGATACGACTCTGATAGCACATACGCGCCACCCGAAAGCGCGACCAGATTATCGAGACCGATCCCCTGAATGAGATCGTAGGTGCTGGTATCGCGAGTCAGGAAACTCCGTCCTTCAGCAACGATGATCCGGGTGCCGGGATGTCCGGCAAGATTGCCGCTAAACTCGCGGTACGGTCCTTCCAGCAACTTCACAACATCGGCGTTCAGTTCGATAGCCGTGATCTGCTTCGCACCGTACAATCGCGCCAGCAAAATATCAAGCCCGCCCCCAACACCGATCTTCAGCGTTGTGTCATGTTTCAGCCCCAGCTGGTATGGTGCGCTGATGATCGCATGGTCGAGAAAGCGAAAGCGTTGCAGATCCTGGTCGGTTCCATCAAAACGGTACATGCCAGTCATCGAGGTTCCATCAAGCGTGACCAGTTTCAGGTCGTACAGCGGCGCCTGCTGAAATGCGTCGCTCGCCAGATAGACCCGGCTGATGCCGCCGACGATCATCGGTTCTTTGACCTGGATGGTCGGCAGCACATCCACGCGCCCAACCGGATTCCAGCGGGTATACTCCGGTCGAACGTCGAAGTGTTGCTGCGCCCATCCGAGTTCCTTTGAGCCTGGAACCGGCAGGTGCAGCGGCGAACCGAGGATCAACCACAGGATCAGCCCGCCCTGCCCGATGCCGAGCGCCACCACGCCGATGCGCCAGGGGCGCGTGAGACCAGCGCCGAACAGAAGACTGCCCGCCAGCACCAGCAACGCTGTCGCCACAATCGTCGCCGGTCCTCCGAGCGCCTGAATGACCCACACCACCGCCAGCGTCGCCGCGCCTGCGCCAAGCATATCGGCGAAGTAGAGGCGGTGCGCCTCTTTGTGCCAGATGGTGAAGACGCCAGACACGATCACACCGCCGAGAAAAAAGGTCGTGAACAGCCCGACAAAGTAGATCGCCAGCCCGATGAGGGTTTGAACGATCTGACTGCCCCGCAGCGGATCGATGGCGATGCCGCCGATGATCGCCAGGTTGAGCAGGACAATCAGGCTGTACCCGATGACAAGCCCGCCCAGACGACGTTCGAGCGTTGCGGCGCTCCACCCGCGCACCGCCAGAAATGTGCCGGATGCGCCACCGCCCAGGAGCGCCACACCAATGATCAGGTAGGTGAAATGGTGCCAGATCATGATCGAAAACATGCGAGTGAACGTGATCTGCAACGCCAGTATACTTGCGGTTACCAGCGCCAGACCGACATACCTGCGCCAGGAGTGGACGTGAACGCCTGCCATGATGACTCCCCATTCTCAGTTATTTGTACATAAAACCCTGTCTCCGCCCTTCCGCGTCTGCAATAATGTGCGCCCGGCATGCGCGCAACACGCCTGGCGCCGAAGCCGGATACGACTCCGCTGCATTGTCATGGGTGCTGGCGCGGGAAATAGCAACTGCATATCCTTATTC
>Ga0209227_1003189_pt1 | contig 11075 bp, 7 predicted proteins | sample YNPBryantNP2012_FD_185815 | JGI IMG/M metagenome (GOLD analysis project Ga0209227, IMG submission 185815) | Anoxygenic and chlorotrophic microbial mat microbial communities from Yellowstone National Park, USA - YNP Bryant NP 2012 (SPAdes)... ...
GAGATGCCGCCATCCGATGCCATTATTCCACATTCCCCACCCCTCATCGCAACTCCCCGGGCAATTTCTGACCTGGTCGTTCCCAGGAATCGCTTGGTCCTCTTCCAAGCAGCAGGTCCTCGCTCAGCCCCAGGGCTCTGACATACTGCTCGAGTTCGTCGGTGTGCGGTTCCGTGAAATACCACCTGCCGCGGATCCTGACGACCAGAACCCCCTTGAACTTGATGGCCATCATGAAGGGCGTCGGCTTTCTGGTGGGTTTGTTGTCCCATCCCGGGATGGTGGAATCGGTCCCCTTGAGATAGGAGCGCATCACGTGCTCCATCAGATTCCAGACCAGGAGGGAGACGAGCAGGACGAAGCCCTAAAACCTCGATGCGCTCCGGCTTCTTCAAAAAGAGGTCGTTGACGATCAGGGGGTCCTTTAAGAAGCCGAAGTTGCGCTCGATGCCGTGCTGCTCCTTGTAGGCGGAAAGGATCTCTGCGGGGGTGTGGGCCATCTCCCCCTCTTCGGGAACGTTGGTGAGCAGCACGAAACAGCCGGCCGCCTGCCGCATGCGCTCCACCTCGTCCATGCGCTCGACCACCCTGCCCGTAAGAACGTACCTGGTCTTGGACACCCTGCGCTCACCGTTGGCCGGGGGTCTGCCCCGCGCGTAGGTGACCTTCTCTGCAACCTCACAAGCGCAGAAGTGGCAGGCCGACCCCTCGTTTCTGAGCCTTTCGGCGGCGGCCTGCGCGTCCTCGCGGCAGAAGTACTCGACCCCTGAGGCCTCTGCAAGCACGCTCCCCGCCTCCTCGGCCGATGCGGCGAGCGCCCGCTCGAGTTTCTTCCGGGCCCGCTTGTCGTGGGCATCGGAGTGGACCACCACCGCCCGGTACTCTTTCCCGTAGAGGTTGACTTTGGTGCCGCAGACGCGGTAGTTCGCCCGCGGGCGGCTCCCTTGGGGCTGCGGCTCAGCGGGAACATCGGTCCACGCGCCCTTTCTCACCGCTTCCGCGACCGCGCGATCGGCCTCCTGGTAGGTGAAGGGAAGCCGGCTGATGAAGAGGTTGTCTCCTGCGGCCTTGAGGTTCGCGGGCGTGACCATGGCCGAATCAGAGATGTAGACGAAGGCGCCGGGCGCAAGACCGTGGGAGGCCATGTGGGCCGAGAGCTCCGTGAGCACGCGGTTGTTGATGTTCTTGTCCGAGGAGTTGCCCGACTCGCATCCCCCGACGATGGGGATGTTGCGGTGGACGCACAGCATCTTTATGAGGAACTGCTTTAGGTCGGGGCGGCGGTCTTTTGAGTGTCCGTAGGTGACCTTCAGTCTTTCGGGATCGTCAACCTCCTCGCAGCCCGGGTAGTCTCCCCACACCGAGACCGAGGTGGTATCGAAGTGCACGTGGGTCCTGTCTATGTCCAGGGGGAAGGCAGAGGCGGCGGCCAAGGCCACCCGGCTGAAGGCCTTCTGCGTGCCGGCATCATAGATGGCGTCGAGCGCCCGGCCGACGGTGGTGTCGTTGAAGGCGCCCGGGGGGACCTCCACCCCTAGCAGGAGGCCGGTATCCACAGAGGAGGCGAATTTGGCCAGGCGGTAGAGGGGACTGCGGCCGGAGAGGGTGTCTAAGACCATGAGGGATACGAAGGTGCCGACGTCTATGGCCATCTCGCTGGGGACCGCCGCGTTCACCGCCCGTTGAAGCCCTATCCTTTTAAGGAAAGCCGCCACCACCGGCAGGTGCCCTGCCTGGTGGGTGCTCATGCCTGAAAGAAGCGCTCGCACGTCGTCGTCCAAGATGCCCGCCTCCCCTCATCTAAGAGCATAGGTTGACAGTCCGTTGTAAGTCTACTATGATACAACTATGAGCAGGAGTCAAGCGGAGATCGAGGCGGAGATATCCCGGATAAAGAAGAGCCTCTCCGGGCTAGGTCGCATGCACCCCGGCTCTCTTTCCAGGCAGAGGCGCACGCGGGGCGAGGAATACTGGCAACTCAGCTACAGTTATGCCGGCAAGGGCCATACCAGGTACGTCAGGCCCGCGGATGTCGCGCAGGTCAAACGGGAGCTAGAGACCTACCAGAGATTCAGGGAGCTTATCTCAAGGTGGATAGCGCTGGAGATCGAGCTGGCCAGACTCCGCCGTGCAGGCAGCTCACATAAGCGTTGACTTGCCTTATCGGAAAATGTTTCAGAAAGCGCGATGGAGGGTGGGGAATGTAGGCATTATCGTAAACCAAAAGACTTTATTTGAGAACAACCCGGCGAACGGCCCTGCAGCGGCCTTTTCCGGGAATAATGCCCGCCCAACGGCCGACTCGACCCAGACCCGATGGCATCAGGCGCCGGCTCTATGCCTAGCACGCTTCGCGCCACGCCGCGCTTATTTCATGGCGAAGGCCGGGCGACAGCCCGGCCCTGGGGGTGGTGAGCCGCCCGGGGCTCGAACCCGGCACGGCCGGCTCAAGCAATCCGACAAGAATCAGCCGACGTTTATATAGCGAAGGATATGTTCTGATCGGTTGAGAGTTGAACGCTCAACGTTCGCTATCTTTGAAAAACCCGTAGCCTATGGCAGTCTTGGCCCCTATGCCGTGCTCTGATAGTGCCGCCCTGACCCATTCGGATATCTTGCGGCCTCCAATGGGCATCTCGAGCACTTCCCTGTCGCGCTTTTCCGCCATTACGGCGAAGCTGAAAGGAGTTCTCTCCACGGTGAGGAAGTGTATCGGGACGGGGTTCATGTGGTCAACCGGCGCTTTCTTCTTGGTGTAGTAGTCTGAGTAATGCGGGTTCATGATGTCTGCCTTTATTGCCGGCGGTTTTACCGGATAAGCATCAAGGAATATGACCTTTCCTCTTCTTGCCTGATTCCCGAACACCTCCCTAGTTTTATCAAGCTCTTCCCAGCCTTTGCACAGGAGGTCGAGAAGGGCTTTGCTAGGTCTTATTTCCTCATTGTCTCGCTTCACTTTCAGACCATCGCGGAGCGCTTTAATGCTTTTCTCAACCCCCAGTTCGTTATTTCCCGTCCTTAGCTTTTCAAGTTCGGGAAGATCAATGGCTTTGTCCAGTACCGCCAGGTTTTCTTCCGGCAGAAAGCCAGACAGAAGGTTGGAGATGATGAAATGCCTCGTGATGCCCTTGATGGCGCTCCCGGGGATATAGGGAAAGCCGTATATATGATGCAGGGTCATGGAGGTCTCGTAAACGCTCTCGCCCCCGAGACCCACCACCATCCTCCACACGGGTTCGAGGTCGCCTATCTTCACCAACTCGAATTGCGAAGCCGAAAGCCGGACATTATCAATCTTATGCGACAGTGCACGGAAATCCATGCCCCCGTATCCGTTTGGCTCCACACGAAGTCTCTTTCCTTCTTCTCGCCCGCTTGGCTTTTTTTGAATAAAAAAACTGAAGCCTTCTGACCTTTCATACTCCACAAACTGCGCGGCCTTGTTCAATAAAAGGCAAAAGTTCTCTACGTCTTGCTGTTCTTTGATAAGTCCCCTCGTATCCTTGGGAAGCTTGGTATTATCAGCGCTCCATATGTCAACAATTTTGTTTTGCGTTCCATGACCGCCACTACTTTGTTGCCGTCCTTGGTCGATGCCCTGTCTTATTACCTTTCCCACCTTCGTATTGCCGGCCGAACTACCCATCGGGTATTCTCTCCCGTCCACGAAGAGCTTTTTTACTACGCCTTTTTCGCGTTCCACCTCGCATTCTTTTCCGTTGAGGCTGTCATCTTCGAAGTGATATGAAGACAGGGAAACGACCTTGTCGTTTATTTTCACATTCCCGCTGAAACCCTTTTTAGACTTAGTGACGTTCAGGATGCCTTTTTCCCTCACCTCAGGAATCACCGCCTTCACCCTCGATCAAGCCGTCTGCGAAACGTCGCAGCCAGCTGAGAAGAGACAGCGCTTCCGCGGTGGCCAGTCGGTATTCCTTGCTATCAAGGCTTATAACCGCTTTAACCAAATCATCACCATTGATCACCGAATTGGGGCATTTCTTCAGCCAGTCTTCAAGCTGCTTGTAGATCAAGGCATACGTATCGTTCTTTGCCTTAATGAAGGCGAGTGTCTGCCCCAATCCATTGGTCTTGATCATGACCGGCAGCTTCTTCACGTACGACTTGTACTCCTTTTCTTTGTTGCCCAGCTTTTCCTTTGCCTCCAGAACGTATTTGTAAGCCTCCGAGGCACGACCCTGCTCAAGTGTGCTGACGAGCGATTTTTCAGCCAATTCTCACACCTCCGGGAAGCTCAATCGCACCAGGCCTTTGCCTATAGTGGCGTTTCCGCCTATCTGGGTCACTCTAGGCATGCATTCCCTGAACAGGCGCAAAACCAGGTCCGCTTCGTCGCTTCCATCTTGCTTGAAATAAGGGTCTTTCTTGCCGTTGTCCAGGAATATCGGTGTTGCCAAGGCCAATGTGTAAAGGATGCTGTCTTGCGGGAGATATTCCTCGTAAAAAAGAGCTCCCTTGGCCACCGTTCCCGTATCTGCGTCAATCCTTATCCTCGCGACTACTTCCGTGGAGAGCTGGACGAAATCGCGGAAGTCGTCGTCCGGCAGCACTGCCAGGCTGTTTTTCATCTTGCCTCTCCAGTAGTCCAGGGCTCCTCCTTCGCTTTCGCCCTCTCCGAAAACCATATTTGACAACCACTCTGCCAGCTCTGCGCAGGCCTCATTCTCTTCGACCTGGAAAGTGTACTCCTCGAGCACTATCCTCTTGCCTTCTGGATGGTCAAAGGAGATGGAGCTGTTCAGCGCAACCGTGCTCTCCCGCGGAACAGCCGGCGCTTTCAGCCCCGCAAGGTTCATTTCGTCGCACATCCGCTGCAGGGCGTGCGGACACGTAATCCATGCGAATACCCCTTTCATCGATTTAACAGGGAATGCAAGGAGGCGTCCATCGGTGAATCCCAGGGCTCCGGAATGCAGATCGCCTTGCTCGGGCCCGAAGGTTTGTTCTATGAGCTTTTTGAGTCGGTCCTCGTCGACCCCATCACCGGAGGAGCTCTCCGTAATAAGCCGCCGCATTTCCTCTTGCACAGCCGGGTTTGCGAAGGCCTCTCTGAAGCAACCCTTTATGCCCGAAGACTCTATCTTGGGGAAGCCGGTGTGCTTCTCGCGTTGAATGGGCAGATCGACCAGGCCCAGCTCCGTTCCGCTGCCCACGTGCACCGGTGATTCCGCCAACATGAATACCGGCAGCGCTCTCTTAAACATTACCCACCTCCAAGGATACACTTCGGCCGCTTTTCCCAAACGTAACCAGATCAAACTGCCCTTTATCGAAAGTCCTGCCGTCATCGCTCTTGAGCAAGGATCTCAGCTTGTTCACATATTCGGTATCAGCATTATGAACCTCGCTTCCCATGTAAAATGATGCGATGTATAGGTCTATCTCGGTGGTACGGTATTTCGTCACCCAATTATTTTTGCTCCAGACGATGCGTGCTTGCTTCCCCTCGGCTACGGTCTTGTAGCAGTAATAACCGGCAGGAAGTTCTATGTCTTTTAATGGATGTTTAAGACTGGGGTCGTCGCTGTTTTCGAGCAGCTTCTTTTTTAAAACGGAAAGGGACTTGAATAATGCCAGCTTGTCTTTATCGCTAAGTTCATCAAGGCCCTCCCTTGCGCGTTCGCTAAAATATACGGTCTCCCTCTTTGCCTTGTAGCGAAGCCACAATATCGTTCCCAGCGCGTTCAAGGACAAGTATTCGCCAGAAACTTCCAGCAGCGCCTCCAGCTCTGGATGCTTTTTCGTCATATCTTTTTCCGGTAACTCGATTACATCTTCCTTGTCGAGCCTGGAAAAGAGCCCGGCGTGAGCATCGAAAACTGACCAATCTATATCTATGGGGGCTTGAGGGATCTCAATAAGAGCATCCGTGTTTTCAAATATATAGTAAATCGAAATACCGTTAATCTGGCCGAAAATGGTCAACAAGGGGATGGTGGCTTTGAACCCTCCGGTCATGTTGATGGCCATGTTCCCGCCACATTCGTCGTTCAGCTGGTAAAGATGTCTGAATAGGCCCCTTGATCCGTCTTCTCTGTAATAGGCGGCGTCAGCGACTTGCAGGCCATTGATGACATCCCGCGATGGATTGAAATGAGTCTCCACTCCGACACCGCATCCCGTTTCTGAAAGGAGCTCTGCTGCAACGGCGGAAAGTATGGTGTCGGTCGCTATCAGCCTGACCTCAATGGGTTCGCCGAGCTTTTTATGGATCTTTGCTATGCTCTTCGTTTCGGCCGATGCCTCTTGCCCCTTTTCTTTTATGAAATCTTTGACCGCCAACTTCAGCTTGCTGATCCTCTCCCTCCTGCTGTCATACGACGAGTAGCGCTCCTCTTTGAGAGACTGGTAATGCTCTTTGATATCGCCGTTTCCCTTCAGGTAGTTCTCGTAAAGGGAAACCCCTACGGTGGTTGCGATAACCTTCATTTGGCGGCTCCCACGAAAGACAGCCCGAAGCCCTGCTCGGGGTTGAAGTCAGAAATGTTCGTGTTGTCGAAAAGCTCAAAGGCATCTGAGGCCTCGCCCTTTATGATCTTAAAGAAATAAACACTTCCGGCGGGAACCGCACGGCGCATGGGCTTTGGCTTGTTGCGATGCATGTCCCATCCGCCGATATGTAGAGGCTTTCCGATGGCCGCGCAGATGAGTTTAAGCTCCAACTCCCCTAACCTCAGCACCGTTTCTCCATTGCTGCCTCTTTCGGCCCCCTTTGGCAACCACCCGTTGTGGAAGATAGCGGGCGTGGCGAGGTAGACTTTGAACATGCGGTCATTCTCAATACGTGCCAAAAGCTTTTCCCTGCCATCCTCGCTTTGCAGTGAATGCGTTTCGCCGAGATTCCTGACCAAGCAGGATTTTCCATCACCACCGAGTCGCAAGAGGAATTCGCCGGGAAAGCCGGTTGAACCGTTGCAATCTGCGATGAGAGAGACCTTGTTCACGCTTCCATCAGGGTTGCGGGTGCCCAGGCGGTACATGTTGACGCGGTATAGGAAGCCCTCCTGGGAAGCATGGGTTTTCGCGTCCCTCTTAATGCCTAATTTCGGCTCCTGTTCGACTATGCTCTTTATGGGGTGGCCAAGATAGCCGGACCCATCCCCTGACAGGTATTCTATAAGCGAAGTATGGCTTATGAGATACCCCGAGCTTTCTTGTACAACCCTTCCCTCTTCGGGCATAAGCATGAAATCGGTCTTTCTTCTTGAGGGAAGGACGCTGGGCTGTCCATCTGCGGACACAAGACGCATCCGGCGCAGGAAATCCTTCATGCCCAGATTCTCCGGCTCCTTATCTCTGGCCAGATCCAACGGGGCGGGCACCAGAAAATCCTCGCCGCGCTTAAGGAATGTCCCCCTGAGGGCAAAGGAACCGGGTTCATCCGGGGTGCCCACCGTTTCTTTCATGTCCCCTGCGATGAATCTTTCGAGCCCTCCGTTATGGGCGATGTAGGCGCTCCTCAATCCGCCGTAGACCGCAGAGGGGGGAGGCGGAAAGACGCTGCCTGCGAATGCATCGTCTCCCATGGTGAAGGGCTTTCCGTCCCTGAAGAAAAGGGGGTCCAAAGGTAGTAGTTCAAGGATCATGGTCATGGCTCCCTCGCTAAAAAGGCCGCTGTTTCCAGGAGGGACATGAAGTTGCCCAAGTTCCTGGAGTTAAGGTACAAGGATTTAATCCTAGAGGACCAATCCTCTATCATTTGCCTGCGCAATCCTTCATCACCGCTTTTCGAGGCATATGATCTACTCAGCAGTCTGCGGGTTTCCGACTGTATCATGTCGTCCATATGGGGAATAGGCTCCGCGGGGTCGAAACGCCGGAAGGTCTCCTTGAGCTTATAGACGAATCGGTCGGAAAAGCCCGATCCGGTTGTGCTCTCTGTGCCCTTCAGAGAATCGACCAGCTCCTTAATGAGAATCGCGGTTCCGCCTTTCCCCAGCTCCTTCTCGCTATCCCTGTAGAACCATTTCCACAATGTTTCCAGCCTCTCTCCACTCCCCTTGAGAACGGTTATGCAGAAGGCGTTTTTGCCGGGCAGCGATTTTGCCTTCTCTTCCGCTTCTCGCGCCGTCTCCAGCACCATGCCAAGGGGGGTGCGGTAATGAGATATGCAGATGCCCATGGAGAGGCTCGCCTTGGGTCCCATGGTGGTGAGGAACCCGTCCTTCCATTCAATGAACCCCGACGCGTCCCTGGAAAAATCTACCTCCTCGAGGCTCCCGTCGATGTGACCGGAGAATGAGGCCCGCAGGCGAGCCGCCAATTCGAGCAGGTCTTCCAGGTTTACGAGAATAAGGGCGTCGTCCCCTCCCGCGTATATCAGGAAACCGTCGTGCTTATTCAGAACCAGCTCCTTCACCAGGACCCTCGAATAGTCTTTGAGGGCAGAGCTTATGGTCGCGTGCATAGCCGGAGTCAGCAGCCTTCGCTTTCCCTGGAGATCCGCTTTGAAATCCTCGTCGAGCGCTTTCCACACGCTCGGGTGATATATCTCTTCGTAGTTGGGCCCCAGTTGCCCCGACAGCCACTTGCCCATATCGTCGCCGTCAACCTTGACAACGGCGTAATATTTCGATGGCCTCAAGCCGCTTTTATCCAGCAAGCGCTTCAGCAAATCACTTGCAATGCTGAGTTTACTGGTATCGAGTCCGTTCTTCTCGAAGAACCGTTCCGTGAGGTTTTCCTCGTAAAGGAGCTGCGGGTCGTAGTCGCTGCCGAACAGTCTTCGGTAATCCTCGTAGCCCTGCACGCCCTCAAGCTTTTTCATGGTTTTCCTCAGGGCGACCTCGGCTATGGAGGGGAACTTGGGAAAGAGGCCTTTTTCGGCCGCATCTTTGAGCTCTTGCTCGAAGTGTTTCTCCGCGCATCTCTTGCAGAAACACATGGCGCACAGGCCCTCTCCCGGCTGGAGCAGCTTAAGGGTTATAACCGTGTCTGATGCGCTGAAGATAACCGCATCCCGATTGAACAGCTTGGAGCTTTTGATTCTTGCGTCTTCGTGGCCTTCCTCGCCCGACGACTTTTTATAGAAGAGCACGTTCCTTATTCCGCAAAGAGAACACTTCCGGCCCCGTTCCTCGAGCTGCTCGAAGTCGTTCAGGTTCTTCATTGAGCCCGCCGACATCTCGCAGAAAGAATACAGGAGCGAGTAGGCGTTTCCTATGTTGGGTGCATACTCTCCTTTCGCTTCCACTATGCGCAGGGCTTCATCTATCGCGTCCATAGACTCGGGCTTAAGATGCTCGCGAACGGATTCCAGCGCCGCCTTCCAGGCCTTGAGCTCGTTCTTATCGCTGAACCATGGGAGGAAAACCCAGTGGGTGCTCAGCGCCTTCCCGAGCTGTTCGTCGAAGCCCTGAGGCGCCTCTCTGATTTGGAGACCGCGTAGGACATTCTCCCCCATGGCTTTGAGCTCTTCCCTTACCGACTCGTCCAGTTCTTCACCAAGAGCCTGCAAGGCTTCTGCTTCCGTCTCGGGGATGATGGCCAGTGCGCGGTTGGGTATGGTGGGTATGCCTATATCCTGGATGGTATTGTCATCCGCATCCACCCTGACGCCCTTTTTCCCCAGCCACATGTCTGCGAAGGGTTGGCCGTGGATATCGGGGAATACCAGGCAGTCGGGACCGTATTCTTCCGAAATACGCTCTATAACCTTCCAGTTAAGGTAGGAAAGGATGAAACTTCCCCAGAAGAGGTCCTGGGCCTTTCTTGCCTCGGAGATGAACTGCTGCACCCCACCTATGGAGAAGAGCATGAGGGAGCACTTGCTCAGCAGCAGATTGTTCGCGTAGCCTGACCTGCAGCAGGCAGAGGCGATCTTGCCGTGCTCGAAGATGGAGTGGTCGGGCATCCTGGTATCGGCCGGGGCAAGCGACCAGAACCTGCCCAATCGTTCCCCCCCATGCTTAACCACGAGTGGTTTCAGGTTCCTCCAGAGGTCCAGGAACAAGAGCTTGTCGTCCGCGTGGGGCCTGCCGGCAATCTCAGCAAAGGCCTTGTCGGCGGTCTCAATAAAATGATGCGGTTGCGTGCCCTTCAACCGCTCAGATCCTTCCAGTTCGCGGCCTGAGAGTGGATGCTTCACGCACGGATCATCGAGAAACCTGACCTGCAAGGCCTCATTCCTGGAGGCTCCCTTGGGGATAAAGGCCCTCTCCATCGCCGAGGCGATGTGGTCGGCGGCATCCACGCCTTCCACTCTTACACCGAGCTTAGCCGACAGCACGGATGCCCTTTTCTCATGGCTGATGCCCTGCATGAGGATGAAGGGCTTGTCCACGGGATCGTGCAGAAAAGCCGCGACCTTGCGGGAAAAGAGGTCCTCGTTCATAGCGCCCCCTTGAATGATTCCTGCTTAGTCATATCGCTATCACTATTACGTACGGGGTATCTTTCTGGGAAAACCGGGTTCAGCGTGGTCACGACAGGCGCTATCTTGCCTCCCAGCATTACGGCGCTGACGTAAACGGGGGAAGCCATCCTCGGACCTGCGCTTCCAAGCGATGGGTCATTGTGATCGTGCGAAGCCTGGCCGATTCTCTCTACCAGCATCTTCCATTGAGCGAGCTCTTGGCCGATGAAGATCTCCTTGATCCATGGGTATTTGTTGCCATCCCTGCCCTCGACGCCATCATCCCTCGTGATGATGAATTCCCTCCTGTCGTCTTTCATTCTTCTGAATTCCCGTGAGCCCGTGACCGCCTGCAGCTTCGCCAGTATATGATCAATCAACTCGGCACGGTTTCTGAAATCCCGACTAACATCGACAACGCTCCCGAACCCTCTTCGGCTGCGCTTGCCCACGCCGCCCAGGATGAGCGACAGCTCGAGAATGTCTGCGTAGAGCTCGAGGTTTTTCCTTGCGCTGAGGATCAGCTCGAACGTTTGCCCCGGCTTGAACCCGTTTAAAGTGAATTGTTTATTATCGCTGTGTGGGAGCGGTCGGTATTCTCCTGGCTCCAACCGCCCTTCTAACTTTATGGTCACCGGCGACCTCCCCGAGCCCTCGGCGCTGCTCCCGAAAAGTTCAGCCTCTCTCCTATGCAAACCCT
>Ga0209227_1003193_pt1 | contig 11070 bp, 5 predicted proteins | sample YNPBryantNP2012_FD_185815 | JGI IMG/M metagenome (GOLD analysis project Ga0209227, IMG submission 185815) | Anoxygenic and chlorotrophic microbial mat microbial communities from Yellowstone National Park, USA - YNP Bryant NP 2012 (SPAdes)... ...
CGGATATAGTCTTCAAGCGCCTGGCTGATTTGCGTCGCCGTCTGGGTCTGCTGAGCGAAAAACGTCTCCCATTGGGCTGGCGTCATGGTGCAGTAGGTGGAAACGATCTGTTGCTCCGTGGCGTCGGGCAGGTCTACGTGTCCCCAGTAATCGTAAGGGAACGCGAACTCGGCGGGCGGCAAGGGGACGTCAGAGCAGTCTACAGGGCGCGGATAGGGTGACTCGCCCTCGTAGTCCTTCAGGATGAGGGGCAGGTAGACACCGCACCAATTCGGCGGGGCGATGGGGCAACTGTTCTCGGGCAGGCGCCAGAGAAACCGCACCGGCGAGGCATCGCGGCGCGGGATGGTAGCAGTGTCCGGGGCCAGGTGCAGGTAGTTCACCGCTTCCACATAGTAGGCGATCTCCTCGTTGTTTCCCACGCCCAGCGCCTGTAAATCCACCCAGGCGGATACCCACTCGCTGCTGCCTTGGGTTCTAGTCAGCGGCACGGAGACCCACGCCGCGTTCTCCTCGTCGTTCCAGACCCGGTCGTCCGAGTGGCTCCACCACAGGCGGACCTGCTCCGGTTCCGGCGTCACGGTGACGAAGGCCCGAAATCGCCGGCCGTTGGTCTCGTCCGTCTCCACCCGCTCGTTGGTGATTTTGGGATACACCTGGTCCAGGTAGCCCGGGTTATCGTTCACGAGTTGTTCCAGCAACAACGACCGCAGCAGTTCTTCTTTCGTCTCCTCCTGGTCCTGGTCGTGGATGCGCACGTATCGCCACGGGACGGCGGCAAAGTGGTCCAGGAAGTAAGTCTCCATGCCCAGGGCGTAGTGATGGCTGTCGTGCATCCCGAACCGGGTCACATCGCCATTAATGAGGACAAAGCGGGGGTACAGGTCGTGTTGAAACAGGCCGACTGAGTGGGACTGCTCGGCCGCTTTGCCGGCCGGCGTCCGGGTCATCCAGTCGAGGAGGATGAGCGTCTCCGTGACACTCTCACGTCCTACCGCCGGGGGCGGGATGCAACCCCAGTCGGTAGCGTAGACGGGGATGGCGGTGCGTGGGTCCTCGCGCTGGTAGCCGCCGCTCCCATCCACCTCGATCCGGTCGTCCACAGCGGAAGCCAGCCAGGTGGCAAACCCCTCCTTGGAGCCGCCGCGCAGGGCCACCCGGGTCACGTGCCCCCCGCGCTGCTCGGCCAGCCGTTGTAGCAGGGTGATGGCCCGGATGTTGGTGCGCGCCAAGGCCCAGCCGAAGTTGCCCCGCGTCAGGTCCACCAGGACGCAGGGGTTCACTTTCATCACGTTCGGCCCGGACATGTTCGTCAGATCGCCACGACCGCCGAAGCCCAGCGATTGCCAGTCCACGGCCTCCTCGCCGTGGTGGAGCACGGGGAGGCCGAAGGCCAGCGCCAATTGCTCGCCGACGGTCACGTGGCCGGTCAGCTCCATCGCCACGTGAGCGGCGTACACGTGCCCGAACCCGGCCTGGGAGTTGGGCGTGTTGGGATAGCCCGGCGGCCAGTAGATGGCCGCCCGCTCGGAGAGGGTGATGGTCCGGGCCTGGCCGGTCACGTCGAACGTCTCCCAGACGCCCCCGGACCAGGAGCCGATCGTTTCTGTCACGCCGGAGGACAGGACCCGAGTCGATATCTCAGTCCAGTGCAGGTCGTCCAGGGTCAGGTTCTTCAACTCCGTCATGTTGAAGAGATCGCGGGGGCCGAAGGAGCCGGCGGCCTCGTGCGACCCGGCGCGTCCGGGCGGCGCCGTGAGGAACATCCCGGCGGCCACGAGCAGGACGAGGGCCAGGGCGGCCCAACAAGTGGCGAACATACGCATGGTGCTCATGCTGTCACCTCCAGACCTGACAGGTTTTCCGAAACCTGTCAGGTCTTCGGTCAGGTCTTCAAAACGAGCGGCAGGTAGGCGCGCGCCGGGTACGGCGGGGGCGGCCACAGCAGGTTGATGGCCGACGCGCCGGTGGTGACGCTCAGGCGGCCCAGCCCGTCCTGGTTCAAGGCGAGCGAGCCGGGGTCTTGCGGATCGGTCTGCACCATGACGCCCTCTTCGCGGGCGTGGACGAACAGGCGGCGCGCGCCGGCCGGGTAGCGATAGAGCACCGTGGCTCCCAGACTGCGGTTCTCATAGCTCCCGGCCCCCCAGGGCGTGAAGGAGTCGCCGGCGTTGGTGGACAGGCGCAGAAAGCTGCGCGTGCCTTCTGGACGTTCGACGTCCTGGCCGCAGGCCACGGTCATCACCCAATAGTTCGGCTCCAGCGGGTCGTAGGCCAAGCCGGCACCCCGGCACGTGGTGATGGGCACGGTAGCGTCCAGCCCCAGGTTAACCTCCTCGTGCCGCCAGCCGGCGTCGTCGTGGAACACGCGGAGGAAGGGCTGCTGGAAGCGCCGGCGCAGCGCGGTGCTCTCGGCCAGGCCCACGATCAGCTCGCGGAAATTGCCCTGCAGATCGCTGACGGTCCACAGGTACTTGAAGCCGGCCGTGTCATCCTCCCGGAGCAGCAGCTTCCACGTCCACGGCTGGCCCGGCGCGGCCGGCCGCTGGCCCACCCACAGGCCGTTGCCGCACCCTGCCGGGTTGGCCCACGAGTCGAGGCCGGCGTCGGCGGTGCGCAGGATGGCAAAGACCAGCTCCTCCCGGGGGTCCACCGCGATGTAGTGGGCGATGGGCGGCGGGTTGATCGTGGGGTTGGTGGGAACGGTGATGGTGCAGGGCTGGGTGGCCGGGTCCCACACCTTCTCGAAGGCGGGTATGGACCCGTCGCCGAGGGCGGCGTGCTGCAAGACGTCGGCCGGGTCCACGGCGTAGACGCCGCCGCCGTCTGTCGGCAGGCCCGGCGCGCGGGACGCCGGCCACAGGCTAAAGTAGACGCGCCTTCGCCCCACCGCCACGGCGTGGGGGGCCACGTAGGGCGCCGACTGCCAGCGGCCGGCGTTGCCGGCCCGGACGTGCAGGCCAGTGACTTGCAGGCCGGCCGCCGTGACCCCGCTGCCGAACATCGTAGAGTTGCCGCCGTCCGCGCCGGGCAACAGCTTGTACTGAATCCCGCCAGAAGTGGACAGGACGCCGAACGGCCCCAGGTAAAGGCCGCGCGCGCCGCTCTCGTCCCGTCGCCAGCCCGGCGCCACGGCCAGATCGCCCAGCGCGGCCGGGTCCAGGTTGGGGACCGTGAGCAGGCGGGCAAAGGTGTCGCCATAGTCGTCCGAGTAGAGAATGTCCACGTCCACCAGAATGCGTTCGAGAGCCGGGTCTGTGGATGGTTTCAGCGCGGGGACGTAGAGCCGCCAGCCGTCGGCCGCGTCCGGCGAGGGGGCCAGGCTGGCCGCGCCCACCGGGGAATCCGCCAGGGCCGGGCTGGGGAAGCCGACGATCTCATAGGGATCGCCCGGCGCGTCGCCCGGCTGCACCCGCGCCAGACAGCGCGCCGTGTACCCGCCCAACGCGCCAGCGTTCCACGCCCCGCCGGAGAACAAGATCGCCTCCTGGGTCGGCGTCGGCCAATCCGTCAGCCAGCGCGCGGTAGACGTGGGCGCGTCCCAGATCAGGTTGTGCTGGATGCCGCACCCCGCCGCGATGGCCGTCGGGTCCAACTGGCCCCAGTCGCCCAGGGGCGCGCCCAGGCGGTCAAAGTCCCGGTAAAAGATCAGGCCGTTAGCGCATTCATTCCCCCCGCCGGTCAGGCAGCCGACGTCGGCGGTGACGAAAAAGACCGTGAAGCGGTCGGCGTCGCCGGGGCGCGGATAGAGGTGGGCCGAGACCACGTAGGTATTGGTAATGGGCAGGCTCTCCGGCCCGATCCAGACCATCTGGCTCGCCTGACCGTCCCACACGTAGCGCCAGACCTCGGACTCCCGCGCGACGACGAGGGCCGTCTGCGCCGGGCTGAACCCGGCGGGCCGGGGGAGCACCACCAGCCGGCTGCCGAACCAGCCGATGAGGTCCAGGCCCTCGTCCACGCGCTGCAGGGTGGGCGTGATCGCCGTAGCGTTGTACGAGCAGTAGACGCCGGCCTGCCCCAGCGCGGCCGGGCCAACGAAGCCCAACGCGGCGCAGACCACGTCGCCGTGCAGGCGGTCCACGTCCACCGCGCCGGAGGTCCAGGCCCCATAGCCCAGCCAGCCGGTTTCGCCGGGCACGCCGGGGCCGATCCACCGGGCGGCGTCGTCCTGGGCGCGCCGGCGCAGGAGGCCCCCGCCGGCGACCACGGCGTAGTAATCGTGCGCGCCGTCGGGGTAGGGCTTGAACGCCACGCTGCGGATGTGCGTGGGGATGCCTTCGCTGTCCCAGGTCCAGTGGAACGTCGTGTCGCCGCCCGCCGGGGTCTGCGGCGTCAATGTCCACAAGGCCCCGTGGTGCGTGCCAAAGGCCACCACCGGCTCCGGGCTGTCGTTGGGCTGGGATGTGACGGCGGCCGCCAAGCCAGAAACCAACTGAACCGGCGTCAGGCCCAACGCCAGGATCAGGGCCACGACCAACAGAGGGTTCGTCTTCATCGCGCTCCTCTTCATCATGGCCTCATCTTCTGCAAGACGTGATAGATGGCCTTCATCCGAAAGCACCGATCCTCACAAGCCTGCATGAACCGGGCCACCAGGCGGCGGGCGGCCGGGTCCGCGGCCAGCGCGAAGGCCGGCTGCCCCTCTGCCCACTGGCAGTCCACGATGCCGGCCGCCACCAGCGTGTTGGCCTCGACCGCCAGGTCAATCTGGTCCCGGTGGATGCGCCGGGCCAGCTCGTCCACCTGGTATGCCGTATCGGGATGATTGTACAGAAACCGGATCAGTTCCCACTTGAGGAACGAGTCCAGCCAGTTCCGCAGCAGGCCCAACAGGTCCTCGTCCATGTCTTCCATGATGTCCACCGTACCCCACCCGTCGCTCGACGCGTCTGTCGGTCCGGTCACACTCTGACTCCATACGGTCATGATGCTCCTCCTGCGCATGACGTGTTGCGTGTTCCGTGCTCTTCCGCTCCCTAACCCCGCAGGACCAGCGGCAGGTAGAGTGCGTGCGATGCGCCCAGGTCGCCCAGCCAGCCAAAGCCCGGCCGGTCGCTGATCACGGAGAGAAAGTAGAACTCTTGCAGGGGCTGCACCGGGATGGACGCCGGCGGCGCGCTCCAGACCTGGCTGGCGACGTCTACCCGGTTCCGCTCCGCCGGGGTGAGGCCCACGCAGTCCACCGTGGGGCACTCTGGCCCGTAGACGCGGGTCAGCGTGACCCGCCGGAACTGCGTCGGCGCGCCGGACAGGGGCAGTTTCAGGGTGACGGTGGCCGGGGCGTTGCTCCAGAGGGCCATGATGTCCTCGTCGCCCCGGGTGAAGAGCTTGTAGACCAGGCCGGAGTAGTCTGTGCCGGTCAGGGGGACGTTCCACGCGGGCCGGTAGACCGGCGTCACCCCCACCAGGTGCTTGACCATCACATTGTACGGCTGTGGGTCGGAGTTGTTGCCGATGAACAGCAGCCCGGCGAAGCCCTGGTGGGCGTTGATGGCCCCGATCCGCAGGCCGGCGATGGCGGTGCGGCCAGCGTTGGTGGTCTCGTCCTTGATGCCAAAGCCGCCGTGCAGCTCGGTGTCGAACAGGTGGAAGCGCGAGAGCAGATCCGGCTGGCCCAGTTCCTGGCCCAGCGCTGCCACGTCGCTCAGGATCTCGCTCACGTCAATGGCCTCGTCCACCGCCTGCCACTTGACGCGGGCCGCGACGGGCCGGCCGGCGGGGGTGGTATAGTCCTGGAGTGGCGGCGCAGTCTCGCAGCCGGGCGGGAGGTACCAGCTGGAGCCATAGGTGCACTCCTCGTGCGTGATCCAGTCCGGCGGCGAAGGATAGGGAAACTGGTGGATCATGATCGCCACGTTGTCGTTGTCCAGCAGACCCATTTCGATCATGCGGGCGGTGGTGGTGGTCAGGCCGGCGCCACTCAACTCCAGCGCGCCGGCTACCAGGACCGCATCAGAGCCGGCCGCCTTGATCTCTTTGGCGGCGATGTCGGCCGAGGCATACAGGAACCCGGCATAGACGTCGGCAAAGGCGGCGGTCTGGTGTGGCTGAAGATAGCCCGGCGGCAGGTCGTCGCACACCTGATGGTCAGGGCCTCTGGCCCAGGTCATGGTGCAGGGGTACGTGTCCCGGCACGGGCAGAGGTAGAAGCCGTAGCAGGGTTCGTTCATGGTCTCCAGGAAGCGCAGCTCAGGCCCGAAACGAGCGATCAACTCCTGGATGTAGCGGCGGTACTCGTTCACCAGCAGGGCGTTGTTTTCGTCGTAGAAGCCAATGGAGCCTCCCGAGCCGGTGTTGACGACCATCGGGTAATCGTCGGGGCAGGACATCCACCCGTTGTTTCCTTCCATGAAGTCGTTGATCAGCGGGGCGTAATCGCGCTCGGCGGGCGGAAGCTGAAAGATCCAGTCCAGGCCCTCCAGCAGGTAGGTGTTGGTGATCGTCGTCGGGTAGGGCTGCCGGGCGCTCCAGCCGATCTGGTGGCGCAGAATCTGGCTGGCGTAGCGCTGGATGGCTGGCGCGTCTTCCGTCCGAATGCGAGAGGCCTCTTTGGCGTTGAAGACCTGGCGGATGAGCCGGCAGCGACACTGGAAGGTGGGGTCGGTCTTTTGGCGGCTCTTAATGCACCGTAGCTCTTCGGCCGTGGAGGGGCGGAACTCGCCGGAGTCGGCGGCGCAGGGCCGGCAGTCGTTGCCATACACATCGTCGGAATAGGTGTAGGGCTCGGACAAAGCACCCCAGTAGCAATTGGGACAGTCGGGGATAAAGCCGGCCCCAAAGACCGGCGCCCAGCGTTGGAGGCTGGAGGTGAGGGTGATCGGCGCGCTCACCTGGTCGTGGCCGGCGGCAAAGACCAGCGTCAGGGGATGGTCGCGCATCCGCAGGGTCTGAAGCTGGAGCTCGCCCTGGGACGAGGTCAGCGTACCCACGGTGAAGACCGGCGAGTCGCCCGGCTCATCGGGCGTCACGTCGTTCACGTAGGTGTGGATGAGGGTCTGCGCGTTCACGGTGATGGGCCGATGGTAGTTTTGTACCTGGACCGGCAGGTAGGCCACGTGGCCGACGGTCAGGGGGATGGTGGCCGGGGCCGAGACCAGGGTCAGGCCGCCGGGGCCATCGGAGAGGACGATGGCCGGCAGGGCCGGGGCTGTCGTTGCGCCATCGGCGCTGATCGCGGAACTGATGGACGGGGGCGCGGCCGTGCTCTGCACCGCCAGCGTCGTCAGCAGCAGCACGGCCAGCCCAACCAGGGAGACGAGTAATTTGGCAATCATGATGATCCTCCTAATCTACCTGCGGCAGTGTGAACCAAAAGCTGGCCCCCTCGCCCGGCGCGCTCGCCACGCCCACCTGCCCGCCCTGGGCCTCCACCAGCGATTTGACGATCGCCAGCCCCAGGCCCGCGCCGCCCCCGGACCGGGCCGGGTCGGCCCGGTAGAACCGCTCAAAGACGTGGGGCAAATCCTCTGGGGCGATGCCCGCGCCGGTATCGGTGACTCGTACTTCCACCCCGGCCCGGCCCAGGTCACGCGCCGCCACGGTGATGACCCCGCCCTCTGGGGTGTAGCGGAGGGCGTTCGTCAGCAGGTTGGACAAGATTTGCTCCACCCGCAGCGCGTCGGCCCGCACCGGCGGCAGGCCGTCGGGCAGGTCGGTCTCCAACACCACCCGCCGGTTGCTCCAGGCCAGGGGCGCAAAGTCGGTCACCATCTTGTGGCCCAACGATGGCAGATGTACCTGGCCCAGGTCGAGCTCCAGTTCGTGCGCGTCCAGCCGGGCCAGGGCAAATAAGTCGTCCACCAGGCGGGTCAGGCGCGCGGTTTCGTCGTGCAGGATGGGCAGGTACTCCGGCAAACGATCCGGGTGGCCCTCTAACGATTCCAGGTAGACCTGGAGCGCGGCCAACGGGGTGCGCAGGTCGTGGGAGACGTTGGCGACCAGGTCGCGTTGGGCGCGAGCCAGCCGGGCCACCTGATCGCGCTCGTCTTGCAGCGCGGCGAGCGCGGCCTGCAGGCGGTCGGCCATGTGGTTGAACTGGCGCGCCAGGTCGCCCAGCTCGTTGGGGCTTTCCACCTGCGCGCGGCGGCCCAGATCGCCTTCGGCCATGGCGCGGGCGGCTGTGTCCAGCGCCTGCAGCGGCCCCACGATGTGCCGCGCCATGTCGCGCCCCAGGAGGGCCGCGACCAGGCTGGCCGGCAGGAGCACGATCGCGCCGGTGGCACCCAGGATGAGCGCGAACATGGCAAAGGTGATGAGCGGGGTGTAGAATGCGGCGGTGGTTCCCAAGAGCGCGCCAGCCTGGATCCACACGACGACGACCCCGAGCACCCGCCCCGTGGCATCTTTGACCGGGGCGGCGCCCACGTGGTAGACCACCCCGGCCGCCGTCAGCGCCGAGAAGCTGTTGGCGACCACATTCTCCTCACCGCTCACCGCTGAGGCGAACACGGCCCGCTCGGCGGCCGCCGTGTCCGGGCGGAGGTCCGGCGGCAGTGTGCTGCTGGACACCCGCACCTCACCCTCGGGGGAGAGCCAGACCAGGCCGCGCAGCTCGCCGGTCAGGCCGGCTGGCAGGCGAAAGGTGTAGAACAGCCCGTCTTCCAAGGTCTGGGGGGCTGGATGCGGCATAGCCTCGCTCGTCAGCCAGTCAAAGAGCCGGGTGGCCGCCTCCCGGCGCTCCTCGGGCGCTTGCCGGGCCAATGCCGCGGCCACCCGGCGGGCGTATAGCCCGGCCTCCATCTCTGCCGGCAGGGCCAGGTGAACCCCCAGGGCCAGCAGCCCAGCCGGCATGATCTGGGCCAACAGGATCGCCAGCGCCGTGATGAGAACAAAGTGGGCGGTGAGGGTGGCGTGCAGCCGCCGCTCCAGACGCCGCCGCAGCGGGATGGTCAGCCGGCGCACCCCCACGACGAGCAGTCCGGCCACCGCAAGGACCGCCGCCAGCGTCAAGACGTTGGCCGCCAGGGACTCGAGGGGGGGTTCATGGCGGCTCTCCCTCAAACCGGTACCCGATGCCGCGCACGGCGACGAGGCGTTGGGCGGTTTCGCTCTGGCCCAACTTTTGGCGCAGGCGATAGACGTGGGTGTCTACCGTGCGGTCGCATTCCGTGGCCTCGTAGCCCCACAGCCGGTCCAGCAGGTAGGCGCGACTAAAGACCCGGCCTGGGTTGGCGGCCAGCAGGTGCAGCAGGTCGAACTCTTTGTTCGTCAGGTCCACCGCGCGCTCGCCGACCGTGGCCTGGCGGGCGGCGACGTCCAGGGTAAGGTCGGCCACCCGCACCACCGGCGCGGCCGGGACCGCGGCCTGGCGCATCATCTCCACGCGACGCAGCAGGGCGCGCACCCGGGCCCGCAGCTCTCGGAGGCTGAAAGGTTTGGTGAGATAGTCGTCGGCGCCCACCTCCAGGCCCACCACGCGGTCCACCTCCTCGGCGCGGGCGGTGAGCATGAGGATGGGGATCAGGGACAAGGGCGGCCCGGCGCTGCGCAACTGGCGGCAGACGGTCAGCCCGTCCAGCTCCGGCAGCATGATGTCCAGGATGATCAGATCGGGCGCGCAGCGGCTCACTTTCAGCAACCCGCTACGACCGTCAAAGGCCCCGGCGACCTGGTAGCCGTCTTCTTCCAGGTGCACCCGAACGATTTTCGCCAGGTTGCGTTCGTCTTCGATCAACAGGACCCGCTTCATCGGCCCTTCCTCACTTGGACTTGGGACAAATGCCGCCAGACGCTCAGGGGTGAGGCCGATCTAACGCAGAGACGCCAAGACGCAGAGATTTCCAGGGTTTGAGTGGTCAACTACCAGGCGCACCAAAGGAATTGGTTATTTCTCTTTGCGTCTCTGCGCCTCTGCGTTAATATCTGTGTTGCCAGCAGCGCACCCGCCGGTTTGTCCAAAGTCCAATCCTCACGATGGTCGTAGTATACCACATCATTGTCACGACCGGATGGCGGAATTGTCACAGGATGGTGAACTATCGGCGAGGCATCAAGGCCCTGGCTGTCTAGACATCGGTAGGGCGGCTTTCCATAGCCGCCGCTCACCACTCACGTGTCACCAGGGGCAGGTAGACGACGTGGCCGAAAATGGCCGGGTCCAGCAGGATGATCGCGTCTTTGGGTGGCAGGGTGACTTCGGGCACCAGGGAACCATCATTAGTCTGCGGGTCCTGGATGCCCTGAATCTTGCGGTATGCCCGTTCCAGGGAGAGCGTGACGGTCACGGGCGAGAAGTTGGCCAGGACGATGCCCTGCTCGAAATCACGGCGATAGACCCCCGTGGTGAGAGGGATCGTCGCTGTGACCGGGTAGCCCAGGTAGCCCAGGCCGGGACGCACGATGTTGGCGAATTGCCTTTGCTCCAGCAGGCCGACGTTAATATTCACCAGGGGGTGCGGCACCGTTGTGGTATAGACATCAATGGCTCTGCCTGAACTGTCCACCGCGTACTCGTCGAACCACCAGAGCGCGTTGCCATTGAAGGCAGAAATATCGGGGTAATACGGCGAGTGCATGAAATAGCCGCCTCCCATGAGGGTGAAGGCGAGCGCCAGCCGCATCTGCCTGTACGAAGCTGGGGAATCGGGTGGGTTCGGACAGTTGGTGAAGATAAAGATCACCTGCGGCGACCGGCCATATTTTTCCCAGTATTGATAGTGCTCGAACGCCGTCTGCCAGTGGTTGGCATATGGGTCGGGCGAAAGCTCCAGATTCGGGATGCCCTCGAAGGACTGGCCGTTCATATAGGCGGCGTTCTCGCCGAACTCGTGTTGCACCAGAATGTTATGATTGTCCTTTAGCTCATCATCGTTATTCCACAAATACCACAAGTTTTGGGTGAAGGAGGTGTGGCCGGCCGCCCAGACGCAGTTGTCCCAGTTCGACTCGTAGCTCCAGTAGTCGGGATAGCAGCCGGTCGAGCCACGGTGTTCTTGCCAGTCAGATACGCCATTAGCATCCAGATCGAGACGCTGCACGATTTGCGGGTGCGAACTATACTGCGTGAACCACTCTTGATTGAAGGTATCGAGCAGCACGCCGTCGAACAGCAACTGACCCTGGCTGTCG
>Ga0209227_1003194_pt1 | contig 11068 bp, 10 predicted proteins | sample YNPBryantNP2012_FD_185815 | JGI IMG/M metagenome (GOLD analysis project Ga0209227, IMG submission 185815) | Anoxygenic and chlorotrophic microbial mat microbial communities from Yellowstone National Park, USA - YNP Bryant NP 2012 (SPAdes)... ...
CCCTATCTCGATGAGGTCGAGCAGGTCCTGGGCCCGGCTGAGGTCGGCCCCCACGATGAGCTCGGGGGAGCCGAACCCGCTCCCTCCTTTTCTAAGGTGAGGCCAAAACCGGCCACCGCGCTCTTCACCCCCGCAACCTTCTCGATCTCGTCCACCTTGGAGAGGGGAAGATACCCCTCGCCCCCGCCGAATAGCGAGGAGCCCTCCGGCACCACCGATATCTTGCTGGTGAACCAGGAGCGTGCCCCGTTGACCTGCTGGGTGAGGCGGGCCGAAAGGCCTCCCAGCACGGTGAGGGCGAAGATGCCCACCACGATGCCGAAGACGGTGAGGAAGGTGCGGGCCTTACGCCTCCACATGTTGCGCACTATATACTTGATCAATCTCCTCGAACCTCCGTTCTCAAACCCGCCATAGCTCGCCCGGAGCCTTGGCCCGGGCCCGGCTTCCCCGGCCTCCTTCTCCGCCGCGTAAAGGGTAAGGGGGGTGGGCGTATCGGGCTATGATCCTGCTCATCAAGCCCATCATGCTCATCAAGCCGCCCCCCGGTTTCGCCCGCCCTGTCCACTTTAAGGGATGGCGAATGCCTCGTGTCTCGTGACATAATTATAAGCAATCCGGATGGGGGAGCTTCTTTAATATTCAAGGAGGGGCCATGGAGCGGGAGCAAGAGCCGATTTTCCAGGAAAGGCAGCGATTTACCCAGAAGTGGATATTGGTGCTGGTGTCTATCCTGGCTCTGGGCACCTGGGGCATGGCGCTGGTCCGCTTCGCCTTCCACCGACCCAAGGAGTCCGGCGCCCTCGAGGACACGCTGATGATCCTTACCTGGATAGTGGTGGGGGTGGGAATCCCCTACCTATTCCTGGCCATGCAGCTTACCACCGAGGTGCGCGGTGACGGGCTCTACTTGAGATATGCCCCCTTCCACCGATGCCCCCGCGTCTTCCACTGGGAGGAGCTCTCCCGCTTCCAGGCGCGGCGTTACCGCCCCCTGCGCGAATACGGCGGTTGGGGCATCCGCTGGGGCCCGGCGGGGCGCGCCTACAACGTGCGCGGCGACCGCGGCGTGCAGCTGGTGTTCAAGGACGGACGCCGCCTAATGGTCGGATCCCAGCGGGCCGAGGAGTTGGAAGAAGCCATGCGAAGGGCCTCCGGGGAGCCGGGGCCCGCCAACGATACGGCCTGAGAACACCGCTCCGCCTCGCCGCCGCGCGCGGCGCATTGCCGCGAGTTGCGAACCCGTTGTTCAGCCCACTTGGAAGCCACACGGCAAGGAAGCGCCGCCGGCGCTTGACGCGCAACCATAATGTTCTTATACTGAAAATAAAGAATAGTCAGAATAATATGAAATTTCAGATTATCGGAGAGAAGGGATCGGCGGGATGGCTTCGGGAAAGGGGAAAAAGGTCTGCTGCGGGGAGGAGGGCGGCGGTAGCGCCTGCCGCCTGGAGGGCCTGCTCGGCGTGGACGAGCGGGGGCAGATGGTCCTGCCCAAGGAACTGCGTGAGCGGGCCGGGATAAAGCCGGGAGAAAAGCTGGCCCTGGTGAGCTGGGAGCGGGACGGGAAGATATGCTGCCTAGCCCTGCTGAAGTCGGAGAGTGTAGCCGAGATGGTGCGGGAGATGCTGGAACCCGTTTTCGCCTCGGAAAAGAAGTGATACGGGCGCCGACCTGAAGGCGGGGCACGGCGCAAAAGCGAGTGCGGGCATGGAAAAGGAGACAAAAAGATGAACGATGACGAGTTGCGCGACATGGTACGCGACTGTTACACAGAGGTGGCACGTGAAGGCGTTTCCTGCTGCGGACCGTCGTCTGCCTGCTGCGGAGGGGGCAGTCCCGCCCGAGTGAGCCGGGGCGTCGGCTACGGGGAGGAGGAGCTGGCTGCAGTTCCGCGGGGGGCGGACCTCGGGCTGGGATGTGGAAACCCCGTGGCCCTGGCCTCTCTGGCCGAGGGGGAGACGGTTCTGGACCTGGGTTCGGGAGGAGGGTTGGACTGTTTCCTGGCGGCTGAGCGGGTGGGGGAGTCCGGCCGGGTCATCGGTGTGGACATGACTCCAGAGATGCTGCGGCTGGCCCGCCGCAACGCAGCGGAGGGCGGCTACCGCAACGTGGAATTCAGGCTGGGGGAGATAGAGAACCTCCCGGTGAGAGATGGCGAGGCGGACGCGGTCATCTCCAACTGCGTCATCAACCTCTCACCCGACAAGCCCAGGGTGTTCCGGGAGGCCTTTCGGGCCCTCAAGTCGGGAGGGCGCCTGCTGGTGTCCGATTTGGTGCTGTTGAGGCCCCTGCCGGAGAGGATATTGCGTTCCGCGGCGGCCTACGCGGCCTGCGTCGCCGGGGCCGCCCTCAAAGACGATTACCTCCAGGCCATCCGGGAAGCGGGCTTTCAACAGGTGGAAGTGCTGGAAGAAACCTCTTTTCCCCTGGGACTGGCGGAGGCCGGTCCCGCTTTGAAGGACTTGGCGGAAAGCCTCAACGCCTCTCCTCGGGAGCTGGAGGTGGCCGCCGCCTCTCTTCGCAGTATCCGGGTGAGGGCGGTCAAACCCTGAGCCGGCCGCGGGAGCGCCGCGCCGGAGGTCTCCAGGCGCGGCGGCGGCCTGGATAAGTTACATAGTGTAGAATATCAACAGCGGCCCTTCAGTCACTCCGCGTTACCTCCTCCGCCAGAAGGGCTGCACCCAAGGCGCCGCACTTCTCGCCCAGAGCCGTCGGCTCTATCCTAGACGCCCGCCTGGCCAGGGGGATCGCGTAGCATTCCACCGATTCCAACAAGGCTCGGCTGAAGAACTCCCAGGCCCCGGTCATTCCGCCGGAGAAGGTAACGGCCTGGGGGTTGAAGGCGTTGATGAGGGAGGCCACCCCCACGCCCAGGAAGCGCCCCACCTCCTCCCAGATCTCCAAAGCGGTCCGGTCGCCCGCTCTGGCTACCTCGGCCACCTCGCGGGCGCTCAGCCGGCTTCTCTCTCCCTCCCCCATGCCGACGGGGCGCCATCCATCTTCCAGGCGCAGACGCGCTTCCCTCTCCACCGCCAGCCCGGAGGCCAGCGCTTCCAGGCACCCGCTGTGGCCGCAGGCCGTCCGGGGCCCTCCCTCCATCACGATAATATGGCCCAGCTCAGCCGCCGCTCCGCTGGCGCCCCGGTAGAGTCGGCCGTCGATGATGATGCCGCCCCCGATGCCCGTTCCCAGGGTGAGGTGGAGCTGATGCAGACAGCCCCGGCCCGCACCAAGGCGGTTCTCGGCCAGAGCGGCCGCGTTGGCGTCGTTGTCCAGCGCCACCGCCAGCCCCGTTTCTTCCTGCAGGATTTCGCGCAAGGGGAGGTCGCGCAGGGGGAGGTTGGGCGATTCCGTAACTGTCCCGGCGGCGAAGTCGATGTAGCCGGCGACGCCCACTCCCAAGGCCACCACCCGCGCGCCCGCTCTCAACGCCTCATCCTCCAGCTCGCGGAAGCATTGCATGATGCCCCGCAGCACCGCGTCTCCGCTGGAGGTCTCGGTGGCCGTTTCCCGGGCTGCTATCTTCTCCCCGTCTGCCAGGACCAGCCCGCGGGTTTTGCTCCCGCCGACGTCGATGCCGATGATGGCGGCCTCACTCATCGCCGAACCTGAAGAAGGCCAGGCCCAACCCCGCCGTCAGCGCCAGCCATCCCAGCATGATGGCCAGGCGGGGCAGCTGGCTGGAGACGGGGTCGCCCTCCAGGCAGACCGAGCGCATGGCCTGGATCATGGGGGATAGCGGCAGGAAGCGGAAGACCTGGTAGAAGGGGCCGGGCAGCAGCTCCAAAGGGAAGAAGACCCCGCCCAGGAACATCAGCGGTATGGCCACACCGTTGGCCATGCCCGAGGCGGCGTTGACGGTCTTGGCGAAGGCGGCCAGGAAGAAGCCCAGGGAGAGGAAGAGCAGGGCGCCCAGGAGGGTGAGCAGCAGCAGGAACCACCACCCTGACCACCCCGCGTAGAACCTGGCCCCGAAAAGGCCCATGCCCACCGCCAGCATCACCCCCAGTTGGGCGAAGGCCAGCACCAGGTAGGCCGATATCTCTCCCAGCATGAAGCGGTGCATGGGCAGCGGCGTGGTCAGCAGCCGCTTGAGTATCTTCTGCTCGCGCAGCGAAGCCAGGTGGATGGCGAAGCCGGTCACCGCGTAGTTCATGATCCCCAGGCAGACCAGCCCGACGAAGATCATGTCGTAGTACTTCACCGGGTTCTTCCCCCCTTGCTCCTGCCGGACCGGCGCGCCTGAGCTCTCCAACTCTTTCTTAAGGTCAGCGTAGAACTGCTTGGCTTGGGGGTCGATGTCCAGCCCCAGCACGTAGTCGATCTGAGCCACCAAGGCCGCGGTGAAGAACTGCCGCTTGAGGTCGTCGAAGAAGCTGGCCGCCGCCGCGTTGACGCTCTGGTTTTTAACGTCGGTGAAGAGGGTGATCTCGGGGAAGACAGAGTCACCGGCGGCTCCCTCCGGCTTCTCCACCAATAGCACGAAGTTCACCTTGTTGTTGCGCATGGCCTCCTTGGCTTCCTCCAGGCTCCAGCCCTTCTCCGTGAGCTCGAACACCCCGGATTCCTCCACGGCCTGCTTGAGGCTTGCCGAGGTATTGTCCGCGGCCCGGTCAATCCAGGCCAGCTTGCCCAGGTTGTTACCGGACATCCCCTGGCTGAAGATGCCGAAGAGGGCGACGAACATCAAGGGGAAGACCATGGCCCAGAAAAGGGCTATCTTGTCCCGGAAGATCATCTTCAAAGAGGCCTTGAAGACCTTGAAGGTCCTCATCGGGCCGCCCTCCCCGCCGGTAGCTCCTCCTCACCGGTGATGCGGCTGCCGGTGAGGTTGACGAAGACGTCCTCCAGGTTGGCGGTGGACACCGCCATGCGCTCCAACTCCACCAGCTCCAGCTCCCGCAGGGCCGCCTTCAGGGTCTTTAAGTCCCGCAGGAACAGGGTGAGCTCGCCCGCCCGTTCGCCGGACTCCCGGAGTTCGCCCATCTCGGAGAGCCGCCAGTGCAGGCCCGGCTCGAGTCCGCCCCGCGGCAGGAAGTCCAGGCGGATGGGGTTCGCTTGGCGCAAGATGAGGTTCGCCACGGTGTCCATGGTCAGGATCTCGCCCTCTTTGATGATGGCCACCCTCTCGCATAAAGCTTCAACCTCTTCCAGATAATGGCTGGTGAGGATGACCGTCTTGCCCTGTTCGTGGATTCCACGCACCAGTTCCCACAGGTTGCGGCGGGCCACCGGGTCCAGGCCGGTGGTGGGCTCATCCAAAAAGACCAACTCAGGGTCGTTGACCAAGGCGGCGATGATGGAGAAGCGCTGCTTGAGGCCCCCGGAGAGCTGGCCTACCCTGGTGTTGCTGCGGTCCTGCAGCCCCACCAGACGGAGCAGCTCCCGCGGCTCCATCCCCTTGCCGTAGAAGCTGCGGAACAGATCCAGTATCTCCTCCAGGGTCAGCTGCTCGAAGTAGGCGGAGGACTGCAGCTGCACCCCGATTCGCTCCTTGATGCGGGGGAGGTCTTTGCTGACGTCCATGCCTAGCACGGTGACGTTGCCGGAGCTGGCGGCGCGCAGCCCTTCGATTATCTCCAGGGTGGTGGTCTTTCCCGCCCCGTTCTCGCCCAAAAGCCCGAAGACCTCCCCCCGGTTCACATGGAAAGAGATGCCTTTGAGGACCTTCCTGTCGCCGTAGAACTTGACCAGCCCCTGGACCTCGATGACCCTATCTCCGGACAATGACGCCTCCCATGCCAGCCCTCGCAGGATACCCGATCTTGATACGCAAGAATCCCCGGCAGGTCGCCTGATGTCTTTCCAGTGATGGAACCTTAACGCCGGCCTTTAGAACCTATATTAACCCAGCCCTGGGGAAAGGTCAAGCGGAAAAAGGTCCGGGCATCGCCGCGCGGATACCCTGACCGGCTGGGGAAACGGGGATGCTCCCATTCCTGCCCAAAATTCTTCTCCATGTCCCGTTGACCCCGGGGCTTGTCGCAGGAGTGCGCTATCATCAATCCCGGTCCGGGAGCTGCCGGTGGGCATTGCAGGATTTTTCGCGCGGCCCGGTGAAGAAAGGAGTACGAGCTTGGCGTGCATGGGATAACCGAGAGGACGGAGTGATCTCGCATGTACCTTAAGTCGCTGGAGATGAAGGGCTTCAAATCCTTCGCCGACCGCACCGTGCTCCAGTTCGAGCCGGGGATATCGGTCATCGTGGGCCCCAACGGCAGTGGGAAGAGCAACATCGCCGACGCGGTCCTCTGGGTCATGGGGGAACAGAGCCCCCGCAACCTGCGCGGCACCCGCATGGAGGACGTCATCTTCTCCGGCAGCGCCTCCCGCGGGCCTCTTAGCATGGCCGAGGTCTCTCTGGTCTTCGACAATTCCGGGCGCGCCATACCCCTGGACTGCGACGAGGTGGTGGTGACCCGTCAGCTCTACCGCTCGGGTGAGAGCGAGTACCTGCTCAACCGGGCCCCGGTGCGACTCCTGGACATCCAGGAGCTCCTCTCCGACTTCGGGGTGGGCCGGGAGCTCACCGCGGTCATCGGCCAGAACCGTTTAGACCGGGTGGTCTCCAGCCGACCCGAGGAACGGAGGTTCTTCATCGAGGAAGCCGCGGGGCTGCTCAAACACCGCCGCCGCAAGGAGAAGGCGCTGCGCAAGCTGGAAGCGGTGGAGAAGGACATGGTGCGCCTGGGAGACATCATCTCCGAGGTCAGGCGGACCCTCAAGCCCCTGGAACGCCAGGCCGCGGTGGCCAGCCGTTACCGCGAGGTGCAGCAGGAGCTGCGGCGGGTGCAGATCGGGATGGTGGTCGCCGAGCTTGCGGACCTCCAGCAACAGTGGGAGAACCGGGCGCGGGAGGAGGAACGGATCCGCGTGGAGTTCGAGGAGAGGCAAGGTCTGCTGCACGAACTGCGCAAGCGGCTCTCCGAGAACGAGGAGGAGGCGCGCCGGCTGCGCGAGGAACTCGGCCGGCGCCGTGAGGCCTTGTACCGGCTCTCCTCCTGCCTGGAGCGCATCGGCGGGGAGAGGGGCCTGCTGGAGGAGCGGCTCGGATTCTACCTCTCTGGGGCGGGAGCGGCGGGCGATGTCGCGGCATCGCTGTTCCGGCGGCGCACTGAGCTGGAAGGGAGCCTGCGCGAGGTGGAGGAACGCTTGGAGGACTCGCGCCGCCAGGAGGAGGAGTGCTCCCGCGCTTTGAGGGATGCCGAACGGGAGCGCTTCCGGGCGGCGGGCGACCTGGCCGCGGCTGAACGGGAGCGTGCTCGCCTGTCCGAGGAGATGCGGAGGTGCCGCCGGGAAGCGGAGCTGCTTCGAAAGAAAGCGGAGGAGATCAGGACGGCGTCGGCGCGGGAGTCGGAGCGGGGTGAGGATCTGGCTGCGCGTCTGCGGGGCGCGGCAGAATCAGTGCGGCAAGCCCAGGAACTGTCCCGGCGTCTGGAAGCGGGGATGCGACGCTGCCGGCGCGAGCTGGCCGCGGCGGAAGCGCGCCGCGCAGAGCTGCGGGAACAGGCGGAGGAGCTGCGCGGCCGGGCCGCGGAGATTTCCGAGCGCCGCAGGGCCTGCGAGGGCGACGAGCTGCAGTTGGCGGCGCGGCTGCAGGCCCTGCAGGAGCTCTTCGACCGACGGGTGGACTACGCGGCGGCGGCGGCGCGGGTATTGCAGGAAGAGGAGCGCTTCCCGGGAATCAAAGGAATGCTTTTACATCATGTAAAAATAGACCCCGCTTGGGAGAGGGCCTTGGAGTCCTTCCTGGGCCCCTGGCTTTTCTCCCTGGTGGCCGAGGGCGCCGGGGATGCAGCGCGGGCCGCTGCTCTACTAAGGGAGGAGGGCGGAGGATTCGCCTTGTTCCTGTGTCTTGACGGGTTCCGCCGGAAGGCGGGCGGCGATGCCCTCCCCGCCGCACACGTCAAGGGCGCTCTGTCCGCGCTGCAGGCGCTGGAGGGGGATGAGACGGTCATTCCCCTGCTGGAGCACCTCTTGGGGGACGTGGCCCTCTGCGAGGGTCTGCAGGAGGCCATGGAGCTGGCGGAAATCTACGACCGGGTAACCTTCATCACCAGGGAGGGGGAGATGGTGGCCCCCCGGGGCACGCTCAAAGGAGGCAGGCAGTCCCCCTCGCCCTTCCACCTACTGGCTAAGCGCCGGGAGATCGAGCAGCTGCAGGAAGCCCTGGAGGACCGCGGTGAGGACGGGATGCGCATCGCGGCGGAGTTGAAGATGGTCGAGGAGGCATTGCGCGGCCTGGAGTCAGAGCTCCGCGAGCTGGATGAGGCCGGAAAAAGGCAGGAGGAGGAACTGCACCGCCTGGAGCTGGAGCGGCGGGAGGCCTTCCTGAGGGAGGAGAGCGCGGGGAACGCCCTCCGGGAGAACGAGAGGCAGCTCGAGGAGAGCAGGGCCGCCCTGGAGGAGCTCACCGCTCAGGCGGAGGCGGCGGACAGGGATAGGGAGACCCACGTCGCTGCCATGGAGAGTTTGCGTCCGGAGCTGGACGGTGCGGAGAAGCGGCTGCGGTTGTCCAGGTCCCGGCTGGAGGAGAGGGAGGAAGCGGTGCGGCGCGCCCACCGCGAGCATGCGGCGGTGGCCGAGAGGGTCAGGCACCTGGAGGAGCGAAGGGAAGAGCTCCTCGCCTCTCTTGAGGAGCTTCCCGAGGATGCCGGCGACCTCAAGGAGCGCATCTCTGACGAGCGGGAAGCCATGCGCCGCTTCATCGAGGCCCTGGAGAGGTTGGGCGAACGGGGAGAGTCCCTGCGGCGGCGCTACGCCGCGGAGCACGCCCGGGGGGAAGAGGGGCTGTCCGCTCTGGAGGAGGGGAACGCTGCCGACCGCCGCGAGCTGGAGGTCTGCGAGGCCAGGGTGGAGGAACTCCGGGAGCTGGTGCATAACCGCGACCTGGTGGTGGTGCAGCTGCGCTCCCGCGTGGATATGCTCGCGGGCAAGCTGGTCGACGAGTTCCGCATCCCCGTGGAGCAGGCCCTGCGGGATTACCTGCCGGACCGCCCGCTGGAGGAGCTGCGCCAGCTGGAGGAGGAGTTGAGATCCCGCAAGGAGGCCATGGGACAGGTCAACCTGCTGGCGGAGGAGGAATACCGCAATGCCCAAGAGCGCCACCGCTTCCTCACCGAGCAGGTGGAGGACCTCCGCCAGAGCAAGGCGGCCCTTGCCAAGGTGGTGCGGGCGGTGGACCGCGAGATAATGAGCATCTTCAAGGAAACCTTCGACCAGGTCAACCTGCACTTCCAGGAGCTCTTCGCCCGCCTCTTCCCCCAGGGGCGGGCCGAGCTGGTCCTGACCGACCCGGAGGACCTCCTGAACACCGGGGTGGAGATCGAGGCCCAACCATCCGGTAAGCGCCTGAAGAAGCTGTCGCTGCTCTCCGGGGGGGAGACCGCCCTGGCCTCCCTGGCCTTCCTCTTCGCCATCTTCAAGACCAGGCCCAGCCCCTTCTATTTCCTGGACGAGGTGGAGGCGGCGCTGGACGACGTCAACCTGCACCGCTTCCTGCGCATGCTGGATGACTTCAAGGAGGACTCGCAACTGATCATCATCACTCACCAGAAGCGCACCATGGAGATATCCGACGTCCTCTATGGGGTGAGCATGCAGGCGGAGGGCGTATCCCGGGTCCTCTCCCGCCGCTTCCAGAGGGAACAAGAGGAGGATGCAGTTCCCGCCTGAGGGTTCCGCCTGAAGGATCCGCATAGGCGGATGACTCAGCCCCGATTTTCGGTCCAGAGCGGAACCGCGGTCATGTATCATATCCTCGATGATGTCCTCATAGCCGGGTTCTCCCGGAGAACGGCACGAGAAGGAGTCCGCATGGGCAAGCGAGCAAAGAAGGAGAGAAGGAAGGAAAGAGCCGCCGGCAGGGAGCAGCGGCGGGAGGAGGAGAACCGGACGGGCGGGGAGGAGGTAGATGCCGGGGCCGGGGAACCGTCCCCGGAGGAGAGCTTTGCGTCCGCTGAAACGGAGGATCTTGCTTCCACGGATAGATCGCTGCCCGTCTCGGTTACCGAAGTAGCGGCGGAGGAGGGTGTTGCTCCCGTGGAAAAGTCCGCTTCATTCGCAGCGCACGACCTCGACCGGGAAGCGGAAGGGATGCGGGAGGGGTTGGCCAGGAGCCGCCGCGGCTGGGTGAGTCCCCTGGCCAGGATAATCGCCAGGCGTCGCTTCGACGAAGATTTCTGGGAAGAGGTCGAGGAGATCCTCCTCGGGGCGGACGTGGGGGTGGAGATGACCCGCCTCCTGGTGGACCGGCTGCGCGACCGCATCGCCCGCGACCGCATCCGAGAGGCCGACGCTGCCATGCGGGCCTTCGCCGAGGAGATAGAGGCGTCCCTGCAGATGGAGGGGCGCGCCCTCTGCTACGCACCGGAGGGGCCCAGCGTGTGGCTGGTGGTGGGGGTCAACGGCACCGGCAAGACCACCACCATCGCCAAGCTGGCCCACATGATCCGGAGCCAGGGCGGCAAGGTGCTTCTGGCGGCAGGGGACACCTTCCGGGCGGCGGGCATCGAGCAGCTGGAGATATGGGGAGAGAGGGTGGGGGTGCACACGGTGAAGCACCGCCCCGGGGCGGACCCCGCGGCGGTGGCCTTCGACGCGGTGCAGTCGGCCAAGGCCCGGGGGATCGACGTGGTCATCGTGGACACCGCGGGCCGCCTGCACACCAAGGCCAACCTCATGGAGGAACTGAAGAAGATCAAGAGGGTGGCCGGCAGGGAGGCGCCGGTCACCGAGACCCTTCTGGTCCTGGACGCCACCACCGGGCAGAACGGCCTGGTGCAAGCCCGCATCTTCCAAGAGGCGGTGGAGTTGACCGGGGTGGCCCTGACCAAGCTGGACGGGACGGCCAAAGGGGGTATTGTCATCGCCATCCAGCACGCCCTAAGCGTCCCCATCAAGCTCATCGGGGTGGGGGAGAAGCTCAACGACCTCTATGCCTTCGACCCTGGGGTGTTCGCCCGCGCCCTCTTCTCCGGCCGCCTCTGAGCGGATACGCCTTCAATTTTTTTCGCGGCATGGGCCGTGGTAAACCGACCGCCAGCCAGAAAAAATCCTGGGTCGT
>Ga0209227_1003196_pt1 | contig 11062 bp, 6 predicted proteins | sample YNPBryantNP2012_FD_185815 | JGI IMG/M metagenome (GOLD analysis project Ga0209227, IMG submission 185815) | Anoxygenic and chlorotrophic microbial mat microbial communities from Yellowstone National Park, USA - YNP Bryant NP 2012 (SPAdes)... ...
GTTGCCGCGTACCACCTCGAACTGGATGCCGGTGCCAGTCAGACCATCACCGCGCTGATGCCGATGGAGCGCGAAGAACTCGACGACGAAGAACTCGACGGTTCACGTTTCACCTTTCACGTTTCCTCGGCGCGCGATCAAACGATTGGTTTGTGGCGCGATCATCTTGCACGCGGCTTGCGCGTGCGCGTTCCCGACGAAAATCTCCAAGCGGCGTTCGATGCCAACAAAGCATACCTCCTTTTGCTTGCCGATGGTGACACGATTACGCCGGGTCCATTCACCTATCATCAATTCTGGTTTCGCGATGCCGCGTATATGCTCAACGCGCTCGACAAACTGGGTTATCACGCCGAAGCGCGCGCGGTCATCGAAAAATTTCCGCGCCGCGTTCGCAAGGATGGGTATGCAGAGGCGACCGAGGGCGAATGGGACTCGAACGGTGCCGCGCTCTGGGCGATGGTGGAACACGCGCGCTTGAGCGGCGACACGAGTTTGCTTGCGCGCGATTACTGGACGATGCTACGCCTCGCATCGTGGATCAACACCAAGCGGCAGAGGACGAAAGACGAACGACGGTCGTCGGTCACCGGTCACCGGTCGTTACACTATGGCTTGCTTCCCCCCGGTCCCAGCGCGGAACACTTGGGACCCAGCGATTATTTTTACTGGGACGATTTTTGGGGGCTGGCCGGTTTGCGCGAAGCCGCGCGCGCGGCAGAATGGCTGGGACAACAAGCGGACGCGGAAAAATTGCGCGCGAACCTGGAAGCGTTCCGCGCGGATGTGGAGGCATCGCTCGCGCAGGTCGCCGCGCGACTCGGACGTGCCGCGATGCCCGCGTCGCCGTACCGTCGTCTCGACGCGGCGATGATCGGTTCGCTGGCGGCGCTCTACCCGCTGCGCCTCTTCGAGGCGCGTGATGCGCGCATCGTGGATACGCTCGCCGCGCTCCGCGAGGTTGCGTGGCTGGAGGACGCGTATTTCAATCACGTAGGTCACTCGGCGTTTGGCACGTACCTCTCGCTGCACGTTGCACACTGCTTGCTCTTTCAACGCAACCCCGACGCGTGGAAAACGATTCGCTGGGTCTTGCGTCACGCCTCGCCGACGTTCACGTGGGCAGAAGGGATTCACCCGCTCACGCGGCGCGGCGGAATGGGCGATGGTCATCACGGCTGGGCAGTCGCCGATTTTTTGCTCATCGTGCGCGACGCGCTCTTGTTCGAGGAGGACGCGCATCTCGTTCTCACGCCCGCGCTGCCCGACGATTGGTGCGCGCCGACGAACGTCATCAAAGTCGAAAACGCGCCGACGTACTTTGGCACTGTCAGTTTCACTCTTGCGTTCGGCGAGCGCGAGGCAACACTCGGCATCAACGCCGATTGGCGCGCGGCACCCGAATTTATCGAGTGGAACTTGCCCTTTGCTGTGCGCGACGCCGGCAGCGATGTGGACAACATCGTCATCAGCGGCAACACCGTGCGCCTGCCCCCTAACGCCACCCGCGCAGTCGTGACAACGAATCAACGAACCAACGAATCAACAAACTAACGAACCAACGAACTAACGAACCAATGCCCCGCACCCTCCTCTCCCTCAACGATTCCCACTGGCGCGTCGGCGCGGTCGCGCAAAAACCGTTTGGCGAGGTGAACGATCTTGACGCGGTGACCGAGTGGTTGCCTGCCCAGGTTCCCGGTGATGTGCGGCTCGATTTGTTGCGCGCCGGCAAAATTAGCGATCCGTTTTTTGCCGATAACAACGAAACGTCGCAGTGGATTGATGCGTACGATTGGTGGTACGTTCACGACCTCGCGCTCGATTTGCGCGACGACGAGCGCGCGTTTTTGATTTTCGAGGGCATTGACTATCAGAGCGCGATTTTCATCAACGGCGAATCGCGCGCGCGGCACGTCGGAATGTTCTCGCGCCAGGTCATCGAACTGACGAACGACGCACGACAGCAGGCGGCAGTAGCCGTAGGCAGGCACGATGAACTGCCAACTGCTTCCTTCCTGCCAACCGATCCTCGCGCGGCACGCCCTGCGCCATACGCGATAAGCCATACGCAATTAGCCGTTCGCCTCTGGGGCGCGAACGCGCTTCCCAGGTTACACAAGACACTCTGGCAGAAAATCTGGGCGCGCCTCGTCAAGCCGCTCTACTCACCACCCAGCGAACCGTTCCCCGATCGGTACGCGACGTTGAAATGCCAGATGCAATTCGGCTGGGACTTTGCGCCGCGCCTGCGCACCTGCGGCATCTGGGACGACGCGTACATCGTCATCGCGCGCAGCGTGTTCATTGAAGAGGTGTGGGTCAAGGCAATCGCCAGAGGTGACAACGCGCGCGTCCAGGTGACCTTGACGCTCGATGCGGATCGCGAGCGAAACGTGCACGCGGTGTGCGTGGTGCGCGGCAAAAATTTCGCGTGCGCGCCGCAAACGTTCGAGTTCGATGTGCGTTTAGCGCGCGGCAAACAAACGCGCCCGCTGGATTTTGATCTGTCCGATGCGCATCTGTGGCAGCCCTGGGATCGCGGCGCGCCGAATGTGTACGAAATCGAAATTCGTCTGCTCGATGGTGCGCGCGTGCTGGACGAGTGCGTCGAAACTTTTGGCGTGCGTGAATTCGCGTTGACGCGCGCGGAGGGCGCGCCACCCGATGCCGAACCCTGGCAGTTCGTCGTCAATGGCGCGCGCGAATTTGTGCGCGGCGCGAACTGGGTGCCGCTGGACGCGATTCCCGCGCGCCTGACCCGCGCCGATTATGCCGCGCGACTCCAGCAGGCGCGCGACGCCAACATCAACTTTTTGCGCGTGTGGGGCGGCGGCTTGCGCGAAAAACGCGCGTTCTACGATGTGTGCGACGAACTCGGCATCCTCGTCTGGCAAGAGTTTCCGTTTTCTGGCACGCTCCTCGATCATTTTCCGCGCGACCGCGCGTGGCTCGATTTTGTGCGCGCCGAGTGTGGTGCCATCGTGCGCGCGCTACGCAATCATCCATCGCTCGTCGTCTGGTGTGGCGGTAACGAGTTCAGCGTCAGCCGCAATCGCGCCATCGTCAACACGCTGCGCGCGGTCGTTGCGGAACACGATGGGACGCGACCATTCAAACCCGCTTCGCCGTACCGCGACGAATCGCACAACTGGCGCGTGTGGCATCGCTACGCCAACCTGCGCGATTATCGCAAGGACACGACGCCGTTTTTGAGCGAGTTTGGTGTGCAGTCGCTCCCCAATGCAGAATCGCTTCAGAAATTTTTGCCTGCCGATGCGCTCACCGCGCCGCACGCGCTCTGGGTCTATCATCGCGCCGAGTTGAAAAAACTTTTGCGTTATGCCCAATCCCCAATCTCTAATCTCCAATCTCTAATCTCTTCCACCCAGCGCGCCCAGGCGCACGCCCTGCAAATCGCCATCGAGCATCTGCGACGACGCAAGCCGCGCGCGACTGGCGTAGCGGTGTGGCAATTCAACGATTGTTGGCCCTCGATTTCGTGGAGTGTGGTGGATTACTACGGCGTGCCCAAGCGCGCGTACTGGACGCTACAACGAGTGTACGCGCCCGTGCTGGCTTCATTCGAGTACGATTTGTTGCCGCGCCGCGCGGGCGAGGTGGTGCGCGGCACGCTGTGGCTGGTCAATGATCTGCGCGCCGAGTACCGCGATGCCGAGGTGCGCGCGGAACTTGATGGCGCAGAAATTTTCGCGCAGCGTGTCCACATCACCGCCGATTCGGTCGCGCGCATCGGCGCGTTGAACGTGACCCTGGGTGAGGGCGAAAATATTTTGCGCGTGCGCGTGCAGTGGCGCGAACAAACGCTTTCGGAAAATGAGTACGATTTGAATTTCTGTGATGTCGGCGAAATCAGTTGGTTCGGCAAGTGGATGGTCACAGCAGCACGGTTTTTGCTTCGCTAAATTTTATTACTACGCAATACGCAATATGGAGGAAAAATGCGCGTTCTGGTCACAGGCGGCGCGGGCTACATCGGTAGTCAAATGGTGCGCCAATTGGTCGAAAACAAAATGAGCGTGGTCGTGGTGGACTCGCTGGAGAATGGACATCGCGCGGCGGTGCCGGCGAATGTGCCGCTCTACATCGGTGATGTGGGTGATGAAAAATTTATGGATGAGGTGTTTGCGCGCGAACCGTTCGACGCAGTGATTCACTTTGCAGCATACATTGCCGCCGGCGAGTCAATGGAACAACCGCTCAAGTATTTTCGCAACAACGTCGAAAAAACATTGCGATTGATCAGCGCGATGCTCAAGGCGAACGTGACGCGTCTCGTGTACTCGTCCTCAGCGGCAGTGTACGGCAACCCCACGCGCGTCCCGATTCCCGACGATCATCCACATCAACCGATCAATCCATACGGCGAATCCAAGCATCTGATCGAAACGATGTTGCGCTGGCTCAGCATCGCGACGCCGCTGCGCGCGATCAGTCTGCGCTATTTCAATGCCTGCGGCGCCGCGCTCGATGGCGCGCACGGCGAGGATCATCCCGACGAAACGCACATCATTCCGCTCGCGCTGCGCGCCGCGCAACATCGCACGCCGTTCACTATTTTCGGCAACGATTATCGCACGCCCGATGGCACGTGCATTCGCGATTACATTCACGTCGTTGATCTGTGCGACGCGCACCTGCGCGCGCTCGACGCGCTGACGCGCGGGCACGCGACCGACGCGTACAACGTCGGCACGGGACGCGGCTATTCCAATCGTGAGATTGTCGAGACGGTGCGTCGCATCACCGGCATCAACTTTGAAATTCGCTACGGTCCGCGTCGCCCCGGCGATCCCGATGAACTGGTCGCGGATTCGTCGCGTTTGCAAAACGAGTTGGGCTGGCGCCCGCGCTATTCCGATCTGGACACCATCATCGGCTCGGCGTGGCAGTGGCACAGGACGCATCCGAAGGGATATAATGACAAATGATGAATGACAAATGACAAATGAGCAAATGAAAAATGGTTTGGCACGTTTGGCATATTTGATGTATGAAAATCGCAATTAACGGGATGTTCTGGAATCAGCCGACGACGGGGAGCGGGCAATACGTGCGCGCGCTCGTCGCCGCGCTGCGTGAGCGCGCGCCGCAGAATGAGTATGTCGTCATCCCGGTATCAGGAGGCGGTCGGCGGTCGGCGGTCGAGAATCTGAGCAAGGTGTGGTTCGAGCAGATCGCGTTTGTCCGCGCGTGCCGGCGCGCGCGCGCGGACGTGGCGCACGTGCCGTACTTTGGTTCGCCGCTCGTTCCGCTCACACCGACCGTCGTCACGATTCACGATTTGATTCCGCTGGTGTTGCCGGCGTATCGCGGTTCGTTGCTGGTGTGCGCGTACACCGCGCTCGCCGCGCAGAGTGCGCGCCGTGCGGCAGCGATCATCGCCGATTCGGAACACTCCCGGCGCGACATCATCACGCGCTTGCGGATGGACGCGGCGCGTGTGCGCGTGGTGTACCTCGCGGCTGACGCGCGCTATCGTCCGCTCGACGATGCGACGCGCCTCGAAGCGCTGCGGCGCAAGTTGGGCTTGCCCGAAAACTATGTGCTCTATCTCGGCGGATACGATCAGCGCAAAAACGTGCGCGTGATTCTGGACGCGTTCGCGCGCGCCGAGTTGTATCGCGCAGGCTATCGGCTGGTGCTGGCGGGGGTGAATCTGGGACGCGACTCGGATTTTTTCCCCGACCCGCGTCGTCTGGCGCGCGAGGTGAATTTGCCTGCCGACGCGCTCTGCTTGCTCGGCTGGGTGGATGAGGAAGACAAGGTGGCGTTGTACGCGGGCGCGCGCGCGTTCTTGTTCCCCTCGCGTTACGAAGGGTTTGGCTTGCCGCCGCTCGAGGCGATGGCGTGCGGAACGCCGGTGCTGTGTGCGCACGCGTCCTCGCTGCCCGAAGTGGTAGGCGATGCCGCGATTCTCTTGCCGCCCGATGACGCGCGCGCGTGGGCAGACGCGCTGCGCGCGCTCCTTGCAGATGACGCGCGCCGCGCCGAGTTACGCGCGCGCGGACTCGCGCGAGCGCGCAAATTTTCGTGGATGCGCTGCGCGGAGGAGACGCTGGCGGTGTATGAGAGCGTGAGGCGTGAGGCGTGAAACGCGAAGCGTGAAGTAACTACTCACCCTGTCATTGCGAGGAGGCGTTTTGTGCCGGTTGCGAGGCACGAAGCAAAGCAATCTCCACACGACGAATTCGGGGATTGCTTTGCAAAAAACGCTACTCGGAAACTTCCTGTCATTGCGAGGCGTAGTGTGCCGAAGCAATCCCCAACGCCGCATTGGGGATTGCTTCGTCGCAAAACCCGCTCCTCGCAATGACAATGACAGCGCGCGTTTCTGTCCTTTGACCTGCCCGCCGACGGGCATGAGATTCTCGCAATGACATGGTGGCTGAGTAGCTACGACGTGAAACGTGAGGCGTGAGGGTGAGGTGGTGGGGCAAATGGTCGCGATGACACTTCGGAAATGTCGCGCGCGTCTCAGGCGGTTTTGTCCCGCTCGATGCTCTCAACAATCTTGCGAATTTGCTCGTTCAGCGCGCGCACACCTTTTGCCAGTCCACGCTCGATGTCTTCTTTAGCACCGCCTTCCTGAAGGGATTGCACCACCTGGCGCATTTGGCTTTCGGCTTGTTTGACCAGCGCGTCTTCGCGCGCGGCGCGTAGTCCGCGTTCGATTTCTGTACTCAAGTCTTTCACCGCCTGGGCAATCTGGCGTTCGAATTCTCTGGTCTGCGGATGATCGCGCGCGGCTTGCAAGGCGCGCTTGAGTTGTTCGCCCAGGTCGCGCAATTCTTGTGACAAGTCGTACTCTGGTGGCTGTGCACTCATCGGTCACTCCATTCGGATAGAAACCAGGTTTCTTCAAGAAACCTGGTTTCTTTCATTCTCGTGGCTTGCCCAGTTTAGCGCGTTCTTCCTCCGCGATTTTCTCATCCAGTTTTTTGAACAACGCTTTTGGCTCGCGAAGCGGTTGACCGGGCGGCAGTTGCGAGGGGGCCCACTTTTGCGTGTGCTTGCCGGGACGATACACTGCCCCGGTGTGACTGCGCGTTTTTTCGTGGAATGTCTCAATCGTAACCGAACCGAGCAAGTCACCGTCGTATCCCAGTTGACGATGCAATTCGTTCGATGAAAAGGGCAGGAAAGGATAGAACATCACTTTGAGATCGTCAATCACGCGCAAGGCGACAAAGAGCGCGGTTGCCGCGCGCGCGCGATCCGTCTTGATCGTCTTCCACGGCTCGGTGACCTGAAGATAGACGTTCGCCTGACGCGCCAGTTCGACCGCGTGTCCAATCGCCTCTTTGAAACGGACGCGTTCCAGCGCGTTGCCCACAGCGGCGAGTGCGGCTTCGGATTGCGCCAGCAGCGCGCGATCCGTCTCGGTTAGTTCGCCCGGTGTGGGTACGCGTCCGTCAAAGTTTTTGTAGGTGAACGAGAGCACGCGATTGGCGAGATTGCCCCAGTTGGCAATCAGGTCATCGTTGTTGCGCCGCACGAATTCGCGCCACGTGAATTCGGTATCCGCAAATTCAGGCATATTGACCGAAAGGAGATAGCGCAACGGGTCGGGATCGTAGGCGCGCAAATAATCGTTAATCCAGACCGCCCAGTTTTCGGATTTGCTGAACTTGCGACCCTCCAGATTCAAAAACTCGTTCGCCGGCACATCGTACGGCAGCGGCAGGGTTTCATCGTAACCGAGAAGCATCGCGGGCCAGATGATGGTGTGGAACGGAATGTTATCTTTGCCGACGAAATAATAGCCGCGCACATCGTCCGCCTGAGTCCACCATTCTTTCCACTTGTCCGGCGTCCCTCGATTCTTTGCCCACTCGACGGAGGCGGAATAGTAGCCAATCACGGCTTCAAACCAGACGTAGATACACTTGCCTTCGTACCCCGGCAACGGGACAGCGATGCCCCAATCCAGATCGCGCGTGATGGCGCGTCCATGCAAACCACGCTCCAGCCAGTTTCGCACAAACGTTACCACGTTCGGCTTCCAGTACGCGTCCTTGTCCTTGAGATAATCGAGCAAGCGTTTTTCAAATTTCGGCAAATCGAGGTAAAAGTGTTCGCTGGCGCGCACCACAAGCCGATGCGTTTCACCCGCGCGGGCTAATTTGCACTGCGGATTGATTAGTTCGGTCGCGTCGAGAACGCGTCCACAGTTGTCACATTGATCGCCGCGCGCGCGCGGAAAATGACAGTGGGGACATTCGCCACCGATGTAGCGATCGGGCAAAAAGCGCGCATCGTTTTCGCAATAGAGTTGATTTTCGGTGGCGGTGTAGATGAATCCTTTTTGCAGCAAGCGCGAAAAGAAATCCTGCGCAATCGCCCAATGATTTTCCGTGTCGGTGTGAGTGAACAAATCGAAAGAGATGCCCAGTTTTTGCCACGCTTCCAGAAAGAGCGCGTGCGATTCTTCAAACACCTGACGCGGTGTTTTGCCCTCCTGGTCGGCGGTGACGGTCACCGGCGTACCGTGTGAGTCGGAACCCGAGACCATCAACACATCATTGCCCACAAGACGATGATAGCGCGCGAAAATATCGGCGGTGAGGTACGCGCCCGCAATGTGCCCCAGATGCAGCATTCCGTTGGCATAGGGCCATGCCACAAACACTCCGATTTTCTTAGCCATGGTGATTTCTCCTTCAAGGATATCCGCGATTGAAATCGCTATGTGCGAGCCGTTGGAGTAGTCTTGTAGTCGTTTAGTCCCGTAGTCGGATAGTCAAGTGACTATGCGACTATGCGACTACGAGACTAGCCAGCGCAGGCGGACGCTTGGCGGAAACGCTCGCCAGCGCCGATTTCAATCGGCAAATTTTCATCCGTCGTGGCGAGCGGTCACGCTCATAAGCGACTCTTTGCCTGTAACAAACAAAAACGCCGCGTGGGTTGCGACCCCCGTGAGGTCGTCCAACAGCGGCGTGGCGCACCGTGCTCGCGCGAAATGACGCGCGACACCCTACGGTGCGCCGCCAGACATCTCCATAGCGAAAACACAAGTTAACCACTTCATCGCCAACCTACCGATTGCCATTCTAGCACAAAAGGGGAAAATTGACAAGCACGCCCGGAAAGTTTAAGATGAGACGACAAGTCCTCCATCAGATTTGATGAGTCTCAACTAACAATGACTATTGCTACCTCTACGCAATCCAAACCGAAACCCCTCTCGCTTCCCGCACGTCCTGACGAAGACACCGTCATCGGCAAGGCGTACGACGCGCGACTGGTACGGCGTCTGGCGCGTTACTTGATGCCGTACCGCTGGCGCATCCTTGCTGCGATTCTGTGGATGTTTCTCGCGATGAGCGCGTACGTGGTGGGACCTTCACTCATCAAAGTCGCGCTCGACGAAGGGATTGCCGCAGGAAATGTGCTGGTCTTGCAACAAGCCGTCGCGCTGTACTTGCTCACCGCCGTGGCGTTCTGGGTGGGCACGTTCTTCCGCGTGCGCACGATGGCGGTGACCGGGCAAAGCATCATCTACGATTTGCGTCGCGAATTGTTCGATCACCTCCAGGCTCTTTCGCTCGGCTTTTTCAGTCGCTATGCGGTGGGCCGGCTCATCTCACGCGTCATCAACGATGTGAATGTGCTGCGCGAGTTGATTACGTGGGCACTCGTCGCGGTGGCGCGCGATCTCTTCGACCTGTTCGGTACGCTTGCCGCAATGTTCCTCCTGAACTGGCAACTCACCGCGCTCTCGTTGACTGTGTTGCCGCTGATGGCGATCGCCACAGAAATCTTTCGGCGGCGCGCCCGCGAAAACTATCGCCGCGTCCGTTCCGCTATCGGCTGGGTCAACGCGGTGCTGAACGAAAACATCGTCGGCGTGCGCGTGGTGCAATCGTTCTCGCGCGAGGATTACAACTACGAGGTGTTCGCGCGCGAGGTGAACGGCAATCACTTGCGCGCGACGAATCGCGCCGCGCTCATCGTTTCGATTTTCTTCCCGACGGTGGATTTCCTCGGCAGTGTCGCGCTCGGCTTGGTGATGTACGTCGGTGGACTGGCGGTGCTGGGCGCGTTCGGCGTGGATTCGCCCTTCACGGCAGGGACGCTCGTCGCGTTCGCGCTGTACATTGATCGCTTTTTCAACCCGATTCGCGATCTGGCGCAACGCTACAACAACTTTCAAGCGGCGATGGCATCCTCCGAACGCATCTTTGAATTGCTCGACACGCCCATCGAAGTGCGCGACGCACCGAACGCGCGCGAGATGCCGACGATTCGTGGCGACGTGGATTTTATCAATGTCAGTTTCCACTACGCCGACGACCCCACACCGATTCTTGAACACATCAATCTCCACGCCGACGCGGGGCAAACGATCGCGCTCGTTGGCGAAACGGGCGCGGGCAAATCCACACTCGTCAAACTCCTGAGTCGTTTTTACGACGTGACCGAGGGGGCGATTTTGATTGATGGGATTGACATTCGCACCGTCACGCAGAATTCCCTGCGACGACAGATGGGCGTGGTCTTGCAAGACCCCTTTCTGTTTTCCGGTACGGTGCGCGAAAACATCGGCTATGGCGCGCGGGATGCGCCGCTGGATGCGGTGATCGAAGCGGCACAAGCCGTCGGCGCGCACGATTTCATCATGAAACTGGAACACGGTTACGATACGCTGGTCGGCGAAGGCGGCGCGATTTTGTCCGGCGGTCAACGCCAATTGATTTCGTTCGCGCGCGCGCTCCTCGCCGATCCGCGCATCCTGATTCTCGACGAGGCGACCTCGTCGGTGGACACGCAGACTGAGCGTGTCATTCAAGCGGCGCTAGAACGCTTGCTGAAAGGGCGCACCGCGTTCGTCATCGCGCATCGTTTGTCCACTATCACGCGCGCGGACAAGATTGTGGTGATTGACAAAGGGCGCATCATCGAAGAAGGAACGCATGACGAGTTGCTGCGCAGGCGCGGCGCGTACTTTGAGTTGTACACGATGGCGTTTGCGGAACGGGACGAATGACGAAGGAGTTGCTCATGGGCGCGCACGCCCGCCACGACGGATGAAAAT
>Ga0209227_1003198_pt1 | contig 11060 bp, 14 predicted proteins | sample YNPBryantNP2012_FD_185815 | JGI IMG/M metagenome (GOLD analysis project Ga0209227, IMG submission 185815) | Anoxygenic and chlorotrophic microbial mat microbial communities from Yellowstone National Park, USA - YNP Bryant NP 2012 (SPAdes)... ...
TCACGACGGGGCGACCGAGGTGGACATGGTCATCAACATCGGCGCGCTCAAGTCGAAAGACTATGCCCTGGTGGAGCGGGACATCGCCACCGTGGCCCGCACCTGCCATGCCGGCGGCGCGATCCTGAAGGTGATCATCGAGGCGGCCCTGCTGACCGATGACGAAAAGGTGATTGCCTGCCAGTTGGCCAAATCTGCCGGCGCCGATTACGTCAAAACCAGCACCGGTTTTGGGCCGGGGGGGGCCACCGTCCATGATGTGGAGTTGATGCGCCGGGCTGTGGGGCCGGAGCTGGGCATCAAGGCGGCGGGGGGCATCAAGAGCTTCGAAGAGGCGCGGGCCATGGTCGCTGCCGGGGCCACCCGCATCGGCGCCAGCGCCGGGGTCAAGATCGTGCAGGAAGCGAAAGGGAGCTGAGAATGCCGGCTTTTGACTTGAGCCGGGTGAGACCCCAATTGGAACGCTATTTTGCCGGGCAGCCACAGGTGCTCGTGGCTTATCTCTTTGGCTCCCAGGTGCTTGGCCGGCCTGGTCCGCTTAGCGATCTGGACGTGGCCGTGCTGCTGAGTGGCACGCCGACCGCCGATGGATGTTTCGAGGCCCGCCTGGAATTCATCGGCGGGTTGATGAACCTGCTGCACACCAACGATGTGGATGTGCTGGTCCTCAACCGGGCACCCCTGGTGCTGCGTTACCAGGTGCTCCGCACCGGTCAGGTGGTCTACTGCCGTGACCGCCAGGCAATGGTCAGTTTTCGCGTACGGACATTGAACGAATACCTGGACTTTAAGCCGGTGTTGGACTACCATCGTAAGCTCTTCTTCAAACATATTTTGGAAGGGACGTGGCTGGATGGATACAACCGCTATCGAGGCAAGGTTACATCAGATCCGCTCTTCACTCTCCCTGCTGCGGGAAATCCAGGGGATTGACTATGAGCAGTTTGTGCTCAGTGCCGCTGCTATCAATATCGCCGAGCATCAGTTTCAGGTGGCCATTCAGGCGGCGATTGATATTGGTCAACAAATCCTTGCCGATTTAAACACGCCTCCGCCGACAGACTATGCCGACATCTTTGCCCAACTTGGCGAGACAGGAGTATTGCCTGCCGATTTTGCCCACCAGCTGATCTCGATGGTCAGGTTCAGAAACGTGTTGGTCCATCTCTATCTGGAAGTAGATTTGCGCAGGGTGTATCAGTACTTGCAATATAATCTGGGCGATCTGGAGATGTTTGTCAGGCACATTGTCCAATTCATTCACAGCCGGTCAACTGCTGAAGGAGGAATCTGTTGAGCGTCGATCTGCGTTCCTATGTGTTCCTGGACAGCCTGCAGCCGCAAATGGCGGCCTTTATCGGCTCCACGGCGCGGGGTTTTCTGCCGCTGGCCGGCGACGCCTCGTTGTGGGTGGAGATCTCGCCCGGCATCGAGATCAACCGCATCACCGACGTGGCCCTCAAGGCGACCAAGGTGCGGCCTGCCGTGCAGGTGGTGGAGCGGCTCTTCGGCCTGCTGGAGGTCCACTCCCCGGACCAGGCGGAGGTGCGGGCCGCCGGGGCGGCCATCCTCGATGCGCTGGGGGTGCGGGCTGAGGAGCGCTGGAAGCCGACCATCTATTCCAGCCAGATCATCCGCAAGGTGGATGCCCATCAGGCGCAGCTTATCAACCGTAACCGCAACGGCATGATGCTCATTGCCGATCAGACGCTGTATATCATGGAGCTGGAGCCGGCCGCCTACGCCGTGCTGGCGGCCAACGAGGCGGAAAAGGCGGCCCACATCAATATCGTCGAGGTGCGCCCCTTTGGCAGCTTTGGGCGCGTCTATCTGGGCGGTGAGGAGCGGGACATCATGGCCGGCTACCAGGCTGCTGTGCAGGCCATTGAAGACATCACCGGGCGGGTGGTGGAAACGAAGCGGAAGGATTAGTTCGTATGCTCTTGACCATTATCCCGGCCGATCGGGACTTCAGGGCACTGAAAGAAGAGCAGGAACCCGATGACACCTTCCCCGAACACCTGAGTCACCCTCCCATGTCCTGATACGCAATACGCAATAGTAACACGAAATATAGGCGAGGAGAGCATAGAATGGCAGAAGCATTGGGCATGATCGAAACACGTGGCTTTGCCGCCATGGTCGAGGCTGCCGACGCGATGGTCAAAGCGGCCAAAGTCGAGCTGGTCGCCTATGAAAAGATCGGCGGCGGCTACGTGACGGCCATCGTGCGCGGTGACGTGGCCGCCTGCAAAGCGGCGGTGGAGGCCGGCGTGCGCGGCGCCGAGAAGGTAGGAGAAGTGGTCTCGGTGCACGTCATCCCCAGGCCACACGTCAATATTGACCTGGTCCTGCCCCTGGGCCGCCGCGAACAGGTGCTGAAGGAGCTGGGCGAAGCTGAGTAACGGGGAGGCAGGCATGGAGGTGCTGCCGGGTCTCCACTGGGTGGAGCGCATCTGGGACACCAAAGTCTATCTCCTGATCGAGGCGGATCGGCTGGTGGTGATTGACGCGGCCACGCCGGGCCGGGCAGGGGCCGTGTGGCGGCATCTGGCCGGGCTGGGCTATCGGCCCGACGCGGTGGACGAGATCTGGCTGACCCACGGCGACATCGATCACATGGGCAGTGCCGCTGCGCTCAAGGCCGCTTCCGGCGCAAAAGTTGTGGCCCACCGCGCCGAGGTGCCGCTGGTGGAAGGGAGAGCCGACCGGGAACTGAGGCCGGTGCCCCTGGCCGGGCTGTTCAACCGGGCCATCCGTCGGGTATACCGGCCGGTTCAGGTGGACCGGCCGGTGCAAGAGGGCGACGACCTGGGCGGCTGGCAGGTGATCCACGTGCCGGGCCACACGCCGGGCAGCGTCTGTTTCTACCACCCAGGCCGCAAAATCGTCCTCGTCGGAGATGCGCTCAACTACAAGTTCGGGCGACTGGGAGCGCCACCGCGCCTCTTTACGCCCGATAGGGCCCAGGCCTGCGCTTCCATCCGCAAGATAGCGGCCCTCGACTTTGAGGTGTGCTGCTTTGGCCATGGCCCGCCACTGCGTCACGACGCAGCCCGGCGGGTTCGGGCGTTCGCCGATTCTCTGACATAGACCGGGTATCGGTGCAGGGGGGCCCCTTGCGGTCGCCCAACAAGAGGTGAATCATGCTTTTAGGCAAAGTGGTCGGCACTCTGGTCGCTTCGCGCAAAGACGAAAAACTGGAGGGCTTCAAGTTCCTGGTGGTCAGGCGCCTGAATATTGAAAACCAGGAAACGGGAGACTATGTCATCGCCGCCGATGCGGTGCAGGCCGGCCTGGGCGACGTGGTGCTGTACGCCACCGGCTCCTCGGCCCGGCAGACGGTGCTGACCGACAAAAAGCCCTGCGACGCGGTCATCATGGCCGTGGTGGATACCTGGGAAGTCAATGGCGTGGTCAAGTACCGGAAGGAATAGCCATCACGCCGGCAGGGCAGACGCATGGATGAGGAAGCGACGATCCTGATCGCCGACGATCGGGTGGACAATGTAGAGCTGGTGTGTGACCTGTTGAACATGGAGGGGTACCAGGCCCTCTGTGCCTTCGACGGCCTGCAGGCCCTGCAAAAGGTCCGCGACTGCCGGCCCGACCTGGTGATCCTGGACCTGGACATGCCGGTGATGAACGGCTATGAGGTCTGCGCCCGGCTCAAGGCCGATCCGGAAACGGCGAGCATCCCGGTGCTGATGCTCACCGCCTGGGCCAACCCGGCGCAGAGGGTGATGGGCCTGCAACTGGGCGCAGATGATTATATCGCCAAACCGTTCGACTATCGAGAACTGATCCAGCGGATCAAAGTCCGGCTGAAAGCCAAGCGGGAGACCGATGCCCTGCGGGCTGCTCAGCAGTCAATCCGCGAGACCTTTGCCCGCTATGTCTCCCCCCAGGTCGTTGAGCGGCTGCTGGCCGATCCAACTCAGGTGCAGTTGGGGGGGGTACAACAACCCCTGACCGTGTTGTTCGCTGACCTGCGGGGGTACACCCGGGTGGCCGAGACGCTGCCGCCGGAGCAACTGGTGGACGTGTTGAACGGCTATTTGACGGTGGCGGTGCAGGCGGTGCTGGCCTATGAGGGGACCATCGGCCGGTATGCCGGCGATATGATTATGGCCATGTTCAATGCCCCGCTGCCGCAGCCCGATCACCCCCGGCGGGCGGTCGGGGCGGCACTGCGGCTGCGCCACGACCTGGCCGATTATCATGCCGGCCTGCCAGAGCATCTGCGCACCGACTTTGGCATCGGCATCGTCTCTGGCGAGGCGGTGGTCGGCAACATCGGGGCCCGGGAATGGTTGAACTACACGGCCATCGGCGATACGGTCAACCTGGCCCAACGCCTGGAGGAGATTGCCCTGGGCGGGGAGATCCTGTTGGACGAACATACATGCCACATCCTCGGCCCGGCTGTCCAGGTGGAGCCTAAAGGGGTGATCTCCATCCGTGGCCGACGCGAACCGGTGATGGTCTACAGGTTGCTGGCTCTGACCGACGAGTAGGAGGCAGGAGGCGGGATAGAAGGAGTGAGGGGGTGACGCTTTCTCTCGACGAGCAGCGGATTACCGAGATTGTGCGGCGGGTGGTGGCCGATCTGAAGCCCCGGCCTTTGCCGGACAGCGGGACTGTGGCCACGCCGCCCGATCGGGCATCAGCCCCCCCCAAAAGGCCGGTGGTCGGTCAGGAGGGCGTCTATCCAGATGTGGACAGTGCGATCAGGGCCGCGATTGCCGCCCAAAAACGCCTGGCCGACCTGCCTCTGGAACGGCGCAAGGCTCTGATCGCCGCCATGCGCCGGGCTGCGGCGGAGAATGCTCAGGTGTTGGCCCGGGCCGCCTGGCAGGAAACCGGCATGGGGCGTTGGGAGGACAAGCTGGAAAAGAACCTGCTGGTGGCCGAACGAACCCCTGGCCCTGAACTGTTGCAGGCCACCGCCTGGACCGGCGACCGGGGGCTGACCCTGGTGGAACTGGCCCCCTATGGCCTCATTGGGGCCATCACCCCCAGCACCAATCCCACCTCGACCATCCTCTGCAATGCCATCGGCATGGTCGCCGCCGGCAACGCCGTGGTGTTCAACGCCCACCCGGCTGCCAAAGGCTGCTCGGCCCAGACGGTGCAGGTGCTCAACCAGGCCATCCGCCAGGCCGGCGGCCCGCCGGACCTGATCACCTGCCCGGCCGAACCGACGATTGACAGCGCCCAATATCTGATGCGCCATCCGGCCATCCGCCTGCTGGTGGTCACCGGCGGGCCGGGCGTGGTGCGCGAGGCGATGAGTTCCGGCAAGAAGGCGATCTGTGCCGGGCCGGGCAACCCGCCGGTGGTGGTGGACGAGACCGCCGACCTGGAACAGGCGGCGCGGGACATTGTCAAGGGGGCCTCGTTCGATAACAACGTGGTCTGCGTCCTGGAAAAGGAGATCATCGCCGTAGAGAGTATCGCCGACCGGCTGAAAGCCATCATGCTCCAGCGAGGGGCGGTCGAGATTACCTCCTGGCAACTCAGCCGTCTGATGAAGGTCATTCTGGCCGAGGATCGTGGCCCCGGCCGGCATGGCGTGGTCAACAAAGCCTTCGTCGGCAAGTCACCCAGCACCATTCTGCGCGAGATCGGCCTCAGCGTGGAGGAGAGTGTCCGGCTGGTGCTGGCCGAAACCGACGCCCAACACCCGTTGGTGTGGACCGAGCAGCTCATGCCGGTCATCCCTCTGGTCCGGGTGCGCAACGTGGACGAGGCGATCGACCTGGCCAAAGCGGTCGAGCAGGGGATGGGCCATACAGCCATGATGCACTCCAGGAACCTGGATGCCCTGAGCCGCATGTCGCGGGAGATCAACACCAGCATCTTTGTCAAAAACGGACCCAGCCTGGCCGGGTTGGGCTTTGGCGGCGAGGGGTTCACCTCCTTCTCCATTGCCAGCCCCACCGGCGAGGGCCTGACCTGCGCCCTGCACTTTACTCGCGTGCGGCGCTGTACGCTGGTAGATGCCTTTCGCATCGTGTAGCCTCCGGTCAGGCCGGCCTGTCCGAGTCGGGGCGAAGGAAGCGAAGTGAATGAGAAAACAGCAGTGGGAGTCTCGCTGGCATGTGCCTATAACGTCTTGCTGCCCTCTTTGACATCTTGTGTGCAGCCAGTTCGGAGGAGGAAAAGGTAGAAATCCGTCGAGATATTGATGAATTCATAACGGCGGTTTCTTTCTGAATTTGAGGCCGCAACAACCGTTCGGAGGTGAAAAATGAAAGGAATTGACAGGCTGCTTTGGGTGTTGACTCTGTTGCTTGCCCTGGCCCTGGCCGGGTGCGGAGCGGAGCCCATGTCGGCTGAAGAGCATTTCAAAAAGGGCAACGAATTTGCCCAGGCGGGGGAGTTTGACAAGGCAATTGCCGAGTACCAGGCGGTCCTCAAGGCGGACCCCAACAATGTCTCGGCGCTCACCAACCTGGGGGTGGCCTACTACAACGCCGGCAACCTGGACCAGGCGATCGCGCAGTACCAGAAGGCACTTCAGATCGCCCCCAACGATGCCGACATCCATTCCAACCTGGCGGCCGCCTGCGTGCAAAAGGCCCAACTCAACCAGACCCAACCGGACCGGACGTTGATGGACAAGGCGTTGCAGGAGTATCAGAAGGCGGTGGAACTCAACCCCGACCTGGCGGAGGCGCACTTTGGCCTGGGGGTCATCTATGTCACTCTGGGCCAGAACGACAAGGCCATCGCCGCCTTTGAAAAGTTCCAGCAGGTGGACAAGGGCACTGACCAGATCGCCACCGAGCAGGCCGCGCAATATCTGAAGCAACTCAAAGGGCAATGAGCAGAGATGTATGAGCTGACAACCCTGGACAACGGCCTGCGCATCCTGACCGTGCCGATGCCTCACCTCCAATCGGTCAGCGTGGGGTTCTTTTTGGCGGTGGGCTCACGCTACGAGAGCGAGGCGGTGGCGGGCGCTTCCCACTTTATCGAGCACATGCTGTTCAAAGGCACGGCGCGCTGGCCTACGGCCCGCGACATCGCCGAGGCGATTGAGGGCAAGGGAGGTCTGTTCAACGCCAGCACCGGCCTGGAGTTGACCCTGTATTGGGCCAAGGTGGCTGCCGCCCATCTGTCGCAGGCGGTGGACGTGCTGAGCGACATGCTGCTCCACGCCACTTTTGACCCGGCGGAGATGGAAAAGGAACGGGCGGTCATCGTCGAGGAGATCAACTACTCCCTCGATGCCCCCGACAGCCTGGCCCAGATCCTGGTCAGCCAACTGCAATGGCCCGACCACCCCCTGGGGCGCGATGTGGCCGGCAGCCGTCAGAGTGTGTCCGGCCTGAGCCGCGACGCTCTGCTGGCCTACCTGGCCGACCACTACCGCCCCAACCGGACGATCGTCGGGCTGGCCGGTCGGGTGACCCATCAGCAGGCTGTGGCCCTGATCAACTCCTGCCTGGCCGACTGGGAACCGGGTCCAGGCGGTCCCTGCGAACCGGCCCCATCCGATCGGCGTGGCCCCAGGCTGCATGTCGAATTCAAAACCACAGAGCAGGCCCATCTCCACTTTAGCTTTGCCGGCCCCTCGCGCTGCGATCCGGACCAGTACGGGGCCCGATTGCTGAATGTGATCCTGGGCGAAGGCATGAGCTCGCGCCTGTTCCAGGAGGTGCGTGAGCGGTTGGCACTGGCCTACGACATCGAGTCGTACGTCAGCACGTTGCAGGATGCCGGCACGATCGGCGTGTACGCCGGCGTCAGCACGGCCCAGGCCGAACCGGCCGTCCGCGCCATTCTGGGCGAATTGGACCGGCTGCGACAGGATCCGGTCTCGCCCGATGAACTGGAGAAGGCGCGGGAGTTTATCCGGGGGCGGCTGGCTCTGTCACTGGAGGATTCCTTCACCGTGGCCTCCTGGTACGCCCAGCAGGAACTCCTCGGACCGGAGGTGCTTGGGCCGGAGGAGGTGATCGCCCGCTTTGAGGCGATCCAGGCCACCGACATCCAGCGCCTGGCTCAGACCATCTTTCGCCCGGAGCGGCTCAACCTGGCCGTGGTCGGCCCTTTTGCCGACCACGGGGACCGGTTCCGGCGGGCCGTGGACTTTTTCGGGAGGAGTTGAATCACTGTGGCTGTCAAACTGCTGATGACCTGGGACATCCGTCCCGGCAAGGAGCAATCCTATTTCGAGTTTGCCATGCAAACCTTTGCCCCGGCCCTGATGAAGATGGGCTGGCAGCCGACCGAGGCCTGGTATACCCTGTATGGCAATGCGCCTCAGATTATGACCGCCGGTGTGGCCGAGAGCGTGGAAAAGATGCGGGAGATTCTGGACAGTAAGCAGTGGGGGGAGCTTCAGGATCGCCTGCTGGAATATGTGACCAACTTCCGGTATAAGGTGGTGCCGGCCAGTGGCCGGTTCCAGATGTAAAAAGTCCCTCCCGCAGAGGTTGCGCTCTGCGGGAGGGACCAAAAGCGGTCAGGTCTAATCTTCCCCGTCTGTCGGGGCAGAGGTCTCCCTGGTGGCTTCCCCACCGCCCGATTCCTTCTTTTCCCTAGTTACGCCCAGGGTGGATGAGGAGCCACGGCGGTTATCGGTCACATAGAACCCTGACCCTTTGAAAATGATGCCCACCGGTTGGACGACGCGATGGACGTGGCCGTCGCACTCCGGACAGTCGGTCAGAGGTGCGTCGGCCATGTGCTGCATCCGTTCAAAGCGCAAACCACACGAATCACATTGGTACAGGTAGATCGGCATTTTCAACACCTCCCGCTGCTTCCTTTTTCGCCGCTCTATTATACTCAGGTTGGCTCCGGCTGCAAAAAGCGAGGCTGCCTGTGATCAAGAGCCGCACGGCGAGAAAAAGTGGCACCGCCAGCCGAAAACCGGTATCATAGGGACGGGGTGTGCTCATGGTGAAATCTCGGCGGTGGCCGCTATGGCTCCTGGGGACGCTGATCGCCCTCTATGCCCTCTACTTCAGTTGGTACACGCTGACGGCCGATGCCCGCTGCCAGACGCGGGGGTTTGACCTGGCCATCTACGATCAGACGCTGTGGAATACCGTTCACGGCCGTTGGTTCCGCTCCACCTTTGAACCCGGTTGGGAGGTGCTGCTGGCCGACCACGTGGAACCGATCCTCCTGCCCATTTCCCTCCTGTACCTTCTCTGGCCGGATCAGAGGTTGCTGCTGCTGGTCCAAACATTCAGCCTGGCCCTGGGGGCCTGGCCGGTTTATTGGCTGGCCCGCGACACACTCCGGGCGGCCTGCCATGACAGACCGGCCGATGACCAGGAGTGGCCGATCCACCTCTCTGCCCTGGCTTTTGCCGCCGCGTATCTGCTTCACCCGGCCCTGCATTCGGCCAATGCCTTCGAGTTTCACCCCAGCGCCCTGGCGACCCCCTTGCTGCTGTATGCTCTTCACTTCCTGCGCCAGGGCAGGTCCGGTCCTTTTTTCCTCTTTATCCTCCTGGCCATGAGCACCAAAGAGGTCCTGCCGCTGACTACCTGCTGCGTGGGTCTCTACGCCCTGCTTGTCCGTCGGGAGCGAACCATGGGAATCGTTGCAGTCGCGGCCAGTCTCCTCTGGTTCTTCCTGGCCGTGTTCGTCGTCATCCCTCACTTTAATCCGCAGGGCCAGTCCCATTACTTCTCCCGGTATTACGATTGGCTGGGCAACAGCGGCGGGGAGATCGTCGTGCGGGTGATCACCCACCCCGGCCTGGTCTGGCAACGCCTGGTCAGCCAGACAGGCCCCGCCTACCAGGCCCGGCTGTTGGGACCGGTGGCCTGCCTGTCGTTGGCGGGCCTGCCCGTGCTCCTCCTGGCCTTGCCTGCCCTGGTGCTCAATGCTCTGAGCTCCGCTCCGCCGCAGCACACCGTGGTCAGTTTCTTTCAGTATGCCGTGGCGATTGTGCCTTTTGTCATCGTCAGCGCCATTGATGGTGCGGCCTTCCTGTCCCGCCGGGCAGGGGGCCTGCTGAAACGTGCCCTGCCGGCCGGGTGGCGGCTGCCGAACCCCTCGACGGCTGTGGCCCTCTTCCTGTCCGGCCTGGTCCTGGCCGCCGCCCTGATCGCCCAGCGGCAACACGGCTTTCTGCCGTTCAGCCGCGACTTTTACCTGGCCCCCCGTTCGGAACGGACGGCTGCCCTCAAGGCGATTGTCCGTCAGCTCCCGTCGCAGGGCAGCGTCTCGACCGATCTCTATCCCGACCCTCGCCTCAGCCACCGCGAGAACCTGTATCTCTACCCCGAGCAACAGGATGCGGACTATATAGTCGTTGACGTTTTCTATCGTGATGCACCTTTTCACGCCCGAGACCGCTATGAGGCCATCCGGCGCCGGTTCCAGAGCGGCGAATATGGCGTCCGCGACGGCCGTTACCGCTATCTGTTCCTGGAACGCGGGCTGGATCAGCCCCACATCCCCGATCCCTTTTACGATTTTGTCCGGGCCGGACATCCAGACCCTCAGGTCAAAGTGGCGGTGGATTTTGGCCCTTTGCGGCTTATCGGCTATGATCTGGTCTGGGAACGCCCCCTCATCCCCCGGGCCGGCCTGGTCCTGTACTGGCAGGCGATGCAGCCGGTGGACGAGGACCTGCGGTTGTTCTTTATCCAGACCGACTCGGCCGGCCAGCCACTGCCCGGCACCGAGATGGAGTTTGTAGGCTCGGTCTGGGTTCCCCCCTCCCGCTGGAACTCAGAGGGCGAAGTGATCCGCCTGGAAACCTACCACTGGGACCTGGAGAGGCCGGGGCAGTTTGGCGTGGCGGTCGGCGTGGTGGAGGGGCCGGGCTTCTGGGAGGTGGAGAAACGGGTGCGTCCGGTGGTGCAGAGCGCACCGACCGACCTTCCGCTGGTGCACAACGGGACGCTGCTGTGGCTGGCTACCATCCAGGTGGCCGACCAGTTTGCCACCCTGAAAGCCCCGCTGGGGCAACCGTAACGGGCTACCCATACGCATCAAGCTAAGCGACTCAAGTCGCACCGCAGGGGCCTGCGGCCCGGCATCCACCTGCGTGGATGCCGCCGTCCGCGCAGGCGGACGGCCAG
>Ga0209227_1003207_pt1 | contig 11043 bp, 9 predicted proteins | sample YNPBryantNP2012_FD_185815 | JGI IMG/M metagenome (GOLD analysis project Ga0209227, IMG submission 185815) | Anoxygenic and chlorotrophic microbial mat microbial communities from Yellowstone National Park, USA - YNP Bryant NP 2012 (SPAdes)... ...
AGCCGCGACGACGAGCCGCGCCTCGGCCGCTGGGCGTTCGCCCCGGCCGCGTCCGCCGGAGGCTGAAGCTATTGCCGGAATAATTCGTTAATCTGCAAAACGGGGCTGGATCGACGCCATGGTCGTGCGGCCGTCGGCGATGAGACACCTGGCCCATGAGCCGCAACCGGGCTCACTGCGCCTCAGCCCCCGCCGGGTCCATATTTGGCATGGCTGAACACAGGAATCACATTTGACAGGTCGCAATCATTATGATATAGTTTTGAAAGTGCTTTCATGTAAGCAGTTCTCTCCCTTCTCATAGTGGAGCGCGACCGTGGAGCAGGCGCAACGAGCGACCGTTTACGATGTCGCAGCCAGGGCGGGGGTAAGCATCGCCACCGTCTCGCGCGTGTTGAACACGCCCGAGAAGGTCATCCCCGCAACGCGTAACCGCGTCCTGGCGGCGATAGACGAGCTGGGCTTCGTGCCCAAGGCCGAAGCGGTGGCTCGTTCGCGACGCAACCACGGCCGCATCGGCGTCCTGGCGCCCTTCCTCACCTACCCTTCCTTCGTTCAACGCCTGCGCGGAGTCACCACCGCGCTGTCCGATTCGCCCTACGAGCTGATCATCTACTACGTGGACTCGCTGGCGCGCTTCGAGGCCCACATCGCCAGCCTCACCGTGACGCGGCGCCTGGACGGGCTGATCCTGATGGGATTGCGCCTGGAAGATGACGCCGCACAACGGCTGCGCAACGCCGGCATCGAGACCGTGCCGATCGAATACGCGTATGAAGGCTTCAGCAGCGTCGAGATAGACGACCGGGCCGGCGGCCGCATGGCCGCCCAATACCTGATCGCCCGCGGCCATCGCCGGCTCGGCTTCGTCGGCGACGCCGACCTCCCCGATTACACCATCTTCAACAGCGAACGCCGGTTGCAGGGCTATCGCAAGGCCATCGCAGAAGCCGGCCTGGCCTTGCCCGACGAATACATCGGCCTGGCCGCTCATGGCCTGGAGACGGCCCGCCAGCAGGCCCATCGCCTGTTGAGCCTCCCCGAGCCGCCGACCGCCGTGTTCTGTCACAGCGACACCCAGGCGATCGGCGTGTTGCGCGCGGCCCACGAACGGGGCGTGAAGGTGCCGGACGATCTCGCCATCGTCGGCTTCGACGATGTGGAGGTAGCGGAATACGTCGGCCTGACGACCATCCGCCAACCGTTGGAAGAGTCGGGCCGCGTGGCGGTGGAGCTGCTCCTGGCGCGCCTGGGCGATCGCTCGCGGCCGGCGCAGCGCGTGCAATTGCCCCTGACGTTGATCCGCCGGGACACAGCCTGAGAGGTGCAGCGATGCAGCTCTGTCATCTGCCGAAGGCTTTGCGGACGATGGCCGGCCTGGTCGTCCTGGCGGCGACTCTGCTCACGGCCTGTTCGGCCGACCGCGCCGCGCCGGCCCCGTCGGCCGGCCCCACCGTCGCGCCGGCGGTGCAACTCACCTACTGGGAGGAAGAGGCCGACGACGGCGACGTGGTGCTCGACGGCCTGGCGGCCGAGTTCATGCGCCAGAACCCGTCCATCAAGATCGAGCGGGTGCACCTGAGCTACGAAGAGCTGGTGGATCGGATCGAATCCGGCGCATCGGCCGATCTGGTGCGGTGCATCAGCGACTGCACGGCGGCCGTGGCCCGGTCGCCGCGCTTTCGGCCCGCGGCCGAGCTGTTCGACCGCGCCTTCCTGGCCGATTTTCTGCCCGGCGCGCTCGAAGCGGCCCGGTTCGACGGCGCGATCTGGGGCATCCCCGACCACTACGACGACTGTCTGGCGCTGATCTACAACCAGGCCCTGGTCGAAGCCCCGGCCGGCGACACCGATGCCTGGATCGCCCAGCTCAAGGCGTTGACCCGGGCTGCGGAGGACCGTTACGGCCTGGCCTACTTCCTGGAGGAACCGTACTGGTTGATCCCCTGGATCGGCGGGTTCGGCGGCTGGATCCTGGACGAAGCCGGCCGACCGACCCTCGACACGCCGGCCATGATCGCCGCGTTGCGGTTCGTCGGCCGGCTCCATGATGCCGAACGGGTGACGCCGCCCCAGGCCGACTACGACGTCGCGCTGGACTACTTCCGGCAAGGCCGGGCGGCCTATCTGATCGACGGGACGTGGAGCCTGGAGCGCCTGCGCGAGGCGAAGATTGCCTTCGGCGTCGCGGCGCTGCCGAGGGTGAGCGCCACCGGATTGATGCCTACCCCCGTGGCGACGGCTCACCACTGGTTCGCGGCGGCGACGGACGACGCCGATCGGCGGGCCGCCGCGCGTGCCTTTATCGAGTTCATGACATCGGCCCATGCACAGGGACGTTGGCTGGAGCGGGCGCAACGACTGCCCAGCCGACGGGCGGTGGCGGCCAGCCCCGCCATCGCGGCCGACCCGCTCCTGGCCGGGATGATGGCACAGCTTTCTGTCGCGCGCGGCCTGCCGGCCGCGCCGGCCATGCGGTGCATCTGGCCGGCGATGCGTTCGGGCCTGGCAGCGGCGATGGCCGGCCAGGCGTCGCCGGAGGCGGCGGCGCGTGCCATGCAAGGGGAAGTCGATCGTTGCATGGCCGAAAAAGCCGGCCGGTAGGAACGGAGGCCGCGATCCGGCCACAAGTTCGGAGCGAATCGTTTTCATGGTCAAGCGGAAATTTTCCGGTTTGACAAATGCAACGGGGTCTAGTAGAATGAGCGTCAGTCAGCCACAGGCGTTCTTTCATCTCTGCCAACCCGTCCAGAGGGTTATCCGGCTTCATGCGACGACCCTCGTGCGCCGATCGGGCGCAGCGCGGACGGTTGCCCCGCCTCGAGAATGCCTGGCGACCGACATCATTGCGAGCGGAATCAGATCAATGGCGATGCTGTTGCTCGGCGGCCCCGGCGCATCATGACGACCGGTCCGTTCCGATCTTGGAGGAGCAGGTGGATGGCCCCTGTGTTCGAAGTCCATGAAAGGAGGTGATGTCCCGCGCACGTTGCCCGTTCTGTTGTCCATCGGTCATCTGTTTTCAGCTATACAGCACCCAACAGGAGGAAAGTGTCCCATGCGTAAGCTACAAGTCCTATTGGCTCTATTCATCGTTTCGGCGATGATCCTGACGAGCTGCGGCGGCGCGGCGACCCCGGCGCCCAAGGCCGAGCCGACCAAGGCCCCGGCTGCGCCTGCCAAGGCCGAACCGACCAAGGCGCCCGAGCCCACCAAGCCCGCGGCCGCGCCGACGGCTGCCATCAAGGCCGCCGAGGCGACCCCCACCCCCGCGCCCACCGTGGCCGCGGCCAAGTACAAGGAAGCCCCGATGCTGGCCGAGCTGGTGAAGGCCGGCAAGCTGCCGCCCGTGGATCAGCGCGTGTCGGCCAATCCGCTGGTCACCAAGCCGGTGGAGAAGGTCGGCAAGTACGGCGGCACCCTGCACACCGCAAGCTGGTGGCCCGAGGTCGGCAACGTCCAGCTCTACTTCGCGGTGGATGCGCCGATCAAGTGGAAGGCCGACCTGACCGGCTACGAGCCGGCCCTGGCCGAAAGCTATAGCTGGTCGGACGACGGCAAGACCTTCACGCTGAAGCTGCGCAAGGGCGTGAAGTGGTCGGACGGCACGCCGTATACCTCGGCCGACTGGAAGTTCTGGTGGGAAGACCTGGTCAAGGCGCCCGATCAGAAGCTCTATTCCGCGCCGGGCTGGCTGCGCAAGTCGGATGGCAAGCCCATTGACATGGAATATCCGGATGACTACACCGTCGTCTGGAAGTCCGACAAGCCGCAGTGGATCAACCCCTACTACATGGCGCAGGGCTTCTGGGAGTTCGCCAAGAACATGATGAAGCCGGCGCACTTCCTCAAGAAATTCCATCCCAAGTACACGCCCACCGCCAAGTGGGAGGACATGGAGAAGAACGACAAGTGGTGGCTGACGAAGGGCTATCCGTGCCTCTTCGCCTGGTGCCTGGAGGAAGTGTCGTCCGATGGCGTCCGCTACAAGTTCGCCCGCAACCCCTACTTCTGGCGGGTGGACACCGAGGGCAACCAGCTGCCCTACATTGACTACATTGACGTCGAGATCGTGGCCGACGAGCAGGTGCGCATCCTGAACTGCTCGCAGGGCAAGTACGACACCGCGTTCCGCATCTGCGGCAGCCCGAACGATATTCCGCTGCTGGCCGAACGGGCCAAGGCGGGCGGCTATCACTTCTTGAAGGGCTACATGAACGGCGCTGGCGCGTGGCCCGGCTACATGGTCAACCAGTACTATGTCGAGGGCGGCAAGAACTACCCGGACGACACGCCCGAGCGGGCCAAGGAGATCCGCGAGCTCTTGCGCGACAAGCGCTTCCGCCAGGCCCTCTCGATGGGCATCGACCGCAAGCGCATCATTGACGTGGCCTGGAACGGCATCGGCGATCCGAAGGGCGCCACCATCAGCCCGCAGTCGTGGCACTTCGCCAGCCCCGAGGGCAAGAAGGTCTACGAGGAGTGGGCCAAGGCGTATGCCCAGTTCGATGCCGCCGCTGCCAACAAGCTGTTGGATGAGATCGGCATGAAGAAGGGCGCCGATGGCTTCCGCCAGTTGCCCAGCGGCAAGCCGTTCACCCTGGTCATGGACATCTCGGACTGGGGCGGCAGCTTGAAGGTGCAGACCGACGCGGCCGCCGAGGCGAAGAACCAGTGGGAGAAGAACCTGGGGATCAAGGTGGACATCAAGAACCTCCAGGGCCAGCCCGATCTGGATACGCGCACCAATGAAGGCTACTACATGTTGCGCGGCGCGCACATCTCCGAGATCGACATCTGGACCTACCCCGACTGGATCTTCCCGATCGTGAACCGCTACATGTTCCCGCTGGAAGGCCGCTATTACGCCAAGGGCAAGGAGACCTGCAAGCCCGCGGCCGACAAGCCGTATGAGTGCGGCGTGAAGCCGGCGCCGGGCAGCCCGGCCGAGAAGCTGCAGGCGCTCTACGAGAAGGGCCTGGCCGAAAAGGACATCGAGAAGCGGCACCAGATCGTCTGGGAAGCCATCAAGGTGATCATTGACGAAGGCCCGTTCGTCATCGGCGTGTCCGGCGACCAGCCCATGCCGATCATCGTCAAGGACTACATGCGCAACATCCTGGACTACGGCGTGGTCGGGCCGTGGGCGCCCGCGACGCCGGGCAACCAGGTACCGGCGCAGTGGTGGATGGACAAGTAAGCCGCGCGCGCGTGGCTTCTTGACCACGTGACGACCTGTGGTGGGCGGCTGGGCCGCCCACCACTTTCCTCTAACCAACACCCTGGCCTTGCAAGGCCGATTGTGCAGACCATAGCCCCCTTCCGCAACGGCGGCAGCTACTTCAGGAGGCGCCCATGTTGAATTACATCCTCCGGCGTCTGGGCTATGCGGTGATCATGATCGTGCTGGTCTCGTTTGTCAGCTTCGTGATCATTAAATTGCCCCCCGGTGATTTCCTGACGCAAAAGATGGAACAACTGCGGGCGCGCGGCGATCGCAGCGCCGAGGCCCGCATCGAAGAGTATCGCATTCGCTATGGGTTGGATCGTCCGTTCATCGAGCAATATACCGGCTGGGTCACCAAGTTCATCCGCGGGGACTTCGGCGAATCGTTCGAATACGAACGGCCGGTGAAAGACCTGCTCGGCGAACGGCTCACCATGACCGTCATCCTGGCCCTCGCCACCCTGATCATCACCTGGGTCCTCGCCATCCCGATGGGCGTCTATTCGGCCGTGAAGCAATACTCGATCGGCGACCAGCTCATCTCCATCTTCAGCTTCATCGGCCTGGGCATGCCGGGCTTCCTGTTGGCGCTCCTCATCCTGTATTTCGCCATCGTCGTATTGAACCAGGAAGCGACCGGCCTCTTTTCCCAGCAGTACGTGGACGCGCCCTGGAGCGTGGAGCGGGTGATTGACCTGCTCAAGCACCTGTGGATCCCGGCCCTGGTGAGCGCGGTGACCGGCACCGGCGGCCTGGTGCGCATCATGCGCGGCAACCTGCTCGACACGTTGGGCCAGCCCTTCGTCGAAGCCGCGCGGGCGCGTGGCCTGAAGAACAGCACCGTGATCTGGAAACACGCCGTCCGCATGGCCATTAACCCGCTGATCGTCATTCTGGGCTCCGAGGCGTTTCCCAACATCATCACCGGCAACGCGCTCGTCTCCATCGTGTTGAACCTGCCGACCATCGGCCCTCTGTTCGTCGAATCGCTGCGCAAGCTCGACATGTACATGGCCGGCACCTGCATCGTCTTCTTCACGATGCTCCTGCTGATCGGCAACCTGGCGGCCGACCTGATGCTGGCGTGGGCCGATCCGCGCATCCGGCTGGAATAGGCGGGAGGGACAAATGGCCAAACAACCGAAGAATGCCCAGAGCAAGCCCGTCAGCCAGAGCTATTGGAGCCTGGTATGGTGGAAGTTCAAGAAGAATAAGCTGGCCATCGTCGGCGGGATCATCTTGCTCGTGATGTACTTCTCCTTCGTCGCCATCCCCGAATTCATCGCGCCTTATGCGCTGGAACGGCGCTCCGAATACACCGAGGCCCGGCCGCAGACGATTCGTTTCGTGGACCAGGAGGGCAAATTCCACCTGCGGCCGTTCGTCTATGGCCTGGAGCGCAAGGTGGACATGGTGGCGCGGCGACGCAGCTACGTCGAAGACCCGAACCGGGTATACGAGATCTTCTTCTTCACGAAAGGCGATCCCTACAAGCTGTTCGGGCTGATCCCGACCGATCGGCACCTGTTTGGGACCAATTCCGACGACCCGGCCGCGTCGGTCTTCATCATGGGCACCGATTCGCTGGGCCGCGACTACTTCTCGCGCATCATGTACGGCGGCCGGCTATCGCTGATGATCGGCCTGATCGGCCAGTTCCTGACCCTGCTGTTGGGCAGCGTGCTGGGCGCCATCTCCGGCTACTACGGCGGCACGGTGGACATCATCGTGCAGCGCCTGACCGAGTTCCTGGCCGCGTTCCCCGACATCCCGCTCTTCATGGCGTTGGCCGCGGCCATACCGACCTTCTGGTCGCCCATCGCGGTCTACTTCATGTTGACCCTGATCCTGGCCTTCGTGCGATGGGGTGGGTTGGCCCGCCAGGTGCGCGGCCTGATCCTCTCCCTGCGCGAGCGGGAGTATGTGCTGGCGGCCAAGAGCTTCGGCGCGGATGACTCGCGGCTCATGTTCCGCCACCTGTTGCCGGGCACCATGAGCCACATCATCGTCATCGCCACCCTCTCCATCCCGGGCATGATCCTTTCGGAGACGGCGCTGAGCTGGCTGGGCCTGGGGTTGCGGCCGCCCTTGACGAGCTGGGGTGTGCTCCTCCAGGAGGCCATGACCGTGTACGCCATCCGGTTTGCGCCCTGGCTGCTCTGGACCGTCCCCTTCCTGCTGATCGTCATCTTCGCCTACAACATGCTGGGCGACGGCCTGCGCGACGCGCTGGACCCGTACGGCGCACGGTAGGAGTGAGCGAAATGAACGATAACGATATTCTGGTAGACATCCAGGATCTGAAGGTCGAGTTCGATGTGCGGGCCGGCGTGATCAAGGCGGTAGACGGCGCCACATTCGACATCAAGCGCGGACAGACGTTGGGCGTCATCGGCGAGAGCGGCTGCGGCAAGTCGGTCACCGCGCGCGCCATTCTGAACATGGTGCCGCGGCCGGGCAAGGTGACGGGCGGCCAGGTGCTCTACTATCGCCGGGCCAAAGGCTCCACGCAGACCGAGGTGATCAACATCACCAAACTGGATCCCGACGGCGAGCTGATCCGCCAGATCCGCGGGGGCGAGATCGGCATGATCTTCCAGGAGCCGATGAGCTCGCTGACCCCCGTGTACACGGCCGGCACGCACATCGGCGAGGCGGTCACGTTGCATCGGCTCATCCCCGTGCGCAAGGTCGGCGATCAGATCGCCGAGACGATCCAGGCGCACCGCCATGTGACGAAGCAAGAGGCGCGCGAGATCGCCATCGAGATGTTGCGCCGCGTGGGCATTCCCAAGCCGGAACAGCGCGTGGACAGCTATCCGCATCAGCTCAGCGGCGGCCAGCGCCAGCGCGTGATGATCGCCGTGGCGCTCTCATGCCAGCCGAACATGCTGATCGCCGACGAGCCGACGACCGCGCTGGACGTCTCCATCGAGGCGCAGATCCTCGACATCATGCGCGAGCTACAGGAAAGCGTGAACATGGCGATCATGTTCATCACGCACAACCTGGGCGTCATCGCGGAGATGGCCGAGGAGATCGTGGTGATGTATATGGGCAAGCAGGTCGAACGGGCCAAGACGATTGACCTGTTCTACGACCCCAAGCATCCGTACACGCGGGCGCTGTTGCAGTCCATCCCGCGCATCGGCCGCAAGACGGGCATTCGCCTGGCCTCTATCGAGGGGATGGTGCCCGATCCGCTGCACCTGCCGACCGGCTGCGTCTTCCATCCGCGCTGCCCATCGTTCATGCCGGGCAAATGCGATAAGATCGCGCCGACCTGGCAGAAGCTGCCGGGCGATCACTGGGTCAGTTGCCTGCTGTATCAGGAGGTGTGAGCTATGGCGATGCAAGGATCCAAGGCCGGCAACATCCTGTTGGATGTGAAGGGCCTCAAGAAATACTTCCCGATCCAGAAGGGCTTCCTGCGCCGGGTGGTGGGCTATGTGAAAGCGGTGGACGACGTCAGCTTCTTCGTGCGCGAGGGCGAGACGTTGGGCCTGGTGGGCGAGAGCGGCTGCGGCAAGACGACCGCCGGCCGCACGATCATCCGCCTGTATGAGCCGACCGCCGGGCATGTGCTGTTCAGGAGCCGCCAGCTCACGCCGGACGGCAGCGAGACGTTCGTGGACCTGGCCGATCTGGACCGCCAGCAGATGAAGAAGGTGCGCCGGGAGATCGCGATGATCTTCCAGGACCCGATCAACTCGCTGAATCCGCGCATGACGGTCGGCGACATCGTCGCCGAGCCGATGGTGATCCACGGCCAATACCGCCGGCCCGAGAGCGAGGCGATCATTGTGGATCTGTTGCAGCGCGTGGGCCTGCGGCCCGACCATCTGCGCCGCTATCCGCACGAGTTCTCGGGCGGCCAGCGCCAGCGGATCGGCATCGCCCGCGCGCTCTCGTTGAACCCGCGGCTGGTCATCTGCGATGAGCCGGTCTCGGCGCTGGACGTCTCGATCCAGGCGCAAACCCTCAACCTGCTCCAGGATCTGCAGCGCGATTTCCACCTCTCCTACATCTTCGTCGCGCACGACCTGAGCGTGGTGCAACACATCTCGGATCGCGTGGCGGTGATGTACGTGGGCAAGATGGTGGAAATGGCCGATGCGGAGGAGCTGTACCTGTATCCGCTGCACCCGTACACCGAGGCGCTGATGTCGGCCGTGCCCAAGGCCGATCCGAAATACAAGTCACAGCGGATCATCATGCAGGGGGACGTGGCCGATCCGTCGAATCCGCCCCCCGGCTGCTACTTCCATCCACGCTGCCGATATGCGAAGGAGATCTGCAGCCAGAAGGCGCCCGAGTTCCGGGAGCTCAAGCCCGATCACTTTGTGGCGTGTCATCTGGCCGAGGAGCTGAAGCTGAGGGGAGTGTAAGGCCGATCCATGTCACGACGCAGAGCAGTCCTGGAGCGCTTCGCCGCACTGATCCTGTGGCTGACGACCATCGGCCTGGGCATCGCGGACATCTATTTCCTGCGGGACATCTTCTTTGCCTTGTATGCGCGCTTCGGCCGCGAGCGGTGGCCCGCGATCCTCTTCGGCGATGTGATCGTGGTTATCGCGGCGATGGGGCTGGTGGGCTTCATCATCTGGTCCACCGAGTACCATCGCAAACGCCTGGGGCAACACGCGTCGTGGGATCTGTTCGCGTGGACGTTGGTGGTAGAAGAGGCGATTCCGCTGATCGCGGTTTTCGTGGTCTGAGGGCCCGCCGCCGAATGAATTCGGGGCGAAGGGGCCGTAGGCCGCAAGGTCGGCCTGCGCCGACCGGCACGGCGGCTTGATGCCTGCGGGTGGCGTCCCCGACGGGGGACGCCCGCCTGCCGCCCATTAGCGGCCGCCGAATGAATTCGGGGCGAAGGGGCCCGTAGGCCGCAAGGTCGGCCTGCGCCGACCGACACGGGGGGGCGACGGCTTGATGCCTACGGGCGGCGTCCCCGACGGGGGACGCCCGGCCCACGGCCCATTAGCTGCGATTTCAATCGCCCGGCCTGCGCCGACCGGCGTGGGGGGCGGCGGGAAGCGCCTCGATGCCTGCGGGCGGCGTCCCCGACGGGGGACGCCCGGCCTACGGCCCATTATTTCAATCGCCCGGTTGTCGCAACACGGGCCGGAACTTATATCCGTACAAAATCTGCCCCTCGTCCCCGTCCTGCATCAGCTTGCGGGTCACCATCTCCACCGGCATCCCGATCTTCACCTGATCTACATCCACATCGGTCAACTGGGCGGTGACCAGCGGCCCCTCGGCAAGCCTGACCAACGCCATCGTGTAGGGCACGTACTCCTCGAAGCCGGTCGGCGCGTGATACATGGTGGTGAACGAATAGACCTCCCCGCGGCCGCTCAGGGTAGTCCAATGCTGGCGCTCCTGTGCGCAGTGCGGACAAACGTCGCGCGGGGGGAAGATGGTCTTCCCGCAGTTATCGCACACTTCGGCCTTCAAACTATAACGTTGCTGGCGTGTTCGCCAATTGCGCGGAATAGACATGAACATAAAACTTTCTCTCAAAGCCTCCCTCATTCGATCTGTGGCTATTGTAACGAATTGCGCCCTTCAAAAGCTACCAGAACAGGCCATCCGGCCGTCTCAACCACGGATATGATAGGTTTTGACAGTCTCCGCACGTGCCCGGCATCTTCGGCAGTGCCAGGCACGGGGATAACAAAACCGTGGCTCCTGTGTGTTCTGGCCGCGGCTTACACAGCGCCCAGGATGTGCGTAATCACCGTGGCGCCGCTGCCGCCGATGTTCTGCGCCATGCCCACCCGCGCGCCGGCCACCTGGTTCGGCCCCGCCTG
>Ga0209227_1003215_pt1 | contig 11018 bp, 9 predicted proteins | sample YNPBryantNP2012_FD_185815 | JGI IMG/M metagenome (GOLD analysis project Ga0209227, IMG submission 185815) | Anoxygenic and chlorotrophic microbial mat microbial communities from Yellowstone National Park, USA - YNP Bryant NP 2012 (SPAdes)... ...
GACCAGGTAGCCTCAAAAAAAAGCAGACCTCTGCGCAACACAGAAAAGGTCTTAATTTCATCATTGTGTCTGCAATAAAAATGCACTCTGTGACCATGCCTCTTAAGAAGTTGAAACTCTTGCTCTGGTGACTCATCTTCACCACCCCGGCGCTGGTAGTAATTATGAACTATCAGAACGCGCATAGCCAACCCCTTTATTTACTACCTTTTCATAAATCTTTAGGTTCCGCTAACTTATAACCTACCCCCATATATGGCCTATTCACAGGAAAATTGCCATTTCTGGCCATATATGGGAGGCCCATATATGGTTTGTAAGGCCAGTTTTTCGGCTTTTTGACCATATATGGGGGTGTCCGCAAAGTTAGCGGAAAGTAGAGCTCATCACTTTCGCGTGTTATTTCCCTAGGACTTCGCCTCAAGAATAAGCCTTTAGGATCGGCGACAAAGTGAGGTTTGATGGCAATTTTGCTTGCAGGAATACCTGCTTGGATAAAGAGATCCCTGTAAAGCTCGGTAAACACAATGTACTTATCAACCAAACGTGACCAAGTCCCAAGGCACTTGTGTAAACTAACCATAGCGGCGACACCTAAGGTGTAAAGCTTAGAACCCCTATAACATCCTCGCATCACACCAGGCCAGGCGAAGAGCTTTCCTAAGCACTGAGTGCAAAGTCTTCCCCTGTGCCAGAAATTAGCCGATGGACACATAAGGCGCGGATTATGCAAACTAACCACTACAGGCACTCCCTCGGCTTTAGCACTATGAATCACAGCTGGAGAAGCCAAGGGGAAAGTGTTGTGTACATGCACTACTTGGGGCTGCTGAGTTTGAATAACTTCCCGTACATGGCGGTAGGCTCTCCAGTTCCACAAAGTCACTTGCGCCTGACGCCAACGGGAAAGAATTTCCAGATCACGGTTGTGAAAAGTAATTTTGATCACCTCGTGCCCCCGCTCCTGTAAGAGTGCTGCTTCGGCCATGAAGACCTCATCCTCACCGCCAGGCTGTTGATAATAGGTATGCAATATAAGTATACGCATCATGCTACCCTTGAAACATAAAGATAATTACATATGCTAATTATCTTCTTGCCTTTCACTCGGTAATGAAAGGTAAAATAAATATATGGATTGTTTACTCCATTCTCCAGTGGAAAGAGGCTTTGTTAACACAGAAAAACTTTCGCTCAGTAGCATCTTCTGATACATAAATTGCATAACAAATTGGCTTCCTTTCCCAAAAACAGCCGTAGATCAGCTTCTCAATATATCTAGCCCAATTTAAGGGCCGTTTCAATATCTTAACCCACAAGGGTGCCGAGGCCATCAAACGTTTTCGCTCAAGTAAGGCTTCTTGAGACGCGGATCTGTTTTTCCCAGTCATAGTAAAAACAGCTAAGTATCGCTTTACATGGACTGCTCGATACCCAGATCGTAGCACTCTTATTACAAAATCTGCATCACCGACATCTTTAAATCGTTCATCAAACCGAAAACCCTCATCAATAACTCTCCTACGGATAAACATTGTGCAGGGCGGGACATATAAGTAAGATGAGAGAATATAAAACCACCGAGGTGGATGCCCTTTTCTGAAAGCAATAAGAGAACCATCAGGTCGGACTAAAAGAAAGTCCCCAAATAGTATATCCACTTGTGGATTCCGTTCCATGTATTCTTTAACAAAACTTAATGTACCGGGTAAGTACTGTTCATCACAACTTAAATAAGAAATAATATTGCCTTTAGCTAAAGATAAGCCCTTGTTGATTGCATCGTACATACCTTTATCTTTTTGGATTATTCCAAGAACTCGCTTATTCTCTTTTAACCACTCTGCGGTTCCATCTATTGAACCTCCATCTATAATTATGTGCTCAAACGTAACGCCTTCCTGGTCTGCCACCGACGCGCAACATCGCTTAAGGTAGCTGAGCATGTTCAAACTTGGCGTGATCACTGAGAAATCAACAGTCATAAAGATCACCCCCGCGCGCCGTTAGAGGAATCCATATATAAAAACCTTTCATATTGATGACTACGAACCAAAGCCGTGCCAATAGCGAGCAGAAGCCAAAAGAAGATAGTAAAGTCATAAAAAAATGCAAAGATCAGGTCCATAAGCACACATATCTGAAAACCACACACCAAAAGTTTGTAATATTCTTCTTTTTCAAGACGCATATACTTGGTCACTTCTTTATACCAGAAGGCCAGTACTATGAACAGTAAAGTAAGACCTAATACCCCAAATTTAGAAAAATGCATGATATATCCATTATGAACCGCAACTTGCTGCCATTTCTGTCCGTCAAACCACTCGCTATATCCCCCTAAGCCTTGCCCAAGAAACGGCTGCTGCATAGCTCTTTCTAACTCTTGCTGCCATCCCAACAGCCTCCAGTACCCGGTTGGATCACTTGTTGGGTTTTTAACAAACGAAGCGCTTTGGGCGATCTTACTTACCAATTCTCCTCCTACAAGGCTTGCTACTAACGGAAGGAGAATCGCGATCAAGAGAACGATATGGGCTAAAAAAACACCTTGAAGAGGCAAGCCTCTGCGAGCAAAATGGAAACCGACAAATATCATTACTATCGCGATACCGACCGCTGCTGCCAACCAGACCGAACGAGTTTGTGGAACAATAATAACAGTTGACAGCAAGCCGAATCCAGCATAGAACAGGAATTGGGATTTCTTGGTCTCACCAAACACATAAAACAAGATCAGTAAGATCAACGCCCAAGCAACAAGCAGGTTTGTGTTTGCGCCAATGAACCGAAATCTGGCACGCGGATCCTCAAAGGCCCACCATTCCAACCTTCCCATACCTCCCAACAGGTAGTAGTCAACAAAACGGAATGCCAGCGCAAAGAGCAACAGCCACAAGCCTGTTTGTACGAGATCCCGAATTTGTCGCTTGCTCTTAAAATTCATCAGAACAAAATAATAACATAATATCGGCATGATCACATACCACCGGGCCTCACCTACAGCGCGGTAACCATAGCGAGGAATTCCCCTTGCAATGCCAAGAACACCCCATAGGAAGAGCGCTGAAAACCATCGCACAGAAGCAGGATGCCAAGGGAGTCGTTGATGTATTAGAAGGCGGCCTGCAATATAAAAGAAAAGCGAGATCATAATCAGGTCGTATCCAGATACATTAGATTCACCAACATTAAAAAGGACGATCTGTGAAAGTGGTTCAAAAAAAGCCATTAAACTACCAAGCACAAGATAGAATGCTACCCGAGGCTTGATAAAAATAAAGAGCGTAAACACCAAAGTAAGCATTCCGTATAAAAACATGCTCATAAATTCACTACCCCCTCAGCAGGCTTGCATAGATATTTACTAAATCTTTTACGGATTGTTCCCAGGAAAACCTCCTTGTGTTTTCCAGTCCTTTCGCGATGATCGCTTCCCTATCCCGTCCCAACAGCTCAACAATAGCCCCTTTCAAAGATTCTGTTGAATAAGGATCAAAATAGAAAGCAGCCTCGCCACCCACTTCTGGCAAAGAAGAAGTATTGGAGCACACTACCGGGCATTCGTTCGCCATCGCCTCCAAGATCGGTAGGCCAAACCCTTCGTATAAAGAGGGGTATACCAGCGCGATTGCATTCCGATAAAGGGTCACCAACTCATGATCTGGAACAAATCCGAGAAACCGAAAATTCCGAGATAATCCCTTCGCAGCGATAATTTCTGGAGACATATCATCCTTTTCACCCCCAACGCAAAGAAAAACCCAATCGCGACATGAGGGATCCTGTTCAAGCAATCTTGGAATCAATTCAAAATTTTTGTAGCCATTTCTGAATCCGACATGGAGAAAATATTCCTTAGGGCGAACATCAAGAGCATATTTTTTAACCAGGATTTCGAAAGGAATTCCTGAAGCGGCGTTGTGTAAAGATACAGAGTTATAAATCACCGCGATTCTCTCCGGCGGAATCCAGGGGTAGAGTCTGAGTATATCCTCCTTCGTGCCTTGTGAAACGGCTATAATTTTATCCGCGTTTTCCATCACCCGACGCTTCATTTCAATGATAAAATGAACCCACCGATTCCGAGAGCCCTTCTCAAATAACTCCGGTATCATATCGTGAATAGTAACAACCTTCTTGATCTTTCTGTTAAACACTGTAGTAAAGTATGTGGAATGAAATATATCAATTTGATCATCCAGAAACCATTCCAGAATTTTGCTCCGAACAGGCACCCGCCCAAAATAGCGCAGAGGCCAATAAAAGTAATCCCAAACAATTTCGTATCTTTCACGTTGTTGCAACAGTCGGTTCAAAGCATAATTCCGGTGGCGGAACGGAATAAACAATTTGAGACGAACACCATAATCAGGGAATCTTGTCAAATACTCCTCCCATATTCGGGAGATTCCACCGAAATGCTGTCTGCCAAAAATGATGCCGTCAATAAAAACTTTCAAGACCCTCTCCGAAGATATCTTTATTTCTTGATTGCCAAGGCACACCCCAGCGATTTGGGTGGAGATAAAACCTGCTTAACTTCCCAGTCCACAGACTTCTCAATGAGAGGCTTAAGGAGTCTGCATTTTTCTGAAAACCAGTCATGGGCTATCAGCAAACTGCCTCTCTGCATATGAGGGAAGAAAAAGCGAAATTGATCCAGCGTTTCCTCAGCATCTTCAGGTCCATCCAAGAAAAGAAGATCCACCCTTCCGATTGCGCGCAGAACCCCAGGATATACTTCCCTGAAATCCCCAAGAAAGAATTCTACATGCGGTAGGAGATGCCGCAGATAAGCTGAATAACCATCTATGGCCTCCTGGTAAAAGCTTCTATCTATTTCTATGGTATAAAGCTTCCCTTTGCCATTTTCAAACAAAGCCTGAGCGATAAACAGAGTACTACCTCCCCCTTTCCAGGTTCCAATTTCAAAGCAATGCAGGGGCTTATAGGTGCGGACAGCGTAATAAGCCAGTTTCCGATCCTCAAACCATAACTGACCCTGCAATTTGGGATGCCCCTCAAAAAACCACCGCGTTTTTCGGGGAATAAAAGGTCTGATCAATCGCCATAGAAATCGCCTGCGTGGTCCAAAGTCACTGGTTGATTTCAGATACATCACCGGTTCTCCTTTTTTAAAAGGTCATCAAGAATTTCTCTCCATCTCCTGATGAATGCTTCTTCGCTGTATCTCTCCTCGGCAACTTCCATGATCCTTATAGACCTCTCACTGAGCCATTCTGTTGGCAAATTAGCCATTTCCAAAATGGTCTTCTCAATTTCTTCGAGGCTATCATTAGCCAGAGTGACTCCAAAATCCTCGGTATCAATACCCGCCTCTTTTGTAATTATTGGGACCATGCCAGCGGACATACATAATACCACAGAACCGGGAGAGCCTTCAGAACAAGAGGGAAGGATTACATATCCGCATTTATTCATCAACTGATAAAACTCAGAACTGTTCACCCTGACCCAGCCCATAGGATGAATGTTAGGGGTCTCGTACAATTCTCTGCGATAACACCGGCAAAATGCCCTGTCATATTTCAAATTAGCGCCAATATACAGGTGTAATTCGGGGTGGCGGGGGAAAATCTCCAGAAGCAGATCCAGCCCTTTCCTCACATGCTCCACACCGCCAAAGAAAAAGAAATTCTTACGTGCTAATGAGAAGTCCTTCCATTCCTGGGAAAATCGGATTTCGCGGAATCCGTAATTGTAAAAAGAATAAACGGGTCCACTGAAAATCTCTCGCCAGGTGCTGACAATAAAATCGTTCCCGAAGCCTATCAGTGCATCCGCTCCAAGCACAAAGGGCATATTTTCTGTATGGATTCGGTGAGGCGCAAGAAGACATCCTCTTCTTTGCGATAATGCTTGATAGCGCTTTCTTACATTCCGATTATGCACAACATGGTTTGGCCCTGTAAAGAGATAGACCTTTAAGGTATCTACTGGAAACATATTGGGATCAATATCAACTCTATGGGCGATAACCAGGTCATAGTGAGTAGACGGTCTGAATCGCCTATCCTCTACATCCGCGACATCTACCACATATCCAAACTCTCCTAAGACAGATGCGATTTGTTTGCATTGGCGGAGATTTTGATGATTCATAAAACGCGGATCATCTTCTTTCATCCTAAACGGTTTGGTTAGATATATCAGGAGAGCGCGTTTGCTGTAATTCTGTTCGCTGACCCGATTCACATTGTAAAGGACTGGGTACCCAATGATTTTCCGTGCAATAACCCTCATCCTCAAATAATTACTTCTGAGGACCCCACGAATTTCCCTCAACATATCTCCTCCGGTTTGCGCACAACACAGAGATGCATATGATTGATAAGAGGTAACTGCCTACCCAAGAACCGTTTCATAAAAACCACGAAGGACACGAAGGACACGAAGGCCGCAAAAAGGGCACAAAGGATGATATTTTATCTCTTTGTGTCCTTTGTGAGTACTTTGTGCCCCTTGTGGTAGGTAATTACGATAAGAAATGGAATTTTAGGCAACCATTTGAGCAGAAGTCTGCCAAAAAGGTTGGGGTGGAACTCCCAGTTGCGAAAAGAAACGAAAATTTTCCCAAATTCGTGATAAAGACCGTCCATATAAGCAATAGGCACGCTCTCAACAATTTCAAATCCTGCTTGGGCCAACTCTTGTTCAAATTCTTTTTTTGTCAGCCGATATTCAAAAAACTCACCCGATAGAAAATAAGGGTAATACTTCCAGTTTCTTTTCTCAAAGGGTCTTAGCGGTTTCTTCCCAAATAGCCGACGTATGAAAGCCGACCGTTTCAAACGCTCCTTTAAAGCGTAATAGCCAGTCAGATGCTTGAATTGGCGCAAGTAGTTTAGAGAAGGAACTGAAATAATTGCACAACAGCCTGGTTTCAACACCCTCCAAAATTCTTTCAAAGGCAACAGCGGGCCATCTATGAAGTGTTCCACTACGCCTAAACTGATGATGCCCGATATGGAATTGTCCGGGTATGGCAATCGGGCTACATCTCCGGTCAAGATCTGGATGTCCGGTCGCCTTTGCTTAACTGCTTCAACAGCCTCTTGATTAATCTCGATTCCCTCTATATCATATCCCATTTCCGTAAGATGAATCACAAATCTGCCCAACCCACAGCCAGCCTCTATGATTTTGCCATCTTTCGGCATATATTTGAGAATGTAGGGCATCTCGGGAGCGTTCCAGCAGGATCGAAGCAGCGCTTCAAAATCCTCCTCTTTCCACCGGAAAATAACCGAACCTTTGCTTTGTTCCATACCAGGTTATCCCAACAATTATTTACCCGAAAGTTTTCAAAAATTTCTTTAATGGTATTTGTCCTGCCAGCACCATTAGGCTAAAGTATAAACCCATAAATAAAGGGAAGAGGGCAAGCACCCAGACATCTGGCTGCAGAGATGTTTTCCTTAATGCGAATATAACAACCATAGAAATGAAAAGAAATATCAAATGAGGCCTTATAACCACTTTAATATACTGCCATAAATTTATCCGGAAAATGTTCTTTAGCTCATATATAACCAGGGCAAGCCCAGGCATTGAAGAAATCAGTATAGCCCAGGCCGTACCTGTTACACCTCCGAGGCGAGTGAACACAGGCACTGTGAAGGTATAAAATACAATGGTGAAAATTGAAAAATAGGCTATAATCTTTGCGTATCCCAGTCCCATTGTGAACAGGTTGGGTATAGTTGAAAGTGAACCGAGGGAAGCGGTAAAGGCGAGCACGCTTAAGACGAACCAGGTTTCTTCTGCAAAGTTTTGTCCCATCCATACCGTCAAAATTGGTTTAGAGAAAACAGCCAGCGAAAGAAATAAAGGAAATTGAATAGCCGCAAAGACTTTAGATGCTTCCATGAAAGTTCCCCGTATCTTTTCTCCATGAGACAATGTACCGATCTCACTTACATAGGGGAAGAGCACCGCCGCCGCGCTACTCAGAAGACCACCCACCGCAATAACTATTTTCCATGGTACAACATAATACGTCACACCCACCGGCCCCAGGATAAAGCCAACAATAAGACGAACAATGTATTCTCCAAAAAATGAGGCCATTCGTGAAATAAAGAGAAAGACGCTAAAATTTAATAATTTTCGCAAAAGACTCCGATCGGGGTAAAGAGAAAATCGCCATTGCGGCAACTTATGTTGCAGAATTTTGAGGTAAACAAATAGATTGATCATAGCAAAGAAAGCTGTTACAATCATAACTTGACTGATTCCGCCTCCCATAAATAATATCAAGGTTATAGCTATCAGTATAAGGGTATTGATCATAAGATTAACTTTTGTTGTTATATCATAACGTTGTAGCCCCATCAGTGCGGAACTCAAACCCAGAGACACCATCATAATACAAAAACCTGTAGCGCTGGCATAAAGGCCAATTTTTGCATCAAATAAATATATGGGTGGCACCTTTAGTAACCTTAAGATAGGTTCTGCAAAAAGGGTCAAGATAGAGAAACCAATCAGTCCCAGGCAAATTTGAATAGACAGTGTGGTATTAATGGCACGGTGAACGCAGGAGTAATCTTTTTTTGCTAAATTCTCTGAAACAAACTTGACAAGTCCTTGTCCAAGCCCCAGATCTAACAAACTATAATAGCCAATCAGACTGCTCAGTAATGCATAGATACCAAAGCCTTCAGGAGTAAGTTTCTGAACAAAAAAGGGTGTCGTTATAAAAGTTAAAATAACATTTACAACCCATCCTCCAGAATTGAATATTGCGTTTCTGAAAAGCCGTTTGGGAATAAAATCTTGTGATAAGCCATCCCGAGCTTCTTCCCGGGTGGTTGTTAGAGACCAATTTTGCGAACGGCTCATTCTTTTCCTTTCAACCACCTATTTGCCCACCCGCTGTAAGGCTTGCAAAGCAACACTGTTGTTAGGATCCAGAGCCAATGCATGCTGGTAAGCAGCCACAGCGTCATCAAGCATCCCTGCCCATTCATAAATCTCTCCGGCGCGTACGTAAAACCATGGATCGGGAGGATCCATTAATTTCAAGGATTTTTCAACTGCATCAACGGCTTCCTGAGGCTGGTTATTCAGTTTATAAACAAGGGCAATTTCATGGTAAGCCGCTGCGAAATTAGGGAAAAGGGCAAGAGTTTCCTGATATAAAGACAAAGCAAAATCAAGGTTTCCGCAGGCGCGTGCATAATTGGCGCGCATAAGGTGTCCCCAAGCACTATATGGGTTACGCTCCAATCCCAAACGGAACCAGGTGTCTGCTTCATCGCAATGCCGGGCTTCACCCATGAGCATGCCAATAATTATATGGACATCCCCACTCTCGCTGTCAAGAGCCAATGCACGATGCATTTCCCCCAGTGCAGCCTCTAAACCATCACCTCGCTTATATCGCGTCCACCCCAAACCTACATATAATGCAGGATCATTAGGAAATTCCTCAATGGCTTTCACATAGATTGAAAAGGCTTCATCCCACCTGCCCTGTAATTGGAGATTATTTCCCAATGCTCGCCACCACTCAAGGCGGTCAGATGCATCTGGATAGTTGAAGAGTGCCTCTCTCAATATCTGCTCGGCTGCTCCATACTCCCCTCGCTTCTCTAATAGAAGGGACAGGTATTTTGTTGCTTTTGCTGGCGCTATTGACCAGGCAATGCGATACATTTGTTCTGCTTCTTCTAGTTTTCCTATCTCTTCATAAACAAGACCTGCGCGGAGCAGGTTTTCCCCGTCTGCTGGGTTCAACCCCGATGCTTTCCTGTACCATCTCAGCGCCTCCTCGTACCGTTTAGCGTTGCGCGCCTCCTCCCCCGCCTCTATCAACTGCTGGGCCGAAATCCCGCCCGCGCGCCAGGCGGCCACCGCGCGCCGTTCGGCGCCGGCCAGCACGCCCCCGGCCCGCGCCGCCTCCACCAACTGCGCATCCCCCCATCCGGCCCAGTCGCCATTGGGGTCCCCGGCGGGGCCGGGGTCCAGAGTCAGGGTCAGGCGGACCGTCCGCCCGGCCCAGGGGGTCAGGTCGGCCCGGGCGGGCCACCAGCCCGCGCGCACCTCCTGCGGCCGCAGGGTGTGGGAAAAGATCTCCCGGTCCTCCACCCATACCCGGTAGACCACGCCGTCCCCCTGGGGGGCCTGGAGGGCCGGGTCCATCCCCATCCAGAAGACCAGGGCCGCGGGGGTCACCGGCAGGGAGACCCGGAAGGTGACCGTGGCCGGCACGGCGGCGAAGAGGACGGTCCGGGGCACCGGTTCATCCGGCACCCACCAGCCGGGCCAGCCCCCCGGGGCATCGGGCAGGGGCCATCGGGCATAGCCCCAGACTGGAAGCGGGGCGCCTGCGCTGGACTCCACCGCAGGGGCCTCCACGCCCACGGCCGGGATGCGGCGCGGCGGCGAGGAGGTCCGGTCTATCAGGGCCGGCTGGGAAAGTTCGCCTGCAGAGGCCGGCCCCTCTTCTTCCGGTCTGTCGCCCCAACTGAAGGGCATCGGTGGCGCCAGATGGTCGTAAGCCAGGCCCAGTTCCCACCAGCCCAGGGGGTTATCTGGGCGCAGGCGCACGGCGGCGGAGAAGGCCGCCACCGCGTCGCCGGGCCGGTCCAGCAGGAGCGCGGCCCGGCCCAGCCAGCGGTGGGCCTGGAAGTTGGCCGGGTCAGCGGCAATGGCGGCCTGGAAGCGCTCCAGGGCCTGCGCGGCCAGGGCCTGGGCGTCGGGGCGGGTCAGAGGCTCCGGCTCCAGCCAGAGGCCCCCCTCCCCTGCGCGTCCCTCCGCCAGCAGCGCGCGGGCAAGCGCGCGTGCCCCCTGCTCCTGGTAGTAGAGGGCCACCAGCCGCGACGGGAGCCGCAGGGTCAGGGCGGATAAAGCGACAACTGCCGCCACCAGCGCGGCCGGTATGCTGATCGTAAAGTGCAACACCTTGCCCATTATCCGGTCGGAGTGCCTCCAGTTCCCGGACCGCCGGGGCCATCCATCGCCTCCGGACGGGGCCGAAGAGGGAGAGG
>Ga0209227_1003218_pt1 | contig 11008 bp, 9 predicted proteins | sample YNPBryantNP2012_FD_185815 | JGI IMG/M metagenome (GOLD analysis project Ga0209227, IMG submission 185815) | Anoxygenic and chlorotrophic microbial mat microbial communities from Yellowstone National Park, USA - YNP Bryant NP 2012 (SPAdes)... ...
TCAACGCCGAGGCGGGGCAGGGCCGCAACCTCTCCATCAAGGTGGAGGCGGACCGTCCCATCGTGGCCGAGCGCCCCATCTACTTCGACTACAAGGGGAAGTGGACGGGAGGCCATGACGTCCTCGGGGCATCTTCCGGCTCCACCGAACTGTACTTCGCCGAGGGCTACACCGGGGAAGGCTTCGAGGAATGGCTGTGCCTGGCCAACTTCGGCACCCTGGACGCCACCGTGCGCATCACCTACCTATATGAGGACGCCCCTCCCTATGAGCGCGAGCCCCTTCTCGTCCCCGCCGGGCGCCGCCGCACCCTCGACGTCAACGCCGAGGCGGGGCAGGGCCGCAACCTCTCCATCAAGGTGGAGGCGGACCGTCCCATCGTGGCCGAGCGCCCCATCTACTTCGACTACAAGGGGAAGTGGACGGGAGGCCATGACGTCCTCGGAGCGACCCCCTGAGCGGTCCCTGTCGAACCCAAGAGCTCTTATATTCATCGGGAACCCACAGGACCTTTTTCGCGTAGTAAGGGAAGGCGGATGTGCTGAAGGGAGATATGGGAACCGGGCCGGTAAAGGCGGCTGTGGAGAGGTGACGAATAATATAATTGCCCGGGATGTGACGCCCTGGAAGGCCGCGAGGTTGCGGGTGTGCGAAAGGGATGCTGGAGAGACGCGGTGAAGTCAGCGGGTGAAAAAAAGATGAAGGAAGGTGGCGACGGCCGCATCACCCTCTTCATAGTGGACGACCATGAGCTGGTCCGCGCCGGCCTCCGCGAGATGGTCAAGGGCGAGGAGGACATCGTGCTGGTGGGGGAGGCGGAGAGCGGGAAGGAAGCTCTGGAGAAAGCGCGCCTGTTGCGCCCCCGCGTCCTTTTGGTGGACGTGAAGCTGGAGGACATGAGCGGCATCGACGTGGTCCGCCGGCTGAAACGCGAGGAAGAGGGCAAAGATATAGAGTGCCTGATGCTCACCGTTTACGGCGACTTGGATGTGGCCACCGAAGCCCTGCGAGCCGGCGCCATCGGCTACATCCTCAAGGACTGCAGCAAGGAGGAACTGCTGGGAGCGGTGAGGCGGGCCGGCGCGGGCGAACCCCACCTGGACCCCGAGGTGTCCCGCCGCATCCTCCAGGTGCTCAAGGAGGATGGAGAGGGACGGCTGCGCGTTCTGCTGACCCGCAAAGAGAAGAAGGAGCTGGTGGGAGAGGGGGCCAGCGAACTGCTCTCGCCGCGGGAGGCCGAGGTGCTGCGCCTGATCGTGCGGGGCTACAGCAACCGGGACATCGCCCGGGAGCTCTTCATCAGCGAGTCCACGGTGAAGAGCCACACCTCGGCCATCTACCGCAAGCTGGGTGCGGAGGACCGGGCTGGGGCCATCCTCGCGGCCATCAAGCGGGGATGGATATGATGAGATGAGCTCAGATGCTGTTATGTCTGTTGCTTTATTATATTTTAGTTATTAAAATAATATTATTGATGAAAAAAGGTAAGATTTAAGGGTAAAGGCAAGAGAACGCGACGAGAGGGATGGCATGATGATGTGGAAGACCTTCCGCGGCCGGTCGGACAGATGTACGGCCCGGGGCGTAGCACTTTTCGTGGCTGTGTTGATGCTGTGCTTGCTCGCCCTGCCCATGATGGCCCGGCCCGCGGCAGCGGGGGGCGGCACCATCACCTTCCACGGCCACGGCAAGGGGCACGGGGTGGGTATGTGCATGGCCGGTGTGTACTACCGGGCGCTGCGGGGGGAGAACTACCAGGATATCATCCGTTACTACTACCAGGGCGTGGGCTTCTCCACCATCGATGACAACATGCCCATCCGGGTCAAGTGCCGCGACGGGGTCATCCGCGAATACACCATGCGGGAATACTGCTACCGCCAGCAGGAGGAGCCCAATTCCTGGCCGAAGGAGGGGCTCAAGGTCACCGTGGTGGCCTTCCGCACCTACGCCTACGCCACCATATTGCGGGGCAAGCACGCGGCGGAGGGGTACGACATCTGCTCCAGCGGCTCCTGCTGCCAGGCCATGAACGAGGCCATCGACCCGGCGCGGGTGCCCAACGTGGTGGCCGCGGTCAACGAGACCGCCGGCCAGATCATCACCTACAACGGCTCGCCCATCGTGGCCGCCTACAGCTCCTGCTGCGGGGGGTTCACCGCCAGCGCCTACGAGGTCTGGGGGGGAAGCGGTTATCCCTACTGGCAGCCGGTTTACGACGATGCCTGCGCTCCCTCCTCCAACCACGACTGGGACGTCACCTTCACCTGGCCCGAGTTCGAGGCCATCATCAGCTCCCGTTCGGAAACGGCGGTGGGAGAGCTCTACGGCTTCGTCATCCTGGACCGCGGGCCCAGCGGCCGGGTCACCAGGGTCCGCCTGGAGGGGAGCGCGGGCTCCAAGGAGGTCTCCGGGGCCTTCTTCGCCGAACTGCTGGGGCTGCCCACCAACTTCTTCACTCTGGAGGAACAGAACTTCGACGAGTACCTGCTGCTGCAGAACCCCAACGATGTCAACGCCAACGTGTGGGTAACTTACATGATGCCCGGGGGCCACCAGTGGCAGGATTATTACGCCATGGCCCCCCACTCCCGCCACACCGTCTACGTAAACTCCATCCTGCAGAACACCGAGGTTTCCATGAAGGTGGACTCGGATGTGCCGGTGGTGGCGGAACGGGCCATGTACTACGATTTCCGCGGCAGCGGGATGAAGGGAGGACACACCTCCACGGGCACCACCGAGGCCAGGCGGCTCTGGTACCTGGCCGAGGGATACTGCGGGGGTGATTACGAATCCTGGATATTGCTGCAGAACCCCCAGGAGCAGCCGGCTATGGTGCACATCCGCTACTTCGGCAACCGTGGGGTGTTGGAGGAGCAGGATTATTACGTGGAGCCCCACGCCCGCATGAGCGTCAGCGTTGACTCCATCCCTGGGCTGGAGACGGCGGAGTTCTCGGCGGAGATCACCAGCGACCAGCCGGTGGTGGCGGAGCGGGCCATGTACTTCGGAGCGGGGGACCGGGGAGGGGGGAGCTGTTCCCCGCCCCTGCAGGGTCTGAGCAACGAGTGGTACTTCGCCGAGGGCTATACCGGAGAGCTCTTCGATACCTGGCTGCTGGTGGTCAACCCGGATGGGGAGAGGGACGCACGGGTCACCGTGACCTTCATGCTCCCCGGAGGGGTAAACCGGGAACACAGCATAATCGTCCCTCCCCTTTCGCGCGGCACCATCCACGTGGACGACTTGCCCGACCTGCAGTCAACGGACGTTTCCGCCGTATTGACCTCAGACATCCCTGTGGCGGCGGAACGGGCCATGTACTTCAACTACCATGGGCGCCGCGGCGGACACGACTCTGCGGGGGTCACCGCGCCGGCCTCCCGCTGGTACTTCGCCGAGGGCTGCACCAATGCCAACTTCGACACCTGGATACTGTTGCAGAATCCGGGAGATGACCCTTGCGAAGTCCTTCTCACCTTCATGATGATCGACGGGAGTATCAGGAGCCGGGAGGTCACCGTCCCTGCCCGCAGCCGCTACACCGTCAAGGTCAATTGGGTGGAGGGCATGGAGTCGGCCGATTTCGCCACGCTGGTGGAGTGCCCCACGGGCGGAGCGGTCGTGGCCGAACGCTCCATGTACTTCAGCTACCGCACTCGCGACGGCGGCTCCAATTCCTTCGGGATGGAAGACCCCTACCCGCTCTGGTACTTCGCCGAGGGCTATACCGGGCAGTGAGCATCCCGCTTTCCGGCGGGCAGAACCTGGGGCGAAAGGATCCGCTCCCGTTTTTGTCCCGGCGCGATACCCAGATGAGGATAAAGGGTGCCCGGGATCTGGTCGGGGCGCGCCTTGCTGCGTTTCAAAGCCGGGACCTTTCCGTTAAAATGCTCATGGACGCCGGAAGCGTCCTTGATATTCGCCGGGGTAGCGATTTGAAGGTTTGGAAGGGAGGAGAGGCGATGACCACCATCATAGGAGTGGAGGCGCTGGAGATACTGGATTCCCGGGGCAATCCCACCGTGGAGGTGGAGGTGGTCCTGGAGGACGGGAGCGTGGGCCGGGCGGCGGTGCCCTCGGGGGCTTCCACCGGCACCCTCGAGGCCTTGGAACTGCGCGATGGGGACAAGTCCAGGTTCAGAGGCAAGGGGGTACTGCGGGCGGTGGGCCACGTGGTGGAGGAGATAGCCGCCGAGTTGATCGGCACCGACGCCACCTGCCAGGCGGATCTGGACAACGCCCTCATCCAGCTGGACGGGAGCGAGGGGAAGAAACGGCTGGGGGCCAACGCCATCCTGGGGGCCTCCCTGGCCGCGGCCCGGGCCGCCTCGTTCTCGCTGGGACTGCCCCTTTACCGGTACATCGGGGGCATTGACGCCCGGGTGCTGCCCGTTCCCATGATGAACATCTTCAACGGGGGGAAGCATGCTGACAACAACGTGGACCTGCAGGAGTTCATGATCGTCCCCGCCGGGCTGCCCACCTTCTCGGAGGCCCTGCGGGCGGGCGCGGAGATATACCACTCCCTGCGGGACGTGCTCAAGGAGAAGAGGCTCTCCACCGGAGTGGGGGACGAGGGGGGGTTCGCCCCCGACGTGGCCAGCAACCGCTCGGCCTTGGAGCTGATCATGGAGGCGGTGGAACGGGCGGGTTACCAGCCCGGTGAGCAGGTCTACCTCGCCCTTGATCCGGCCGCCAGCGAGTTCTTCGAGGACGGCCACTACAACCTCAAGGGGGAGGGAAAGCGGCTGGACGCGGCGGAGATGGTGGGATTCTACCGGGAGCTGGTGGAGGAGTTCCCCATCGTCTCCATCGAGGACGGCATGGCCGAGGAGGACTGGGACGGGTGGGCGCTGATTACCGCCGAACTGGGGAAGCGCATCAGGCTGGTGGGCGACGATATCTTCGTCACCAACCCCAACCGGCTGTCCATGGGCCTGGAGCGCGGGGTGGCCAACGCCATCCTCATAAAACTGAACCAGATCGGCACCCTCACCGAGACCCTGGAGGTCATGCGCATGGCCAGGGACAACGGCTATGCCAACGTGGTCTCGCACCGCTCTGGGGAGACCGAGGACACCTTCATAGCCGACCTCTGCGTGGGCACCAATGCTGGCCTCATCAAGACGGGGGCACCGGCGCGCACCGACCGGGTCTGCAAGTACAACCAGCTCCTGCGCATCGAGAGGGAGCTGGGGGAAGCTGCCGTCTTCGCCGGAAAGGCCTTTTTCCTGGGGTAAGGCGCTCGGTGCGACCGGCCCTGGGGAGGTAAGCGGTGGGAAGGACGGCTGATCGGTCGGGCGCAGGTTTAATCATTAAACCTTGGGAACACCCCTCTTAGGGGGGCGCTTCAGGGGAGGTGGGCCTTAGATCGAACGCAGGTTTGTGATCCTGGTGGTGGGGATGCTCATCGGCGCGGCTATCCTCATCTCCGTCACCTACCTGGCCGCCAGGATGTTTACCGGCCTGGTGAACACGCCACCGACGCCGTTGAGCACCCTCCATGACCAACCCCGAGAGCAGGCGGTCCTCCCCGGAGAGGTCCTGCAGCTGCGAGTCTCGCCCGGCGGCGAGTTCCTGGCGGTCCTGGCCCTAGGTGGGGAGATTCCCGGGCCTCGACTCTATCTCTACCGCCTGGAGGAGGGACTGGTGCCTTTGGTGGATGTGCCGGTGAGGGGCTACCGGCTGGACTGGAGGGAGGATGGAGGGCGCCCCCTCCTCCTCTACGAAGACGCGGGGGATATCTGGCAGCTCGACCCGGAGATGCCCGCGCCGCTTAACCTGGCCCCCGGCGACCCTTCCTTCGACAGCGATCCCCTGCCCTCGCCCGATGGCGCCGCCCTGCTGTTCAAGCGCACGCCGCTGGAAAGCGAGGGCAGGCCCCAACTCTGGGCATTGTTCCCGGGGAGCGGGGAGGCGCGCCATGTCGCCCCTTGGAATGGTGAACCGCGCTGGAGTCCCGATGGTTCCCGCATCGCCGTGCTCTTTCCCCTGGAGGGATCATCGCTTTCCGAACAAGCGGGCTTCCAGGTGGAGCTGCTCGGCTTGTCGGAAGGGAGCAGACGGCTGATCACCCTGCGCCGCCGCGAGGTCCTCCACCTGGAATGGGATGACCCCGATAACCTCCTGCTGGTGTGCCTGTACCGGCCCGATGACGGTTCCGAAGCCAGGGGCGTCGTCTACCGGAGGGAGGCGAGGACGGGTGGCGAGGAAAAGGCCATAGGCACCCTGAGGAGCATCGGGGAGGAGGACCGGGGCCGCTGCTTCCGCCTGGACCGGGAGGATAGGAGGCTGGCCTACCTGGGCTCCTCCGGGCTGGAATTCTTCGATCTTGCGGAGGAGCGGATTTACCGAGAAGAGTATGTGACCGACCTCGATGCCCTGGACTGGCTGCCGGAGGGGAAGGGGATGGTTATCGCCCGCGATGGTATAATCTACCTGCTGTACTTCGAGAGGTGAGGGCATGGGACGCCGCGCAAGGATCATAGCAACCATGGGGCCATCCGTCCGCAACAGGCGCACGCTTAGCCAGCTGGTGGAAGCAGGGATGGACGCCGCACGCATCAACGCGTCCCATTCCAAGCCGGAGGAGATCGAGGAGAGCATCTCCCTGTTGAAGGGAACTCGGGAGAAGGCCGGCAAGCCCCTGGCCATCGTGCTGGACCTGATGGGTCCCAAGGTCAGGGTGGGGGAGATAAAAGGCGGCGTGGCCGTTGTCCGCTTCGGGCAGGATTTCGTTTTGACCACATCGCCGGTCAAGGGAGACGAGCGCAAGGTGCACTTGAACATGCCCTCCCCTCCTCCCGACCTGCTTCCCGGGGACGAGGTGCTGGTGGACGACGGGGCCATCCGCCTGAAGGTGGTCAGGGTCAAGGGTGGAGATGTCCACTGTCGGGTCACGGTGGGAGGAGAGCTGCGGCCGCGCAAGGGAGTGAGCTTTCCCGGTCGCCACCTCAACCTCCCCGCCCTTACCGCCAAGGACCTCGCAGACCTGCGGCTGGGCGTCTCGCAGGGAGTGGACTGGGTGGCCCTCTCCCTGGTCCGGACGGCGGAAGACGTTCTGGCGCTCCGCGAGGAGCTGGGCCGGCTCGGCGGAAAACAGCCGGTGCTGGCTAAGATAGAGAACGGAGAAGCGCTGGAACATATCGAGGAGATAATCACCGCCTCCGACGCCGTGATGGTGGCCCGCGGTGACCTGGGAGTGGAGCGCCCCATCGAGGAGGTCCCCCTCATCCAGAAGGGGCTGGTGAGGCAGGCGGCCCACCAGGGAAAGCCGGTGGTGGTCGCCACCCAGATCATGGAGAGCATGGTGTACCACCCCTATCCGACCCGGGCGGAGGCGAACGATGTCGCCAACGCGGTCCTGGAGGGAGCCGACGCCCTCATGCTTGCGGAGGAGACGGCGGTGGGGAAGTACCCGGTCAAGGCGGTGGAGATGATGGACCGCATCATCCGGCGGGCCGAGGAGGAGCTGCCATACGAGGCGTGGAGAAGGGAGAGGGAGCAGCTGATGGTACAGGGCACGGTGGAGGCCACCTGCTTCGCCGCCTGCGAACTGGCCAGACAGGTGGAGGCCAAGGCCCTGGTGGCCATCACCGAATCGGGCTTCACCGCCCTGCAGCTTGCCCGCTTCCGCCCCCAGAGCCCGGTGATAGCCCTTACCCCGCGTGAGGAGGTGGCCGACCGGTTGAAGCTGGCCTGGGGCATCCACCCGTTGTGCATGCAGACCACCGGATCCCTGGAAACACGGCTGCGCAGGTCGGCCCGGCTCCTCGAGGCCCAGGGGCTGGCGGGCAAGGGCGACCGCGTAGTGCTGGTGGCGGGATTGAAGGGCTCCCGCGACCCCATCACCACCACCAACCTGATCAAGGTCGAAACCCTCTGACCACTACCCGGCCTCCAAATGGGGCTATGCACCAGCCTTCACTTTTCACGCTGAGATCTGACCGAGCCAGACAACAATCTCTGTCCGGTAAACCTCAGGAAGGACTCCGGTTCCTCTCCGGCCTGCGGTCGTTCCGCAAGGCCTATCTTGTTGAATGTGATGAGTAGAACCCAAGTAAGGTTGAAACTTGTTAAACATGCTTTACTTTAACATTAATGTTTAACTATAATGATATACATGAGCTCGAGTGTTAAGAGCGAAAAGAAGAGACGGCATACGGGAAAGGCCCCCTGGAGCGGCGCGGGAGGGGCATCACGGAGGCCCTTACCGGCCGGCAAGCACGAGAAAGCCACAAGGGCCATACACGATCCCGGGAAGGGGTCCGGGTCGGAGTATGGCATGAGGGCCCGGGCCAGGCTCGTCGAGGGGAGTGCGCGCAGGGATCATGCGAAAGTCGCAACTCCCCGCAGGTTCGGCCGGGCCGGATACTTTACGTTGCTGGCCGTGCTGGCCCTGGCGGTGGTCTCCCTGGTTTTGGCGGGTCCAGTAAAGAGGAACCTGCAGGCTTCCTCGGAGCTGCGGGCGCGTCAGCAGGAGCTTGAGGCGGAGAGGCAGGAGACCCGCGAGCTGCAGGAGAGACGCGACCGGGCCCTTCAGACCGATTTCGTCATCGAGCAGGCCAGGAGGTTGGGCTACGTGATGCGGGGCGAAGTCCCGGTGATCGTGGTGAGGGAAGGGGAGGAGGGGAACTCACCAGAGCATCACGCCCAGGAGTAGGCCATTGCCTCTCTTTGATGTTATTCTGCCTACCACATGTATCCAGGAGAACCGCCTAGAAAGGCTCCTGCGCGGCGGAAGACTAAGACGGTCTCGGTATACCCTAACCTATTTCAACCGGACGGCACCGGGCTGGAAGCGAGCCGGTTTCGAGGCATGGGCACGAGAAGGCATGATGCCGCTTTAGGGGAGGGCGGACCCTAAAGCGCCGGGAAAGGTAACGCGGGATAATTGGATCCGCGCGTATGCATCGGGATCCCGCGGCGTAAGTATATCGTGGAAAGGAGCGTCGGCGCTTGAAAATAGACGAGGACCTGGTGCGGCGGGCCCGCCAGGGCGACCGGCTGGCCATGGAGACCATCTGGCGGGAATGCCACGGGGAGGTATACCGTTATGCTTGGTGGAACAGCGGATCCCGGGAGGACGCCGAGGACATAACCTCTGAGGCGTTTTACCGGGCCTTCCGGAATCTCGACCGGTATGATCCCGCAAAGGCCTCTTTCGAAACCTGGATAATGCGCATAACCCGCAACCTGGTGATAGACGCCCGTCGCAGGGAGGCCAGGCATCCGCGGGGGGAGATGCCGAAAGAAGCGACGGCGGAGGGCGAGGTGGGAGAGGGCCTGGAGGCGGATGAGGAGAGGCAAGCTCTCAGAGAGGCCATGGGCGAGCTGACGGAGGAGCAGCGCCAGGTGCTGGTGATGAAATACGTGATGGACATGAAGAACAGAGATATCGGCACGGTCTTGGGGCGCCGCGAGGGTGCGGTGAACGCCCTGCACCACCGCGCCCTGCGCAAGCTAGGCCGCATCCTCGAGGAACGGGGAGCAGGCCAGGCAGGAACGCCGGAGGGTGACCGGGAACATGGACATCGGGAAGACTCGGGGTCCGGCCGCAAGGAGCGGGAGAGATGAGCCGAAAGAAGCGGGAGCAAAGGGAAGATATCGCGGAGGCATACTTAAGGAGGGCCGCGGCCTATCCAGGGCCGGTGATGCGTCCCGGAAGGCCCGAGATCATCTTCGCGCGGATCTGCGAGCGGCTGGAGAAGGAGGGGAGCGTTTCGCGACGCCAGGCCCGCAGGGCCTTTTCCCCCGGAAGAGGGTGGCGCAGGGCGGCCCTGGCCGCGATGGTGACCCTGCTGCTCTTCACGCTCATGACCGGCGGCGCCTTCGCCTTCTCCTACGACGCATCCCCGGCCTCCTCGCTCTACGGGACCAAGCTCTTCTTCGAGAGGGTGCGGCTTTCCCTCACTCCTAGCGACGGTGCCAAGGTTTCCTACCGCCTGCAGCTCATAGATAAACGGCTGAAGGAGTTGGAGGGGATGGTCGCCGACGGCGAGGAGGGCGGCGGGGCGGCATGGGAAGCGGCGTACCGCCGCGAGGTGGATGGCCTTCTCTCCCAGATCGCCGGGCTGCCCGAGGGCCCGAGGGAGCGGAGCATGGAGGAGGCGGAATGCCGGCTGCAGGAGCAGGCCCGGCGCATGGAGATGCTCGGTCCGGCCGCGGGAGGAGGCCTTGGATCGCATTTGCGGAACGCCGGGGAGTTCTGCGAGGAGGCTGCCCGGTGTATGCGGGAAGGCTGCAGTCAGAGAGGCGGCAAGGGGGTCGAACAACTGGAGGGAAGGGGAGGACATCCCCAAGATGGCAGCGCCGGTGACGGCGAAACGGGAAACGGTGAAGGAAATGGGGAAGGCGCCGGAGAAGGTGGGCCCGGCTATCAGGAGAGAAAGGACCGCTGATGGGCGTGGGCATCTGCATTCCGAAAATGGGGCGTATGTAAAAAGCGCTTCGGGCGTATATATGTGCGAGATGTGAATGAAGCGGGTTAACGCCTGAAAGATCGATGAAGGAGGTAGAGATGAGAAAAAGGATATCGCCCGCGGCAGCCCTGGTGCTGGCGGCAGTGATCCTGCTCGCGGGAGGTCTGGCTCTGGCCGCGGCGAAGGGAAATTCCAGCAAAGCCGGCGAGGCCGTTCGCGCAGCCGAGGGAAGGGCGGCCGCCCAGAGGGCTTCGGAGAAAATGGGAAAAGCCGCCGGTCCAGCCGAATGCGACGGAGACTGCCAGGAGTGCCAGAACCAGGAATGCGTGCGCAACCAGGGAGCTGAGAGCCAGCTCGAGAACGGCTTCCAGAACTGCGAGGGCGAATGCGACGGAGACTGCCAGGAGTGCCAGAACCAGGAATGCGTGCGCAACCAGGGAGCTGAGAGCCAGCTCGAGAACGGCTTCCAGAACTGCGAGGGCGAATGCGACGGAGACTGCCTCCGCACCAAGGAGCGCCTCAAGGACGGCAGCTGTGGCGGCGGCAACTGCCCCCATTGAACAGATCACCAAGGTCGGTTC
>Ga0209227_1003224_pt1 | contig 11004 bp, 8 predicted proteins | sample YNPBryantNP2012_FD_185815 | JGI IMG/M metagenome (GOLD analysis project Ga0209227, IMG submission 185815) | Anoxygenic and chlorotrophic microbial mat microbial communities from Yellowstone National Park, USA - YNP Bryant NP 2012 (SPAdes)... ...
GCACCCAACATCACCTTACGCAATCCAAGGGCTGAACGCCCGGCCTATTACGGCAATCCTTTCGCGGGTTTCGCGCCGCGACGTCACAGACTTTGACCATCGATCGCAGACTGTGTGATTGTTCTTTTACAAGGATTCACTGCTCCATGCGAACCCCACTGTTCCCCCTTGGGCGGCGGAGTCGCAGCAGATATTTCCCGGCCCGCCGGCGCAGAGCTTTCTGATCAACGGGCTCAAGAACGGAGTCTTTGCGCGTCGGGCAACTTTGGTTCCGGCTGCGCCGCGCTGAGAGGCTTCTGCACCATGCGAACAAGCTTCGAGTAACCGTACGCCGTCTAAACGACGTGAACTGCTCGCAAATCCACGTGGAAGCCTTTGACTGGACATGGCAGATTTGAACCTGTTGCTTCCATTTGAGCAAACAAATCGGTCTTGATCCGGCAATGACAGGATAAAATGAAAACACATTTGATCGTTGAACCGGTCCGATGCGTGATCGATCCGCGCGGACTTTTGTTCGAGCCAATCGCGGGCGACATCATTCCACAACAACGCAACGTGCACGTCGTGTTTACCGAACCCGGCTGCATCCGCGGCAATCACGCACATCGAATCGGAACCGAAACAGTTGTCGTTACAGGCGAGGCTTTGGTCCGATTGAAAGAGGATGACGTCGTGAAGGACTATTTCGTGCATGACGGGGAAGCGTGGCGGTTCACAATCCCGCCCGGCATACCGCACGCGTTCAAGAGCATCGGCACAAAACCCATGCTCCTGGTGACGTTCAACACAGTGCCCCATGATCCCGCCATGCCCGATACTGTAAAAGAAACGCTGATCAAAGACTGATGCAGCTTTCGCCGATGTGCCGAAACGCAATGCGGTCAGGCTCGCCGCCAAGTGCTTGCTCGAATCTCTCCAATGGCTCGTCCATCGGCTCATCGCTCAGTTTGAATGTCTTGTGATGAATCGGGGCAATTTTCTTTGCGCCGGCGAGGTCAGCCATTCTGACGGCTTCTTCGGGCGTGCAATGGTTGCGAATCCATGGGTTGTATGCGCCGATCGGCATGAGAGCGAGGTCAAACGGCCCCCTCCTCTTTACCCCCGCAAAATTAGCGGTGTAACCCGTATCGCCTGCGAACAACAAAGCACGGCCTTCCCGTCTCAGAATGTAGCCGTTGTATCCCCGGTCGCGATTGCTCGGCCAACGGCGGCCCCAGTGCTTCACTTCAAACGCTTCAATGACAATCTCGCCGCGAGCCGTCGTATGGCGGACGGTTTCGCCCCAGCCGATTTCAGTAACCGATTTCAGCCGTGCGCTTGCGCAGAGGTCCGCGGTCTCGCGCGCCGTCACGGTAAAAGTGCCCGGCGGCAGTCTGCGCAAGGACGGGATGTCCAGATGGTCCATGTGAGCATGCGAAATGAGCAGCAGATCGATCTGCGGAAGCTCGTGCGGCCCGAGTGCGGGCGCGACATAGCGTTTTGGACCGATTGTGCCCACGCCAAAACCGAGGCCCACCCGCGTGCTGAAGACAGGATCGATCAGCACGTTCACCCCATAAAACCCAATCAACACGGTTGCATGGCCGACCCAACACGCTGTAATGGCATTTTCAGGCCATGCTCTTGGAGTTGGTTTGAACCGCGGTCCGGTCGGCGAGCGGGGAACATCACGAGCCAATTGCCGGGCAAATCGGGCCAGCCTCGAAGAGGACGAACTCAGCCATCCGACGCCTCCGACCGCCCCGGCCAATACAATGCCGCCAGCAACGATAAATTTACGCCGTGCAAAACTCACATCGTGAAATTGGCTGCCCCTGATCTCTTGTCAAGCTGCCATTCAACTGCGGCTGCGCCGCGCTGAGCAAGCTTGCGGGTTGCGATGCGACGGCGATCTGAGGTTGACCCGGCCATGCGAAGCTTTACGCTCGCCGCATGATTCAGACCCAAAGCCGGTTTTGCAGGGCGCGGATAAGAGGATTCCTGACAGCGCAGTTGCTTGGTTTGTCCATTATGATGGCGCCGTCCGGGGCCGCCCAATTGCACCGGTTTGATTTGTCATTAACACGGCAGGATGATTGGCTGCTGGGCTCCGCTGAACACCGCGCTGAAATCGAGCGGGGAACTTCGACAAACGAAATCGCGCTCGGCAACGGACTGATTCGGCGCATATTCCGATTGTCCCCGAATGGAGCCACGGTTGCTTTGGACAACCTGATGACCGGCGCCAGTCTGTTACGCGCAGTCAGGCCCGAAGCAATTGTGACCTTGAACGGCCACGAGTACAACATCGGAGGTCTGGTCGGTCAACCTGATCACGCTTACCTGCTGCCAGAGTGGATTGATGGGATGCGCGAAACCACAAACGCTTTCCGATTGGAATCATGGTCGGCAGGCAAACCGGTCGCACCGTTTGCGTGGCATCGGAAGCGACACAGCGCAAATCTGCCGTGGCCGCCGCCCGGCGTCACGATTGACTTCCGGTACACCGCGCCGCCTGCAGCTCCGCAAGGACTCGCCGTGGTTGTGCATTACGAACTCTACGACAATTTACCGGTCATCGGCAAATGGTTGATCATCAGCAACGGCACTGACCAACCCGTCACTCTGGATCGGCTGACCACGGAAGTGCTGGCCGCCGTCGAAGCCGAATCCGCCGTTGATGCACGCCCGACAAACAAGTGGCGTCTCCCGCCAATTTCGGTCATGAGCGACTACAGTTTCGGTGGCATGGATCCTGTCACCTCGAGCAAGGTCACCGAATGGGTGCCTGACCCCGAGTACAAGACCCAGGTCCATTACGAGCGGCAGACACCGTGCCTGTTGTTGGTTCGCCCTCCGATCGGCCCGGGCGTGACACTCGCACCCGGCGAAACGTGGAAATCATGGCGAACATGGCTGGTCGTGCACGACAGCGACACTCGCGAGCGACAGGGATTGGTGTTGCGCCGCGCCCAGCGCGCCCTCGCCCCGTGGATCACCGAAAACCCGATCATGATGCACGTCCGCAGCGCAGACACGCAGACATTTCGTGCTGCCGTGGATCAGTGTGCGGAGGTCGGGTTCGAAATGATCATCTACACTTTCGGCAGCGGACTGAACATGGAAAACGAGGACCCGGCCTACATCGCGCGGATCAAGGCAGACGTGGACTACGCGCACAGCAAAGGAATCGAAGTCGGCGCTTATTCGTTGTTCAGCAGCCGGCGCATTGACGATGCGAATGACGTGATAAACCCTGCAACCGGGCGACCGGGCGGAGCAATTTTCGGCAACGCACCGTGCCTCGGAAGCCACTGGGGCACCAACTACCTCAGACAAATCAAGCAATTCATCGAAAAAACCGGCCTTGACCTGATCGAGCACGACGGCCCGTACCCGGGCGACGTGTGTGCTTCGACGGTTCATCCGGGCCATCGCGGATTGGCTGATTCACAGTGGACTCAGTGGCGGTCAAGTGCAGACTTCTACATCTGGTGCCGCGAACGTGGTGTGTACGTGAATGCACCGGATTATTACTTCTTCACCGGCTCGAACAAAACCGGCATGGGCTACCGCGAAGACAACTGGTCGTTGCCCCGCGCACAGCAACTGATCCACGGCCGCCAAAACATCTACGACGGCACTTTCGAAAAAACACCGACGATGGGTTGGATGTTCGTGCCATTGACCGAATACCATGGCGGCGGCGCTGCCGCCACCCTCGAACCGCTCAGAGAACATCTGCCCGATTACGAAGCGCATCTTGCCAACAACTTTGGCGCAGGCGTCCAAGCCTGTTACCGGGGACCGCGACTCTATGATTCCGAGGAAACCAAGGCTGTCCTAAAACGCTGGGTGAGCTGGTTCAAAGAATACCGCGATATACTCGAGTCTGACATCATTCATCTGCGCCGCGCTGATGGGCGCGACATCGACTACTTCTTGCATGTAAACCCTGCGCTCAAACGGTGCGGCCTCGCCATGATTTACAACCCGCTGCAAGAACCCGCCGTGCGGACACTTGTCCTGCCCCTGTATTACACCGGCCTTGATAAGAAAGCATTGGTTCGGCACGAGGATGGCAACGTTCGAGTTCACCAACTGGACTGGCAGCGGCAGGTGACAGTCGAAGTCACGGTCCCCGCCAAAAGCCGTACATGGCTCGTCATCGAAAAACCCGAAACATGATGAAATCGTTGCCGGTGCCAGAAAGCGACAACGAGCCCCGGGCAGCGCAGCGCAACACGGTGGGATTGCTGTCGCCAACGCAGTTGACCCGGGCGAAGCGTTCGGTTGCGGCAGCGCCGCGGTGCGCAACAAGCTTTAACCAGTCATCGCCTCGCTAAAGCTTTATGTCCTCGGGTTGCACTTCGAGGCACTCGTCCTGGTCTTCCCAAACAACGGCGGGATAAAGTTCCAGCAGCCTTGGAGCCAGGACCCGGCCTGCCAATGAAAGCAGTTCCTCGGCTTTTTCCGCCGCCGCATCAAATTCCTGATCGTAATCGGCAACGCTACTTTGTTGCGCCTGGTCCCAGTGTGCCACGGCGTGCACTTTCTCGTACTGCTCGGCCCAATCGGTTATCATTGGTAGGAGGTCCGGCGGCAGTTCGTCCAGAGGGACAGCAGTGCCGTCGCAATGCAGACACCCCAACCCGCATTGAAGGACATCGCGAGTAAGCAGGGGCAAAACCGGGGCGCGGCAACAGGCCGACTCCGGGTAATCAGCCGGGACAACGACCAATCTTTTCAGCCAAACCTGCCTTTCGTTGGCGGTCCGCGCTGCCAGTCTGTAACAACCGACCAATGGATGCGACAGGCGCCAGACGCGCCCGCGCAACTGGCCGAGTGTCTGGGCCATCCAACGCGCCAACGTCAGATCGTCAAACTCGCGAAAGACCTCGCCATATTCGTTCCACAGCGAGTCAATCTCCATTTCAGGGTCGTGTCCCATGACGGAATCACGGTACAGCAGGCGCGCCAAGTTCAAAGCCAAATTGTTGATTGGCGCGGCGCGACCTGTTAGGGTGTGTCCGTGCGTATTTTGTCAGGTATTCAACCATCTGGTGCGCTTCATCTCGGCAACTATTTCGGGATGATGAAGCCGGCCATTGAACTGCAGCAGCAGGGCGAAGCCCTCTATTTTATCGCTGATCTTCATTCGATGACGTCGCTTTTCGACGCCGAACAACGGCGCCGAAACAGCCTCGATGTCGCCCTTGATTTTCTGGCCTGCGGCCTTGACCCCTCGCGCACTCTGTTCTTCAAACAATCAGACATACCGGAAGTGACCGAGCTGACGTGGCTTCTTTCGACAGTGACGCCGATGGGGTTGCTCGAGCGCTGCCATTCTTACAAGGACAAAAAGGCCAAACTCGCTCAGGACGACCTCGAGAAGGTAAATCACGGGTTGTTTGCTTACCCGGTGCTGATGGCGGCGGACATTCTCATCTACGACTCGAACGTGGTACCCGTTGGACGCGATCAGAAACAGCATGTCGAGGTCACGCGCGACATCGCCATCAAGTTCAATAACATCTATGGCGAAACATTCGTCATTCCTGAACCGCTCATACGCGAAGAGGTGGCTGTCGTCCCCGGAACCGACGGGCAGAAAATGAGCAAGAGCTACGGCAATACCATCGAAATCTTCGGAGATGAAAAGGTCCTGCGAAAAAAGGTCATGAGCATTGTCATGGACAGCCGCAGCCCTGCGGAGCCGAAGCCCGACGCAGACCGCAATCTTGCAATTCAGATTCTGAGGCTTGTGGCGCCGCCTGAAGTGGCTCGCGATTACGAGGACAGGCTGCGCGCGGGCGGTCTTGGTTACGGCGATTTGAAGAAAACGTTGTTCGAGTATTACTGGGCCTATTTCTCCGAGGCACGGCGTCGCAGAGAAGAGTTGTCCAGGAACCTTGATTACGTCAGGCAGGTGCTGCGTGACAGCGCAACAAAGGCACGTGCGATTGCTTCTGTCGTGCTTCAACGGGCGCGCCGGGCAGCAGGTCTTGACTGACGGTTGACCGAGGTTCACCGAAGGACGCATGTACAATCGGTTTTTCGTTGTTGTCAATCCTGCTGCGGGTGCCGGCAAATGTGCGCAGCGGTGGGCGAGACTGCGCCGGCGCATGGAGGAGTTGTGCGCATCGCTTCAGATCGCTTACACAGAAGGCCCCGGCCGCGCCATTGCTCTGGCGCGTGATGCCGCAGGCAATTGTGATGCGGTGGTTGCTGTCGGGGGCGATGGGACGGTGAGTGAAGTAGCCAATGGATTGCTCGAGAGCGGGTACAAGACGCCGCTTGGCATTTTGCCTGTTGGCACGGCAAACGACGGCGCAATCCAATTCGGTATCAAATCTGTCGAGCAGGCTTTTGATGCGTTGGCCGGCGGTGTACAAAGGTTCTTCGATACGATCGAGGTGCGTTACGGCGGATCGCAAGGCGCACAAACAAGACACGCCCTGATGTTTGCCGCTGCAGGGTTTGGTGCAGAGCTGCTGGCCCGAACGACAGCCGGCGTGAAACGGTTATTCGGCCCCAGACTGTGCTATGCGGTTGGTTTCATTCGTGCGTTGTGGCACTACCGCCAGAGCCGGCTGGAGGCACGCAGCGAGCACGGCGTGTTCAAAGGATCGTTGTTCCACGTCTGCGCAGGAAACACCGAGTTTGCAGGCGGACATTCAATGCGCCTTTCACCGGGCGCACTGCCGGACGACGGCAAACTGAACCTCTGCATCATTGACAGGTTGAATCGACTGGAAGCGCTGGTGCACATGCCAAAGCTGTTTCACGGGACTCATACGGGCCATCCAAAAGTCCGCTACTTCAGCGGTGAGCGATTAGAAGTTGACTCCGACCCAAAAGCTCCACTGGCAATCGACGGAGACGTGGTCGGATTCACTCCGGCGACGCTGACGATTCGGCCGGGGTCGTTGGCTGTGCTGGTGCCGTTTTCGCCCGGTGCGTGACGGAAACACCGGAAAGGACATGCACGGTTGGGGGCATTACCAAACTGCGAAACTTTCAGCGTGGTGCAACCGCGACCGAATGATCGCGGCGGGGTAAAGCCGTTTATGGCTGGCTCAACGCTGTGTCACACTGCGCTGGTTCTGACTCCGGTTTGATTCGCCGATCAAATCGGCGCGGGAGCCGGCGAAGTCAAGCCCGGCGGAAGTTTCGGCGGCAAAGGTTTCGGGATCTCGGGCAACGGCGTTGCTGCCTTGGCGCCAGTCGGCGGGCCGGTCTTGGATTCGGCTGGTGTTGGCGTGAGTTTGCCGGTTCGGATGATTTCCTCGACCTGATTGCCGTCGAGCGTTTCATACTCGAGCAATGATTCAGCAATCAATTGAAGCTTGTCGCGGTTTGCGGTGATTATCTCGTTTGCTCGCGCGTAACACTCGTCAATGATCCGTTTGACTTCCGCGTCGATTTCACGGGCCGTGCTTTCGCTGTAGTCTTTGCTGCGGACCATGTCACGTCCGAGGAAGACATACTCGCTGTCATCGCCGTACTGGACCATGCCGAGTTTTTCGCTCATGCCGAAGTGACAAACCATTGCTCGCGCCAGTTGAGTGGCCTGTTGGATGTCTCCTGCGGCACCGGTCGAGATATCTCCGGACACAATCTGTTCTGCGATGCGCCCGGCCATCATTACGGTGATCATTGCGAGCATTTCCTTGCGACCGCGGTTAAGGACGTCTTCTTTCGGAAGGGACATTGTGGCGCCGAGGGCTTGTCCGCGGGGTATGATGGTGACCTTGTGAAGCGGGTGGGTATGTTCGAGCAATACGTTGACCAGGGCATGCCCGGCTTCGTGCCATGCAGTGAATTTCTTCTGTTCGTCGGTCATTGCGAGGCTTCGTCGTTCACGTCCCCAGCGGACCTTGTCGCGGGCTTCTTCCAACTCGGCCATGGTAATGGCCTTCTTGTTCATTCGTGCGGCCAAGAGGGCGGCTTCGTTGAGGAGATTGGCCAGTTCTGCCCCCGAGAACCCGGGTGTACCGCGTGCGATTACAGACAGGTCAACGTCCGAGGCCAATTTAACATTCTTGGCATGGACACGCAGGATGGCTTCGCGACCGCGCACGTCGGGGAGGTTCACGGTGATTTGCCTGTCAAACCGGCCCGGGCGAAGCAATGCAGGGTCGAGCACGTCAGGCCTGTTGGTGGCGGCGATTATTATGATGCCGTCGGTGGTGTCGAATCCGTCCATCTCGACGAGTAACGCGTTAAGGGTTTGCTCGCGTTCGTCGTTGCCGCCGCCCAACCCATGACCCCGGCTGCGCCCGACGGCGTCGATTTCATCTATGAAAACCAGGCAGGGTGTGTTCTTCCGGGCTTGTTCGAACATGTCGCGGACGCGGCTTGCGCCGACGCCGACGAACATTTCGACGAAGTCAGATCCACTGATGCTGTAGAACGCTGCTTCGGCCTCGCCTGCGATTGCTTTGGCGAGAAGAGTTTTCCCGGTTCCGGGCGGGCCAACCATAAGAATCCCCTTCGGGATCCGACCGCCGAGACGCTGAAACTTCTTTGGGTCTTTCAAGAACTCGACCAGTTCGGCCACTTCTTCTTTTGCCTCGTCGATTCCGGCCACGTCTTTGAAAGTGGTTTTGTTCTTCTCCTTGCTGAGCATTCGAGCCTTGCTTTTGCCGAAGCTCAGAGCGCCTTTACCGGCCATCCGAATTTGGCGAATAAGGAAGAAATAGACGATCAGCGCCAACACGAGAAATGGCAAAACCCCGTAAAAAAGCTGAACAAGTACCGTGTTGGGTTCGGCAACCTTGAAGCGCCCGGTCCTGAGCAACTGGTCTTCGAGCTGTTCGGAAAGCCTGGTCTCGATCTTGAACAACACCGGTCCTTTGCTCTTGCTGTCTGGATCGATGTATTTCCCGATGATTTCGCGCCGGAGCGATTGTGGGTTGTAGTAAATTGTGGCTTCCGTCACCAGGTTGCTCTCAACCAGATTCAAGAACTCGAGGTGATTTAGAACCCGGTACCGTGACTCGTTGTTGTTTCTGAAAAAAACAAGCAGCGGTATGAGGCTGAGAATGGCCAGCCACAGCAACCAAGCACGCGGCGGCACTCTCACCTCGGTGTTCCGGCGGTCATTCCGCCGCCCATTGTTCTTATCTTCGCCCATTTTGAATCTACGCAGTGCCAACCTAGCACTGTAAGGTGCGACTTGCAACCGCTCAGTGGACACTGCGATCTCAACCCGACCACACGGACGGTGGACCTGCTCTGGCCGCGTGGACGCCCCGGAAACCTCACCGACCGATCGGCCAAATACGCTGCGCGGCACAGCCGCAATCGACCGACCGCGGCTGGACAAAGGCGTTGGTTACAGGCTTGGCGTTCCGCCCGCTCCGCCGCGCCCCGCCGCCTTGGGCGACCTCGTCGCCACCCGGGGGAGATGAGGTTGAACTTCGTGTCTGTCCCCATATCGCGCCGTGACCAGCCCAGACTCCGTGTCTGTCCCCATATTCTGGCAAGCGCGGAGGTTGAACTTCGTGTCTGTCCCCATTCGCGCCGTGACCAGCCCAGACTCCGTGTCTGTCCCCATATTCTGGCAAGCGCGGAGGTTGAACTTCGTGTCTGTCCCCATATCGCGCCGTGACCAGCCCAGACTCCGTGTCTGTCCCCATATTCTGGCATCTGCGGAGCGCCCGCCATGACTCATGCGAGGTCTGATTAACGGCCGCAGCCGGCGTTCCTTCGCTTTGCGGGAGCGCGAAGTCGCGGAGTGCACACCACACATTATTGCAGATGTCTCCGGTCCAATTGAGTGTCAGGCTCGAGATCCAATCGCCTTGCTGAGAACTTGACTCAAACAGTCAAGGTCTGGTTTGGGGAGTTTCTCTGGTCCATCGCCACTCAAGAATGCGACGGGTGTCGGGCCGGACCTTGAACTTGTCTCCGATGCGCAGGTCTTCCACCCAGAAAATCCCGTGGCCGGGCGATTCAGCCACGAGTTTGTTGTATCGTTCCGGCCTTGGCACTTTGGCGTTGACGAAGATGTTTTGGAGCTTTGCGGATTCTCGCATGCCGATGGGCTGGAACCTGTCGCCAGGCAGCCAGTGCCGCAAAACCACTTCCGATCCCACGCTGTCAGCATCAAAAAATTCACGGCCCACAACACGCTTTATGTCGGCCCCTGACATCCGGTTTTTCGTTATCCTCCATTGTACCGTTACCCCGTCGAAGACCGCTTTTCCCCTGGTTCCGCTCAATGGCAACCGGACTGAAGACGGATTGAAACCGGGTGCAGCAGATTTCTTGGTGTGGAGGAGTCCAAAGGCGTCCCGCCACAAGCAAATTCCACCGGGCGCTGTCACAAGTTTTTCCGGGGCACTCCGCAAAGCCTCAATCAGGTCGTGTCTCTCTGGAACGCCTAGTTCGCGCAACTGCAGTTGAATGAGGCGTCGTTGCACGGCGCAATGCAACGCGTCGAATTGCGGTCGCCTCGATCGCGCAAGCAATTTCCGCGCAGTATCAGTGACGAAATCGGCTTCTGCGCCGAGAAGATCTGCCATGCGCAGGATGGCTTCGCGCACGGACGGGTAACCGTGGCCTTCGAGCAACGGCAACAAGCTTTGTCTTATCCAGTTTCGCGCGATGTCAATAGTGGCGTTGCTTGAGTCGCGCCTGAACGGAATCCGTTTTTGGGCGGCGTAGTTCTCGATGGCTTTGCGCGAGATGCCAAGCAGAGGGCGAACCAACAGAACTGATTTGTCGATTTCCGAAGGCACCGACGGTCTCATGCCACGGATCCCTTCGCTGCCGCATCCGCGCAACATCCGCAGAATTACGGTTTCTATTTGATCATCGGCATGGTGCCCCAACGCAATACAGCGCGCCGAATAACGGCGTGCAACGTTCACCAAAAAATCGTGCCTCAATTCGCGCGCGGCCATTTCGATTGACAGTCCGCGTTGTTTTGCGTGGGTTTTGACGCCGCCTTCGCCTCGTTCAAACACAAGCCCAAGCCTTCGCGCTTCCGAGGCGACGAGGGCCTCGTCCAAA
>Ga0209227_1003225_pt1 | contig 11002 bp, 7 predicted proteins | sample YNPBryantNP2012_FD_185815 | JGI IMG/M metagenome (GOLD analysis project Ga0209227, IMG submission 185815) | Anoxygenic and chlorotrophic microbial mat microbial communities from Yellowstone National Park, USA - YNP Bryant NP 2012 (SPAdes)... ...
GAAGGGCGGGTACACTCCGGTCCCCGATTCTGAGAGGATGGTCATCGTCAACCATGCCCGCCCCGCCCCGATCATCGACAAGACGGTCTTGATGAACGTGCCCAACGAGCGGGACCGGTATCGATTCGTCGACGCCACCCCGCAAAGGATGCCGCACAAATCGGTGCTGGAGCAGATCCGGAGGCAGGAGAGGAAGGAGAGGGTCTCGGATCCCAGGAGACTCGTCCAGGACCTCGAGAGGATCGACGCCGGCAAGGCGGGCAAGGAAGGCAGGGTGAAAGCCCCTGTCCTCGTCAACAAGATGGTGAGCCCGTCGGATGTGAACAAACCGCATGTCGTGTTCGACCGGAAGGATCTGAGGAGCAGACCCTCCGGAGCTCCCTCCAAGGGGGAACCACCGGGTGTCGAGCGGCCTTCGGAAAAGGCTCCACGCAGACCCGATGTCGAGGTGTCAGCCCCCGTCCCCGTCAGCCCGCGGCATCGGTCCCTTCAGCCTGGAGCCCCGACCCAAGGCGGACCTCGGCCGAGGCAGGAGCTCCCATCCCATTGGAAGGGGCCGAGGCCTGAGCCGGAGCAGGGAGAGGGCAAGGAGGTCGAAAAAGAGGAGAGGTCCAAAGGGCCCCCCCCAGCGGAGAAGCCCGAGGTCCAGAGGCAAAGGCCCGGGGAGGGAGAGAGGACTCGGTCCCAGAGGCCGGAGCCCAGAGAGCCTCAGACTCCGGTCCACCCCGAGAGGCCCAAGCCGCAGTTGCGGCCCGAGACGCCCCAGAGGCCTCCCAAGGAGGAGGGGCAGCAGCACAAAGGCAAGAAGGTGCAGCCGCAGCAGGAGGAACAGCAGCAGAGACAATGAGGCGATGGGAGCGTCAGGGCGGCTTCTGGGTGTATATCACGATGCTCTTAGGGAAGAGGTGGTTGCAGGAGCTCTCCCACCCCTTGAGCCGTTTGTCCAGGACCACCCTGTGAAGGAAGCGGTGGTAGAGTCTTGGGATACGGGCCTCCTCCCTGTCCAGCCCGCACAGGCACCGGAGGACCCAGTAGAGGCTGTGGAAGGAGTGTGCGAATCCCACCGCGTATATGCGCAATCCCGAGCCGGTCAGGATGGCGCACAGCTCCTTCGGCGCGTATATCCGGATGTGCCCCCCGGGTGTGTTGAAATAGCGCCATGACAATCTCTTGTAGACCCGCTCCGTGAACGGGGTCGGGACCGTGACGGCCATCTCCCCCCCAGGTCTGAGGACCCTGGTGAGCTCCCTCACGGCCCCCTTGTCATCAGGGATGTGCTCCAGGACCTCGGCGCAGATGACCTTGTCGAAGGTGGCATCCCTGAAAGGGAGGTGGAGGCCGTCGCCCCTCAAGAGGATGAAGAAGCCGCTGGCCTCCCCCCGTTTTCCCATCTCCCTCAGGACGTACTGGGCCTTGCGTAACGAGGTGTCATCCCTGTCCAGGGCGAAGACTTTGCACCTGCTCCTGCACATGGCGAAGGTATGTCGGCCCTCTCCGCAACCGGCGTCCAGGATCAGCTCTCCAGAGCGCGGTCGGAAGGTCCTAAGGCTTATCGTGAGCATTCCATGACCTCCCGGTAATGCTCCACCAGCTGGGATGCTGCCCTTCGCCAGGAGAACTCTCTCAGGACCCTCTGTCTGGCCGCCTTGCCCATCTGCCGGCATCTCTCGGGGGCTTTCAGGAGCTCGGCGATGGCCCTTGCCAGGGCGTGAGGATCCCTGGGCGGCACCAGCAGGCCCGCCTCGCCGGGGGGACCGACCACCTCCGGGAGGGCCCCCGCCTTCGTAGCGACGACGGGCAGCTCGCACGCCATGGCCTCCGCCGCAGGGAAACCGAAACCCTCGTACAGGGAGGGGACGACGGCCAATTGTGCGGAGCAGTATAGGCGGACCACCTCTTCGGTCTCTATCTTGCCCGTGATGCGGACCCTGGAGCCGAGCCCATAGCTGCGGATCAGCTCGGCGGTGGAGACCCTGGTCGGCGTGCCCCCGTCCACGACCACCAACTCCACATCGTCGTCCAGGAAAGTCATGGCCTGGAGCAGGTAGAGGATGCCCTTCTTGCGGTCAGCGACGTTTCCCACGAATATGATCCTCCGGGGGACCTTCTCCGCGTCCGGGAGCATACGGAACAGGGTCGGATCGATCCCGTTGTACACGACCCTGATCCTCTCGCTGGGGACACCGAAGTCCTCGCTGATCCTGGCAGCCGCATCCCGGGACACAGTTATGATGCGGTCCATGCGGTTGGCCACGATGCGCTGCATGAGCAGCGGGTAATAGAGGATCATCTTGACCTTCTGGACCAGGGTCGCGGGCTGCTCGAACCAAGTGCGCCGGTCGATCGTAAGCGGATGGTGGATCGTCGAAACCAGAGGGATCCCAAAGCCCTTGAGGAGGAGGAGCCCGAATCCCAGGCACTGATTGTCATGGATAACGTCGAAGGGGCGATTTCTCATGATCTCGCGAAGGCGGAAATAAGCACGGAAGCTGAAGGAGCGAATCTCCGGGAAGACCCCGATGCGGGAAGAGGCGTACTCGTAAAGGTTGAGGGGGGAGAGCAGGAGGCTTGGACTGGTCCTCTTGAGGATCTGATAGGTGGAAGAGCCGAAGAACATGAGGTTTCCCACACGATGGACCTCCACCCCCCCCACGGGGAGGGGATAAGGGGGCCCGACCACCATCAGGACCTCGTGGCCGAGCTCTACGAGCTCCCGTGCCAGGCACTGCACATAGACCCCTTGGCCGCCGCAGTATGGGTTGCCGCGGTAGCTCATGAGACAGATTCTGAGGCCCTCTCTTGCCCTCTCCATGTCGTAGATCTCGATGGGCCTTCGGCCGCAGCCCAAGGGGTTCTTCGTCATGAACGAAGACGCCCCCGCGCTGCCCAGCGGTAGACCTCCACCGTTTCCCTTGCCGTTCGCTCCCAACTGAAACGAGCCTCCACCCGTGCCCGTGCCCGTGCCCCGAGCTCCCTGGCCATGTCTGGGCTAGAAAGTATCCCGTGGATGGCCTCCGCCAGGGCCTTGGGATCTCCGGGAGGGACGAGTATGCCTCCCTCTTGATCCTCTCCGAGCACCTCGGGCAAAGATCCGGCCTTGGCCGCCACCACAGGCGTTCCGCAGGCCATGGCCTCGGCCACGGGAAGCCCGAACCCCTCGAAAAGGGACGGCATCACCAAGACGGCTGTCCTCTGATAACGCTCCACGAGTTCCTCGAGGGGGAGCCTCCCCGTGAAGGTCACTCTGTTGCCCAGCCCCATGGATCGCACCAGTCCTGGGGCGTAGCCCTTCGATGGTTCGCCCTCGTCCACGATGGTGAGGTGAACGCTGGGGGGAAGATAACGGAGTGCCTCCAAGAGCACCCTGATCCCTTTCCTGGGGTCCTGGGCGTTCCCCACGAAGAGCACCTCCCTGGGATTTCGCTCCCGGCTTTCATCCATCCGGAAGGTCTCGAGATCGACCCCTGTGTAGACCAGTCGGATACGCTCGGGCCGGAGCCTGAAGGTGCGAATGAGATCCTCCCTTCCCGCGATCGACGACGTGATGACACCCTCTATTCGACGGGCCACCGCCCCCTGCATGACGAGTGGGAAGAATACGACATTGTAATACCGCTCCACCCAGGAGCGCGCCTTGGAGAGATGTGCGGCCATGTCCCTGCTCAAGGGATGATGGACCGTGGAGACGGCAGGGAGCCCGAGTTTCCTTGCGAGAAGGAGCCCGTAGCCCAATGTCTCCACATCGTGGATCACATCGAAAAGGGCGTTCCCATGGAGCCTCGTCAAGGCACGGAAAGCCCTGAGGCTGAAGGCCAGGATCTCGGGGAAGTAACCGAGACGGCTCGTGGAGAACTCGAAGAAATTCAGAGGGGAGAAGATGCAAAGAGGGTCGCCCTTGGGCAAGAAGTCGGTCTTCCTGCCCCAGAAGTGATGGTTGGGCAGGGGCACGATCCTCGCCCAGGGCATGGGCTCGGGATAGGGAGGGCCGACGAGGAGGGTCACCTCGTGTCCCTGCCGGGTCAGCTCCCGGCTCAGGTGGTAGAGGTATATGCCCTGGCCTCCGCAGTAAGGGTTTCCTCTGTAACAGGAAAGGCAGATCCTCATGCCCCTCTCGCGGTGCACCGAAGTGCCGCTTCGCCCCATGGCACAGACGCCTTAGGGCTCGTGCCACATCGGGTCCTCGGATGCTGGGACCGCATCTTGCCCCACATCGAGCCGCCACGAAAAGTCGTCGAGGCGATCCCGCAAAGGCTCAGTCCCTGTCGGGTTCCACCTTGATGGTCAACAAAGTCCAGCCGATCCAGAATGCGAGTCCCAGCAGCCAGAAGAACCCGATGGCCACAGGTATGGCGACCGCCCAGTAACTCTCCATGGCGAGGCCGATCAGAAAGAGGACAGCGGCCAAGACAGTGCCGAGGCAAATGAGGATCCCCTGCACGCGTGAGTAGCTCTTCATCTTCTCGCCTCCATCGTTTTCCGTTGTCGGAGCATGGCGGTCGCAGGCGGCGTCGCTGGGTTTCAGGGCGGTGATGACCAGCACATCGGCCAGGCTGGGGATACACCTAGCGGCCAAATCCAGGGCCTTGAGACAGCCCCGGGAGAGGGCCTTGGGCAAGGACCTCAGGATCTGGCCCCAGTGAGGGAATCCCCAGAAGAGGGAGATCCCCAGATCCCCCCGGAGCCGGACCCCTTCCGGGAGAAGGCCTATGGAAAGGGAGTGGTCGAACTTGCAGCGATGGTCTGCGGGGATCTCCCAGAAGTGGGGCCTCGGAAGCTCCCTCCCCCTGAGGGACTTGTGGAGGCGGTTGTAGAACCTGCCCAACTTGCAGCCCAGGCTCTCGAAATTGGCCACCGACAGCACGAGCCGTCCACCGGGGCGCAGCACTCGAACCATCTCACGGACAGCCTGACCCGGGTCGAAGAAGTGATCTATGGCGCCCTTGCAATAGACCTTGTGGAAGCTCGCGTCGGAAAAGGGGAGGCCCTCGGCCGCCGCGCAGACGACTCTGCGGGGCAATCCCCGTTCGTGAAATGTCTCAGCGGCCTTGCGGATCATTACATGGGAGCCGTCCAGACCGAACAGCTGGGCTCCCCTGGGAGCCAGCGAGGCCAAGTCGATGCCCCTTCCACATCCTACGTCCAGGACCCTCTCCCCAGGTGCTGCACCGACTGCCCTGAGGGTCTCGTATGTCATGCGGGTGAAGAGGTAATCGGTATCCGGTGAGAGATCCTTGGGGATGACGCCTTCGTCGTCCCAGCCTTTGTCGAGGGGCCCGCACAAGACCCCATCGTCCCCCTCCTCGCGCATACCGCTCTCCGCTCGTGTGCGCCCCATCCGCTGCACCGCCGTATTCTAAGAAGGCCGCCATGGCTTGTCAATCGCCCCTATCGGTTGACCCTGTGTGCCAGCGCGTTTTAGAATGCGCATAGGAGCTCGGCACACCGCGGTGATATGGCTGTCGGGGTGAGAGGGCGACTGTGTATCGCAGGACTCATGCCCCGCAGCGTCGCGACCCGGGACGCAAAGAGATGGCGGTGAAATCGCAAAGGCAAATGATACAGGCAGGACGTCGGCGACAACGCCACATGGTCGGTCGCCTCCCGTGGAGGGCACTGCGTCGGAGCTGCGATCCCTCCGAGATCCCTGCCCAGAGCACCGAGAAGGTGGCCCCCCTGGACGGGGAGATCGTGGGACAGGCGCGGGCCCTGAGCGCCCTCGAGATGGCCATCAGGGTCCGTGATCTGGATTACAACGTCTACGTGTCGGGATCCCCCAGGACCGGCAAGACCTTTTTGGTCACGTCTTACCTTAAGAAGGTGGCGAAGGACCTGCCTACACCCCGGGACTGGGTCTACGTTTACAACTTCGACGATCCGGATCGCCCCAGGGCATTGTGGCTCCCACCGGGTCGCGGACGGGCCTTTCGAAAGGAGATGGAGAGCCTGATCCGGGAGGCCCAAGTGGCGCTGGAGAAATCCTTCCAAGGCGACGCCTACCAGGTCCGAAGGGAAGCGATCCTCAGCGAGGTCCAGAGGGAGAGGAACGACCTGCTGAGGGATCTGGAGAAGAAGGTGGAGGCCAGAGGGCACCTGCTGCAGTTGAGGTCGGATGGGATGAGCATTTGTCCCGCGCGGGACGGAAAGGCCATGAGCGATGAGGAGATCAAGGCACTTTCCGCGGATAGGCGTGCCCAGATACAGGCTGTGGGCGACGAGCTGCAAAAAGAGATGAGCCAGGTGGTCAGGGGGATCCAGTCGGCGGAGCGCATGGCCCGGGAGGCGGAGGCCTCCCTGAGGGAACAGGTCGCACGGGAGGCCCTGGGTCCCTTGTTCCAGAAGGCACTGGAGCGCTATTCAGAGGTCCCACCTGTCAAGGAGCACCTGGCCCAGGTCCAGGAGGACATAATTGGCTCGCTAGAGGCCCTCTATGTGTGGGAGGAGACGGACGATCCTGCCCAGGGAGGGGGGGGCCCCCAAGCGCACTGGCAGCGATACGCGGTGAACTTGATCGTGGACCACTCTGAAGGGCGCGGCGCCCCCGTGGTCATAGAGCCGAATCCGACTTACATCAACCTCTTCGGCGGTGTCGAGCGCAAGGCGGAAATGGGTGTCCTGGTGACGGACTTCACCCTGATCCGCCCCGGGGCGCTTCACAGGGCCAACGGCGGTTTCCTGATCTTGCAGGCGGCGGACCTGATGCAGTGGCCCCTCGCCTGGGAGGGGCTGAAGAGGGCCTTGCGCTTCGGGGAGGTGAAGATCGAGGAGATAGGGGAACAATTGGGGATGGTGGCGGCCAAGGGTCTATCGCCGGAGCCGATACCCCTGGAGTGCAAGGTGATCCTCATCGGCTCTCCGCACCTCTACCAGTTGCTCTACGGTCTCGACGACTATTTCCCGAAGATCTTCAAGGTCAAGGCGGACCTAGACGATCAGATGCCCAGGGGGCCCGAGGAGGTCAAGAGGTTCTGCTCCTACCTGGCCACTGTTTGCAGGAAGTGGGGGCTCTTGCCCATCGACCGGGGGGGCATGGCCAGGCTCGTGGAATACGCCTCCGAGCTGGCGGGCCATCAGGAGAAGCTGACCCTCCAGCTCTCGGAGGTAGAGGACATCGTTCGGGAGGCGCATATCTGGGCCAAAGACGGTGGCGCCACGCACATAGGGGCCAAGGAGGTGGAGAGGGCGATCCGGGAGAAGGTCCGCCGCTCCAGCCTGCCGGAGGAGAGGCTCCAGGAGCTGATAGAGGACGGGTTCCTCAAGATCGAGACGCGCGGGGCAGTGGTGGGGAGCGTCAATGGCCTGTCGGTCTACGACCTGGGCGACCATGTCTTTGCCCGTCCGACGAGGGTCACGGCGAGCATCTCCCTGGGCCGGGAGGGGGTCCTGGACGTGGAACGCGAGGCCAAGCTGGGGGGCAATATCCACACCAAAGGCATACTGATACTTACGGGATTCCTTCGCTGGAGATTCGCCCAAGAAAGGCCCCTTTCCCTGTCCGCCAGCCTCTGCTTCGAGCAGAGCTACGAGGACGTCGATGGAGACAGCGCCTCGGGGGCTGAGATCTGCGCGTTGCTCTCTTCCTTGGCCGATGCCCCTGTGCGACAGGGTATAGCGCTGACCGGTGCCGTGAGCCAGCATGGGGAGATGCTCCCGGTGGGGGACGTGACGCGCAAGATCGAGGGGTTCTACCAGGTGTGCAAGCTCCAAGGGATAACCGGTACTCAGGGGGTCCTCATCCCGTCGCGAAATGTCACGGACCTCATGCTCAGTCCGGAGGTCCTCGAGGCCGTCAGGAAGAGGCAGTTCCACGTCTACGCTGTGGAGGATGTGGATCAGGCCATGGAGATACTGACGGGCATCCCGGCCGGCAAGCGGCTCAAGGACGGGAGCTTCGAGCCGGGGAGCCTCAACGATCGCATCGACAAGAAGTTGCGTCGCCTCAACGAGCTATACCGGGAGTCCGCCCATGACGAAGAATAACGCCTTCGCCCGCCCAGCAGATCTCCATGTCCCTCCAAAAGAGATGGCGTCGTGAAGTGGTCGGGGATGGTGCTCTTTTTCCGCTCCGACGCGCCCACCCGCGGGAAGGTGACCCCTCGTGGATCCGAAGGCCATGACCCAGCCGGGGAAGATTTTCCCTGCGGGGCTTGAAGGGATTGGAAGGGCCGTTATACTGAAAGCGATTGCCTACCCCGTCCCTACTGGCGGGGTGGCCGACCGACGAGCCTGAGGAAAGGAGACGAGAGATGGCGGTCTACAAGTGCAAGACGTGTGGGGCGGTGGCCCCGGAGGCAGGGCACCTGTGCGATCCGACCCAGGCGGGCAACATCTATACGTGCGAGTACTGTGGGGCGCAGTCTGCCAAGAAGAAACACATATGCAAGCCCAAGCTCACCAAGGTCAAGTACTTCTGCGAGGCCTGCGGCAGGGTTGCAGTCAAGGAAGACGAGGTGTGCAAGCCCAAGGCCTTGTGAGATGGGGATGGCCCGAGGGGTGGCCCTCGGAGGAGTTCATCGAGTCTGTCGAGGGGGGAGGGCCCGATGGACGACCTCCACCAGGTGAAGGACCTGGAAGGGGGCCCGCTCCCTTGCGGCCACCTCCTGGATCTGGAGGATGCAGCCCGGACAGGATGTCACCACTGCGTCTGCACCGGTAGAGAGGATGTCCTCGACCTTCCATCTCCCCACCTCCAGGGATACCTCCGGATGGGTCAGGCTGAAGGAGCCTCCGCCGCCGCAACAGCGCGCAGGCTCGGCCATCTCCAGTTGCCGGACGCCAGGGACCTCTTGCAGGATCCTCCTGGGTTCCCTGGAGATTCCCTGGCCCCGCACGTTGTGGCAGGGGTCGTGGTAGGTCACGGTCAGCTGCACCTCCTCGGTCAGCCCACGAAGGGGTGCGTAAAGGCTCAGTAGCTCGGAGATGTCCTGGACTTTCTCGCTGAGATTCAGGACCAGATCCCGGTCTTCGGCCTCCAGATGGCCTGCCACAACAGGGTACTCTTTCCTGAGGGCCGATCCGCATGTTGCGCACAGGCTCACCACAGCGTCGATGGAGGGGTCGGCGAAGGCCCTGGCGTTGATGGGGGCGATCTCCATGGCCCTCTTCAAGTCCCCTGAGTAGATGACCGGGGCGCCGCAGCAGACCTGTCCCCCGGGCAATACGACCTCCAGGCCCTGGGATGCCAGGACTTGCACGGCGGCCTCACCGATGGGGGAATCGACGAAATCCAGGTAACAGCCGACGAAGAGGGCGACCTTCCCCCGATGGCCGGCACCGGGCCAAGGGGGAGTTCGCTCCGGCACACGGGCGTGAAGGGGGCGTGGTGCCAGGGGCGGCAGGGCCCTGCCTCCGGCGATGCCAGAGAAGAGCGCCGGGAGGTGCCTGAGGTGCCCCCCCTGTTGCGCAGGAGGTCCCATCTTCTGGAGGATCGAGACGAACCCCAGGGCTCGGCCCAAGGCCCTTCGATCCTTGAGAAGACGACCGTGGGCCCACCGCTTGAGGAGGGGGAGGCCGTCTCGCTCCACGGCCCTGTGCCTTCCCTCCAGGATGAGTTTCTTTGCCGCCACGCCAGGCGGGCAAGACGCCTCGCAGGCCATGCACAGCAGGCACGTGGAGAGGATCTCCTCCATCCGGGGGGTCAGCTCCAGTTCCCCCAGAAGCATACCTCGAACGGTGTCGATGCGCCCCCTCGAGGATAAGGTTTCCACTCCCAGGACCTGATACACGGGGCAGGCGGCCAGACAGAACCCACACGAGTAGCACTTTATGGCTTCCTTCATCAACTGATCCGTAGGGTACATGCCGCTTCCGCGTCTTCAGACGAACTTGCCCGGATTGAGTATCCCCCTTGGGTCCAGGGCCTCCTTGATCGACCGCATCGTCCTCATTCCCACCTCGTCGACCTGAAGCTCCAGAAAAGGGCGCTTCTCGAGGCCGATCCCGTGCTCCCCCGAAAGGGTCCCCCCCGAGGCCACAGTGAACCTGAAAAGCTCCTGCGATGCCTGGTGAAATCGTTCCATCTCGCCAGGGATGGAGGGGTCCAGAAGGAAGATGGGGTGCATGTTGCCATCGCCCGCATGTCCCAGGATGACCACCTTGAGGTCGTTCTCGCGGGCCACCTTGTGGGTGTGGGCCACGAGGTCCGGTATTCGGCTCGCAGGGACGGTGACGTCGTGGGAGACCCTGAGAGGGCTGGAGCGCATGACCGCGATGGTCCCGGTCCGCCTCCCCAGCCAAAGGCGGTCGCTCTCGTCTTGCGTCCTGGCCACAGCCACGTCCATGGCCCCTTGTTCTGCGCAAAACTGCTGGACGATCCTGGCCTGCCGCTCGACCGTCTCCTCGAAGCCGTCGACCTCAATGAGGAGCATTGCCCCTGCCTCCGTAGGGAGGCCAAGACGCATCATCTCCTCCACGGTCCTGAGGTAGGCTTGGTCCATGAACTCCAACGTGGTGGGGAGGATCCCCGATGCGATGATCCTGGATACCATGCGGCTCGCTTTCTCCACCGTTTGCAGGGCGGTCAAGATCGTGCGTCTTGCCTCGGGCTTGGGGATGAGCCGCACGGTGATCTTGGTGATCACCCCGAGGGTGCCCTCCGAGCCGCAGAAGAGGCGTGTCAGGTCGTATCCTGTCACGTCCTTGACTGCCCGGCTCCCCGTGCGAAGCAGCTCCCCGTTGGCCAGGACGACCTCCAGTCCGAGGAGATAGTCCCTGGTGACGCCGTACTTCAGACACCTAGGCCCCCCCGCGTTGGTGGCCACGTTCCCCCCCATCAAGGAGATGGAGTAGGAGGCCGGATCCGGGGGGTAGAAAAGCCCGTTGGCCTCTACCGCCTGGTGCAGTTTGAGGGTCACGACTCCAGGCTCCACGACGGCCAGCCTATCCTCGAGACTGATCTCCAAGATCCGGTTCATGCGACCCATTGCCAGGACTATCCCGCCGCCGATGGGTGTGGCACTGCCGCAAAGGCTCGTGGCCGCCCCGCGGGGGGTCACCGGGATGTGCT